>Ga0209475_10000199_pt1 | contig 168068 bp, 147 predicted proteins | sample tdDd471_FD_187128 | JGI IMG/M metagenome (GOLD analysis project Ga0209475, IMG submission 187128) | Marine sediment microbial communities from the Atlantic coast under amendment with organic carbon and nitrate - tdDd47.1 (SPAdes)... | ecosystem: Environmental > Aquatic > Marine > Coastal >... | reverse complement strand
TTCAGGATTGGCTTCGACCAACTCCGCAAGTGGCTGTTACACAGACCGGACAAGGCGGCTGACATATGGAATAAACAATTTCCAAGACGATTATCGAAACAAAAAATGCCGGGAGTCGTGTAGTGTGGGATTTTTCCCGGATTTGGATGCTTATCGTTTCATTTCAATGGCTTGGGCTGTTTTGCCTAGTGGTTTTTGTGCCTTTAGCGGCGGTTTTCGGTGTCTTTTCGGGCGTTTTTGATAGCTTTTTGGGTGAAAAACTTTTGGGCATATATGATTGCCCTGCCTAGAAGGGGGAGAGGTTAGGAGGGGTGTCGGGTTTGAGCTGTTGCCCTGGCTTGCCTCATGATGGCATGGTTCCTACATATCCTGTGGGGTTGGCCCCGCTCATATTTTTTCCATTGTCCGAAGGAGTTCTTTTCAGATGAGTACAGAGTCGTCTTACGAGCCGCCGAAGGTTTGGAAATGGGAGAGTGAGAGCGGAGGGCAGTTCGCTAATATTAACCGGCCGATTGCCGGGGCGACCCATGAGAAAGAGCTTCCGGTTGGCAAGCATCCGTTGCAGCTTTATTCACTGGCCACGCCAAACGGCGTCAAGGCGACGGTGATGCTTGAGGAATTGCTGGCCGCTGGGCATGAAGGTGCCGAGTATGACGCCTGGCTGATTAGGATTGGCGAGGGCGATCAGTTCGGTAGCGGGTTTGTCGAAGTCAATCCCAACTCCAAGATTCCGGCGCTGATGGATCATAGCACCACGCCGCCGACGCGGGTGTTTGAGTCGGGCTCGATCCTGCTCTATTTGGCGGAAAAGTTTGGCGCTTTCCTGCCTACCGATCCGAGGCAGCGGACCGAGTGCCTATCCTGGTTGTTTTGGCAGATGGGCGCTTCGCCTTATCTCGGCGGCGGGTTTGGGCATTTTTATAAGTATGCGCCGGTCAAGATCGAATATTGCATTGATCGCTTCACCATGGAGGTCAAGCGCCAGCTTGATGTGCTGGATCGACAGTTGGCCGATAACCGGTTCATCAGCGGCGATGACTACACCATCGCCGACATTGCCATCTGGCCGTGGTATGGGCAACTGGCGCTCAACATCGTTTATGAAGCCGCCGAGTTTCTCGACACCAGGTCCTATAAAAACGTCATGCGCTGGGCTGAAGAGATCGGTGCGCGCGAGGCGGTTCAGCGGGGGCAGATGGTCAACAAAACCATGGGCAAACCGGAGCGCCAATTGCGCGAACGCCACGACGCCGACGACTTCAACACCAAAACCCAGGACAAGCTCGAAGCCGAGTAAGCTGGAGGATCAGGGTTGGAGAAATTATTCCGATACCCCTTCCGTCATTCCGGAATTTGCCTTGGCAAATATCCGGAATCCAGAAACCTTGTTGGGCGTTGAAAGAGTGTTGGATTCCGGGTTCCGCTTTGCGGCCCCGGAATGACGAGGGATTTTAAGATCGAGCCTTACCCCTCGGCGATGTCTTCCCGCCAGAGTTCGGGCTTTTCTTGGATGAACTTGCCCATCAGGGCTTTGCATTGGGCATCGTCGAGCAGGACAACCTCGACACCGTGCTCTTTTAAGAAGTCGATGTTGCCGTCGAAGTTTTGTTTTTCGCCGACCACGACCTTTTCGATGCCGAACTGGACGATGGTTCCGGCGCACATCATGCAGGGGCTTAACGTGGTATAGAGCGTGGTGCCTCGGTAGTTGCCCCGGCGTCCGGCCTTTTGCAGACAATCCATCTCGCCGTGCAGGATTGGGTTGCCTGCCTGGACGCGTTGATTGTGACCGACGGCGAGGACGTTTCCGGTCGACGTTTCAACGAGGACGGCCCCAATGGGCAGTCCGCCTTCCTCATAGCTTTTCAAGGCTTGTTCGTAGGCCGTTTGCATCAGAGGGATGTGGTCGTCTTCGCTCATGGCTGGGTCTCTATAAAAATGATGCGCCTGTTGGTTTTCGGCTATCCGGCCCGCCGTGTGGCGGCTTTCTTCTGATATCGCTTGTCGGGCGTGGTGGCAACAGCTTTGCTCGCACAATGGAAGCAGTGAATGCGCGCGCCGATTTCCGGGACAGGCATATGAGGTCCGAAACGCTTGATCAGCATGTCCAGCTCAAGGAGTTGATGTTGGTCGCAGCGTTGGCACTGGGCGCGGACATTCTGACCCCGGTCGTCGAGGTCTCCTAAACGGACCTGTGGAGTTGCATGATCCAACCGTCGGAGTATTTGTTGCTTTATCCTGCCCATAGCAAGAACGTATCATGAACATTTGTCTTGAGCTAATGAAAATACAGTGGTTTAGGCCGATCCCAAGATGCCAACACCCGATTTTGTTTCTCTTGAAACGATTGACGAGGGTTATACCTGGAACATGACAAAAACCTAATACTCCTCAGTGAATACCCGTAGTGTTCGACAAAAGCTACGGGGCGATACAGGGAGAGAAAGACCAATGAAGATTTTGAAGAACGCTGCCGCGTTGTTTGCGGTTGTGGCGGTTTTCGGTGCCTCTTTCGGGGTGTTGGGAACGACCCCCAAGGCAACCGCCGAGGAAGCCCATGTGGAACATGCCGTCGCTCGTGGGGGCTTGCTATACGATCGCTGGCTCAAAGTCACCGAAGGGTATGAAATTCCGCGGGATACCCACCCCAAATATCCGAGCGACGGGAAGCTCTCGAAAAAGTCTACCTGGCTCTGCTGGTCCTGTCATGGCTGGGACTATAAAGGCAAGGAAGGGGCGACCGAAGCGGCCCACGGTAGCATCTTGGGTGCTATGGGCAAGCCGCCTGCCGAGATTGTCGCGGTCTTGAAAGACGGCAACCATGGCTTTAGTGATGGAATGCTGACCCCTAAGGATTTCAACGATATGGCCCATTTCGTCAGCACCGGGATGATCGATATGGATCAATATATCGACCGCCAATCCGGCAAGTCGAAGGGTGATGCCAAGAAAGGACGGGCCTATTACGACACCATTTGCACCCGTTGCCACGGCATGGACGGCAAGAAGGAAGCCGCCCTGGGAACGCGGTCCAAGAAGAACCCCTGGCAGGTCTTCCATAAAATCCGCAACGGCCAGCCGATGAAGGAAATGCCGGCGTTGTTTGCGCTCGATCCGCAAATTTCGGCCGACATCCTGGCCTACGCCCAGCAATTGCCGGACTAATTCGGCGGCATGGCGGCTTTACCGCACCACTCCTTGATCCTGCGCAAGGAGTGGTGTCGGCAGGCCCGTCATAGTAGGTTGTTTCACGCTTTCCAATTTAGACGGTCGAAGAATCCGCCATGGACACATCCCTTTCCCGCCGCGATCTTTTCCCTCATGTGGAGCCCTATGAAACGGGGATGCTGGCGGTGGGGAGCGGGCACCGGCTCTATTGGGAGCAGTCGGGCAATCCCTGGGGAACGCCGGTCGTTTTTCTGCACGGTGGTCCCGGTGCGGGCGCTCAGGCCATGCACCGCCGCTTCTTCGATCCCAAAAGTTACCGCATCGTCATTTTCGACCAAAGGGGCTGTGGCCGTTCCAAACCCATAGGCGACCTGACCGACAACACCACCTGGGATCTGGTGGCCGACATGGAGCGACTGCGCGAACATCTCGGCATTGAGCGTTGGCTCGTCTTCGGCGGTTCCTGGGGCTCAACGCTTGCTCTCGCTTATGGGGTCACCCATCCCGAACGCTGCGCTGGTTTCATCCTGCGCGGGGTTTTTCTCGGGCGACCCCATGAAGTGAATTGGTTCATCGACGGCATCAAGACCGTCTTTCCCGAGCCCTGGCGTTCTCTGGCCGAGCATGTCCCGCCAGAGGAGCGGGACGATCTTTTAGGCGCTTATTACCGTCGTCTTTGCAGTGAGGACCCCGCGGTCAATGGCCCTGCCGCGGCCGTCTGGTGCCGGTTCGAGTCCGCCTGTTCGCACCTTTTGCCGCGCAATGTCGGTAATGTTGCCCTTGGGGCGACCAAAGAGCAGTTGGCCTTGGCGCGGCTTGAGGCCCACTACCTGACCCACCGGGTTTTCATGTCGGAAGACAAAGTACTTTCCGAGATCGATAAAATTCGGGACGTGCCGGGCGTTATCGTCCAGGGGCGTTACGATATGGTTTGCCCCATCGTCACTGCCGACGAGGTCGCGCGAGCCTGGCCGGGAGCCGAATACATCGTTGTGCCCGATGCGGGGCACTCGGCCATGGAGCCGGGCATCCGGGCCGCTCTGGTTGGCGCGACTGAGCGGTTCAAAAGGCTGGGCTGATCTAAATTCACTCTGGAAACCAATTGGTTACTTTCTTTGAGAGAGAATGAAGGCGGATTCGTTTAGAGGATTTCCGTCTTGTTTCGTTCGCTCTTCTCCCTTGCCGCGGCCCTTGGCCTGCTTTTCGGCCTTGCGGTCACTGCACGGGCCGACGACCCCGCGCTTTACAAATTCGGCATAGGGGCGTTCGACGTTATCAATAAAGACGAACGGGCCGTCGAGTTGCGCGCTGAATATCAGGGCGAGGCTTTGTGGGAAACCCTCAAGCCCATCGGCGGTCTGTCGATCACCACTGACGGCGGAACCTATGCTTTTGCCGGTCTGGCCCTCGATCTGAAGTTGGGAGACAACTTCTACATCACGCCAAGTGTCGCCCCCGGTCTATTCCTCGATGGCGGCGGCAAAGACCTGGATTCCCTCCTGATTTTCCGCTCCCAGTTGGAAACCGGTTATCGCTTCGACGATGAAAGCCGTTTAGGCGTCGCCCTTTCCCATCGCTCCAATGCGGGCCTTGGCGACAACAACCCCGGAGCCGAAACGGCGACGGTCACCTATTCGCTGCCCGCCTCCAGGCTTCGCAAGCTCTTCGATTGATATCTTGCCGCATTTGGATTAAACCGCTTCTAGCGGCTGCCAAAGCCGTGAGCGCCCGTAGCTCAGCAGGATAGAGCACCAGATTCCTAATCTGGGGGTCACAGGTTCGAATCCTGTCGGGCGCACCATTTTCTGGCTTGTCTGACATCAGGTACCGATATCGGCTGCCAGGGGAAGTGTCACCCGGATGAGCAGTCCTCCGGTTGTCGATTTTTCGAAGGTCAGTTCTCCGCCGTAGAGTTCGGTGATTTCCTTGGTGATGCCGAGGCCCAGTCCCGATCCCGGTTTGGTTTCATCGAGTCGCTGTCCGCGCTTGGTAATGCCCTCAAGCTGCTCCATGGGAATGCCGGGGCCGTCGTCTTCCACGGTTATGGCGACCCGCTGCCGTTCTGCGGCGGCTGAAACCGTGATGGTTTTTGCTGCCCACTTGCAGGCGTTGTCCAGCAGATTGCCAAGCAGTTCCTCCATGTCCTCGGGCTCCGCCTGAATAATAATTCCATCGAGGTTTTCCAGTCGGATATCGAGAAAACGCTCGCCATAAAGCTTGTCGAGCGAAAATCTGATGTCTTCGGCCACCGTTTTCAGGTCAGCCCGTGCGCCGAGAAGGTTGCCGGTTCCGGCGATTCGCGCCCGGTGAAGGTAGCGGTCGATGTTTTCAGCGGCGGCCTTGACTTGATGGCGGGCCACCCGTCCTTTTTCTCCGGGAAGATCCTCCACCTCGTTTTTCAACACCGCAATAGGGTTTTTAAGAGAGTGGGCGAGGTTGCCGACCTGTGTGCGCGCTCGTTTGAGTAGGGCGGTGTTGTAGTCGAGTAATGCGTTCAGTTCCGAAACCAGCGGCTGGACTTCGGTGGGGAATTCCGAGGGAAGGCGGTCGATTTCACCGTTTCGAATAGCCGAGAGAGATTGTCTGATCCGGCGCAGCGGTCCAAGGCCGAACCGGACCTGCAAAATAACGATGCCGACCAGCAATCCGGCAAGAACGGTCAGCACGATCCCGATGCTTCCAGCAAACCGCTCGATATCTTGATCAATGTCGGACGCCGGTCCGGCGACGGCAAAGACGAGCGGTTCGGAAAGTCTAGGGAGCATGATTTCCCGGGCGTGGAGCCGTAGTTCCCGTTTCGAGGGGCCACTGATTTTTGAAAAAGGCTGTCGGTCGGAGCCGGGCGAAAGAGGGGTGAGGCGCGCCGTAAGCAGAGAGCCCGATTGGTGACTGACCTCGCCATTTTCCAGGATTTCCCAGTACCAGCCGGAATATGGGCGATTGAAGCGGGGGTCGGCGGGAGTCCAGGTCAGGACGAGACGGCCTTCAGGGGAAATTTCGCTGGCCGCAACCAGTTCTTCAAGATGATCGGTCAACTGACCGTCGAACCGCTTCTCGATGTGCCCCTTGAACAGAAAGACGATCAGCGCTCCGGTGACGGCGAGAGTCCCGACGATCCATAACACGGAGGATGCCGCCAGTCGGAGGCTGAGGGATATCTTAGTCATCGCTCTCGGCCGTCAATTGGTAGCCGCGGCCACGGTAGGTCCGAATGGCGTTTGCGCCGACCTTGTTGCGTAATCGGTTGACCATGACCTCAATGATGTTCGAATCGCGGTCCGCGTCGTATTCGTAGATATGTTCGCTCAATTCGGTTTTTGAAAGCACCGTTTCGGGGTGATGCATGAAATAGGACAGAAGCCGGTATTCCATGGAGGTCAGGGATAGAGGCGTATTGCCGAGGAAGGCCTTTTGCCGGGTGGTGTCGAGCCGGATGCTCCCGCATTCAAGGATCGGGGTTCCGTGTCCCGCGCCCCGGCGGACCAGCGCCTCAACGCGGGCGATCAGTTCCTCTATCTCAAACGGTTTGGCGAGATAGTCGTCGGCCCCCGTTCTTAAGCCGGTCACCTTTTCCCGCCAGGTGTCGCGGGCCGAAAGAATGAGGACCGGCATGTCCTTGCCGTCGCGACGCCATTGTTCAAGAACCCGTAAACCGCCCATTTCAGGCAGGCCGAGATCGAGAACTACGGCGTCGTAAGGTTCCGTATCGCCCAAAAAGTGACCTTCTTCTCCATCGAAGGCCAGATCGACGGCCAAGCCGGCATCCCGCAGGGCGGCTTCCACCTGCCGGGCGATATCTGGATCGTCTTCAACGACAAGAATTCTCATTTACGGCTTCCGCTGTCTTTTTTCTTACGGCGCTTTTTCTTCCCTTCCTCAACCTCAAGGATTTTAAGGCTTTTGGCGTCGTATTCGATTTCCACGACAACGCCATCGTCACGCAGAATTTTGGTTTCGTAAACCCAACCGGTTTCCGCATCGTCGTCGTCATCAAGCTTAATCTTGAGAATGTGTCCGGGATAGCTGGATTTTACTTCCTCGAGCAGCGCCTCCAAAGAAACGATTTCACCCGCTTTCAGCAATTCTCGGGCGATCCGGTGATCGTCATCGGCCCGGGCAAGCGGGATGAAGGCGAGCGGAGCAAGGATAAGAAGGGCGATGGCCGGGCGCATGAGTTTATACATTATGCCTGTGATCCTAAGAAAATAACGACCTTCAGAATACGCGCCCCAACCTGAACGCCAGCTTAAATTGCCGTTCAGTGTGGCGACAGGCGTCGGGGGCTAAGGTTCTCCGCATGAGTAACGTGCCGATGAAGAGGCACACCCGCAACAAATGCTAACGAGATAGAACGTTTTAGGAGAACTGACCATGAAACCGATCATTCGCAATACCGTTATCGCCTCCCTGGCTTTTGCCGCTCTCAGCGCCCCGGCGCTTTCCTCAACCAATATGCCGCTGGGCAATGCCGCCGATGCCAAGTCGTTCCAAGGCGCCGTCGAGGCCCTGCGTTCGGCAGGCTATACCCAGATCCGCGAAGTTGAGTTCGAAGATGGCCTCATAGAGGCTAAAGTTTTCGACAAGGATGGCTCCCGCCTGAAGGTTCTGGTGGACCCCAATACGGGCCAGTTGAAACTCGTTAAAAGGAAATCCCCACGCTGGTTTTCGTCAAAATCCGATGATCGCGCCTCCGATAAATCTGGTTTCAAGGCAAATATGATGCCGCTCGACAAGGTTTGGGAAATCATCGAGCGTCAGGGCTACAAAGCGATCCATTCCGTCGAGTTGGAAAAGGGTTATTACGAAGCCAAAGTGATCGATGAAACCGGTCGTTCGCTGAAACTGATGATTGACCCGGTAAAGGGCAGCGTTTGGCCGGACCGTAAAGCCGGTCAAGCCAAATAGGTTGAGAACCGGGTGGCGCTTTTAGGGCGTCGCCCGGATCGACAAGAGAGATTTTTCAAGGGGACAGACAATGCACTATGATCGCCTTACTCGTTTCTTCCACCTTTTCATCGCCTTCGGCATTACGGCCCAGATGTTAATGACCCTGGTGATGGTCCACCCCAAGCCCGGCCGTGAAGCGAACGTATTTTTTGAAATCCATGAAGTTCTCGGCGTCGGACTTGTCGGTGTGCTGGTTGCGCACTGGCTCTGGTCGTTGGTTCGTCAGGGAACAGCGCCGATTGGTCACCTCTTCCCTTGGTTGTCGGGAGAACGCCTGCGAGTGTTAAAGGTCGATGCGGTTAACCATGCAAAGCATCTGACAAAGATGAGCCTTCCCGACTCAGATACGCCTTCGCCGGTGGCCGGCGCCGTTCAGGGACTGGGGCTTCTGGCGGCGACCTTGTTGGGTGTGACCGGCGTGGTCATACTCATCTATGCCGAGCCGGGACAGCGAATGGTTGGCTGGTTGCATGACGTTAAGGAAGTCCATGAAGCGGTCGGCCCGGTGATGTGGACCTACCTCGGGGTCCATGTCGGAGCTGGAATTCTGCACCAGGTTATGGGGCAAGGCGGTGTCGCTTCCATGTTCGCCTTCTGGCGAAAGCCTCAAACCCAAGGTTTGCCTTTGGGGTTGCATGGTAAAAATCCGGGCTGAGACGGAAAATAACAACTGGTTGCAGGGCTGGGCTAATTGCCTTGCCCTGCACTGCTTCCAAATCCGATCGCACGCTAGAAGAAAAAAAGACGACAAGACTTTCGGCTCAGGGTTGGGGGTATTCGATCGCCTGAGCAATCGGTGAGGGCTTCGCATAGAGCCACCCTTGAGCGTATTCAATATTGCATTCTAAAAGTGCGCCGTGCTGCTTTTCCGTTTCAACCCCTTCGGCCAGCACCTTACAGCCAAGTTCCTGTAGAGCTTGAGTGGTTTGGCAAATGGCCGGTAGATAGGGGCTGCCTTTATCCGAATTGCGAATCACGGTGATGCAGAGTTTGACGATTTCCGGGTGCAGTATTCTGGCTGTATCGAGATCGGCAAATCCGCAGCCCGTGTCGTCCAGTGCGAGGCCGACGCCCTGTCGGCGAAGCTTTTCAACCGCATGGGTCAACCCTTCGGCGGCGTCGATGGGCATGTGCTCGGTCAATTCAAATAGGATATTTTCCCGTCCGGCCAGCGGCAGTTCACCGGCGGCAAAGACGAGAGCTTCGGGACCCAGATTGATGGTCAGGAATTGCCCCGGCGGCAATATTCCCTCCGTCCGTTCGAGTGCCAGCCGGGCGCAGAGAAGCTCAAGCTCAACCGTTCGGCGCAGGACGTCTCCAGCATCAAACAGCTTGTCGGGATATTCAAGGATTGATCCTTCGGGGCCTCTTGTCAGAGCTTCGTATCCGACCAATTGGCGATTGTGCATGGTGACGAGAGGTTGGAGGAACGTTCGAACCGCCTGGCGCTCGACGATATCCTGAAACGTCTCTTCCGTTTCACCAAGGTCCAGCAGGGTGTTTTGCGGCAACCTTCCCAATTCGGTTTCAAGCCAGTCGAGGGAAACGTCATCCACCCGGCCGCTATGGGATTCGGGAAGTCCCAGCACGGCGACGGTCGAAGATATTCGAAGGGTCGTTCCGCTGCCGAAGACTTCGATAAAGCGGTCGTGAATCAGTTTATTCGCCGCTGCCTGAATGGCTTTTCTGGTTTCCGGTAAATCCCGGTGCAGGCCGCTGGACACAATACGGAACGAAGCCAACCAACGGCCCGTTTCGACGGACTGGCATCGATCGACGATTTGGTGTTGCGACAACAATTTGGCGATAAGCTCGTCCATCTTGTCGCTGAGATCGCCAAAGGCCTTTTCGATAATCTCAGGGCCGAAAATCTCGGTTAGCCGTTCGCGCCCGTCGATGCGGATGACCAGTGCGGCGATGGTTTTGTTCATGCTTACCCTATCTAGCGGATATTACCCTAAGAGCCTGCCGCTCAATCCTGGCCTCACGGTAACAGCATGCCCCGAAGTGTGAAATAGATAAGAGCCGCCATGATGCCGGAAAGCGGAACGGTAATGATCCAGGCCGAGGCGATTTTAAGGGCTGCCGACCGCTTGACCAGTTCCTTGCGGTATTCGTGCCGAAGTTCCTTGCGTTCTTTTTTCGATACGGATGCGCCACTGCGTTTCTTTAAGTCGTGCAGCATGCGTCCTTTTTCATCAAATGAGGCGACTTCGAAGGTGTCTAGGTAGCTACGGAGTTCGGCCTCGTCCTTGCCTTGGTGGTGGAGCTTGATTTCACCGATGACCTCACCGTAGTTGGCCTTGATGGTTTCGCGCAAAAAACCGACGCCGAAAACGGCGCCGATGGCGATGTGGGTCGAACTGACAGGCAGGCCCAGCTGGCTTGCAATAATCACGGTGATGGCGGCGGCCATGGCGATGCAGAAGGCTCGGGTCTGGTCGAGTTCGGTGATTTCCGAGCCGACGGTGCGGATCAGTTTCGGTCCGTAAAGGGCCAGCCCGATGGCGATGCCGACCGCTCCGACCAGCATGACCCAAAGCGGAATCGATGCTTTGGTGGAGATGCCACCGCTCATGATCGAATCGTTAATCGCCGCCAGAGGGCCGACTGCGTTGGCTACGTCGTTGGCGCCATGGGCGAAGCTCAAAAGGGCGGCGGCACAGATTAACGGAATGACGAAGAGTTTGTTAACGGTGTCTTTTTCCGATGGCAGGGCATCGGCCTTTTTGGCGATCAGCGGCCTGATAATTAAATAGATGGCGATGGCGATGGCAAGACCGACTCCCGCGGCGGTCAGGATATCGACTTTCCAGAGTTTTTTCAGGCCCTTCAAGATGAGGTAGGTGCTGAACGCCCAGGCCATGATGCTGATGAGAACCGGCACCATTTTTTTGGCCGCGTTCTTCATATCCTTTTGATAGGTAATCGTCCGCTTGATCAGGTAGAGGAAAGCCGCCGCGATGAGCCCGCCGAGGAGCGGTGAAATGACCCAACTGGCGGCAATTGCGCCCATTTTCGGCCAGTTGGCGATATCCATGCCGCCCGCCGCCAGACCCGCACCGAGAACCCCGCCGACGATGGAGTGTGTGGTCGAAACGGGCATACCGAAATAAGTCGCAAGGTTGAGCCAAAGCGCTCCGGCCAGTAGGGCGGCCATCATCAGCCAAATGAAGGTTTGATCGTCGGTGATCAAGCTGGGATCGATAATCCCTTTCTTAATGGTGCTGACCACGTCTCCACCGGCAACCAAAGCTCCCGCCGCTTCGAAAATGGCGGCGATGCAGATGGCGCCAAACAGGGTCATTGTGCGAGACCCCACCGCCGGACCCACATTGTTGGCGACGTCGTTGGCGCCGATATTCATCGCCATGTAAGCGCCGATAACCGCGGCGGCGATCAACAGGTGGCTGTTTTGTACGCCCTCTGTGAGGAAGCCCGCATAGATCATTATGACGGTGATGAAAACGGCGGCGATTCCTAAGCGAAGGACCTCGCTGCTGCTGGACTGCGCCGCTTCTTCGATTTGATGGATGTTTTTAAGTTCCACGCTGCACTTCCTATCGGCGTCGGGAAGTCGGGGAGCCGGTCAGTGCCTTACGCCCATCGTCGGTGCGCATTCGTGCAAAACGGCTTATCCCACCCCTGTCGATTAACGCCCGTTCATTGTTTCGCCCCAATACGTTTTGGTCACATATTTGCAGCAAAACAGCAATGATTTTGTAACATACCGATGGAGTATGGGGGGTAAGCGTCCTGATTCTTCTCTTAAAAAAATAAGCCCAGGGCCGTTAGCTCTACTCGATTCCCTTTTCGCGGAAGTTGATTCGGTCGCAGGTGATGGCCGATTTGAGCCGCCGGTGCTTAAATTCACCTTCTTGCCCTCTTGGCTCGACCTTGCCTTTCAGCAGCAGCACGCGTGAAACCGTTCCTTTTTTGCCTGAGGCCTTGTTGATTCTATAGGCGAGGCGTTTTTCAGTTGTAGCGATGTCCAGGTCGCGGCGGGCTCTCTTTTTCTGCTTCGGCTGTTTTTTGTTGAGGCTTTTCGTTTTCGAACTCTTGGGTTCGACGAGAACCGTTCCGATGGGTTTAGTCCAAAGAGAGGTGTTGATGGCGTCGCGGATGCGGGCGCGGAACTGACAAACTCTGTATTGATTGTCCTGCCCTTTGGCCTCGGCGAAAACCGTCAGATTGATTTTCCGTTTCGAGTTGGCCAGAGGCACCTCGAAAGGCTCCAGATAAATCTGATAGGTCCGGTCTCTAATTTTTTCCGGTTCTTCCGCTTTTAGTGGCATGGTGAATGTGAAAAGGCCGACGAAAAGAACGGTTAGCAACGTGAGCGCTATGCCTGCCTGTTTCATGATTTCACCTCCTAAGCGCCAATAATTTTCGATAGTCTATTCCAAAAATACCCAGATCGACTCACATTGCCACAGTCGCGGCTAATTTTTAACCGGAACCATGAAATTTTATTCCTATATACTAGAATAGGTTTGAATTCGGTTTCTGGAGTTCACGACAAAATGAAATGGCGGCCAGAATATAGTTGCCGGGTCAAAGCGATTGATGAAGATCACCAGATGCTTTTCAACGTGGTCGGTCAGTTGAACGACTATCATCTGAGGGGCGGCACTTCCTACCATATTCAAACGGCGATCAATTCGTTGGTTCGTTATGTGGATGAACACTTTGAGCGGGAAGAAAGGTTTTTGCGTCGGGTCGGCTACCCTCATTTCGCCGAACACAAACAACAACATGAGGAGATGCGTCGCTTAATTCGCCGTTTGCAGGAGATGTATGAGGCCGAGCCTGATCACGTCGATTTGGCCAAGGTCGTTATATTCATGGATAAATGGCTGAAATCGCATATTCTACGGGAGGATATGAAATATGTTCCCTACTTATCCGGGAAAAAATCCGGGGGGGTGCCAATTGAAGTGGGCAGTACGGAAAACCCGGAGCGTCAAGTCCTCAATGTCACGGTATTGTCCGATAAAGTCTATCTGGTGAATGAGTTCGTCGATTTGGTTAATGGTGGAGGAGACGTTGCGTTGGCCGTTGAAGATGCGGTACATAAGCTTGCTGAGAGAAAATTCAGCAGCCTGTGGAAAAAAGCGGACCAGTTGTTCCGGAAATAGATGGGGGTAATATCGGACCAAATTGCTTAATGCCGGAGTATACCGGCGTCTGAGGGGGAAGCGGGCGTCCGAAAAGAATTATAAATGGATTTAGCCACACTTGTAGGGATCATTGCTGGTTTTGCCGTTATCGTCGTCGCGATTTTCTTAGGCGGCGATATGAGTTCGTTCATCAACATCCCAAGTGTTTTGGTGGTGTTTGGTGGGACGATGTCGGCGACGCTGATCAAGTTTCCGCTCTCGGACGTTTTGTCCGCTTTCAAGATCGGCATCGGCATTGCGTTTAAAAACCCCAAGACCGACCCGCGCTATATCTTTGACCAAGCCATCGAACTGGCCGGTTTGGTCCGCAAGAACGGTCTTCTGGGTCTTGAAAACGTTGAAGTGGAAAATGAGCTGTTTCAGCGCGGGCTCGGGCTTTGTCTCGACGGGCACAATATCGAAATCATTCGCGATTCCATCGCTCGCGAAGTGGATATGAGCATCCAGCATAACGAAATGGGCACCCGCATGTTTCGTGGGATCGGCGATGCCGCTCCGGCGTTCGGCATGATCGGGACCCTGATTGGTCTGGTTCAGATGCTGGCCAACCTGGACGACCCGGCCGCCATCGGCCCTGCCATGGCGGTTGCTATGTTGACGACGTTTTATGGTGCGGTAATCGCCAACCTGATCGCTATCCCCATTGCCGACAAGTTGGAACATAAGGCCGAGGCTGACCGCAATACCAAGCAATTGATCGTTGAAGCGATCGTGCAGATCCACGGTAGCCAGAACCCGAACGTAATGAAAGAGTTGTTGGGCGTCTTTTTACCGGGTGGCGCGGCGGCGGCTGATGAAGATACGCCTGCCGGTGGCGGCGACGAGTAGCGGAAGCGGAGGCCGGGTATGAGCGCTCCCCCGAAAAAATGCCCCCCCGGCGCGCCGATGTGGCTTGCGACCTTTGCCGATCTCATGTCGCTTCTGCTGGTGCTGTTTGTGCTTCTGCTAACGTTCTCCGAAATGAACGTCATCCGCTATAAGGCTCTGGCCGGTTCCATGCGCGATGCATTCGGTCTGGTTAAGGAAGATCGTTTGTCCGGCGTTATCGAGATGGACGGTTCGATCAAACGTAAAGCCGCTTCCGAGGTCGACCCGACCCGTAGTCCGATTCCCGTTGTCAGCATCGACCTGACCAATCAAGAAGAGCAGGAAGAAGAGTTCGAAGTTGATTCTTCAGCGCCCCAGACGGCTCAGGTTGAGCAGGTGCAAAGCGCGGTCGAGAAAGTTTTGAAGGATTCCGATACGGGGGTTGAGGTTAAGCGCAAAGGCGATGAAGTGGTGATTACCTTTCCCAGTTCAATTGCTTTCCCATCGGGCACCGATACGGTCAACCAGCATTTTGCCGCCTCTATCGATGAGCTTGCGCCGATCCTGAAAAAATCGGAAGGACAAATCATTGTTGCCGGGCATACCGACAACGTTCCCATCGCCGCTGGACGTTTCCGTTCCAACTGGGACCTCTCGGCGGCCCGTGCGACCGCCGTAGTCCATCGCCTGATCGAGTATGGCGGCCTGGAGCCGGGACGGATGACCGTTCAGGGCTATGGCGAAAGTCGGCCGGTCGGCTCTAACGATTCGGCGACGGGGCGGGCCAAGAACCGCCGGGTTGAAATTATCGTGGTCATGCGCAAGGGGGCCGAGGCGGCGCAAGAGGGAGCTAAAGCGCCTGCCGAGAGAGGAGGCTTCGCCAGCGAAAGCAAGCTTCCCGGCTTGGAAGATGCGATCCAGGGTAATGGCGTTTCGATTCCGCTCAACTAATCACCTGACCCTAAACCTTTCTATAGCGCTGGTAGAGTAGTGTTATTTTGTATGCGCTATTTGATTTTTCTCTTTCCGCGGCATAGGGCTCTGGGCATACTGCGCCAAATTGGATAACGGGAGCGGAGAGGCGGAAGACGGCTTCGATATTCCCAGGAAACGTGTCGAGTACCGTAGCGGACATGCCAGGCTCCGAATTATCAGCTTACAAAATTCTTTACGTCGACTCCGATTCGGATTCCGTTAAGCGGGCCGAGGCCATCCTCATGATGACGGGTATTCGCAACGCCCGCATTTGCCGTTATGCCGATGAGGCCTTGAAAGAGTTTCAGACGGGCTATCAGCCCGACGTTGCTTTGATCGCCCCGGATCTGAAAAACGGCATCCACGGTATTAAGTTGATCGAGAAAATCCGGAATTCATTCGAAACGGGTAAGGGCAAAGAAATCCCTATCCTTCTGCTGGTTTCCCGCTTGGATAAGGCGATGTTGCGTCATGCCTGTCGCACCGGGGTTGAAGGAGCGATCCGCAAACCGCTCGATCATGCCAAAATCGGCCGGATCATCCTGGCTGCGATTAAAACGCCCCGTCGGTTTATCGCCGTGCGGGACTATTTCGGACCCGAGCGGCGTATTGCCGATGATCCGGCATATTCAGGGCCTGAGCGGCGGACGGACTTAGGTGAGCATGAAACCATCGCCACTAAAGTCCGCCGCGATGAAAAACCGAAGAGTCCGCCAACCCCAGCTCCTGCTGCTCAAGCGTCTAAGCAGGAGAAGCCCAAACAAACGAAGGAACCGGCGCTTGTAAAAGATCCGAACATCACGCCGATTTCCGAGTATGAACTGCCGGAATCGCGAGTCGATAAGGTCGCCGTCAAGCCGAAGGGGGGCAAGATTGTTGCCGACGATGAGCCCTTCCCCGAAGCCGAGAAGCCGAAACCCGTTGTAAAACCCCAGCCGGTCGCCAAGCCGAAACCGCAGCCGCCGCAGGAGGCGAGGCCAGAACCCGCCGCCAAGCCTAAGCCTGCGGCGACGGCCGCCGTGCCTACGCAAAAGCCCAAGCCGGTTCCACCAAAACCTGCGGCCAAACCGAAACAGGAAGGCAAAGGGGTTGAGGCGGCTGCTCCTGCCAAACCGGCAAAGCCGAAAGAAGAAGCGCGGGAAGAGGTGGAAATTGTTGATATCGATGAGGCGCTGCGCAACCACAGGCTTTGGGTCGACAGCGCGGGGCGTGAGGGCGAGGCGATTGTGGTCGAGCGGGCCAACCTGCGTGGTGCCGACCTGGAGGCAGCAGACCTCACTGGGGTGTCGCTGATTCAGGCAAACTTCACCGAGGCCAAGATGACCGAAATTGTCTTGCGCAAAGCCAATTTGACGGGAGCGGTTTTTGCTAAGGCCAACCTGACCGGCGCTAATCTTGCAGTTGCTCGGCTACGGCGCGCCAATCTTGTGGGAGCGCGCCTCGACCGAGCCGTTTTGAGGGGGGCCGATTTAAGCGGCGCCAAGTTCAAGGGGGCAAGTCTTCTGCGCACTGATCTCAGTAGTGCCAACCTCGCCAAGGCCGATTTGAGCGGAGCCAATCTTTCGGCGACCATCGGCCTGATCCAAGAGCAGGTGGATCGCGCCTATCTCGATAGCAAGACGGCTCTGCCCAACGGTCTGAAGGTCAATCCCGCAGCGTTGGCGCGCAGTGCCAAAGCGGGCCTTACCGGCTTGACGTCGAAAGCGACAAAGCGACCCGTCAAAGGATAAAGGTTGCCTAGTCAGGCAACCTTAACTAAATGAAAATCATCAGAATGTAGAGTGTGTTATGCCATTCTCTGGACAAATTAAAATATAAGCCAGAGGCGGACAGGCGCAAAAAGCGGACCCCGAGTGGAATGACAAGGGGAAATCCAATGGATGCAGAATATATCGACCGGCGGGCAGGTGATCCGGAAATACTTCGCGAGGAATTGGCGCGACGTATGATCCGCCGTTTGGGATACGACGGCGCGGTCGATTATGCGCGAAGTAATCATATGGCCGGTTTGCTGGCCGATATCGTGCGATTAGTCTCTGTAGCTTGAAACGCCCTAGAGCAGGGGGTCGACCCAAGGCCTGGGCGGTGGCTGGTCTATGGTGCGTCGAATGACAGGTGATTTATCGGCCACGCCGCCAAACCGTCTGGGCGGTAGGGTCCGGTCGCTTTCAACTTCGTTCATCAGCTTGGTCACCGAAGGGATGTTGACCTTGCGCGCGTTGAACTTCACCAGTTGATCGTCTTGAAGCTTGCGGATCGTCCGGGAAAGGGATTCGGGACAGGTGCCGAGAAGGGCGGCCATATCGCGACGGCTCAAGGGTAAAAGGAAGCTTCGTCCGCCGTCCGTGGTGCCGACGCCGTATTTTTCTTCAAACAACAGCATCAAATGAGCAAGGCGACCCCGGAGTGACATAGTTGCGCCGCGTAAAATGGTTTCGTGGGCTTCGCGCAATCCCCGGGAAATATGGCGGAGGAAACTGCGTGCCAGGCCGGGATAGCTATTAATCAGCTCGCTGATCACTTCGCGGCGAATGAAACAGCAGTTGATGGCGGTAACCGCCTGCGCGCTGGTTGAATGGGGCTCCTCGGCAAAGAAGGCTCGGCTTCCCAGTGTTACCCCTTCCGGGACTAGGCCGACGACGACGGATTTGCCGTTGGAATCCATGGCGTGAAGGGATGCCATGCCTTGGGTTAAGCACCAGAGGCCCTGGTTTTCATCGCCTTGGTGATAGATGTAGTCACCCTTCTTGTACTGGCGTAGCACTTTCGCCGAGTTGAGGCGGTCCAGGCCCGCTTGATCAAGGCCTTCCCACTCCCTTCTTCCAAGGATGCCGCATTGCATACAATTTTTTTCAGCTGCGGCTTTCCGGTGACCTGTCATGCGAAATGGATTCCCCCATTGTTTATGCCAGCCCAGTTAAGGGCGGCCATCTTTTCTAACTTCGCCCAACAATGCGTTGTGCTGGATCAATGAGATGAGGCTAGAACGATTTTCATTCTAAATCAAATCAGGGCAATCCCCGAAAAAATAAGGATAAACCCTAGTTCACGTTATGAGGGAGTTCATCGCTTCAAAACGCACCGGTTTACGGCTATTATGACGTCAGGATGAAATATTTGTGACAAGCAAATGAATTCATTTGGCGCGGGTTTGGGGGGGCGGTTATTCATCCATAACCCGGTGATAAAATATACAACGTGCCGAGCCAATGAATATGCAAACGGAAGACTATCAAATTCCCGCGGGAACGGGTGTCGAACGGGTCTTGGGCGATCTTGCGGGATCGCTGACTTTATCTGTGGCCGCCCCGGAAACCTTTTCTACGACCTATTGGGACACGGCCGATTGGCGAGTTTATCGCGATGGCGGCTTGCTCGAAACGGTGCGGGTTGGACGGAAATCGGAAACCCTGTGGCGTCGCCGGGAAAACGGCGAAGAGATTGCCCGGTGGGCTGGAAAATGCCCCGGGTTCGCCTGGGACTTCCCCGAAGGAGAGGGGCGTGAGCGTCTCGAGCCGGTTATCATCATGCGGGCCCTTCTTCCTATGGCGACGGTGCGGGGAACCTTGCGCCGCGCCGCCGTGCTCAACGGCGATGAGAAAACCGTCGCGCGCATCGAGGCGGTTGATCTGGACGGCAAGAAAAGCGGCGATCCGCTACCGGGTTATTTTCGTATCCTTCCAGTGCGTGGGTATGATGGGGACTTCGCCAAGCTAAAACGCGCGGTGATGACCAATGCCGGGCTGACGCGGGCGAGTTGCGATCAGGGCACCGCTCTTTTTAAAGCGCTCGGCATCGACTATGGGGTTGACCCCAACAAAGTCGATATATCCTTTAAACCCGATATGGAAGCAGGCCGGGCCGTGAAGTCGGTTTTGCTGCATCTTCTCGATATTATGGAGGCCAACTCCCAAGGCATTATCGACGATGTGGATACGGAGTTTCTTCATGAGTTCCGGGTTGCCGTACGCCGCTCGCGTTCGGCCCTGATTCCTTTCAAGGACTGTATTGAAAAGGCGGCCTTTGCGCGGTTTAAAGACGATCTGGCTTGGCTCGGCCGCGATACCGGGGACCCGCGGGACATGGACGTCTGGCTGCTTAAATTCCCCAACTACAAGGCCATGCTGCCAGAAGAGGTCAAGCCTCAACTCGATCCCCTGGAAGGGTTCTTGAAAAAGAAACGCAACGCCAGCTACGCTAAGCTGCGGCGGGACTTGAAAACCAAGCGCTATGACGCTTTTGTACGAGACTGGCGCAGGTTCCTTGAATCCAACGGATCGCCGGACGCCGAACAACCCATGGCCAAGGAGCCGGTAAGCGCGTTGGCCGATAAATGGATCGGTAAATTTTATAAACGATTGATCAAGGAGGGTTCGGCCATCGGTCCTCAGTCGCCCGCTGAAGCGCTCCACGACCTGCGCAAGACCTGTAAGAAGTTTCGCTATCAGATCGATTTTTTCGCCAGCCTTTATCCCAAGACCAAGTTCAAAGCGGCGGTAAAGGAATTGAAGCGGTTGCAGGAAAATCTCGGCGATTTTCAGGACTTGGAGGTCCAGGCCGATTCATTGCGCGGCTTCGCCTCCGAAATGATTGAAAAGGGCGGAAAAGACGGTGAGGTTTTTCTTGCCATGGGCATGTTGGTTTCCGACCTGTTACAACGCCAAGCCGAGGTGCGTAAGGAATTCTCCGAGCGGTTCGATCAATTTGCCGGAGAACCGAACCGGGCTCTGTTCAATGAGCTTTTCATCGATAAACAAAATACGTCTAACCAGACCGAGGAGGCCGGGGCGTGAAGATACTGGCGACCTACAACATCAAAGGCGGAGTGGGCAAGACCGCAACCACGGTCAATCTGGCCTATCTGGCGGCCATGGAAGGGGCGCGGGTTCTGGTCTGGGATTTGGACCCTCAAGGGGCGGCGACTTACTATTTTCGGGTAAAGCCGAAAATCAAAGGGGGCGCTAAAAAACTGGTGAAAGGAAAAAGCGAGGTCGAAGACCTGCTCAAAGGGAGCGACTACGAAAACCTAGACCTTTTGCCCGCCGATTTTTCCTACCGTCACATGGATTTGCACTTGGACGACGCCAAGAAACCCATGGCGCGATTGAAAAAACTGCTGAAACCCTTCGAGCAGGATTATGACTACGTATTCCTCGACTGTCCGCCGTCAATTTCCCTGGTTTCGGAAAACGTCTTTACCGCTGCCGACGGTTTGATCGTGCCGATCATCCCGACAACCTTGTCGTTGCGCACCCTCGATCAGTTGATGGCGTTCCGCAAGAAGAACAAGCTGCATAAAACGGTCATGCTGCCGTTCTTCTCCATGGCCGACCGTCGGCGCAAACTGCACCGTGACATCATGGACGGCCTGCCTGATGAGTTGGACGTGGTGTTGAAAGCCTATATTCCGAACTGCTCGGACGTTGAGTTGATGGGCCTCAAACGCGCCCCCTTGCCGTCTTACACCCAAAAGAACAAAAAGGCGGTTCGGTCCTACAGGCAGCTCTGGAAAGAGATTAAAGAGAAAATCTAACCCTTCAGCAGCTCTTCGTACCCGACACCCCAGGTATTGAAGGGCGCTTCGATCAGGCAGGCGTTCAGATAACGTTTGTCGCTGGAAACTTCCGGGCCGACCCAGTCGGGCATGTCGAAAGGCTCATCGGCGCTTTCCAGTTCAATCTCGGCGACAATTAGTCCCTGATTGACGCCTTCGAACACGTCCACCTCCCAGGTTTTTCCGGCGTAGTCCACCGTATATCTGACCTTCTCGATAGGCGGGCGCTGGCAAACGTCCTTGAGAATGGCCTGAGCATGATCGCAGGGAATTTCATACTCGAATTCGTGGCGGCTGGTTTCGTCGCGCTGCGCCTTGATGGTGAGGAAGCATTTGTCGCCTTTTTGCCGGACCCGCACGTTCATCCGTTCGTCGACCGCGACGTAGCCCTGGCGAATGACCTTGCGGTCCGCCCCTTCCTTAAAACCGTCCCCGGTGACTAGGAATTTGCGCTCGATCTCGACCGTATCATTCATTGGCGGGCTTATCTTTCTCTTGCTGGTTTTGTTCCATTGGCGTGGAACTTTCCTCTACCGGCGGCTCTTCGGCTTCTGGTGCTGCCACCGATTGAGGCTGGTTGGACTCATCGATGATTTTGGCGATTCGCTTAGTGAAGTAATAGATACGCCGGAGTTTCTCGACGATCTCCATTTCACGTCGGTAGGAGGCCATGCGGTTGGGCTCGTCAGCCAGGAGGCGGTGGGCGCCGTGTTCGGAGGCCTTGACCGCCATTTGGTTGATTTTGGCCTTCATGTCGATGACCTGTCGGGCGGCCTCGCCATCGTTTTCCAGAACGGCCTCCAGGGTGATGCTCAGGGCTTCTTCAACCTTTGATGCGAACTCGTGCAGCATCTTCTCGGTCTGTGGGCTGACGGAAATTTTCTCATCAATCCGCCGTTTTCCGATGGCGACCAGATCGGTTTCGATAATGTCGCCGATATTTTCCACATAATTGGCGATTTCCATCAGACCGACGAAACGGCCGGATTCTTTCTCGGTCATGCGCTGCAGGCCGATCCGCCGCAGATACTGGATGATGTGACCGTGCAAATAGTCGACATCACTGTCCATTTGGGCGATGGAGTTAAGGGTATGGCGTGTGCCGGTCAGGGTGGCGGGCATGATGGCGCGCATCATCTTCTTGACAGGACGACCCAACTCGCGGATTTCCATACGCACCGCATCGAGCGCCAGGGAAGATGTGGAAATCAGGTCTTCACTCAGGAACTTGGGTTCCAGGCGTTTTTCTTCCGGCTCCGGCCTGATGGGCACCAAACGCTGCGCCAATTGACCGACCTGGGTTGAGAACCAGATAAAAATGAAGGTGTTGGCGATATTGAACACTGTATGTGCGTTGGCGATCAGCCTGGGCGTGTTGGGAATGCCGTCGCTTCCGGTGGGTGTCATGGTGGTGACCACGGCAACCAGTTGGTCAATGAAGCCGACCCAAAGCACAACACCCGCAATATTAAACAGTACGTGGACGATGGCGGCCTGAACCGCCTCGCGGGGTTTGCCGATGGCAGCCAGAAGGGCGGTGACGCAGGTGCCGATATTGGCTCCGAAAATTAAGGCGATCCCGGCCGATAGACTGATCAGGCCCTGACTGGCCAATACGATGACGATCCCTGTGGTTGCGGCAGATGACTGAATTAGGGCGGTGAAGGCTGCACCGACAAGAATGCCCAATAAGGGGTTTTCCATCCGCACCATAAGATCGAGAAACATCTCGTTTGATCGAAGGGGAGACATGGCGTCTCCCATCGTATTCATGCCGAGAAACACCATCCCCAGGCCCATCGTCATACGGCCGTATTGGCGGAGTTTCTCGGTTTTGCCGAGAAAGATCATGCCAAACCCGACAATAAAAAGGGGATAGGGAAGAGCCGTCGCTTTGAAAGCGATGATTTGAGCCGTGATGGTCGATCCGATGTTGGCGCCCATAATGACGGCGACCGACTGGCCAAGGTTCATGACGCCCGCACTGATGAAGCTGACGACCAGGACCGTCGTGACCGATGAGGATTGAATGACGGCGGTGACGAAAGCGCCGGTGGTGACGCCGAGAAAACGGTTGTCGGTCAACTTGGCCAATACCGCCTTCATGCGGTCTCCGGCAACGGCCTTGAGGCCGTCGGCCAGTTGCTCGAGGCCGAATAGGAAAAGCGCCAGTCCGCCAAAAAGACCGACAATAATGGCAAACGAATCCACTTCTGTGATCACCCTCTTTGTTGTTTATGGTTCGTGGCGAAGCGCCCTGTAGAAGAGTAGCTTATCATGCGTGGCTACAGGAAAAAACAAAAGCTCCGTTGTCGCTTTCAGGATTTAGATTTCTCCTTGCCCATATCGTGTTATTCTTAGATGAACTACACTAAACAAGCAGGGGTAAAGCTTCATGGTTGGACGCGCTTATCCGTCGAAACCGGAGGCGGTCTATTTCTTCGGGACCTGTTTAGTCGATCTATTCTATCCCGATGCCGGGATGGCGGGGATCGAGCTTTTGCAGCGCGAAGGGATTAAGGTAATTTTCCCGCAAGGCCAGAGTTGTTGTGGCCAGCCGGCCTTTAATAGCGGCCACCGAGACGAAGCCCGCGCCGTTGCGGCGGCTCAGGTGAAGCTGTTTCCCAAGGATATTCCGGTGGTCCTGCCCTCCGGTTCTTGTGCGGGTATGATGCGCAAGCACTACCCGGAACTGTTTGAAGGCCATGCCTTGGAAGCGGCGGCGAGAGGTCTCTCAGAGCGGATTTTCGAACTGACCGAATTCCTTGTCCATGTTGCCGGGGTCACGCTGGAAGATAAAGGTGAGCCGATTAAAGTCACCTGGCATGGCTCCTGTCACTCCCAACGGGAAATGGGCGTGCGGGACGAACCTAAGAGTCTGCTCAACCAGCTCGTTAACGTTGAGCTTGTTGAGCTTCAGCGAGAGACCGAATGCTGCGGTTTCGGCGGGACTTTCAGCGTCAAGCAACCGGAAATCTCGGCGGCCATGGTCACCGACAAGACCGAGGATATCAAACAGACCGAAGCGAAAAAAGTGGTCTCGGGTGATTGCGGTTGCCTGATGAACATCACCGGCGCGCTGGAGAAAAAGAAAAGTCCGGTTTCGGGCTTGCATATCGCTCAGTTCATTCTGGAGCGCACCCGATGAGCGGCAGTATGGCGAACAGTTTCCGCGACCGGGCGAATGTGGCATTGAAGGATGACGAACTGCGCGCCAATTTTCGCCGCGCTATGGATGGCCTGATGGGTAAGCGGGCGGTGCAGTTTGCCGACGCCGACGAGTGGGGGCGTTTGCGCGAATTGGGCGAATCCATTCGCCGACGCGCGCTCACCAAGCTGCCGGATCTGCTGGAGCAACTAGAAGAGAGCCTATCCCGGAACGGCATCACGGTTCATTGGGCGGAAACTGTTGATGAGGCCAATGAGATCGTTCTCGGCATTCTGCGGGAGAAGAAGGCGAAGACCGTGGTCAAAGGCAAGTCGATGGTGTCAGAAGAGATGCATCTCAACGACTTTCTAGGGCGGCACGGCATCAAGGCGCTGGAGGCCGACCTGGGCGAATACATTGTCCAGATGGCGGGGGAAACCCCCTCCCATATTATCATGCCCGCTATCCACAAAAACCGGAAACAGATCGCCAATTTGTTTAAGCAACGGATCGACGGTTTTACCTATACCGAAGATGCCAAGGAAATGACCGCAGCGGCGCGGACTGAGTTGCGCCGGGAGTTTTATGAGGCCGATGCGGGCCTCTCCGGCGTCAACTTCGCCGTCGCTGAAACCGGGACCCTTTGTCTGGTTGAAAATGAAGGTAACGGGCGCATGTGTACCACCGTGCCGCCGTTGCATATTGCGGTGACCGGCATTGATAAGGTTGTTGAAAAGCTCGAAGATGTTCCGCCGCTATTCTCACTACTTACCCGCTCGGCCACCGGCCAGCCGGTGACGACCTATTTTAATATGATCTCCGGGCCGCGCAGCGCGACGGACCGCGATGGCCCCGAAGAGGTCCATCTGATCCTGCTCGACAACGGCCGCACCCGCATCTATGCCGATGCCGAAACCCGACGCTCCTTGCAGTGTATCCGTTGTGGGGCTTGCATGAACCATTGCCCGGTCTATACGCGGGTTGGCGGCCATGCCTATGGTGGTATCTATCCCGGCCCCATCGGCAAAATCCTCACCCCGCAGATTGATGGCATCGGCGAATACGGCGACCTGCCCAGCGCCTCGTCGCTATGCAATGCCTGCGTCGAGGTCTGCCCGGTCAAAATCCCCATCGCCCAGGTGCTGGTTCGGCTGCGCGACGAGGCGGCCGGACACTGTTCGCGGCCTTCGGTCAAGGAAAGCGGAGCTAAGAAATCAGTCGTGCAGGATATGGTCTGGTCGGGCTGGAAGTGGATGCATGAAAACCCAGGAGCCTACAAATTCATGAGCGGGGTTTTGAGCAAGACCGGCAACCTTACCCCCGCCGCCATGCCCTTGCTGAAGGAATGGACCAGCGTGCGCAGCAAACCGAAATTCGCCACAAAGACCCTGCATCAGATGGCCAAGGAAAAGGGGCTTGCCGATGAGTAAGGCGCGCGAAAATATTATAGCCCGGCTGCGCAAGGGCGAGCCCGACGGCGATCTCCCGGTTTCTGATTTTTCGGTGATGGAGGAAAAAAACTGGAACCCTGCCGAAAAGGTCGAACGGCTGGAAACCATGATGGCCGCGGTCAATACTGAATTGCATCGAACGACCGAAGTCGACTGGCCCGACTTGGTTTCGGAACTCTTGAAAAAGCGCTCTATCGGCTCGCTACTGATCGGCACCAACAACCTTTTGATCGACCGGTTGCAAGGGGCCTGGAAGGGCCAGGAAGGAGCGCCCGAAATCGCCCTTTACGATCGGGCCTATGAAGACGAGCGGGCCGAAGTGTTCGCCGCCCCGGCTGCGCTGACCACAACGCGGGGAGGGATTGCCGAAACCGGTAGTCTAATCGTTTGGCCCGATGCCGCCGAGCCGCGCCTGCTCTCACTGGCCCCACCGGTTCATATCGCCTTGCTGGAGGCCGACCGTCTACACAATACCTTCTGGCAGGCAATGAACGCCGAAGGCTGGAAGGACGGCCTGCCGACCAACGCCCTGTTGATTTCCGGCCCGTCCAAGACCGCCGATATTGAGCAGGAATTAACCTACGGGGTTCATGGCCCCAAAGAACTGATCGTCCTGATTATCGAGCATTAGATGTTTAATTCCCCGTCCCATTTGCCAGCCCCCTATGACAGATTGCACGCTCAACTCAGGGCCGTTTTGCCGCCCGAACGGTTGATCACCGACCGTCTGCGCACCCTGGCCTATGGCACCGATGCTTCCTGCTATCGACTGGTGCCCAAAATTGTCGCTGTGGTCGAAAGCGAAGAAGAGGTTCAGCGTCTGATGGCCTGCGCCCGTGAAGTGGACGCTCCGGTGACTTTCCGGGCGGCGGGAACAAGCCTTTCAGGGCAAGCGATTACCGACTCGGTTCTCGTTCTGCTCGGCGAAAACTGGGACGGCTGTGTGGTTGAGGAAGAGGGCGAAGTTCTTAAGGTTCAGCCGGGCGTCATCGGGGCCGAGGCGAACCGGGTGCTGGCGACTTATGGGAGGAAAATCGGGCCCGATCCGGCCTCGATCAATGCGGCTAAAATCGGCGGTATCGCCGCTAATAACGCCAGCGGCATGTGCTGCGGCACGGCCCAGAACAGCTACAACACCCTCCGCTCCATGCGAGTGATGCTGGCCGACGGGGCGATGCTCGATACCGGCTCAGAAACCAGTCGGACGATGTTCGGAGAGAACCACAAGAAGCTGCTAGACGATTTGTCCGCCCTGGCCGAGAGGGTGCGGAAAAACAAAAAAATGGCCAACAGGATCAAGACCAAATTCAAGATCAAAAATACCACGGGTTATGCGCTCAATGCGCTGATTGATTTCAAAGACCCCATCGATATTTTGCAGCACCTGATGATCGGCTCGGAAGGGACCTTGGGGTTCATTTCCGAGATGACTTACAAGACGGTGCCTGAATATGCCAATAAGGCGTCGGCTCTGATTCTGTTCCCCAATATGCAAACCGCCTGCAACGCCGTGGTCGCTTTAAAAATGACGCCGGTTTCGGCGGTCGAGGTGATGGACCGGGCGGCGCTCCGTTCGGTGGAAGGCAAGCCGGGCATGCCCGATTATATCACCGGCCTGGGTGATGAGGTGACGGCGTTGCTGGTCGAGGTGCGGGGCAAGACCAAACGAACGCTGACCACCAATCGCAAAAAAGCCGAAGCCGCGCTTGAGGGCGTTGAAACGGTTCGGCCCATTGAATTCACTGCTGATCCGGTGCGCTGCCAACGCTACTGGAATATTCGCAAAGGACTGTTCCCTGCCGTTGGTGCGGTTCGTGAAATCGGGACCACGGTGATCATCGAAGACGTGGCCTTTCCCATCGATAAACTGGCCCCGGCGACGCTCGAACTTCAACGCCTTTGCAAAGACCACGGGTATGACGAAGCCATCATTTTCGGTCACGCCTTGGAAGGTAACCTGCATTTCGTCTTTACTCAGAATTTTAATAGCCAAGAAGAGATCGAGCGATACGGCCGGTTTATGGATGCGATTACCGAAATGGTGGTCAAGGGCTATGACGGGTCGCTCAAGGCTGAACACGGCACCGGGCGGAATATGGCGCCGTTTGTCGAGATGGAGTGGGGCGCGGAGGCCTATCAATTGATGTGGGAAATCAAGCGGTTGCTTGACCCCCAAGGGCTGCTCAATCCGGGCGTTTTGTTAAATGCCGATGAGACTGTTCACCTGCAAAACCTCAAGCCCTTCCCGGCGGCTCATGAAATCGTCGACAAATGCATCGAATGCGGCTTCTGCGAGCCCAAATGTCCGTCGAAGGGGCTGACGCTTTCGCCTCGCCAACGGATCGTCGCCTGGCGGGAGATCAGCCGCCGGGAGGCTGCTGGCGAGGGCGACCCAGATGGCATGAAAAAGGCCTACGCCTACCAAGGAGTGGATACCTGTGCGGCCTGCGGTCTATGCGCCACGGCCTGCCCGGTAGGCATAGAAACCGGCCTGCTGACCAAGCAGCTGCGCATGCGCTCCCGCACGCCCTTCGAGCACAAGCTGGGTGACTGGATTGCCGATCACTACGGAACGGCCATGGCCGCGACTTCTCTGGGGCTGAAAGCGGCTGACTTTGCTCATGGAATTCTCGGCTCAAGGATGATGGCCTCGTTGAGTGAAGGGGCCCGTAAGGTGAGTGGAGGGCGGTCGCCACGCTGGATGGCGGCCATGCCGCGCGGCCAATGGACGACGCCCGTTTCGCCCGAGGGGACAGACCGCGAGAAGGTCGTTTACTTCCCAAGTTGTGCCGCCCGGACCATGGGACCGGCGCGGGGTGACGAGGTAGAGCCTTTACCTAAGGTCACGGCCAGGGTCCTGCGCAAAGCGGGGTTTGAAGTGATTTATCTCGATGACATGAACGATCTTTGCTGCGGCCAACCGTTTGACAGTAAAGGGTTGCCGGAAGCTGGTGACCGTAAGGCGGGTGAGTTGGAGGCGGCCTTGATGGCAGCAAGCGAAAATGGAAGGCACCCCATTGTTTTTGATACCAGCCCTTGTAGCTACCGGATGATGAGTTTTTTGAATGATCGACTGCGAATTTTCGATGTCACCGAGTTCATCCATGATGTGGTGCTGGAGCGCCTTGAGTTTCAAAAACAGGCTGGTCCGGTGGCCGTTCACGCCACATGCAGCACCCGGAAAATGATGCTTGAAGACAAGCTCAAGGCCATTGCCGAAGCATGCGCCGAAGAAGTGATTGTGCCGCCCTCGGTCGAATGCTGCGGTTGGGCGGGAGACAAAGGCTTCACGACACCAGAGTTGAACCGCCATGCGCTTGCCAAGTTAAAGCGGGGGTTGGAAAACAGAATGGTGGCCGGGTACTCGACCAGTCGTACCTGCGAAATCGGGTTGTCTGAAGAAAGCGGGATCGTTTACCGCTCGATCGTCCATCTGATTGACGAGGCCATCAACGGTTAAGCGCCTGGCTGATCAGTTTTTTTAAGATGTCCGGCTGCACTGGTTTGTGGAGCAGATCGAAGCCGCTGGCGGCTGCTTCCTGAAGCCGCTCCGGTGCGGTATCGCCCGTGATGATAATGCCGGGTACGGACCAGCCCAGTTCACGGTTGATGCGGTGAATGGTGTCCGCACCGGTCTCGTCTTCCTGAAGCCGATAGTCGGCGACGATGAGGTCGAGCGGTTTCTTGTGGTTACGGCATCCGCGTAGGGCGGCCTCCGCCGATGAGGCAGGCAGCACGGTGAAGTCCCAGGTTTCCATCAGAAGGGTCATGGCATCCAAAACCGAGGGATCGTCGTCAACCACCATGATAATGGGACGGCCGGAATGGGGCAGGGCCTCAGGGGTGGGTAAACTCGCGTCGTCAGCAAAAACGGCTTCTTTGATGGGCGCCGTGACCGAAAAGATCGACCCCTTGCCGGGGGTCGAGCGGGCGGAAAGTTCTACGCCCAGCAGATTGGCGACCCGTTCGACGATGGACAAACCCAACCCGAGCCCCAGCTTGCGTTGACGCCCCGGATTGCCCAACTGCTGGAACTCCTGAAACACCGTCTCCATTTTGTCTTCGGGAATGCCTTTTCCGGTATCCAAGATTTCAAGACGTACTTGATTTCCGATTCTTCTGCACCCGACCAGAATGCGCCCTTGATCCGTATAGCGGACTGCGTTGGAAACCAGATTTGCCGCAATCCGCTGGAACAGGTTGGGATCGGTATCGATGGTTGCCGAGCAGGGAACGACCCGAAGATCGACGCCCTTCAACCGGGCTTCGTCCTTGAAGGTGTTTTCAATCCAGGTAAGGGTTTGCGAAATGGGGAAAACTTTTTTCTCGGGCTCCATGATTCCGGCGTCGAGCCGGGAGATGTCGAGCAAGGAATTAAGCAACCCCGCCAGTGCTTCCATGGAAATTTCAATATTGCCGATCAGGCGTTGCTGTTTGTCTTTCTCCTGGACGCCTTTGTTGCGGATGGATTCTCCGAGGGCGGCGATAAACATCGAAAGAGCCTGAAGCGGCTGGCGCAGGTCGTGGCTGGCTGCAGCGAGAAAACGCGATTTGGAAAGATTGGCCCGTTCGGCTTTTTCCTTGGCGACGTGCAGAGCCTCTTCATTGCGCATTTGCTCGGTAATGTCGCTGGAGAAGCCGACGAGTCGGTTGGTCTCTTTGCCGTCTTCCACAATGTAACGGCTGGCGACTTCAATGGTGCGGATGCTGCCATCGTCGCGGACAATTCGGAAAATTCCACTGAAATGAGCCTTATCGGCGATGCAGCCAAGCAGAATATGCTTGGTCATGGAATAGTCGTTAGGGTGAATGAAGGAAAGAAACGTACGTTTTTTAAAAGGGTGGTCTGACGGATCGACCCCGAAAATCTGACAGACTTCATCGGAGACCCAAATCTCTCCGGTCGTGATATCCCAGGTCCAACTGCCCAAATGGGCGAGGCTCTCGGCTTCGGCCAGACGCTCTTTGGCCTCCATTAGTCTTGCTTCGACTTTTTTGCGTTCGGTGATGTCTCTCGACATGGCGGTGATCAACTCGAAGCGACCATCCTTGCCAGGGATACCCGAAACTGATGTGGCGATGGGAATCTCCTCGCCGTTTTTCCGTCGCACCCAGAACTCGCTCTGCCATTGCCCTGAACGCACGGCGTCTTTCCACCATTGAAGGGGAGCCTCTGTGCCATGGCGGGGCGAAATCATTTCCAGCATATTGCGTCCGATAATTTCTTCCTGGCGATAGCCCATAATCGCTTCAAAAGCGGGGTTTGCAGACTGAATGTTTCCTTCGATATCGGCGACGAGAATAGCTTCTGACGTGTTGGCGAAAATGGCCGTTGCGCGCCGCGACAAATCCTCAAGTTCGCCTTGCTTGGATATATAGGAAAGATAGTAGGTCAGGGCTGCGGCGAGGATAAGTAGAATTGCGCCAATATAGATATCCAGCGCAAGGTTATAGACGGCGCAGGTGATCATCATAGTGCCGATTTCGTCGCCTTTCCACAAGATGGGCGCTTGCATCGTTTTTTGCAGAATATGATAGAAAGGGGTGGTGTCTGTGGGGGGGCGTTTAAGTCCGACAAAGAGACTTTCATCTATATGAAGTACGTAGACTGCTGCAATGCGGCTGTCGGCAGCGATGACCTTTAAAAAATCTTCCGCTTCATCCTTATTGATGGTCCAGAGATAGTGAGCCATTAGATGGCTGTATTCATCGACCTTGGCTTTGTGGGTGTCGGCTTCTGCTGCGTGAAAACGGCTCAGTGCGAAGACGGCGACGACCAACAAGAGCAAATAGCCGACGATTAGCAGACGTGATCGGGTCACTGTATTTTCCTGTTCCTCTCCGGTAGAGTCCGGGCGTTCTTCTTTTTGTAAGTTGTTTCGTTTCTCGGGCTATCATGGGCCAAAGGAACGGTTGGATTCAACGGGAGATTGTCATGTCCAAAGCTTTCGCCTCGACGGGCGATCTCGATGAAAAACAAATCAGTTTCGACGATCTTGGCGGTGGCGCTTACGCTTATACCGCGGAGGGCGACCCTAACACGGGGATTGTGGTGGGTGAAAACGGGGTTCTGGTGATTGATGCCCAGGCCACCCCGTTGATGGCCGAGGGGGTTCTCGAGCGCGTTCGTTCGATAACCGACAAGCCGGTGACCCATTTGGTCTTGAGCCACTATCATGCCGTTCGGGTTCTCGGTGCGGCGGCTTATGGCGATGTGGAAATTATCGCAAGCCAGGGAACCCGAGACATGATTGAGGAGCGGGGGCGTGAGGACTGGCAAAGTGAATTCGAACGGTTCCCCCGACTGTTCCAGGGACATGATTCCATTGCCGGTCTAACTGTTCCGACAAGGGTTTTTAGCGATCCCCTGTCTCTTGATCTGGGAAATAGGCCGGTTCAGATTTTTCATCCAGGGCGGGGCCATACCCAAGGCGATACGGTGGTCTGGTTAGCGGAAGAGAAAATTCTTTTCGCCGGTGATCTGGTGGAATATGGCGCGACCCCTTATTGCGGCGACGCCCACTTGACCGACTGGTCGGGAACCCTCGATGCCTTGAGAGCGCTGGGACCTGAGAAAATGGTGCCGGGGCGGGGCGATGCTCTGACAACGGTGGAGCAGTGCCGTAAAGCCATGACGATGACCGAGGGATTTGTCCGTGATCTTTTTGCGACGGCGCAAGAAGGGCGAGCTCAAGGGTTGGACCTGAAACAGACTTTCGATCTGGCTAAGCGCCGGATGGACCCCAAATATGCCGATTGGGTGATTTACGAGCACTGCATGCCGTTTAACGTTGCGCGCGCTTATGATGAGGCTGGAGGACGCGAATCCCCGGCCATTTGGACGGCCGAGCGCGACAAGGAAATGTGGGCGGCGCTCAATGGCTGAGTGCGGTGGAGGGGGCGGGAGTCAGCCCGACTTGCGGGCGATGGCCATGGCTTCGGCGATGACTTCTTTGTCGCCGATGTGATTGGCGAGCAGCAAGATCAGCTTGGCGTTGGCTTTGAGGCTGTCCTCTTCGCTTAAATCCCGATGAAACTCGATGAGCATTTCGTAGAAGTCATCCGGGCTGTCGATATTGGGGCCGGTATTGAGTTTCATCGGGCGTTTCCTCTCCCTGTTGCTTTGTTGAGCGCCGTTTGGATGGCGTCTTTGTTGAATTTTCTCCAGCGTCCCGCCACATGCTGGTCGGGCCGGACCAGATAGATCGTGCCGGGCTTTCCGTCATAGCGTTGAGCTGCCAGTTCCGCCTCTTCGCTAACTTCTAAGCAATCACAAGCCAAGCCGGACACGTCGGGGCTTTTGCCGAAGCAGAGGAGAACGAATCGTCCTCCAAGGTTTTCCAGTAGCCATCCTTCGTTGAGCGGTGCATCGGGGCAAGGAGCGCCGGGGATGGGGCCGCCTTTGAAGGCATCTTCATCCGGCGTTGAAAGGGTTGGGTCCGTATAGGTTGCGGGGACCGAGAGCCGTCCGCTGTTGATCAAGGGTCTGGCGAAAGGAAAGTCTTTGGCGAGATCGAGAACGGCATCGCGGAAGGCTCGGCTGATGGTGCTTTTAGGGACGATGAAATCGGTTGAGCGGGTCGAGTTCGTCAGATTGATATCGGCGGCTTCAACCCGTTCGCGGTCATAGGTGTCGAGAAGGGTTTCGGGGGCCTCTCCGTCCATGACCATCTTGAGTTTCCAAATCAGATTGTCCGTGTCCTGCACTCCGGAATTGGCGCCCCGTGCGCCGAAGGGAGAAACCTGATGGGCCGAGTCTCCGGCAAATAGCACCCGACCGTGACGGAAATGATCGAGACGCAGGCACTGATAGGTGTAGACAGAAACCCACTCCAGTTCGAATTCCACATCTTCGCCCAGCATGGCCTTGAGACGGGGGATGACACGCTCGGGTTTGGTCTCCTCCTCCGGGTCGACGTCCCACCCTAGTTGAAAATCGATGCGCCACAGATCGTCGGCCTGTTTGTGTAGCAACGTCGAACGGCCGGGGTTGAACGGCGGGTCGAACCAAAACCATCGCTCGGGCGGAAAATCTTTTTTCATCACCACATCGGTGATCAGGAAGCGGTCCTTGAAAACCTTTCCAGTGAATTCAAGGCCAAGACAGTCCCTTAAAACCGATTTGGAACCATCGGCGGCGATGAGCCAGTCGGCTTCAAGATCGTAAGCTCCTGAAGGCGTGTCGATAGCCAACCGTATAAGGTCGTTTTCCTGCTCTATTGCGGTTACGGTTTCCTGCCAGCGGATATCCACTCCCAATGCCTCGGCGCGCGCAATCAGAATATCTTCCAAATGATATTGCTGGAGATTGATAAAGGCGGGGCATTTATGCCCTTCCTCGGGGAGGAGGTCGAAGTTGAATATCTCTTGTTCGCCGTTGAACAGCCGTCCGGTTTTCCAAACCACACCCTTGGCGATCATCTCTTCAGCACATCCCAGACGGTCCCAAATTTCGAGTGCGCGCTTTGAGTAGCAGACGGCCCGCGAGCCGATGCTAACCGTCTTGTTTTGCGTCAGAACCACCGCGGGAATGCCTTTGAGCCTTAGGTCGATGGCCGCGGTGAGGCCGACCGGACCTCCCCCCACCACGATGACTGGGTGGCGGACGGTTCCACTCTCCCGTTGGTCCGAAGACGGCCGGTGCGGATGTTCTTTATAATGGTAGGTCTGTAGCATTTGTCCTCCACCCCTTGGGCGGAGACTTTAAACGGTGATGGAGTTGAAGAAAACACTCAACTGCCCCCAAATATTGAAGGGTTTCAATTTTGCCAAAGAAACTCTAGATAGAATGATAAAGTACTTTTGTTGCTGTATATTTTTTGTGTCACAACAAAAGGTTGTTTCATATTTCCTAAACCCGGCGCCGATATGATTTTGCTGGGTGTTTGTGGCCGGAGTCTTTCGGAGGCTTCCGGGTATTGGTTTCGGAATGGGTATAAGACGGACCTACGAAGTCAGCATAGAATTGGGGGGGCGCTGGGAAATCCAGGCCCGTTACCCTTCGTCCGAAAAGGACGAAGCGATGGAGGACGCCTATTCCCTGGAACGCATCAAGCGGGGCGCTCAGGTCAAGGTGGTGATGGAGTCCTACAACTCCGATACCGGCGAAATGAAGGAAGTCACCATTTACAAAAGCGCTCAACGACCGGGGGCGGCACGGGGCGGCGGCTCTTCGTCTCAGCGTTCGAGCGGCGGTGGCGGGCGTGCGCGGGGGGGCTACGAACGCACCAACCTGGGCGATTACCTGGACGATCCGTTTGAGGAAGAAGAGCGTGAGCTTGAGGCGCAAAGGCAGCGCGCCAGCAGCATTGGCAAAGCCATTGGCTTCGTAATCTTGATCGTTCTATCAAGTACAGCTCTTTCGGCTGTACTGACGCTGCTTTTCTCCATGATGGCGCCACGCTACGGGCTCTATCATCTGGTGAGTGGCCTGTCGAAGGGACAAACCCTGGTCGGGGTTTTCGTCGTGCTGTTTGTTCTTTTTGCGCTGATTTTGTTTTTTGTTTACCGCAACAAACTCTCCGTCGAGGATGTGAACTACGACAATCAGTATGACGTGGATGTGGACGAACCGCCGGCAAAAAAACCAGTCGAGAAGAAAGAGTCTGAAAAAATCAAAATGGATTCAAGCGGGTTGCGAGACGATGACGCAGATTCGTCAAAGGAGCCCGATCCGGGCCTTCCCGTGATTGAAGAGGTTGAGGAAATCGCCGAAGAACTGGTGCCTGAACCCGAACCCGAACTTGAGCCTGAGCCCGAGCTTGAACCTGAGCCTGTGGCGCCCGAGGTTGAGCCCGAGCCCGAAGAAGAGAACGCGAGCGGTATGAGTGCGGCCGGTGAGATACACAGGCTGACCATGGTCAACTTCCTCAAGCTGGCTATCGCGGCGGTTAAGCAAAAATATAGCAAGCTCGATAACATGTCCCGTTTCGGTATCAACCTTTTCATGGCTGGGGCGAGTGAGGATTTGGGGTCGCAACGGGGACTGCCGCGTCTCGACATCTCGATTATTCTGCGCGATACGGTCATGGCGCTTGGCACGAATGCCGCCCAGGCCGAGAAGTTCGCCGATTCGTTCGAGAGTTACCTGATGAATCCCAACTATCTGGATATGGTGGATGAAGGGCGAGCGGCCATGTCGGCCTATCTGGATGGCGATGAAAACGGCCCGGCGAAACTTCTTCAGGCGTTGGATAATTGGCGCAACCCGGCAAGTGACGATAAGGGCGGCAAAGGGCCGATTGCGGTGATGTTTACAGATATCGTCGGTTCGACGGATATGACCGTCACCCTTGGTGACCATGCGGCCCAGCATCTCGTCCGGACCCATAACAAAATCGTTCGTTCCGCCTTGACCAACTACTACGGCAAAGAAATCAAGCATACGGGCGATGGGATCATGGCGTCGTTTAACGACGTTGAAAAAGCGGTTGCTGCGGGAATCGATATTCAGCGGCGGATCGACGGAAACAACCGAGCCGCGCCGGATCAGCCGCTCCATCTGCGCATTGGCATCAATTGCGGCGATGCAATTGCCGAAGACAATGATCTGTTCGGCGTTACGGTTCAGCTTTCGGCGCGGCTTTGTGCGGCCTGTGAGACCGATAAGGTGTTGGTTTCCGAAGCGGTCAAAGCGGAAACCGAAGCGGCTGAATTCGCCTATATCGATAAAGGAACCCGCAAGATGAAGGGGTTCAAAGATCCGGTGCCGGTATATGAAGTGGGCTGGCAGCCGGGAGCTGCTACGGCCAGTGGTGCGGCGCAACCGCCGACCGCGCCGAAACCCTCAGGTCCCGTGTCTCGAGAGTCCGAGGCAGTCTCTGGAGGCCTGGGTGGAACGGCGGCGGCTCCGGCACCCCCAGCATCAGTGGCTCCAGGACCAGGGGGTGAAACAGCGGCCCCTCCTGCGCCTTCCACCAAACCGGTAGCCGACTCCACGGCTTAACATTCGGCCTTAGAATCATGCTGCATGAAAAATAGACGGTTGTGCCCTTGGCAGACCGGCATTACTCTGTTCTAATTGCTGGACAAATAACGTCCAGATGTGTGTTTTGACATTTGAGACTTGCCCGACGGAAGGTAGGAGGTTCCAGACAGATGGCCCATAACAGGTACCGCTTGGTGACACGCAGCGATTTCGATGGTTTGGTTTGCGCCGTGTTGCTGAAGGAAATGGACCTTATCGACGATATTGCCTTCGTCCATCCTAAGGACATGCAAGACGGTAAGATTGAAATCTCCAGCCGGGATATCACCACTAACCTGCCCTTCGTGCCGGGCGTTCATTTGGCCTTCGATCACCATGCCAGTGAACTGGATCGTCTCGACCATGAGCCGGGGAACTTGGTTATCGATCCCGATGCGCCCTCGGCGGCTCGCGTGGTTTATCGCTATTATGGTGGCAAACAGGAATTTCCGACCATCTCGGATGATTTGATGGAAGCCGTTGATAAAGGCGACGCGGCGCAGTTCGAAAAGGACGAGGTGATCAACGCTCAGGGCTGGCCGTTGCTCAACTTCCTGATGGACGCACGCACCGGGCTCGGTCGATTCAAAGAATTCCGCATTTCCAATTACCAGTTGATGATGGAGTTGATCGATTACTGCCGGAATCACTCGATTGAAGAGATTCTCGAATTACCCGACGTCAAGGAGCGGGTCGAGCTTTACCGGAGTCAGGAAGAGAAATTCAAGGAACAGATCAAGCGCTGCTCGGTCGTTCACAAAAACCTCGTGGTTCTCGATCTACGCAACGAAGAAACCATCTTTGCGGGCAACCGTTTCATGATCTATGCGCTCTATCCCGAGAGCAATATTTCCATTCACGTCCTGTGGGGCTTAAAGAAGCAGAATACGGTTTTTGCGACTGGCAAGTCGATCTTCGACCGCTCGTCGAAAACCAATGTCGGCGCGCTGATGCTCAAATACGGCGGTGGCGGCCACCACGCGGCGGGGACCTGCCAGGTTGAAAACGACCAGGCCGATGACGTGCTCAAAGAGTTGATCGAAAAAATCAACGCCGACGGCTAAGGCCATCCGGCGGACAAAGATGGAGTATCAGGCTCTTGATCACCGGCATGGCTCAGCCATGCCGGTCTTTGTTTGAGCTAATGAGAACCGGATGGCAGCAAAACTCACGGGCAATTTTCAACAAGACATGCAGAACGCCCAGCACCTAATGGACCGGGGACGGTTTGGTGAGGCGGAAAGTCTGCTCGGAAAAATAGCCAAGAAAGCGCCCAAAGACCCGGATGTGCATAACTTTCTGGGTTTGGTGTTCCAGCATCAGAACAAGTTGCCTAAGGCCAAAATCCACTTTCAGAAGGCTATAAAACTAGCTCCCAGAAGTGCCGGTTTGTTGGTTAATATGGGGTTGTTGTTAAAGGCGGAAGGTAAGCTTACAAAAGCTGAGGAAACCTATCGCAAGGCGCTCTCGCTCTCGCCGGACTTGATCATGATCTACATTAACTTAGGCATGGTTCTATCGGCCCAGGGGCGGTTGGATGAAGCTATTGGAATTTATCGACAAGGACTAGAGAAGGAACCTCAATCTCTTGATCTGCTGGTCAATTTTGCCGAGACGCTTGCCGATTCGGGCGATAATGACGGAGCGGCTTCTAAGTTTGAAGAAGCCTTAACGATTGCACCTGGCCATGTCAGCGCTCTGGTGGGTTACGGGACATTGCTTAAGAACCTAAAGCGATTTGCCGAGTCCGAAAAGCAATTCCAAAAGGCTCTGACGCTAGCGCCCGGTTCTCCAGAGGTGCGCAATAACTATGGTGTCATGTTGAGCGCTGCCGGTCGAATCTCCGAAGCGGAAATTCAGATGGCCGAGGTCGTCAGGTTGGCGCCTGATATCTTAAAAATGCGTCTTAACCATATCGCGGCGGTTAAAGATCTAGGGCAAACAGACCGGGCTGCACGGCTATACGAGGGAGTTTTGCAGGCGGGCAGGGGGAATCATGAGACGATTTCCAACTTCTCCCTAACGCTCAATTATTCTGAAACACTGAATGCCGCCGAAATTGCCGCCAAACATATCCAGTGGAGTAAGAGTATCGGCGGCAAAGAGAAGGGGAAAAAGGGAAGTTCCGTTCATCGTCGCTTGGAGGCCGATGGATCGTTTTTACGTATCGGCTACGTATCGCCCGATTTTCGCCGCCATTCGGTTGCCAATTTCATCAAACCGGTGATCCGAGGGCATGACCGAGAGGCGTTTGAGGTTTTCTGCTATTCGATGGTCAAAACTCAAGATGAAGAGACGGAACAACTCAAGAAACTATCCGATCATTGGCGTGATTGCGCCGACCTATCGACGTCCGAGCTTAAAAAGCAAATTGTTGGCGACGGAATAGATGTTCTTATTGACCTCGCTGGGCATACGGGGCGAAATCGGCTTGATGTTTTTGCCGACCGTGCGGCTCCATTACAGATTACCTGGATCGGCTACCCCAATACGACGGGGCTTGAGGCCATGGATGTCAGGTTGGTCGATGCCTTGACCGATCCCGATGAACCGGTATTTGAATTGGGCACCGAAAGGTTGGTTCGGTTGCCGGGGTGTTTCTTGTGTTACGAGCCTATTATCGCCCTGCCGCCCGTAGCGCCGCCACCTTACAAGAAAAACGGCTTTATCACTTTTGGCTGTTTCAACAATCTGGCGAAAATTCAAGACGGCGCCCTGAGTACCTGGACCAGTCTTTTGAAACGAGTTCCGGAATCGCGGCTTCTTCTTAAAGGGCGTTACTTTGGCGATGAGGGGGTTCAGAAGCGTTTTCGCCAGGTAATGAGTGAGGCAGGTGTTGAGGCCGAACGGCTTGTTTTCAAGTCCTATGCGGAAAGTCAGGAAGATCATTTGGCGATTTATAATGAGGTGGACATCGCGCTTGATACCTTCCCCTATAACGGAACGACCACCACTTGCGAAGCGATGATTATGGGGGTCCCCGTGGTGACGCTGGTTGGTGATCGGCATGCCGCTCGGGTTGGTTTCAGCCTGCTTTCCGCCGTTGGATTAGAAGAGTTGGCGGCGGAAAATCCAGAGGCATATGTAGCCTGCGCCGCCGTCCTCGCGACTGACCGGGATCGCCTTGCCGAATTAAGGTCGGGGTTGCGTCAAAGGATGCAGGCTTCTCCCTTGATGGATGCCAAGAGTTTCGTCGCTCGCTACGAAGAAATTCTGAAAGCGCTTTTCAAGGAACGGCAGGAAGCCTAAATAATAGAGCTGAACCAAAAAAACGTTCATAGCCAGATATTACGGAATTATGCCTGAGGGTCCCCTCCAGAAATACCGCGCCATGCTTGCTTCGGGTGAGTTGAAGGCCGATCCGGCTCAGGAGCTGGCGGCGGAAAAGCTGCAAAGCCTTTATCATGCGCTACAGCGATTTCAACCTGCGACCGGTCATCAGGGCTGGCGCGCCCGGTTTGGGCTTTCGCGGCCCCAGCGTGGCGACCCACCTCAGGGGCTCTATATCTATGGCGATGTGGGAACCGGCAAGTCCATGGTCATGGATCTGTTTTTCGAGACGGCTCCGGTGGATAAAAAGCGCCGGGTTCATTTTCATGCCTTCATGCAGGAGGTCCACGCCCGTTTGAACGATTTTCGCAAAGGCAAGCATAAGGATGACCCGATCCCACCGCTTGCCCGGGCCATCGCCCAAGATGCTTGGCTGCTCTGCTTCGATGAGTTCGTCGTCGATAACATTGCCGATGCGATGATACTCGGGCGGTTGTTCGAGTGCCTATTCGAAAACGATGTGGTTGTCGTCACTACCTCGAACCGTTATCCCGGAGACCTCTATAAGAACGGTCTCCAGCGCGACCGGTTCTTGCCGTTCATCGACCTGATCAAGAGCAGGCTCGACGTGATGGAGTTGGATGGCGGTTTCGATTACCGGATGAACCGGATCAAGGGGGAGGAAGTTTACCTCTGGCCTTTGGGCCCCCAAGCCGACGAATTGATCGAGCGCTGTTTCAACCTTTTGCGCGGCGATAGCAAAGCCAAACCGGACTATCTGATTGTCAAAGGACGGCGGATCGATTTTCCCTTCGTCGCCGGAGGGGCGGCCCGGACCACGTTCAATGCGCTTTGCGGCGAAGCCTTGGGGCCGGGGGATTATCTCGAAATCGCCGTCCAGTTCCATACGCTCGTACTGGAACATATCCCCCGAATGGGGCCGGAAAATCGCGATAAGGCGAAGCGTTTCGTCACCCTGATCGACGCCCTTTATGAGCACAAGGTCAACCTGGTTTGTTCGGCTGAAGTTTCGCCCGACGACCTCTACCCCAAAGGCGATGGCTCCTTCGAGTTTCACCGCACCGTTTCGCGGCTCAATGAAATGCAGTCTGCCGAGTATCTCTCCCTGCCTCATTTGACGTGACGTAAGTCAAGCCTTGCGGAATCGACTGGTATTACCGATTTTCTCTTGAAACGTAGGGTCTCTGCGGGTTTCAGGGCGGATTTTTGGCGTCTTTGTCCTTGCCCTTGGGAATGATTCGCGCTAGTAACCCCTCCTGACATTTTTGCACTGCGGCAACCGCGCCGTATCGTGGCCGCACTGGCCGTCGGAGAGAAATCTCCATATTCGAGAAATTCAAGGGGAGTTCCCATGGCTCGCAAGAAAATCGCACTCATTGGCGCCGGCAATATCGGCGGCACTCTGGCTCACCTCTGTGCTCTTAAGGAGTTGGGCGACGTCGTCGTATTCGACATTGCCGAAGGCGTTCCCCAGGGTAAGTCGCTGGACCTCAATCAGTCCGCGCCGATCGACAGCTTCAACTCGCTGCTGACCGGCACCAACGATTACGCCGACCTCAAGGGTGCCGATGTTTGCATCGTGACCGCCGGTGTGCCCCGCAAGCCGGGCATGAGCCGCGACGACTTGATTGAAGTCAACGCCAAGGTGATGAAGTCCGTCGGTGAAGGCATCAAGGCCAACTGCCCCGATGCATTCGTCGTCTGCATCACCAACCCGCTGGACGCCATGGTTTGGGCGCTGCGCGAAGTGGCCGGTCTGCCGCACAATAAGGTGATCGGCATGGCTGGCGTGCTCGATAGCGCGCGCTTCCGCTTCTTCCTGGCCGAAGAGTTCGGCGTGTCGGTTGAAGACGTCAACGCTTTCGTTCTCGGCGGTCACGGCGACACCATGGTGCCGCTGCCGCGTTACTCCTCCGTTGCCGGCATTCCGGTTCCCGACCTGATTAAAATGGGCTGGAGCACGCAGGAAAAAATCGACCAGATCGTTCAGCGCACCCGTGACGGCGGCGCCGAAATCGTCGGTCTGCTGAAAACCGGCTCCGCCTTCTACGCCCCGGCCACCGCAGGCGTTCAGATGGCCGAAGCCTACCTTAAAGACCAGAAGCGCGTTCTGCCTTGCGCCGCCTACTGCGACGGCGAATACGGTGTCGACGGCATGTATGTCGGCGTGCCGGTCCTGATTGGCGCTGGCGGTGTCGAGAAGGTTGTCGAAATCGAGCTGTCCGAAGAGGAAAAAGCCGGCTTCGATAAATCGGTCAACGCGGTTAAAGGGCTGGTTGATATCACCAAGACCATGCTCTAAGCGCCGAACCGCACTTGGAGTTGTAAGTTTCCGGGGGCGTCCCCAGTTAATTCAACGCCCCCGGTGGTCCAACGGACCAAAATTACAAGGTTTTACGGCGGTTCCTTTCCATAGGGCCGCCGGAAGGCCGTTTTTTAAAGAATTGTACCGAACCACATGGAACGGATGAGCGGATGAACATTCACGAGTATCAGGGTAAGCAGCTGATGTCGAAGTACGGCGTCGCTGTCCCGCGCGGTGGTGTGGCATACACCCCCGACGAGGCCGCCAAGGTGGCCAAAGAGCTTGGCGGCAATATTTGGGTCGTCAAATCGCAGATTCACGCTGGCGGTCGCGGCGCCGGGCGTTTTAAGGACGGCGACCCCGAAAAGGGTGGTGTTCGTCTGGCCAAGTCGATTGACGAAGTCAAGGAAAACGCCCAGGCCATGCTTGGCGAAATTCTCGTCACCAAGCAGACCGGCCCGGACGGCAAGGAAGTCAAGCGCATCTATATTGAGGAAGGCTGCGACATCGCGCGTGAGCTTTACCTCTCGTTGCTGGTTGACCGCGCCACCTCGCAAGTGACCATCATGGCGTCCACCGAAGGCGGAATGGACATCGAAGACGTGGCCGAGAAGACCCCGGAGAAAATCCTCCTGGTCTCCATCGACCCGGCCACCGGTATGCAGCCGTTCCACGCCCGTAAGATCGCTTTCGGTCTTGGCCTGGAAGGCAAGCAGATCAAATCCTGCACCAAGTTCGTCATGGGCATGTACGAAGCCTTCACCCAGCTCGACGCTTCCATGGTTGAGATCAACCCGCTGGTCGTCACCGGCGAAGGCGATGTGATCGCGCTCGATGCTAAGATGAACTTCGACAGCAACGCCCTTTACCGTCACCCGGACGTTGAAGAGCTGCGCGACGAAGACGAAGAAGACCCGGCCGAGTTGGAAGCCGCCAAGCATGAGCTCAACTACATCAAGCTCGACGGCACTATTGGCTGCATGGTCAACGGCGCTGGTTTGGCCATGGCGACCATGGACATCATTAAGCTCTACGGCGGCGAACCGGCCAACTTCCTCGATGTGGGCGGTGGGGCAACCAAAGAGCGCGTCACCGAAGCCTTCAAGATCATCCTGGGTGATTCCAACGTCGAGGGCATCCTGGTCAACATCTTCGGCGGCATCATGCGGTGCGACGTTATTGCCGAAGGCGTTGTCGCAGCAGCCCGTGAGTTGAGCCTCAACGTTCCGCTGGTTGTCCGTCTCGAGGGCACCAACGTGGAGCTGGGCAAGAAGATCATGGCCGAGTCGGGCCTGGCCATCGAGTCCGCCGACAATCTGGCCGACGCCGCCGAGAAGGTGGTCAAAGCCGTGAAGGAGGCGAAATAATGTCTGTTCTCGTCGATAAAAACACCAAGGTGATCTGCCAGGGCTTCACCGGCGCTCAGGGCACCTTCCACTCCGAGCAGGCCATTGCCTACGGCACCAATATGGTCGGCGGCGTGACCCCCGGTAAGGGCGGCACCACGCACTTGGACCTGCCGGTCTTCAACACTGTTGCCGACGCCCGCGAAAAAACCGGCGCCAATGCTTCCGTGATTTACGTGCCGCCGCCCTTCGCCGGCGACGCGATCCTCGAAGCCATCGACGCCGAGATCGAACTGGCCGTCTGCATCACCGAAGGCATTCCGGTGATGGACATGGTTAAGGTCAAGCGCGCGCTGCGTAACTCCAATACGCGCCTGATCGGTCCGAACTGTCCGGGCATCATCACGCCCGATGAATGCAAAATCGGCATCATGCCGGGCCACATTCACAAGCGCGGCTCCGTTGGCGTTGTGTCCCGTTCGGGTACGCTGACCTACGAAGCGGTCGCCCAAACCACGGCTGCGGGCCTTGGTCAGTCGACCTGCATCGGCATCGGCGGCGACCCGGTCAATGGCACTAACTTCATCGATTGCCTGGATGCCTTCCTCGGCGACGATGAAACCGAGTCCATCATCATGATCGGTGAAATCGGCGGTTCGGCCGAGGAAGAGGCGGCTGAGTTCCTCAAAGCTTCGAAAACCAAAAAGCCGGTTGTCGGTTTTATCGCCGGTGTAACGGCGCCTCCGGGACGTCGCATGGGCCATGCCGGTGCGATCATCGCGGGCGGCAAAGGCGGCGCTGGCGACAAGATCGAAGCCATGAAGAGCGCTGGCATTGCGGTGGCCGATAGCCCCGCTTCGCTCGGCTCGACAATGCTGAAAGTGTTGAAGGGGTAGTAAACCTTTCACATATAAGTAAAATACGGTTTGGGCGCGGCCTTCAGGGAGATTCCGGCCGCGCCCACGCCGACGTTAGGACGCATAATCGCCAAAGGGCGCTTTATTTAAGCGACAGGGAACATGACGGCTGATCTTGATTCGATCCTTTCCGGCAGCAACGCGGATTACATCGCGGAGCTGTATTCTCGTTTTTTAAACGAGCCCAATTCGGTTGACCCGAGTTGGAAAGAATTTTTTTCCGATCTCAAGGATGACGGCCGCGCGATTCTCGACGAATTGAGCGGGGCCAGCTGGGCGCCCAATGATCGGGGCGTTATCGGCAGCGACCCGGGCGATGTGGGCATTGGCGTTCCTGAAGAAACGCCGCAGGCTCAGGTCATGGCCTTTGCCCCTGCGCCCCAGGCGGTGGCCCAGGCGACGGGCTCGACCGATGTGCGCGCCGCGACGCTCGATTCCATCCGCGCTCTTATGCTGATCCGCAGCTACCGCGTGCGTGGCCATCTGATCGCCCGGTTCGATCCCCTGGGGCTTGAAGGCAACGACCACCACCCGGAACTGGACTATAAGTCCTACGGCTTTAGCGAAAGCGACCTCGACCGTCCGATCTTTATCGATAACGTTTTGGGTCTGGAAACGGCGACGCTACGCAAAATTCTCGCTGTGTTGAAAGAAACCTACTGCGGCAATATTGGCGTCGAGTTCATGCATATGCAGGACCCGGAAGCCAAAGCCTGGGTCCAGCGCCGCATCGAGTCCATTCAGAACCGCACAGAGTTCACCCTCAAGGGCAAGCGCGCCATTCTCGAGCGCCTGACCGAGACCGAGGGGTTCGAAAAATTCCTCCACGTTAAATATCCCGGCACCAAACGGTTCGGCCTGGATGGCGGCGAAGCGCTCATTCCCGCCATGGAGCAGATTTTGAAGCGCGGCGGACAGCTGGGCGTCAAGGAAGTGGTGATCGGCATGCCTCACCGGGGCCGCCTGAACATCCTTTCCAACATCATGCATAAGCCGTTCGTCAATATGTTCTCCGAGTTTCAGGGAACATCGGCCAACCCGGAAGACGTGGAAGGCTCGGGCGACGTCAAATATCACCTGGGCACCTCGGCGGATCGGAATTTCGACGGCAACAATGTCCACCTTTCTCTGACCGCCAACCCGTCTCACCTGGAAGCGGTGAACCCGGTGGTTCTCGGTAAGGTTCGGGCCAAACAGGTTCAGTATCAGGATGTCGAGCGCCGTCAGGTAATGGGGCTTCTGATGCACGGCGATGCGGCATTCGCCGGTCAGGGGCTGGTTGCTGAAACCCTCGATCTATCGGGTCTCAAGGGTTACAAGACGGGCGGCACCATCCACGTCATCGTCAACAACCAGATCGGCTTTACGACCCATCCGAGCTATTCTCGCTCGACGCCTTATCCGACGGATATCGCCAAGGCCATTCAGGCGCCGATTTTCCACGTCAATGGCGACGACCCCGAGGCGGTGGTTCACGTCGCTCGTATCGCCACCGAATTCCGCTGCGAGTTCAAGCAGGACGTGGTCATCGATATGTTCTGCTATCGCCGATATGGGCACAACGAGGGCGACGAGCCCATGTTCACCAACCCGATCATGTATAAAGCGATTGCCAAGCATAAGCCGACTCGTGAGCTTTATGCAGCGCGTCTTGAGCAGGAAGGGGTGATCAAGGAAGGCGAAGGCGACGAACTGGTAAAAGCGTTTCAGGCCAAACTGGAAGGCGATTTCGAGGTGGCCAAAACCTTTAAACCCAATAAGGCCGACTGGCTGGAGGGCAAATGGAAGGGCATGGCCCAGCTCTCTGGGGAAGAGGAATTCCGCGACGAGGAAACCGGCATCTCCGAAGAACTGATCAAAGAGATCGGGACGGCGCTGACCACGGTTCCCGACGGCTTCAATCTCAACAAAAAGATTGCTCGCCAGTTCAAGGCCAAGACTAAGATGATCGAAAGCGGTGAGGGCTTCGACTGGGCCATGGGCGAGTCGTTGGCGTTCGGTTCTCTGCTGACGGAGGGGCATTACGTGCGGTTGTCCGGGCAGGACTCCCAGCGCGGCACCTTCTCGCATCGCCATTCGGTGCTGATCGATCAGGAGACCGAAGACCGTTATACGCCGTTGAACAATATCAACCCGGACCAGGCCTACTACGAAGTGATCGATAGTCCGTTGATCGAGTTGGCGGTGCTTGGGTTTGAGTATGGCTACACCATGGCCGAGCCCAATGCGCTTGTCATGTGGGAAGCGCAGTTCGGCGATTTCGCCAACTGCGCGCACATGATGGTCGATCAGTTCATCGCGTCGGGCGAAACCAAATGGCTGCGGTTCTCCGGTCTGGTCATGCTCCTGCCGCACGGCATGGAAGGTCAGGGGCCGGAACACTCGTCGGCTCGCCTTGAGCGTTATCTTCAGGGTTGCGCCGAAGACAATATGCAGGTGGTCAATCTGACCACACCGGCCAACTTTTTCCATGCGCTTCGTCGTCAGGTGAAACGCAATTACCGTAAGCCGCTAATCGTCATGTCGCCCAAGTCGTTGCTACGCCACAAACTCTGCGTCAGCAACCGCGAAGACTTCCTTGAGGGCAGCACGTTCAGGCGGGTGATCCCGGAAATCGATTCCTTGAAGGACGATGGTGAAATTAAGCGCGTGGTGCTTTGTTCGGGCAAGGTCTACTACGACTTGCTTCAGAAGCGTCGCGACGAAGGCATCGACGATGTCGCCATCGTGCGGGTCGAGCAAATTTATCCCTGGCCCAAGCAAAAGATCATGAATCAAATCCGGCGTTATCCCAACGCCGAGGTGGTCTGGTGTCAGGAAGAGTCGGCCAACCAAGGGGCTTGGCTGTTCGCCAAGATCCGGCTCGACTACATCCTGGAAGACCTGGGACGCAGGCAGAGCCTCGGATACGCGGGCCGCAAGGCTTCCGCTGCCCCGGCAACGGGTCTGCACAAGAAACATGTGGCCGAACAGGAAACGCTGATCGAGCAGGCGCTCGAATGGAGATTCGAATCTCTGCCGCGTCCGTTCAGTCGGCCGACAGAATTGAGCAAAAACATCTAACCGTTGGGCGAGGAAATCATGGCAACGGAAATTAAGGTACCCACCCTAGGCGAATCAGTATCGGAAGCCACGGTTTCCAAGTGGTTCAAGGCGGTCGGCGAAGCGGTCGCTCTCGATGAACCTTTGGTCGAACTGGAAACCGACAAAGTGACGGTGGAAGTCAACGCCACCGCAGCCGGTGTTCTCGTCGAAATCGTTGCCGCTGAAGGCGACGACGTAGAGGTGGACCAACTTCTCGGCTCCATCGAGGAAGGGGCGACCGCAACGGCGGCTCCGGCTCCTGCCGCTCCGGCCCCGGCCAAGGAAGAATCGGCTCCCGCCCCGGCCCCAGCGGCCCCTGCACCCGCTCCTGCGGCAGCACCTGCGGCGGCTCCGGCCTTGTCTCCGGCGGTGCGTAAGCTGGTTGACGAGAACAATCTCGACCCCAACGCCATCACCGGCACCGGCAAAGACGGTCGCCTGACCAAGGGCGATGTGCTCGAAGCGATTAAAAATGGTGCGGCTGCCAAGACCGCTGCATCTGCCCCGGCGTCCGCTCCGGCTTCCGCTCCGGCGCCTGCCGCCGCAGCGCCTGCACCGGGCGCTCAGTTCCCGCCGCGTCCGATTGGGCCGCGCGAAGAACGGGTTAAGATGACGCGTCTTCGCCAGCGTATCGCCCAGCGCCTAAAGGACGCTCAGAACACAGCGGCCATGCTGACCACCTTTAATGAGGTGGATATGACCAACGTGATGGAGCTGCGCAAACAGTACAAAGAAGGCTTCGAAAAGAAACACGGCATCAAGCTCGGCTTCATGTCGTTCTTCTCCAAGGCCTGTATCACCGCGCTGCGCGAGTTCCCGGCGGTCAATGCCGAGATTGACGGCACCGACATCATTTATAAGAACTTCTACGACATCGGTGTTGCCGTCGGCACGCCGAACGGTCTGGTGGTTCCGGTGGTGCGCGACGCCGACGCTATGAGCTTCGCCGATTTGGAAGGCGCCATTGCCGACTTCGGCCGCAAGGCCCGTGACGGCAAGCTCTCGGTCGAGGAAATGACCGGCGGGACCTTCACCATCTCCAACGGTGGCGTTTACGGTTCACTGATGTCGACCCCGATCCTCAATGCGCCGCAGTCGGCCATCCTTGGGATGCATAAGACCCAGATGCGCCCCATGGTCATGCCGGACGGCTCCATCGAAGCCCGCCCGATGATGTATCTGGCGCTCAGCTACGATCACCGGATCATTGATGGTAAGGAAGCCGTTTCCTTCCTCGTCCGGGTCAAGGAATGCATCGAAGATCCTCAGCGGATCATGATCGACGCCTAAGAATTGAAGAAGGGCCGGGCGACAACACTCCCGGCCCTTTAGCTTTTTTCAAGAAGTACCCCACCTAACCTCCCCTAGAAGGGGAGGGGCTTTGAAGTGTCCTCCCTCTTCTAGGGGGAGTTAGAGGGGGTAAATTTGCGATGGTAAATAGCTAAAAAGGATCGGAACCCATGTCCGAGAAATCCTATGATCTGATCGTTGTCGGCGGTGGTCCCGGCGGTTATGTCTGCGCCATCCGCGCCGCCCAACTGGGCATGAGCGTGGCCTGTGTCGAAAAACGCGGCAAGCTGGGCGGCACCTGCCTCAACGTGGGCTGTATTCCTTCCAAGGCCTTGCTTCAGTCGTCCCACCACTATGAAGCGGCGGCTCATGAGTTCGCCGAGCACGGCATCTCGACTGGCAAGCTGGCCATTGATGTGAAGAAGATGCTGGCTCGCAAAAACGAGGTGGTCGAGCAATTGACCGGCGGCATTGAGTTTTTGTTTAAGAAAAACAAAGTCGACTACATCCTCGGCGCGGGCGAAATCACCGGGGCCGAGGAAGTCACCGTGACGCCGCTCAAAGGCAAGAAGAAAGAGGTGCTGAAGGCCGAAAATATCGTGATCGCCACCGGTTCCGATGTAGCACCGCTGCCCGGCGTCGAGATCGACGAAAAGCAGATTGTTTCTTCGACCGGCGCGCTCGACTTGCCGAAGGTGCCGAAAGAAATGGTCGTCGTCGGCGGTGGCGTGATCGGCCTGGAGCTGGGTTCGGTCTGGCGGCGCTTGGGCGCAAAAGTGACCGTGGTCGAATTCATGGACACCATCCTGCCCGGCATGGATGGCGAAGTCTGCAAGAAGATGCTGGCGTCGCTCAAGAAGCAGGGCATGGAGTTCAAGCTCGGCCATAAGGTGACCGGGGCCAAGAAAACCAAAACGGCCGTCACTCTCACCGTCGAGCCGAAAGATGGCGGCGATGCGGAACAGGTCAAGGCCGAGGTGGTTTTGGTTTCCATCGGTCGGCGCCCCTACACGGCCAATCTGGGCCTCGAAAAAGTCGGTGTCGAAATGGATGAGCGTGGCTTCGTCAAGGTCGATCATGACCTTCAGACCAACGTGCCCGGCATCTTCGCCATCGGCGACGTGATCGGCGGCATGATGCTCGCTCACAAGGCCGAGGAAGAAGGCGTGGCCGTTGCCGAAGCGATTGCCGGTCAGTCGGCCCACGTCAATTACGACGCCATCCCGGGTGTGGTCTATACGGCCCCAGAAGTCGGGGTGGTCGGCAAGTCCGAAGAGAGCCTCAAGAAGGCGGGCATCGCCTATAAGTCGGGTAAGTTCCTCTTCTCGGCCAACTCGCGCGCCAAGGCGACCGGCGAGACGGAAGGCTTCGTCAAAATTTTGTCGGATAAGGAAACCGACAAGCTGCTCGGTTGCCACATCATGGGCCCCTTGGCTGGCGATCTGGTTATGGAAGCCGCGATTATCATGGAATTCGGCGGATCGGCTGAAGACTTGGCCCGTGTTTGCCACGCCCACCCGGGCTACGGCGAAGCGGTCAAGGAAGCCGCCATGGCGACCGACAAGTGGAGCATCCATAGTTAAACAGGAGTACCCCACCTAGCCTCCCCTAAGAGGGGAGGGATTCCGAAAAGACCCTCCCCCTTCTAGGGGGAGTTGGAGGGGGTACGGAGTAAAAAACTTCAGGGAACCCGATAACGCGAGTTTTCGGGGAGGAAGGACGGAGCCCACCGTTTTACGGTGCGGCTCCGTTTCCTTATTGGAAACGGTTAGTTTCAATTTGCTTGGATTGTTTCTGGGCCGCTTTGGCACGACATTGTCTTTAACAGATCAACGCAGAGATTGTTGGAGACAGTATTATGACTAAGTTACTTGTTATCGATTCCAGCCCGATGGGCGACAATTCCGTATCCAAACGCCTGACGACGGCTTTCACCAAAGCCTGGATTAAGGCAAATCCGAACGGCGAAGTGCTCAAGCGCGATGTCGCCGAGATGAAGCTGCCTCACCTGGATGGTGAAAGGCTCGGCGCATTCTTCACCCCTGCCGATCAGCGGAGTGAAGAGCAGAAAACCTTGGCGGCGACGTCTGAAGAGCTGATTGCCGAGTTGAAGTCGGTCGATGCGGTGGTGTTCGGCGTGCCCATGCATAATTTCGGCATCCCTTCGACGCTTAAAACCTATATTGACCATGTTGCGCGGGCCGGGGAGACCTTTCGCTATACGGAAAAGGGCCCGGTCGGGCTGCTTGAAGGGAAGAAGGCATATCTGCTGGCGGCGCGCGGCGGCGACTATTCGGAAGGCTCTCCTGCTGCGGCGATGGATTTCACCCTCCCCTATATGAAAACCGTCCTCGGCTTTATCGGCATTACTGATGTGGCCACCGTTGAAGCTAACGGGCTCGCCATGGGAGAAGACCTGGCTACCAAAGCCGTCGCCGGAGCGGAATTGGAAGTCGAGCGGATTGCGGCTTAAGGGTACCCCACCCAACCCTCCCCTAAAAGGGGAGGGCTTTTAAGCGGGTGTTTGTCCTCCCCCTTCTAGGGGGAGTTAGAGGGGGTGTTTACGACTGATTCACCGAATTTCAAGACTCCGTTGTTAGACTTGGTGAAATGGATATCCAAGCCGACATCAGCAACAAAGCGAAGGCCCCTGCCCAAGAAAGGGCGGGGGCCCGGCCATCCAAGGATCCGGAAAAAGGGTCCGCCGCCGTGGTCGTGCAAAAGACCACGGTCAGCGTTTCCGTCTCCCTTTCGGTTTTTGCTCAGGTCGGGTTTACCGGCGTTACCAGCGATCCGTTGGTTGAAAAGCTGGCGAAGGGCCACGAGGAAGTCCTGGCCCGGGCCAAGAATCTGGAAAACCAACTCATCGAAAATAAGGGCCTGTTGGCGCAAAGCCAGTTGGAGATGATCGAGAAGTTGCTCGATGCCTACCTTTTGATTTCCCGGCTTGCCGGAGGGCAAGGCAACCAGAAAGCGGTTGGCATTCTGGCCAAACAGGCCGAACGCCTGATGTCTTTGGCCCCCGATGCGGCGAAGAATGCCCAGGCAGGCTTGGAAGTGGAAGATCAGCCGTCGCCAAAGGCTTTCGCCGCTTTGAAAGAGTTGACCCAACGGGTCGCCATGAAAGCCGACCTATTGGCTTTCGCCGTCGAACCGGCCGATGGGGAAAGTGCCGATGGCCTCAAACGCCACGCAGGCGCGCTGCGAAACGCCGTGACCCTACAGGCCCAGGTTTCTGTTTCGGCCTCGCTGACCGTCGAAGCGACAAGCATTTCAATTTCCGCTTAAAATTAAGATTTCTTCGCTCTCGGATGCGCCTTGTCGTAGACCTCGGTCAGCCGCGCAGCGTCTACCTCGGTGTAGCGCTGGGTGGTTGAAAGGGATGCGTGGCCGAGCAGTTCCTGAATGGTTCTGAGATCACCGCCACCGGCCAGCAGGTGAGTGGCGAAGCTATGACGCAGGGCGTGGGGGGTCGCCGATTCGGGCAGGCCGAGCAGTCGCCGGAGTTTTTGCATCTGGCGCTGAACCACGCGGGCCGTCAGGCGTTTGCCGCGGGCCCCGACGAATAGCGGGTCTTCGGCTTTTAAGCGGAATGGACAGGCTTCGAGATAGGCTTCGATGGCCTCACTGACAATCGGCAAGACGGGAACCACGCGCTGTTTGTTACCCTTGCCGGTGATGATTAGGGTGGCTTCGGCGCTCCGTGGTTTGTCTTTTAGATTGAGGTTTAGCGCTTCGCTGACCCGCAGGCCGCAGCCATAGAGCAAGGTCAGAAGGGCGATGTCCCGTTGAGCCATCCAGCCGAGCCCCCTTTTTTCAAACCAGTCTGTGCCGCTCAAGTCGCCGATGGCCTGGAGGGCTTCGCTTGCTTCGGCTGTATCCAGCGCCTTAGGGATTGAGCGAGGCAGTTTGGGTGTGCGGATCGCCTGAATAGAGGCGTTGTGGGCCAAGCCGCGTTTGTCGAGAAACCGGAAAAGACTGCGCAACGTCGACATGGCCCGCGCCGTCGAGCTTTTTGCCAGGCCTTTATTACTGCGTTGGGCGAGGTAGCTGCGGAAATCGGCCGGGGTGAGGGCCGCCAGGTCTTCAAGACCGGGCGTATAACCGATATGGCCGGTCACGAAACGCAAAAACGACTCGAGGTCGCGGCGGTAGGCCGCCAGGGTGTTTTCGGAAGCCCGTTTTTCATCGGCCAGCCATCGCCGCCAGCCTTCAAGGGCGGCGGCCAGCGCCGGTTCGATCTCCGGGGCGGAGGTTTCTATGCGCCCGGTTCCAGCCATGAGTGAAGCCGTTGTTCGACGACACGCGCCAGGAAGGTCAGTAGTTCGGTGCCCTGGCCCGGATGGAAGGTGCCGTGACTGCGCGAGCCAAGCGCCAGAATGCCTGAGGGTAGAACGCTGCCACCGTTCAGTCGAGCGATGGCGGCCGAGCGGACCAGTCCGGCCCCTTCGCCGAATAGGGTGCCGTCATCGGAAGCGTCATGGGTCAGCATGATGTCGTGATCGTCGCCCAGATAATGATCGACGGTTCCTTCGCTCAAGTCCCTGATTTCGGAGATCGCCAGTTCGGGAAGGGCCTGAGCGGATGGCTCCATGCAAAGGGAGACCACGTCGAGATCGAGAATCAGCGGCAGGCTGTCTTTGACGGTGCGGGCCATTTCAGTGACGTCTCTTGCCGCCAGGATAGTCAGTACTGCCTGATGAGTGCGGCCCTGGACGGAAAGATTGGTTCGGCTGGTGACGATCAGCTCGTTTGAAACCGTCCTGAGATGTTCGATTTCGCCGCGCAGCTTATCGGTCATGAAACGCTGCATATCGACCACGCCATCGCCGCTCCAGCGGGCTGGCGCCTCCAGTTCGGCCAAGACTTCCGAATGGCGGGCGAGAAAATCCGGATTCTCCCGCAAATAGGCGGTTACCGTTTCGTCATTCACGGCCGGATTGGCCGCCGCTTTGAGCTTGCTGTCGCTGGTCATTCCCATTTTCCCAGTGAATCCCCGAGGTTTGTTTACTATGCGAGGCCAAGTCCTAAAATGCCCTTAATCGGCCTTGGAGAAGTCTCGCCGACTCCAGTAAGGTCGAGATATGTCTCAACCGCTCCATACATCGCCCGAACGGGTCGCCGTTTTGCTGCCTTTGCCGCTTGCCGGGGCCTTCGACTATCTTGTGCCCGAAGGGGTGCAACTGGAAGAAGGCGATTTTGTCGAGGTGCCGTTTGGCAAACGCACTCTGTCGGGCGTCGTCTGGCGGCTCGGTGGTGAAGGGGCTATGGAGGCGGCCAAACTCAAGACCATTTTACGTAAGCACGAGGCGGCCCCTTTGCCTGCTGAGGTGCGAAGGTTTATCGAATGGATCGCCCGTTATACGGTGACGCCGCCGGGACCGGTCTTGAAAATGTCGATGAGCGTTCCCGCCGCTCTCGACCCGCCCGCTCCCAAAACCGCCTATATAAAAGGTGAGGTCCCTGAGGGGTTGCGGATCACTCCGGCCCGTCAGCGCGCCCTTGCCTTGGCCGAAGAAGGTCCGCCGCGTTTGGGGGCGGAACTGGCCAGGGAAGCAGGGGTGACGCCCTCGGTAATTAAGGGACTCTATCAGGCGGGGGCGCTCAGGGCCGTCACTCTGGCAATCGATTCGCCCATGCCCGCGCCCGATCCTGAGGCAATTGGGCCTGATCTGTCATCCGAGCAGGAAGCGGCTGCGGTCCAGTTGCAAGATCAGGTGCGAAAAGAAGAATTTGCCGCGACCCTACTCGATGGAGTGCCGGGTTCGGGCAAAACCGAGGTCTATTTCGAGGCGGTGGCCGAAGCCCTGCGGGGCGGTAAACAGGTCTTGGTTCTGTTGCCGGAGATTGCTCTGTCGGCCCAATGGTATGGGCGATTTGCCGCCCGATTCGGGGCTGAACCGGTGGAATGGCATTCCGACCTGTCCAGTAGCCAGCGCCGCGCCAACTGGCGGGCCGTGGCCGAAGGGCGGGCGAAAGTGGTGGTCGGGGCGCGCTCGGCCCTGATGTTGCCCTACCCCAACCTGGGCCTGATTGTCGTGGACGAAGAACACGATCCGGCCTTTAAGCAGGAAGACGGGGTGATTTACAATGCCCGCGACATGGCGGTGGTACGGGCCAGCCTCGGCGGGTTCCCGGTCATTTTGGCTTCGGCGACGCCGTCCTTGGAAACCGTCGCCAATGCAGAGGCTGGTCGCTATGGGCGCTGCCATTTGCCGGAACGCCATGCGGGCGCTTTGTTGCCCGAGGTGACGGCTATTGATCTACGCATCGATCCGCCGCCGCGTGGCAACTGGTTGGCCCCGCCGCTCCGCGACGCCATTGCCCAAACCTTGGCCGCCGGAGAGCAGACGCTTCTCTATCTCAACCGCCGGGGTTATGCGCCGCTGACGCTCTGCCGCAAATGTGGGTTCCGCATGCAATGTCCGCGCTGTACGGCTTGGCTGGTCGAGCACCGGGGGCAGGGGCGTTTGCAATGTCATCACTGCGGTTACAATGTGCGCACCCCCGAGGCTTGCCCCGAGTGCGAATCGGAAGGAACGCTCACTCCCTGCGGTCCCGGCGTCGAACGGCTGGCCGAAGAGGTTGCCGAACTTTACCCCGATGCGCGGGTTCTGGTGGCGGCCAGCGACACGATTACCGGACCCGTCGCGGCGGCCGAAATGGTCCGGGCCATCGAAGACCATGAGGTCGATCTGGTGATCGGCACCCAGATGGTCGCCAAAGGCTACCATTTCCCCATGCTCACCCTGGTCGGCGTGGTCGATGCGGACCTGGGACTTGAGGGCGGCGACCTGCGCGCCGCCGAGCGAACCTATCAATTGCTTTATCAGGTAGCCGGGCGGGCCGGACGCGAAGGCCGTCCGGGGCGGGTGGTCTTGCAGACCTATATGCCCGACCATCCGGTCATGGCCGCCATGGTGTCGGGCGATCGTGACCGGTTTTTGGAAACCGAATCGGCGGCGCGCCGGGATTCGGGGATGCCGCCGTTCGGCCGCCTGGTGGCTCTGGTCGTTTCGGGGCCTAAAGACCATGAGGTCGAAGAAGCTTGCCGCGCCTTAAGCCGGACCCGGCCCGATGGCGTTGATGGCGTTCTGGTGCTCGGCCCCGCTCCAGCGCCTCTAGCGATTCTCAGAGGAAGGCACCGCAAACGTTTTCTTATCAAGGCGCGCCGCGAAACGAATATCCAGGCCCTGGTTCAGCATTGGGTGGAGAGTACGCAGATCCCCAATAGTGTACGGATACAGATCGACGTAGACCCCTATAGTTTCATGTGATTTTTGCGCTTGCTCACAGGGCTTCGAAATAACACCCATTTTGAGGGTTATTCGGGGCAAATTGGTATGACCTTTGATGGGGGTGAAACCCTAGGAAAACCGGGGGTTTCAGAATAGGTGTTGCAAGTGCGAGAAGTTCCCTTGCACGGCCCCATCGAGTGTGCTAGATAAACGGCGCTTCTCGCGGAGGGGGGACCTTCAGCGAAGAAGATTTTTGTTTTTTTTCAGTGCGTTACGAAGTTATTTGACTTCGCTTCGGGTACTTTCGAGGATTTTCTCAGGTGTCATCCGAAATTACAGCTGCTTCCGGGCTCGCCGGCCGTTACGCTACCGCCCTTCTCGATCTCGCTGAGAATGAGAAGGTCGTTGACGTGGTCGCCGATGACCTGAAGGACCTTCAGGCCATGATTGAAGAGAGTGATGATTTGACCCGGTTACTCCGGTCTCCGGTCATTACTCGTGCAGATCAACTGAAGGCCATTTCCGCCTTGATGGATAAGGCCGGTATGAACGCTCTTACCAAGAAGTTCATCAGTGTTATTGCCAACAACAGGCGTTTGTTCGCCTTGGCGTCCATCATTAAGGCGTATCTCGCCATTCTCTCCCAGCGCCGCGGTGAAGTGACCGCCGTCGTTACTTCCGCCACCGAGCTTAACGATAAGCAGGTGAAGGATCTGGGAGCGTCTTTAAAGAAAATAACCGGTAGCGATGTGGCGGTGCAAACCGCCGTCGATCCGGACCTGCTTGGCGGTCTTGTCGTCAAAGTGGGTTCTCAGATGTTCGATAGTTCGCTGCGTACTAAGTTGCAACACTTAAGTCTGGCCATGAAGGGGGTTGCGTGATGGAAATCCGCGCCGCGGAGATCTCCTCAATTCTGAAGGAGCAGATCGCTAATTTCGGTACTGAAGCCGAAGTTGCCGAAGTAGGACAAGTTCTGTCCGTTGGTGATGGTATCGCTCGTGTCCACGGTCTGGATAAAGTCCAGGCAGGTGAGATGGTTGAATTCCCCGGTGGAATTATGGGCATGGCCCTCAACCTTGAGAGTGATAACGTCGGTATCGTTATTTTCGGCGATGACCGGACCATTAAGGAAGGCGACGTCGTCAAGCGTACAGGCGACATCGTTGACGTGCCGGTCGGACCGGAACTCCTTGGTCGCGTCGTTGACGCCCTGGGCAATCCGATTGACGGCAAGGGCCCGATCAAGTCCAAGCAGCGTCAGCTTGTCGAGGTTAAAGCTCCTGGCATCATTCCGCGGAAATCGGTTCACGAGCCGATGCAGACCGGTATCAAGGCCATTGACAGCCTGATCCCCGTCGGCCGTGGCCAGCGTGAGTTGATCATCGGTGACCGTCAGACCGGTAAAACGGCTGTGATCATGGATACGATCCTCAACCAGAAGGCCATCAACGACGCCGCCAAGGACGACAGTGAAAAGTTGTTCTGCGTTTACGTCGCCATCGGCCAGAAGCGTTCCACGGTCGCCCAGATCGTTAAGACCCTGGAAGACTACGGAGCCCTGGAATACTCGGTGGTTGTCGCCGCTACCGCTTCGGAGCCCGCTCCGCTGCAGTTCTTGGCCCCCTACACGGGTTGCGCCATTGGCGAATACTTCCGCGATAACGGCCAGCACGCCGTTATCTTCTACGATGACCTTTCCAAACAGGCCGTCGCCTACCGTCAGATGTCCCTGCTGCTTCGTCGTCCGCCGGGACGTGAAGCTTACCCGGGTGATGTTTTCTACCTGCACTCCCGTCTGCTGGAGCGTGCGGCGAAAATGAACGACGAAATGGGCGCTGGTTCTCTGACCGCTTTGCCGGTTATTGAAACCCAGGCCGGTGACGTTTCCGCCTACATCCCGACCAACGTGATTTCCATCACCGACGGTCAGATCTTCCTGGAAACGGAACTCTTCTACAAAGGCATTCGTCCTGCGGTGAACGTGGGTCTGTCGGTTTCCCGCGTGGGTTCGGCTGCGCAGATCAAGGCCATGAAACAGGTCGCCGGTACCATTAAGCTGGAACTGGCCCAGTATCGTGAAATGGCTGCGTTTGCTCAGTTTGCATCCGACTTGGATGCTTCCACCCAGGCTCTTCTGGCCCGTGGTGCGCGTCTGACCGAGCTTCTTAAGCAAGGCCAGTTCACGCCCTATCCGGTCGAAGAGGAAGTGGTCGCCATCTACGCCGGTGTGAATGGCTTCGTCGATAAGGTCCCTGTGAATGACGTGACTCGCTACGAGAAAGCGCTTCTGGACGATGTTCGGGCCAATGGCCAGGACCTGCTGGAAACCATTCGTACCGAGAAAGAGATTTCTGCGGAGACCGATGAGAAGCTGAAAGCCTTCTGCGAGAAGTTCACCAAGAGCTTCGCGTAAGGAATTCGGTAAAGTTTAGTTCAAGGGAAGAGGGTAGCGCCTTATGGCAAACCTCAAGGACCTTAAAATCAGGATCGACAGCGTCAAATCGACGCAGAAGATCACTTCGGCGATGAAGATGGTCGCGGCGGCTAAATTGCGTAAAGCGCAGTTGTCCGCCGAAGCCGCCCGTCCCTTCGCCGAGCGCATGGAGCGGATGGCCGGTGGTCTGGCCAAAAGCTTCGATGGCGTCGAGGGGGCTCCGGCCCTTTTGGCCGGTAACGGTTCCGACCAAAACCAGCTTTTGGTGGTGGTGACCGCAGACCGGGGCCTTTGCGGCGGCTTCAATACCAACGTGATTAAAGAGGCCAAGCGCCGGATCAACACGCTGCAGAGCGAAGGTAAAACCGTTCGCATTCTCTGCCTGGGCCGGAAAGGCCGCGAAGGCTTGAAGAGCGAGTACGGCAAGCTGATCGTCGATACCATCGAAGATCTGACCAAGACTGGCGCCCGATTTGAAGACGCCAGTGCAGTCGGTAAGCGTATCCGGACCATGTTTGAAAACGGCGAGGCCGATGTCTGCACGGTGATCTACACCAAGTTCAAGTCGGCCATTTCGCAAACCGTTACGCCGCAGCAAGTCATTCCATTGCCGGTCGAAAACGCCGGAGACGGCGAGGACGCCGGTCAGGGTGCCGAGTTGAAGGCTCAGTTCGAATACGAGCCTTCCGAAGAAGATATTCTGCACGAGTTGTTGCCACGCAACATCGCCGTTCAGATTTTCCGGGCGCTACTGGAGAGCAATGCTTCCGAGCAGGGTTCCCGGATGACGGCCATGGATAACGCCACGCGGAACGCCGGCGAAATGATCGATAACCTGTCGCTGATCTATAACCGGACGCGTCAGGCCAACATTACCAGTGAACTGATTGAAATTATCTCCGGAGCCGAGGCTCTTTAGGGCCGGGCTAGATTGTGAGAAGGGGTTTTAAGCGATGAGCAAGAAAAACGTCGGCCAAATCTCCCAGGTTATGGGCGCCGTCGTGGACGTGCGTTTTGAGGGCGATCTTCCCGCCATCATGAACGCGCTGGAAGCGGATAACGGTGGCAAGCGCCTGGTTCTGGAAGTTGCGCAGCACCTGGGCGAATCCATGGTTCGGACCATTGCCATGGACACCACGGACGGTCTCGTCCGCGGCGCCGAGGTGACCGACACGGGCGCAGCCATTTCCGTTCCCGTCGGACCGGAAACCCTGGGCCGTATCATCAACGTCATCGGCGAGCCGGTGGACGAGCGAGGCCCGGTGAAAACCAAGGCCGTTGCGCCAATCCACAAAGAAGCTCCCCTGTTCGTCGATCAGTCGACCGAAACGGAAATTCTTGAAACCGGCATTAAGGTCGTTGACCTGCTGGCCCCTTACGCCAAGGGCGGTAAGATCGGCCTGTTCGGCGGCGCCGGTGTGGGCAAGACGGTTCTTATCATGGAACTGATCAACAACATCGCTAAGGGCCACGGCGGTTACTCCGTGTTCGCCGGTGTTGGGGAGCGGACCCGTGAAGGGAACGACCTCTACCACGAAATGATGGAATCGGGCGTTATCGTTCCCGACGGAGAATCCAAAGCGGCTCTAGTGTATGGCCAGATGAACGAACCTCCGGGAGCCCGCTCCCGTGTCGCTCTGACCGGTCTGACCCTGGCGGAATACTTCCGTGACGAAGAAGGTCAGGACGTGTTGTTCTTCGTCGACAACATCTTCCGCTTCACCCAAGCCGGTTCCGAGGTGTCCGCACTTCTCGGCCGTATCCCGTCCGCTGTGGGTTATCAGCCGACGCTGGCCACCGACATGGGGAACCTTCAGGAGCGTATTACCTCGACCAAGAAGGGGTCGATTACCTCCGTGCAGGCCATTTACGTCCCTGCGGATGACTTGACCGACCCCGCGCCGGCCACCTCGTTCGCTCACTTGGACGCGACCACGGTGCTCAGCCGTCAGATCGCCGAGCTCGGCATCTACCCGGCTGTTGACCCGCTCGACTCCACCTCGCGCGTCATGGACCCGCGGGTTGTCGGCGACGAGCATTATCAGGTCGCTCGTGAAGTTCAGCGTATCCTGCAGTCCTATAAATCCCTGCAGGACATCATCGCCATTCTCGGCATGGACGAACTGTCGGAAGAAGATAAGCTGGTCGTGGCTCGCGCCCGTAAGATCCAGCGTTTCCTCTCCCAGCCGTTCCACGTGGCCGAAGTCTTCACCGGTTCTCCGGGCAAGTACGTTAAGCTCGAAGACACCATCAAGGGCTTCAAGGCCGTCGTCGATGGCGAGTACGATCACCTTCCGGAAGCCGCCTTCTACATGGTCGGCACCATTGAGGAAGTGGTCGAGCGCGCCAAATCCATGGCTGAGGAAGCCGCCTAAGCAAGTGGTTTTCTCTTTAGTTAAGGGAATAAGGATCGAACATGGCTGAAACTGTTGAGTTTGAGTTGGTGGCTCCCACCGAACTGTTGTTCTCCGAAGCGGTCGACATGGTTGTCGTGCCGGGCGGTGAGGGCGACTTCGGTATTCTGCCGGGCCATACTCCGATGGTCAGCACGGTTCGTCCGGGCGTCATCAACATCTATGACAAGCAGGGTAAGGTGACCAAAAGCATCTTCGTCGAAGGCGGTTTCGCCGAAGTGACCGAAGAGCGTTGCACGGTCTTGGCCGAACAGGCTATCCCCGTCGAAGAGTTGACCCAGGATGTTGCTGAAAAGCGTCTCCAGGCCGCCAACGACGCCCTGATGGCGACCGATGACGAAGGTGAAAAGATCGGCGCACGCCGTGAACTTGCCGCCGCCCAGGCCATGCTGGACGCCGCCGAGGGCTAAGCCTTAAATCGGATAGTTAATTTAAGAATAGGCGCGCACCGATCGGGTGCGCGCCTTTCTCGTTTCTGGGACTTCCCTTGCCCGGTCAAAGGCGGCTAAACTCCACCCAACTGCAATATTGAAATACGAGGGGATTATATCCATGATCGTCACCACCACCGACGGCGTCGACGGGCGCCAAGTAAGCCAATATCTCGGTGTCGTTTCCGGCGAATGCATTGTCGGCGCGAACATCGTCAAAGATTTCTTCGCCTCCGTGCGCGACGTGGTTGGCGGCCGGGCGGGCTCTTATGAAAAGACGCTTACCGACGCCAAAAACATGGCCATGCAGGATATGACGGAAGCCGCTCAGGCCCTGGGTGCAGACGCCATTGTCGGCATCGATCTCGATTACGAAGTGATCGGCGGGGATGAAAAGACCATGCTAATGGTCAGCGCCAATGGAACGGCTGTGAAATTTTAGCTGTACCCCCTCCATCTCCCCCTAAGAGGGGGAGGTTTCCGAAGTCGCCCCTCCCCTTGTAGGGGAGGCAGGGAGGGGTAAGGTAAAAGTTCCTGTTATGCCCCATTTGATTGCCGACATTACCGGCCATGGTTTCGGCCATGTGGCCCAAACGGCGCCGGTCCTGAACAGTCTTCGGGACCGGTTTTCGTCTTTTAAGCTGACCGTTCGCAGCCCCGCTGTCCGGGCTATTCTCGACGAACGTCTGAAAGGGCCCTTCGAGCATCTCGATAACCCCGAGGACCTGGGCCTTTTCATGCGTGACCCTGTCACCGTGGATACCGAAAAGACCATGGCGTTTTACCGCGCCATGCAGGAAAACTGGGAAGGGCGTGTTGAGCGGGAAGCGGAACGTCTCGTGGCGCTCAAGCCCGATCTGCTGATCGCTAATATTTCTCCTCTCAGTCTGGCTGCATCGAAGCGGGCAGGGGTCCCATCGGTGGCCTATGGGTCGCTCAATTGGCGCGATACCCTGGCCGCCTATTGCCCCGACGAAACGGCTATTCTGCAAACCATGGAACGGGGATACCGTTCGGCAAGTCTGGTTCTTCAGCCGCGCCCATGTTTGCCGCCCAGCTGGGCCGACAAGCCAACGACGATTGGGCCGGTGGTTGAGGTGGGCCGGGACTGCCGCGCCGCGCTGGCCGCCGCTGTCGGCGCGGGCCCAAGGGACAAGATCGTTTTCGCCTCCATGGGCGGTATCAAAGAAGGCATGCCGCCACCACTGCCAGACATGGAGGGGATTGTCTGGTTGACCGCACCGGCTATCGACCGGCTGCCCTTGGCCCACCCGGATATCATGCGGTCCTGCGATGCGGTGGTCTGTAAAACCGGGTACGGCACCTTTACCGAAGCGGCCTGCAACGGGACGCGCCTCCTCTATGCGGCGCGCCCGGATTTCCCCGAAGCGCCCTATCTGGAATCCTGGATCGAAACCCATGCCTGTGCCGAGCGTATGACTCTCAAACAGATGCAGGAAGGCGCCTTTGCCCGGTTGCTCACAGATCTGCTGGACCGTCCCAAGCGCCCGCTCGTCGCTGCCACCGGTGCGCAAGAGGGTGCGGATATCCTGGAGGAAATGCTGAAATATGGTTGAGGCCGATACTCTCCGAACCGCCACGCCCGACGATGAACGGGAGGTCACCCAACTGCTCACCGCCAGCTACCCTGTCTTGATGAAAGGGGCCTATGAAGAAGCGGTGTTAGAGCGCGCTTTGCCTTTGATGACAAAGGCCAACCCGACCCTGCTTGCCTCGGGGACGTTTTACCTTGCCGAAACCCTGGATGGCGAGGTTGTCGGCTGTGGCGGCTGGACCAAAGAGCGCCCCGGTTCCGATGAGATCGAAGACGGCCTCGCCCACATCCGCCACTTCGCCACCCATCCCGCCTGGACGAGGAAGGGTGTGGGAAAATCGATCTTCAATCACTGCCGTAAACAGGCAGGAAAAGCCGGGTTTACGTGCCTGGAAGTCTATACCAGCCTCAATGCAGAGTTATTCTACCAGTCGGTCGGTATGAAGTCCGTTGGGCCTTTCGATGTGCCCATGGGCGAGGGCTTGAATTTCCCATCGGTGCGGATGATCGGTGCTATTAACTCAGCCCCATGAGCTGCATCCAGAAGACCTGCAAGGGAGCCAAGGCGACCGAGAGGAGACCGGTGTAGATGCAGAAACGGCTGACTTCGCTGGCGGCGATTTTTCCCGAGCGTCCGGCAACCAGCAGCGGTGGGGCCTGATAGGGCAGCAGGACGATGGAAAAGCCGATGACCTGGGTCATGAGCACTGCATGGAGCGAGAGACCCGAAGCCGTCGCCAGATCAGCCGAAATCGGCGTCATCACGGCGGGCACGCCCGGCAGAGTGGTGAGGAAGGCGGTCAGCGCCGAAATCCCAGAGAGAATTGAGAGGTTGGCGAAGGGATGGTCGGGAAGTAGCGGCAGGTGACTGAGCAGCCCTTCAGCAGCCATTTTGCCAAGCCCCGAATAGGCGACTACCGCGCCCAGTCCGATCACCCCTGCCACGACGATTAAGGGCCCCATGTTGGCGCTTTTCAGCCCGCCTTCGGCCAGCGGCCCGAAGCGGGGGGCAAGGCAAACGAGGGCGGCGGCCATGCCGACCCAGGCGGGCGAGATGCCGTGCAGACTGTCGGTGATCCAGAAGGCCAGCGCCCCGATGAGGATCAGCGCCAGTTTCCGTTCGTCTTTGCCCATGGGCGGCAGAGGGGCGGAATCGTCGTCGTGGTCGGGAGCTTCGCGAAACAGCAGATAGGCCAGCCAGGCGATCAACACCGTGCGCAACAGGCCGAACACCGGGAAGTGCAGCAGCATGTAGTTGAGATAGGTGAAGGTATGGTTATAAAGCGCTTCCGCCGTGCCGATTAAAATCATGTTGGGTACGTTGGCGGGCAGGACAGCGAAGGCGGGCAAAAAGGTGGTGAAAACCCCGGTGAGGATGATCCCGCTGCGTCCTTTGGAAACCGCGTCATAGCCCAGGTGGTCGGCCAGGGCCGAGAGGATTGGTAGCACCAGAATGACCCGGCCCATGGAAGAGGGCATGACGAAGACCAGCAGCAGGCCGAAGCCCGCGACGCCGAACAGAATGGCCGCCTGACTATGGCCGAACAGGCTCGAGATATGGCGGGCGAGGCGCGCCGCCAGCCCGGTCTTTTCCGTCGCCGCGCCCAAAAACATGCCGGCGAAAACCAGCCAGAAGGCCGAGGAGGAAAACCCGGCGAACACCGTTTCGGGCGGCGCAACGGCGGCCAACATGGCCAGCGTGAAGAAAATCAGCGCAGTGAGATATTCGGCGATCACCCCGGTGGCCAGCAACCCGATGGTTGCCGTGCAAAGCGCCAGCACCAGATTGGCCTGAGAGGCTTCAAGCGGCGAAACAACCAGAACTCCCGCCGCCGCAACCAACGCAGCCCCCGCCCCGATCTTGGGGATCATTCCCGCCTTACTCATCAAGCCATCCTTTAAAGAGAAAAACTCCACCCCACCAAAGCCGGGATTGACGGTTTACGCAATGGAAGGATTGGGAGAGCTATTTAATTATCCAGGCTATCGAAAACGTATTGCCGACTGATTCCGACAAAGAAGACGCGCTCGAATGGAGCATATACGCCTGGATCGGTTTTAAGAATTTTTTGGCACAGCGGATCGAAGCACTGTTTTTTCTGTTCGGCCCCAGGAACGATCCAATCGTCAAAAACGATGGAAAGCCAAGCCTCGCAATAATCCGGATTGGTTTTTGATTTTTCTATTTTGCTTTGGAGCGCCTGCGCCAGAAGAGGTTGCAACTCGTTTTCGAGATACTTTTCACGATCTATCGCGACAGCGCTCTGTTCGTGGAGTTGTTTGTTGTTTTTCGTTCTTGAAGATTGAATTTTAAGATTTGCCGGAGCCCTGCCGTAAAGTTTTAGGTGCTCCATAATCAAGGCTTCATTTTGGCCGTCGATAGCCGCAACACATTCTATTTTTTGAGGCTTGTCGCCAATTAAAAACAAACCGTCGTACCGCTCTTTCTTACCAGTAAAGGCGATTTCATCAATGGAACCATTGAGTTTTTGAGCAATGGAAACGAGAGGGCAGGCTTCATAAAAAAAGAAATTGTGAAATCGCTCGGCAATATCGATTTCACCGTTGCTATAGATTTGGTCGATAACGGAAACAATCTGATCGAGTTTGGCGAACTTTCCTTGCTGAAAATGGCTGCGCCAAATCTTCTCGGCCGGAGATGGAGTCACTATCGTCGCCCTTTGCGCTTCGCCACTCTCCGGCTTTTTCCGTGCGGTGCGCCGAATTTGGCCGCCGCCTTGGGCGGTGCGCCGGGTCTCGCTAAGCCGAGATCGACGGCTTCGAGGCGTTTGATTTCGTCTCTCAGTCTTGCCGCTTCCTCGAATTCTAGGTTGGAGGCGGCCTCTTTCATTTGTTTGTCGAGGTCGGCTAAGTGGGCGGTCAGGTTGTGGCCGACCAGATTGTCGCCCGAGGCCATGCCCAGATCGACGGTCATGTAGTCTTTCTCGAACACGCTATCGAGGGCGTCCGAAATGCCTTTCTTGACCGATTCCGGGGTAATGCCGTGTTCTTCGTTATAGGCCTGTTGTTTCTCGCGCCGCCGGTTGGTTTCCCCGATGGCGTATTCGAGGCTTTCGGTCATGTGGTCGGCATAGAGCAGGACCCGGCCGTTGATGTTGCGCGCGGCCCGGCCGATGGTCTGCACCAGGGAGCGCTTGGAGCGCAGGAAGCCTTCTTTGTCGGCGTCGAGAATGGCGACGGTGGAACACTCGGGGATATCGAGCCCTTCGCGCAGCAGGTTGATGCCGACCAGTACGTCGAATGCGCCGAGGCGCAGATCGCGGATAATCTCGATGCGCTCCAGGGTGTCGATATCGCTATGCATGTAGCGCACCCGAACGCCCTGTTGGTGCATGTATTCGGTAAGGTCTTCGGCCATGCGTTTGGTCAGCGTGGTGACCAGCATCCGTTCTCCCCGGGTGGCGACCTCCCGGGCTTCTTTCAATAGGTCGTCCACCTGGGTCTCGACCGGGCGTATGATGCATTGGGGGTCGATCAGCCCGGTCGGGCGGACCACCTGCTCGGCGAAGACCCCACCGGTCTGCTCCATTTCCCAATCGCCCGGCGTTGCCGAGACGAAAACGGTTTGGGGCCGCATAGCCTCCCATTCCTCGAACCTGAGCGGCCGGTTGTCGGTGCAGCTCGGCAGGCGGAAACCAAAGTTGGCCAGGGTTGATTTGCGGGCGTAGTCACCCCGATACATGCCGCCCAACTGGGGCACGGCGACGTGGCTCTCATCGACGAAGATCAGGGCGTTTTCCGGCAGATATTCAAACAGGGTCGGTGGCGGCTCACCCGGATTGCGCCCGGTCAGGTAGCGGGAATAGTTCTCGATGGATTTGCAGTGTCCAGTGGTCTCCATCATCTCGAGGTCGAAGTAGGTGCGTTCCTGAAGCCGCTGGGCCTCCAAAAGCTTACCTTCGGCGTTGAACCTGTCGAGTTGTTCCTTGAGCTCAGCCTTGATCTTGGTGATCGCCTGAACCAGCGTCGGGCGCGGGGTGACGTGGTGGCTGTTGGGATAGACCGTCACGGCGTCGAGCTTGGCGATCTTTTCGCCGGTCAGCGGGTCGATCTCGCGGATGTCTTCAATTTCGTCGCCGAACAGCGATAAGCGCCAGGCCCGATCTTCGCAGTGGACGGGGAAAATCTCGACCACGTCGCCGCGCACCCGGAAGGTGCCGCGGTGGAAGTCGGCATCGTTGCGCTGGTATTGCAACTCGACCAGCCGTTTGGTGATCTCCGAGCGGTCGAAAGTGTCGCCACGTTCCAGCGTCATGGTCATTTCGGCGTAGGTTTCCACCGCGCCGATACCGTAGATGCAGGAAACGGACGCGACGATGATCACGTCGCCACGCTCAAGGATGGCCCGCGTCGCCGAGTGGCGCATCCGGTCGATCTGTTCGTTGATCGCCGAATCCTTCTCAATGTAGGTATCGGTGCGCGGCACATAGGCCTCGGGCTGGTAGTAGTCGTAGTAGGAGACGAAATATTCCACCGCGTTGTCGGGGAAGAACTCTTTCATCTCGCCGTAAAGCTGAGCCGCCAGGGTCTTGTTGGGGGCCAGCACCAGGGCCGGGCGTTGGGTCTCTTCGATGACCTTGGCCATGGTGAAGGTCTTGCCCGAGCCGGTAACGCCAAGCAAAACCTGATTGCGCTCTTCCTCCCTGATCCCGGCGACCAGATCCTTAATCGCCTGGGGCTGATCGCCCGCCGGTTCGTAACCGCTGACCAGTTTGAACGGTTTTTCGAGCGCCACGGCAGGCCGTTTGCCGGGCACGAAAATTTCAGGATTGGTCAAAACAGGAACGCTCATGGAGTCCTATATAGGACAGAACAAGGCGGTGTGGTACCCCCTCCGGCTCCCCCTAAAAGGGGGAGGGGTTAAAAGTCAGAAATGCCTCCCCTCCTAGGGGAGGTTAGGTGGGGTATCCTTAAAACAAATAGGAAACGCTGAATGCGCTGAATTGGTCGGAGCCGCGTTGGCCTTCGAACTCTTCGCTGCGCCAGATATAGGTGAATGAGGCGCGGAATTTTCCGTAGGTGGCGGCGATGCCAGCCTGAGCGTCGGTGACGAAGGGTTTGCGTTTTACGTCGTAGGAACTTGTGAAGGTGTTGCCGTCCAAAAAGATGTTGCGCGCCACGCCGCGCCCTTCGACTCCGGCAAAGAGATAAATGCTCTTGGCGTCGGCTTTGCGCACCAGGCCCGAGCCGGGCAGGCTGGGGCGGATGCGGGGCGGCCCGTAGTCGGCGTCCAATTCAGTGCCGATTCGCACCGTTCCACCCACCGCGCCGTAGGTGAAGATGTTGCCCAGCGCAAAGCTGGCGTGGGGGATAACGTCGGCTTCGTCGAACAGGGGCAGGCCGGTCTCCATGCCGTAGCGCCGTAAGACGCCGTAGTTCAATTGGACCCCCAGCTCGGTTTTTAACTGGTGGTCCCAGCCTTTGGGTTTGGAGCTGTCGATGACCTTATGGACGAAGGTCTGGGTTTCGCGGGCCAGGCTGAACGGACCGACGAAGCCGATATCGAGCGCGGCTTGGTGCAGGGTGTCGGTTTTCCAGTCGTCGGCCATCGCGCCGAGAGTGGCGTAGAGCCAGCCCGCGTAAGGACGGTCACCGTCAATAACCTCGGTCTCACGGATATCCTCTGGCGTATAAATGTTTTGGCCGAGGGCGGCGGTGTAGGTCATCACCGGGTCTTTGCCGGTGAACTCCTTGGGTAGAAACTTGCCAACCTGTTTGGCGCTGTCATAAACCCATCCCCACTCGGGATCGGCGACGGCGGAAATACTCACCCCCGAAGTGTAGTGTTTATCGGTCTCCGCGCCGATCATGTCGTTCTCGTAGTGCAGCGTTACCGAAGCAGGCGCGCTTTTCGCCCGCTCACCTTGAGCGAGGGCTGGCGTGGTAATGAGCATGACAGCCCAAAAGGCGAAGAGAAACCAAGCTTTCATAAGGGATTTATGGGGACATTTTAAATGTATGGCAAGACGCAGCGTGCTCTTTGAGCCTGTGTTTCCTGTGATACAGTGGCTAAAATGAGATAGTCGGTATGGGGTAATTGATGAACGATGTGTTTTTTCCCATGACGTCCATGCCCGACCGGGATTGGTGGTCGGCGCTTTGGCCCGATCCGGAAGCGGTGCTGGCTAAGGTGGGCATTGGTGAAGGCTTGAAAGTGGTGGACCTTTGTTGTGGCGACGGTTGGTTTGCCGCCCCCTTAAGTCGTCTTGTCGGTGAAGCGGGAAGACTGCTCTGTGTCGATATCGACCCTGAAATGGAAGCCCAGGCGAAAGAGCTGGTTGCAAAAGAGGGGTGCCCGGAGGTTTGTCGTTGGATGATCGGCGACGCGGCCGAGGTGGATGCCCTGACCGGGATTTCCTACGATGTGGTTCTCATGGCCAATACTTTCCACGGCGTGCCGGATAAGCGGACGCTGGCCAATTCGGTCGCCAGAGTTTTGCATGAGGGGGGGCGTTTCGTGGTGATCAACTGGTATAAGCGCTCGCGTGAAGAGACGGTCGTGTTTGGCAAACCGCGCGGCCCCAAAACCGAAGCACGTCTCGATCCAGATGAGGTCGCCGAGTATGTTACGCCTGCTGGTTTTATCTTCGAGCCAGTTGTCGATTTGCCGCCTTATCATTACGGCGCGATATTCACCAAGGATTGATGTTTTACCTAAGGGCGCCGTTTTCGGTATGTAAGGCGACCAAATCAATCGGGTTTTCTTCCATATATTCGCCCAAGTCCTGGGTCAGATGCCCGACCATTTCGTTAACCCGGTCGGCCCAGTCTTGATTGTAGGTTCTTTCCGCATCGCAGATCAAAGACGAGACGAGGAAAAATTGGCGGTCCACATGGTGCAGCCGCGCTTCCATTTCCCATCGCTGGATGTTGTTGTCCTGTTTGGTCCCCATAAAGGTTAGGGCCTTTAATCTCGCTTACGGACAACGCCACCTCGTAGCCGAAAAACTCTATTGAAAATATTTGCACAAGATGAGCGACTATTTTTTTATGCCGCTTTTCACTTTCTGCACCCTAAGGTGTATGTGGCAGCGAGAAACACGTCAAATAATTTTATTTTACAAATGTTTGATAGAAATATGGCTAAAATTTTATCGATTGGCCGATTGGATATTGTAGGGGTATTGAGTGATTGATTATTGATGCGGAGCTACCTTAGCGACCCATCATATTGAGATTGACCGGATGGGTTTCCATGTAGGTTCCCAGGCTTTCGGTCAGTCGGTCAGCCATGTTGTTGAGGCTGTTTGCCCAGATATGGTCGTAGGTCATTTCCGCATCGCAGATCAGCGACGCGGTTAAAAGAAACTGCTGGTCGATGAAACGCAGCCGTTCTTCCAGTTCTCTCTTTCTCAGGTTATCGTCCCGCCCGGTCATTACCGATTCGCTTTCTTTATCATTTACGGATTTTGCTCGGCGTCCAAAAATCCGTTTAAACTCTGTTTGTCACCCGGGTAGCTTTTCTATTTTTCGTAGTATTTATGTGGTTCCGTTGCTACCCACATGATTCATGTTTAGTAACCACCGCAAAGAACGTCAAATATTTTTATTTTAGAGTAGTTTACGGTAAATATTGATAAAATTTTATGGACTTTTTAGACGCCTAAAACAAACCCCCGCCAGTCTTTCATGGCGGGGGTTTTTTCTCTCTCCGTCTGCCGTCGTTAACAGGGTGGGAAGGCGGCGGCAGACCGAGCGCCCGATGCGACACCGGGCCTGTGTTTGGTCAAAAATCACATATGGCAAAAAGTTAGGTAGGCGGCTCCATCGTCGTAACCTCCCTGTGGTTTGCGACCCATCCCATATGGGAAGATGGCCTGGGCGGTTCAAGCGCTTTTACGGTGGGCCTTGAGATAGGGTGCGAGATATTGCCCGGTATAGCTCTCCTGAACCCCGGCCACGTCCTCCGGCGTTCCGGCGGCGACGATGCGACCGCCTTTGTAGCCGCCTTCGGGGCCGATATCGATGAGCCAGTCGGCGGTCTTGATGACTTCGAGATTGTGTTCGATCACCAGGACCGTATTGCCCGTCTCGACCAGGGCGTGAAGAACTTCGAGCAGCTTGCGCACGTCCTCAAAATGCAGGCCGGTGGTCGGTTCGTCGAGAATATAGAGCGTCTTGCCGGTGGCCCTTTTCGATAGCTCTTTGGCCAGCTTGACCCGTTGGGCCTCGCCGCCCGAGAGAGTGGTGGCCTGTTGGCCCAGGTGAATATAGGACAGACCCACCCGGTTGAGCGCCACCAGCTTGTCGCGGATGGCGGGAACGGCCTTGAAAAACTCCACGCCTTCCTCGACGGTCATGTCGAGTACATCGGCAATGGATTTGCCACGGAAGGTGATCTCCAGAGTTTCCCGGTTGTAGCGTTTGCCCTTGCAGACGTCGCACTGCACATAGACGTCGGGCAGGAAGTGCATCTCGATCTTGATCACTCCGTCGCCCTGGCAGGCTTCGCAGCGCCCGCCCTTGACGTTAAACGAGAAGCGGCCCGGTTTGTAGCCCCGCTCCTTGGCTTCCGGCAGGTTGGAGAACCAGTCGCGGATCGGGGTGAAAGCGCCGGTATAGGTGGCCGGGTTGGAGCGCGGGGTGCGACCGATCGGGCTTTGGTCGATATCGACGATCTTGTCGATGAATTCGATGCCCTTGATGGAATCGTGATCGCCTGCGTGAAGCCGCGCGTTGTTGAGCCGACGGGCCAATGCCTTATAGAGCGTTTCGATGATCAGGCTCGACTTGCCGCCGCCCGAGACCCCGGTTACGCAGGTGAAAGTGCCGAGCGGCACCTCGGCGGTGACGTTTTGCAGATTGTTGACCCTTGCGCCTTTGACGGTCAGTTTCTTTCCTTTCTTGCCCTTGCGGCGCTCTGTCGGGATGGGTACCTGTTTCATCCCGGTGAGGTATTGGCCGGTTAGGCTTTCGGGCTTGGCCATCACCTCTTCGGGCGTGCCTTCGGCGACCACTTCGCCACCGTGGATGCCGGCCCCGGGCCCCATGTCGATCAGATGGTCGGCTGAGCGGATGGCGTCTTCGTCGTGTTCGACCACCAGCACTGTATTGCCGATGTCGCGGAGACGCTCCAGGGTGGCCAGCAGACGGTTGTTGTCGCGCTGGTGGAGGCCGATGGAGGGTTCGTCCAAGACGTATAAAACCCCCGTCAGGCCTGAACCGATTTGGGAGGCCAGCCGGATGCGTTGGCTCTCGCCGCCGGAAAGGGTGCCTGAGGCGCGCGACAGGGTCAGGTATTCCAGGCCGACGTTGCGCAAAAAACCGAGCCGTTCGTTGATCTCGCGCAAGATACGCCGGGCGATTTCCTGCTGCTTTTCAGTGAGTTTTTCTTCCAGCCCACCAAACCAGTCGCCCGCCAAGTCTATGGAGCGGTCGGTGACCTGGCTGATATTGAGGCCGTCGATCTTAACCGCCAGGGCTTCGTTTTTCAGCCGCTGCCCGCCGCAGGCTTCGCAGGCGGTAATGGTCTGGTATTTGGATAGCTCTTCTCTGATCCAGGAACTGTCAGTTTCCCTGAAACGCCGAGTCAGGTTGGGCACCACGCCCTCAAACGGTTTTTTGACCTCGTAGGTCCGTTTGCCATCCTGGTATTTGATAACGACGACCTCATTGCCCGAGCCGAACAAAATGGCTTCCCGCGCTTCTGGGGGCAATTCGGCGAACGGTGTGGTCATGTCGCCGCCGAAATGGGCTGCGACGCTTTCCAGTGTCTGGCGATAATAATGCGCCGTGGCGCTGGCCCAGGGGGCGACGGCTCCGTCTTTTAGGCTCTTGCGATCATCAGGCATGACCAGTTCGGCGTCGAAATACATCTCCGTGCCGAGCCCGTCGCAGGACGGGCAGGCGCCGAACGGGTTGTTGAACGAAAACAATCGAGGTTCGATCTCGTCAATGGTGAAACCCGAAACCGGGCAGGCAAACTTGGCGGAAAAGGTTGTGCGTTCGCCGTCGTCGGCATTTTCGGTAAACGCCAGACCATCGGCCAGTTCCAGGGCGGTTTCGAAACTGTCGGCCAGCCGCGAGGCAATGTCGTCGCGCACCACCAGACGGTCCACCACCACCTCAATGTCGTGTTTGACCTTCTTGTTGAGCGGCGGAATCTCATCGATCTCGTAAAGCTCGCCATCCACCTTGACCCGCTGGAATCCCTGTTTGCTGAGTTGCTCGAATTCCTTGCGGTATTCGCCTTTGCGTCCTCTAACGATGGGAGCCAGCAGATAGAGACGTGTGCCTTCGCCCATGGCCATCACTCGGTCGACCATCTGGCTTACCGTCTGGCTCTCGATAGGCAGGCCGGTGGCGGGCGAGTGAGGGACGCCGACGCGGGCCCAAAGCAGGCGCATGTAGTCATAAATCTCGGTGACCGTGCCGACGGTTGAGCGGGGGTTGCGGCTGGTGGTTTTCTGTTCGATGGAAATGGCCGGTGAGAGCCCCTCGATGGCGTCCACGTCGGGCTTTTGCATCAGCTCGAGGAATTGGCGTGCGTAGGCCGACAGGCTCTCCACATAGCGGCGCTGCCCTTCAGCGTAAATGGTGTCGAACGCCAAAGACGACTTGCCGGAACCCGAAAGCCCGGTGATCACCGTCAGGCTGTCGCGGGGAATTTCCACATCGACGTTTTTCAGATTGTGCTCCCGCGCGCCGCGGATGCTGATCGATTTCATTACGCTTCGCTCACTTCGATAGAGGGAGGACATATATGGAACATCTTGCCGCTGGATGCGAGTCCCAATCATTTGAGTTGATGCGAACAAGGCCTCTTCCCTTTCGTCTGCCGTAAGGATAAAAATATGTCCTAAGGAAAAGCAAAGACCTGAGGGAAGAAGAAAATCGGATGAGAACCACGGTTTCCGATACGCCGATCATTACATCGGTTCTGCGTTTGCTTTGTGTGCCTGTCGTCTGGTTGCGCGGCTGGCGTAAATCGGGTCCGATTCCGGATGTCGACAAATGCGTGATTGTCGTCGCGCCCCATACCAGCAATTGGGATTTTCCCATTGGGGTTTCCTTCGTTCTGTGGTTTCGCATCAAGGCCTTTTGGCTTGGCAAGATGCAGCTTTTCAGCTGGCCGTTCGGCAGCATGTTTCGCTGGTTCGGCGGGATTGCCGTAGACCGCTCGAAGAACAACGATCTGGTCCATCAGGTGGCCGATCTATTCGCTCAAAACGACAAGCTCTGGATCGCCGTCACGCCTGAAGGCACGCGCAGCCGGGTCGATAAATGGAAGACCGGTTTTTACTATATGGCGCTTGAGGCCAAGGTGCCCATTGCGTTGGCCCATATCGACTACGGAAGAAAGACGGTGGGGATCGACCGATTGGTGGAGCCTTCCGGCAATCTTGAGAAAGACCTTGCCGAAATTCAGGCCTACTACGCAGAAATCAGGGGCGCCCGCCAGGACCAGTGGGGACAGGGGAAGGCTGAAAACTCCTAACTTTAAGAGTGCAATGAACGCATATCCTGGCCTTCAATGTCCAGGTGCGTGACGATCCAGTCGTAAAGGAAATCCAGGGTTTCGTGACTGAGGTCTTCAACCTCGGCGTTTTGTCGGATGGTTGCGATCTTATCGAGGAAATTTTCGTGTTCTTTAATGTGTGTCGTCAGTTGTTCATAACCCGATTGGGCGAGATGTAATTCTTCTTCCGCAAAATGCTGCTCAATGTGCCCGGCAAAATGATCGAGAAGACGGCTAAGGGTTGCTTTGCCCTGACCGACAAAGCAGGCGGCAAAAAGCTCGTTGAGGGCTTCGACAAGATTTTTGTGTCCGTCGTCGATTTGGGGAATGCCGGTTTCAAGCCTGTCGCTCCAGACGATGGACTGCATTTGTTTCATTAAGACACCCCTCATTCGGCCTATGCCAGATACAATCCTACTTTTCACTTTTCTCCTGAAGATATTCAACGTTTTGGGAAGATAGATATCTTGCAATGACTCTATTTGTTTCCGTTGAAACTTTTGGTCCCGATGACACAGGATGATAGGCCGGTGGCGATATAAAAACCCCTTGGAGGAGACTTGAAAACGATTGTGATTTGTCGTTTGTTTTTGTTTGTAATATCCCTAATCTAGAAAAAGAAAAAATATGGTCACCCTATAAAGTTAGGTGGAGCCGAAAAATCCTCCGTAAGGGCAATGATAAAAGTCTTAAAAAGAGACATTGAATTTGGTGGGATTAAACGAATTTGGTGGGATTTAACAAAAAAGTGCGGGCCGCGATAGGCGTTGCGGTAGCCGCTTTCTTTTCGGCCGGAATTGGCGCGTTTGCTGCTGGTAAAGGCGGCGAAGAGCCCTTTTGGACGGTTGCTACAGTCGCGCTTGCTCTAGGCGCCTGTCTGTTCGTCGTTATCGCGCTGATGCTCTATTTGCGTGATCGGGCGCTGAGTGAGTTAGCCCGGCAAAATCGGCTGCTGGAGGCTTTGATTGAAGCCATTCCCGCGCCGATTTTCTATAAGGATGCGCAAGGCCGCTATCTGGGGTGCAACGAGAATTTCACCCAGTATATCGGCTTGCCGCGCGACAAGGTGATCGGCAGCACGGTCTATGATGTTGCGCCGCGGGAACTTGCGGGAAAATATAAGGAAGCCGATGACGCCCTGTTGGAAGCCGGGGGGCATCAGGTCTACGAGGCGGCTGTCCAATATGCCGATGGAAGCCATCACGACGTTATCTTTCACAAGGCGGTGTATGAGAGGGCGCCGGGTCGTCCGGGCGGTATGGTGGGGATCATGCTCGATGTGTCCGAGCGCAAGTCGCTGGAGCGGGACCTGATCGCCAAAACCCAAGAACTGGAGCGCTCCAATGCCGAGCTCTCTCAGTTCGCCTCGGTGATTTCCCACGACCTGAGGCAGCCGCTCAATCATGTAACCGGTTTCTTGGGATTGTTGCAGGTTCAATACGCCGATCGATTGGATGAAAAAGCGCGGGGTTTCATCGCTACGGCAATTGATGGCGCTGAGCGCATGTCGCAATTGATCCAGAGTTTGCTTGAATACGCCAGCCTGGACAATTTTGAGCGGGAAACCGCACGGATTGATCTTACGGAAGTGTTTGACGATGTGGTCGGTGACCTCTCCGTTCCGATCAGGGAAACCGGAGCGCGGATTGTCCTTCCCGATGAATTGCCGACGGTCACAGGCTCAAAGAGTTTGCTCTACCAAGCCTTTCTTAACCTCGTCGCCAACGCCATAAAATACCGCTCTCCAGACCGCGTGCCGGAAATTTCGGTTGATGTTTGCGCCAGGGAAGGGGGGTGGGTTGTTTCGGTTGCCGATAACGGCATGGGGATCGATACGGATTCCCATGATGAAATTTTCAAGCTGTTCCATCGAGGGCAGGTTCATGACAGCCATGATGGGACGGGAATTGGGCTGGCGGTGGTCAAGCGGATCGTCGAGCATCACGACGGCCACACCTGGCTTGATAGTGAGCCGGGCAAGGGCAGTACGTTCTATATCTCCCTGCCGAAAACTGAGTGAGGATGGACCCTAATATTTTCCGTCCATGATGGCTTTCCAGGCCTTGAAGAAACCGAAGGGACCGGCAAGCACGCCTGCCGTCGCCACGCCGCCGATCATCGCGCCGCCGACGCCGAGGGAGTAGGCGTCGGCTCCCGTGAGGTAGAGGCCCTTGATGGGGGTGCGAACACCCAACGATTTCTTTTTATAGCGTTCCGGCGTGCCCATCACCCCATAGACCGCGCCTTTTGGGGCGCCGGTGAAATGTTCGGTGGAGAGCGGGGTTGAGACTTCGTAGTAAGAAACCAAGTCGCGGAAACCGGGATGGCGGCTTTCGACCAGGGCGAACAGCGACTGGGCGAGCTTTTCCTTTTGCGCCTCGTAGTCCTTGCCTCGCTTCATCCAGGGTTCGTCGCGCCAACGCTCAAAGACCGACCAGTCGATAAAGCCGATTAGCTCGGCCGAGTGGTTGTGGGCCGAGCTGTTTTTGAGCGAAGGAAAAGACAGGTAGCAGCCCGAGGCGATCTCGTCCCGGAGTTTCGTCGTTTCGGCATAACCATCGTGGTCGTAGCCGGAGAATATCCAGTGGTTTTCGCCCTTGAACCCGAGGGTTGAGGGGCAGTCTTTAAGAGCGATGTAAACCGTCGCCGTACTGACGTCGGGGACTAAATCTTCAATGTCGTCGGCCAGTGGCTTGCCCAGCGTCTTGGGCAGCAGCTTGGAGTAGGTCAGATAGGCGCCTGCGCAGGAGACGATGGCCGGAGCATAAAACCGTTTGATCTCGCCGCCGGTCTTGCCCTTCTTCTTTAGCACTTTGACCCCTTTCGCCCTGCCATTCTCGACGATGACTTCTTTCACCTCGTGATTGATCAGAAAATCGCCGCCGCGCTTTTCGATTGGCGGAATGATCGTCTCGGCCATTTTCCCCGCGCCGCCCTCGGGATAGTAGCCGCCGTGCAGGTAGTGATTGGCGACCAGGGCGTGGGTGGCGAAGGCCGCTTTGGCGGGCGGCAGGCCATAATCGCCCCATTGAGACGCAACGAGGGCTTTGATCTTCGGATCGTGCATCCGTTGGTTGAGGACATCTTTGACCGTTGAAAGGGCAATGGCCTCGTCCTTTTTCATTTTCCAGCGGGCAAGGTGTTTCAGCGGGCCGGGGAAAACTTCGGCCATCAACCGCCAGTAATGCCAGCGTTTAGTGGCTCGCAGATCGGCGAAATAGCCTTCGATGCCTTCCTTCTCGTCGGGAAACTTTGCCGCCAGATCGGCGATAAAACGTTTTTTGTCACCGACCTGTCCGAAATCGAAATCAGGGTAGGAGAAAAGATCGAAGGGATCGGGCATTTTCGCCCATTTAAGCGCTCCTTCCGAGATGAAATCGCTGATCTTGCGTAGCGTCGCCCCGTCGTTCATGTCGCCGATGTAGTGAACTCCAACATCCCATTCGTTGTTGCCGGGGCGGCGGAAGGTGTGGGTCAGGCCGCCAAGAACGTAGTGGCGTTCAAGCACCAACACTTTCTTTTTGTAAAGCTTGGTGAGGATTGCTGCGGCCGTCATCGAGCCAATGCCCGATCCGATGAAAATCACGTCATACGTATCGGTCGGGGATGTTTGCGACATGGCTATTCGCCGGCGGCGTTGAGAACCGAGCGGGTGATGTCGTGGACCACCTCGTCCTTGGAGGGATCCTTTTCAAAGGCTTTGACGATGGCCTTGGTCAGATTGGGCAGCAATTCAATGTCTTTGCTTTGGATGTTTTTCGGGTCGGCCGCCATGCGTTCGGTCACGTCGATGGTCGAGACGCAAAGCTCGGAGGCGGCGACCTTTCGTGCGCCTTCCAGACGATTGTGCAGTTCGTGCGACATAGCGTCCAGGTATCTGACCAGCATAGGGATTTTATCCGGCGCATCGCTATAGATGTAGTGAGACGCCAGTTGCTGGGCAAAGATATCCAACTGTTCGGCCGACCGCAGCAGCCAACGGTCCTTGATGACGTAGCGCGCCGAAAGAATCTGATCTTTTATCTGTTTGTGGGTCATGCCGTCTTCGGCGATGGCCTTCAAAGGATTGGGAACCTCGAGCAGAGGAATCTGGACCCTCCCGTCGTCGTCGTCGCGCGGATTTTTCCGGCGGTCGGGGCCCACGTAGGTGTGCGCGACGACGAACTTGCGCCGGTCCGATATCTGGCGGCTGATCCGGCTGACGATCTTGTTGACCGGAGCGGGCTTGGCGATCACGTCATCGAACCCGGCGTCGACCGCCGTTTTGATGTTCTTCGCCAGAGGTTCCGAGCAAAGCGCGATGGAGACGGTAAAAGGGTTTTCGCCGAGCTTGGAGTGGCGCATGTTCTTGACGGCGGCGCAGACGCTGTCGCCGTCGTAATGGCTGTCGCCAATGATCAGGTCGATCTCGGAGCTTTGTAGGGTTTCCTTGACCTTGGCTTCGCTGGTCGCCGTCGCAACATTGCGAAATCCGTAGTCCCGCAGCGCAGCAAGCAGCCCCTGGCGGATTTCCGTGTTGGGTTCGACAAGCAAAAGCCGAACCTGTTCAAAGCGATACTGATACAATGCCACTAACCTTTTTATTGGTCCCCACCAAAGAGCGCCGGGCATTATAGATTTTTTTTAAGACTCTTCAATGTCAGTCGTCACTCCGATTAGTTGAATGAACGATGGCTTGGGTTGCCAATATGGCAAGTGTCCAGAGCTAAAATAGATTCCGTTGACTCCGTTTGTCAGAATCCGGTTAGACTGCCCGTCACATTTTTTTCGAGAGCCGGGGGGAGACCATGGCAGGCAGTGTGAATAAGGTGATTTTGGTTGGTAACTTGGGCCGCGACCCGGAAGTCCGGTATGCCCAGGACGGCACCAAGATCGTCAATATGAGTATAGCAACCTCGGAATCCTGGAAAGACCGGCAGTCGGGCGAACGGCGCGAACGCACCGAATGGCACCGGGTGGTCATCTTCAACGACCGCCTAGCCGACGTTGCCGAGCGCTTCTTGCGTAAGGGCTCCAAGGTCTATTTGGAAGGGGCTCTGCAAACCCGCAAATGGACCGGCCAGGATGGCATTGAGAAATACACCACCGAAGTGGTGTTGCAGCGCTACCGCGGCGAATTGACCATGCTCGATGGACGCGGCGATGGTGGCGGCCAGAATGCAGGCGGTGGCGGAGACTATCCCGACGGCTATGGCGGTTCCTCCGGTGGTGGAGGGGGCGGAGGCCAGGGCGGTCCCGACTGGGGCAGCCCGAGTGGCGGCGGTCAGAATGGTGGCGGAGCAGGAGGCTCCGGCGGCGGCGACCTGGACGACGAAATTCCGTTCTAGCCCACGCCTTTAGTGGAAGTGTAAAGATAAACCCCGGCATCCCATAGGATGCGGGGTTTTTTGTGGGAAAAATCCTCTTAGCGGATTACCCGTTCTGTTGGGAATACGGCTCTGACGGTGGTGCCGCAGAGTTTTTTACTTTGGATATCTAGCAAACCCCCATGGGCGGCCATTAGGGCCATGCTAAGCGGCAGGCCGAGTCCGCTTCCCTCAATGCCGCGTCTTACCGCGGCGTCGCCTGGCTGGCCAAATGGTGAGAGAGCTAATGCAAGCTCCTCGGCATCCATTCCGGGGCCGTTGTCAGTAATGGAAATTGCGATGCCCTGGTTTTCCGACGGACCGGCTGAGAGCGAAATACTTCCGCCGTTGTCCGTATACTTGACGGCATTGGAGAGAAGATTAACGATAACCTGTTTGATCCTGCGTTGGTCGACCAGAATGTCGGGGCTGTCCTTGGGGATGTCGATGGTAACTTTTTGACCCTTCTCCCGTGATCGCTGCTCGACCATGACGATGGCCGAGGAAACCAGTTCATGAATTCGGGCGGTTTCCTCGTGCATGGTCATATTGCCGGTTTCAATCGCCGCGATGTCGAGGATGTCGTTTACCAGTTCGAGAAGATGTCGCCCTGCCTGATTAATATCATTTAGATAAGGGAGGCAGGCATAGTTGCAGTCGAGCTTGAAGAGTTGGGAACGCAGTGCTTCGGAAAATCCGATGATGGCGTTCAGAGGAGTTCGTAACTCGTGGCTCATGGCCGCGAGAAACTCCGATTTAGCGCGGTTGGCGGCTTCCGCTTCGTCCTTTGCTCGGACAAGTTCTTCCTGCGCCGTACGCAGCATAAAGGGAGTGACCTCGTCGGGCAGCAGCACGGCGTCGATTTCGCCGCCCGTCGCCTTCCGAACGGCTTCTTCAGCCTCGGCTAGGCGCTTGACGAGCTCGGGAAAACTATCTGTCGGTGTGGGGCAAGTATCCAAAGGCAAATCCCTAGGCCTGTGCTGTGACGCCGAGGCCCTGCAGGACCTTGGACTGATTACTGAGATTGCCGAGCAGCATCCGAGAGGGTTGGGGCGATACCTTGAGCAGGGCCGGTGCCGTAATTACGCGGTCGGCCATGGCCCGTTCGGGTTCGAGCAGGATGTCGACAACCTCGACCGTGGCGTCCTTCAACTGACCGCGGCGCAGTGCCGATAAGTTGTCGATTGCTGCAACCGAGTTGGGCGAATGACCCGCCACATAGAGCCGGAGAACCAGTTTGGTTCCGTTTACCTTGCTCATGCTTTGGCCCTCCTTTTAGCACCGGCTGATTTTTTCGGTGCTTTGGCCCGTACCACGGTGGCGTTGTCGGCCCCACGATAGGCAAGGGTGTCGTCGAGCAGTTCCTCGTCGATTTCGCAACGAAGCATTTCGGCCTGCTTGAGCAGCGCGGCTTCTTCGAGTCTGATCTCCATTTCACGTTTTAGGGCCTCGATCTCGGACTCAAGTTTGCGGTGGCGGCGCTTGTATTCGGCGCGATTGAGCGTTTCTTGAGCCCGGTCGTTGGCCTCCTTTTGGGCCCGCGCGGTTCCCATCAGAACTTCGCCCGAACAGGTGTAGACGTCGGTCAGCGTTATGCCTTTACCCGACAGCACCAGTTCCCGGACCTGGTTGGAATGAGCCATGCCGCGAGATTTAACGATGGTGAGGCCGCGGTTTCTTTCGCCGTCAATGACCTTGTAGTTCAAGTGAATCCAGGTGTCTGCGCTGGTCGATACGCCTGCTGCTGAGGTTTCGTCGGCTGTAACTCTGGAGATATCATCGAGGAGGCTGGTCCAGAGTGACGTTACGCCGTGCGCCTTGGCGGAGTAGAGAAGGCGTTTTGCCATCAGCGAGATCGCGCCGATATCCGTGCCGATGGAAGATAACGGATCGACGATCATGCAATCAGCTTCGGATTCTCGAAGTTCCTTTAAGAAATAAACATAGGTTTCCTCTGGATTGAGGAAACGGCTGTGGAGGTTTCGAAAATGCAGAAGGCCTTTTTTTACATGGCTGTTTAGATCCATATTGACCGACGACATGTTGCGGATGATTTCTGGTCCGGTCTCATCGAAAGCGAAATAGATTACCTTTTCGCCCCGCTTGCAGGCGGCATCGGCAAAGGCGCAGCAAGTTGTCGTTTTGGCCGTGCCCGGCGAACCGGTCACTAAGATGCCCGAACCTTTCATGTAGCCGCCGCCCAGCATATGATCCATGCGTTCGATCCCGGTGCTGACGCGTTTGTTGGAAGGCTTGGGAAGTGTTTCAAAAGCGCGAAGCTCAGCCACGTTGATGCCATTGTCGGCGATCACTAAGGCGCAGTCGTTATTGATGTGGTCCGACCCCCGGTATTTGAGAACCCGCAGCATGCGCTCCGAGAAATATTTGGTCATTTCCTGGCGCAACAGGATGACTGCGTCGGGGATAAACTGCATCCAGCCATAATGACCGGGGACCAGTTCGGAGGCTTTTCCTTCGACCTTCAAGGACATGACGGCCGAAAGCCCGCTGGTGCTCAGCCAGTCGTTGAGACGCCAGACTTCTTTGCGCTGAGCGGCAGGGGTTTCGAGCAGATCGAGGAGCATGTCAAGCGCGTCGAAGACGATGCGTTTCGCCCCCATTTTATCGGCAATGCTTTTGAGCATGCCGAGCAGACCTGAGATATCGAACTCACCGGCATGCATCGTTTCCGGTGAAAGTTGGGCGTCAAGGAAATAGAGTTTGTTTTTCTTGACCAAGCCCTTAAGGTCCCAACCGAAGCTGGCCCCGTTGGCCATGATCTTCTCGGGCTTTTCTTCAAATGCGACGAAGATGCCGGGTTCATCGTAGTCCTGAGCGCCATGGACCAGAAATTCGAGACCGAACAAGGTCTTGCCGCAGCCCGGCCCACCCAACACCAGTGAAACGGCGTCTCGGGGGAGGCCGCCGTTGGTGATGGTGTCGAAGCCTGAAATGCCGGTTGGGCATTTGGCCACGCCAGCCTGATAGGCGGCCTTCGAGGCCGTTTTCGGTTTTCGCTTGCTCGTCATTCCCACCCCTAGAACGAGAAAAAAATTATAAGAAGTGCAAGCGATATTACTGCGAATTAACCCTTAAAGCAAAAGGAGTTTCCCTAACTCTACTCCCAGTTTAACGCGGGCAGGAATTGTTGGCGGGAACCTTTTTGGTTCGCTTCCATTGTTGTCTGACCCAGTTGTGCTGCTTGTTGCAACTGGTTCCCGAGCATTCGCACCATCCGGCCTTGAAGCCTTTGCGGAGTAGGTTTGAAACCGTTTGGCCCGCGCCGGATTGATTGAGGGGGAGGCCGCAGGTTGCTCCGGAGGTCCAGATGGAGCCGGAGGGCGCACCGCACCGACCGCCTTCACAGGCAGCGAACCAAGCGCACATCTTAGCCTCTGCCGGTGTGCTCAGCGCCATGAAGCCAAGGCCGATAAAGAGTACAATTATTTTACGCATCCCACCCTCCCGATGGATTGATTGGTCAGTCGATCGGAGCATATTTCTACAGGCCGAGCAAGTGGAATAGGTCGGCCGGTTGATGCTTGTTGCCTTTTACGCCGGATAGGTTTGGCGGAGTTTTTTGAGGATCGGATCCTGGTGAGCCTCGAGAACGTCCCAGCCGCCGATGACGTGGCCGTCGATGAGGATTTGCGGCACGGTGGTTGCGCCGGGAATCTTCGCCTTCATCTCGCCGAAAGCGCTGACCGAAGAGCAGTCAATTTCCTCATAGGGGATTTTGTTTGCATCAAACCAAGCCTTGGCCTTTTTGCAAAATACGCAGTTGTCTTTGGTATAGATCTGAACGCCCATGATAGGTTCCCCCGAAGCCGATGATTGTTGAATGCGGGCATATTGGCAGACCTTTCGGCGTTTGTGAAATGGCTCCGGTCAAAAAGAAAAGGACGACCCTTTTGAGGCCGTCCTTTCTTGTCTTCGCCCCCCGCGAATAATCGGAGGAGTTTTATTTGTTACCTTTGTGGGTGTTGGAAACCAACGGTTTGGCGTCGGCTTGGCCCACGTGGCACTGGGTGCAGAAGTAGCGGCCCATGTTGATCTTATCCATCTCCTTGCCGTCTTTGCCGACGTAGTGAGACTTGCCGATCACCGGGGCTTCTTCTTCTTTATAGTACTTCTTGTCGTGACACTTGATGCACCGGTTGGTTTTCAGGTTAATTTGATACTTCTTAACCTTGTGCGGGATAAGGGGCGGTTGCTCCTTAAAGGCCCGCTCGAACTTTTCTTGATCCAATTTCAACCGCGGCATGGCCGGGTTGATGGAATTATCTTCGATGGCTTTCTCTCCACGCAAGGATTGAGCGGAGCCTGCTTCGGCGCTCTGAGGGAGCGCCAGGCCGAGGGCCAGGGCAATGGCCGCGACCATAAAGACGAGCTTCTTCATGTTGGAATCTCCTCCTCTGAAACTCTGTATCAATGAACCAAAACCGGTTCTCCGGGCGATGAAGGATTGAACCATCAGGCGGCCTCCTTCACGGCTGCGGCGGTTTTTTCGCCGTCGGCCTCGCTGGAATCGAACCGGTTGGTGAACTTGAAAACGTCCGGAGCGCAAACGTCGATGCAACGACCGCAGTTTGTGCATTCGGACGCCGTGATGATGGGTCCGACGTTTTTGTCCGCCCCTTTGAGCGCCGGCGTAATAACCTGCGGCTCCGGGCATACGGCGTAACAATCCATACAATTGTTGCAAGCGCTGCGCTTTGAGGCGCTGACCCGCAAGAAGCTTAAATGTCCGATCAGGCCGTAGAAGGCGCCGACCGGGCAGAGATGGCTGCACCACCCTCTGCGCGCGACGAAGAGATCGAAGAGGAAAACGGCGAGCACGGCGGCCCACGCAAATCCCATTCCGAAAATCAACGCCCTGTGCAACAGGGTGATCGGGTTGACCATTTCCCAAACGATAACGCCGGTGGCTGCGGATACGACAAGGGTTGCGCCCATGACCCAATAGCGGGTCTTGCGGGAGAACTGAACGCCTCCCTTGAGTTGCAACTTTTGCCGTCCCCAGTTGGCGGCGTCGGTCACCAGGTTCACCGGGCAGACCCACGAGCAGTAGGTCCGTCCGCCAAACAAGGCGTAGGCGACGACCACGATCGCCGCGCCGATGATGGCATCGTATTTGATGTCATGACCGGCGAACAACGATTGGAAGAGCATGTACGGGTCGGTCAAGGGCAGAACGTCGAGCGTCAGGGAGGACGCCAGATTGCCTTTGACCAGCCAGTAGCCCGTCAGCGGTCCGACCAGGAAAAGAGCGAGAAAGAAAACCTGCGACAGACGGCGAGCGGTTAGCCACTTATGGGCCTTGAACCAGCCGTGAGTTGCGGTGGCGTCCTTGCCGGGGGTGTAACTGCGATCAATCATTTCGCCACCTCCGGGGTCGGAAGCCGGTCGGGCATGTCGAAGATTCCTTGTTTTTCAATCAAGGAGTGCCCTGCCTTTTCTTTCTCTTTCCAGCCGAGCTTGTAGTGCTTGCCGATTGCGCCTTTCGCCACTACGTGGGGAAGAACGCGGATGGCCGACACTTCAAGCACGCAGGACCGCTCGCATTTGCCACATCCGGTACAATGGTCCGAATGGACCGTTGGGATGAACATGGCATGTTTATGGGTTCTGGTGTTGGCGAGCAATTCCAGGGTAATGGCCTTGTCGATGACGGGACAAACCCTGTAACAGACGTCACACCGGAGCCCAAGGAAGTTGAGGCAGGTTTCATGGTCGATTAAGACCGCCAGCCCCATGCGGGCGTCGTCGATGTTGGTCAACTCGGGGTCGAGAGCCCCGGTCGGACAGGCAGGCACGCAGGGGATGTCATCACACATCTCACAGGGAACCTCACGCGCTACGAAGTAGGGCGTACCGACCGGCACTTTCTCGCCGAGCTTAGCCAGTTTAAGCGTATTGTATGGACAGTCACGAACGCATAACCCGCAACGGACACAGGCTCCGAGGAAATCTTCCTCAAGGCCGGCTCCCGGCGGGCGAAGCGCCGACGAGGGGAGAGACTTGGCGCCGTTGGAATACAGCCCAAGACCCAGACCGAAAGCACCCACACCACAGGCAGCCTTAGCCGAGTCGGCTAAGAACTGACGGCGGTTGACGCCTTTGGCTTTTGGTTCTTTATCGCTCATTGGTTTTTCTTTCCAATGCTCCAAAAGAGCCGCTCCCCCCGAGCGGCGGGTTTACAAAAACGTTCGCTTAAGCCTTAACGACCCGAACGCCGCACTTCTTGAAGTCCGTCTCTTTGGAGAGCGGATCGGTGGCGTCGAGCGTCAGCTTGTTGACCAACTGGCCGGCATCAAACCAGGGGATGTAAACCAGTCCTTGAGGGACTTTGTTACGACCACGGGTTTCGACACGGGTTTCCAGCTCGCCGCGGCGGGTCTGCAATTTCACCGCGTCTCCACGCCGGAGGCCACGGGCCTTGGCGTCGTCGGGGTGCATGTAGACCTTGGCGTGCGGGTAGGCGCGGAAGAGTTCCGGCACACGACGGGTCATCGAACCGGAATGCCAGTGCTCGAGAACACGACCAGTGCAGAGCCACAGGTCGTAATCCTTGTCCGGGCTTTCCGCAGGCGGCTCGTAAGGCGCAAAGATGATGTTCGCCTTGCCGTCCGGCTTGCCGTAGAACTTGACGCCTTCGCCTTTCTTGACGTGAGGGTCGTATCCTTCGCGGAAACGCCAGAGAGTTTCCTTGCCGTCGATGACCGGCCAACGCATTCCACGAACTTTGTGGTACTGGTCGAACGGAGCCATTTCGTGGCCTTTCTTCGGACCTTCCAGCTGGAAGCGGCGATACTCTTCGAAGAGACCCTTCTGGATGTAGAAGCCGAAATCTTCCATTTCTGCGTTGTTGTAGGTGTTGCCCGCGCCGTCGGTGATTTCCTGTTTGGGGAATTTGTTCACCTGGTCGTTGGCGTAAAGAACCTCGTAGAGGGACTTGTCGGCCGGAAAGCCGGAAGCGGCAATCGATTCTTTCGTCCAAACGTCGGAAAGTTTAAAGCGTTTGGAGAATTCCACAATTTGCCACATATCGGACTTCGATTCGCCCGGAGCCTTGACCTGCTGACGCCAGAACTGGGTCCGACGTTCGGCGTTGCCGTAGGCCCCTTCCTTCTCCATCCACATGGCAGTCGGCAGAACCAAGTCGGCTGCCTGCGCCGTAACGGTAAAGTAAGGATCGGACACGACGATGAAGTTCTTCGGATTACGATAACCCGGATAGCCTTCTTCGTTCATGTTCGGAGCGGCCTGCATGTTGTTGGTGCACTGAACCCAGTAAGCGTTCAGCTTGCCGTCTTTCAACATGCGGTTTTGCAGCACGGCATGGTAGCCGGGCTTGGGTGGGATCACTCCCGAGGGAATGTTCCAGATCTTCTCGGCCGCTTTCCGATGCGGTTCCTTCATGACGACCAGGTCGGCCGGCAGACGGTGTGCAAAGGTGCCGACTTCGCGGGCGGTGCCGCAAGCCGAAGGCTGACCGGTGAGCGAGAACGGACTGTTACCCGGCTCGGAGATCTTACCGGTGAGAAGGTGAATGTTGTAGACGAGGCCGTTAATCCAGACACCACGGGTGTGCTGGTTCATGCCCATGGTCCACAAGGACATCACTTTCTTCTTCGGATCGGCGTAGAGCTTGGCCAAACGTTCGAGATTGGCGGCCGGAACGCCCGACAGCTTGGCGGTATATTCCAAGGTGTACTTGGAAACCGACTTGGCATAGTCGTCGAAGCTGATCTTGGTCAGCTTGCCGCCTTTGCCGGTTTTCGCCTTCTCCAGAGGATGCTCGGGACGCAGGCCGTAGCCGATGTCCGTCACGGTCTTGGTGAGGTTGACGTTCTTCTCAAGGAACGATTTATCCACCGCGTTATTCTGGATGATGTAGTTGGCGATGTAGTTGGCGATGGCCAAGTCCGTCTGCGGCACGAAAACCATGCCGTTGTCGGCCAACTCGAAGGAGCGATGCTCGAAGGTTGAGAGCACATGCACTTCGCTGCCCGGCTTGGTCAGGCGGGTGTTGGTCAGACGCGACCAGAGGATCGGGTGCATCTCGGCCATGTTGGCGCCCCAAAGCACGAAAGCATCGGCGTGCTCAAGGTCGTCATAACAGCCCATCGGCTCATCGATGCCGAAGGCCCGCATGAAAGCGCCCACAGCCGAAGCCATACAGTGGCGGGCGTTGGGGTCGATGTTATTGGAGCGCAGGCCGGCTTTCATAAATTTGGAAGCGGCATAGCCTTCAAAAACCGTCCATTGACCAGAACCGAACATGCCGACGCGGGTGGCGCCTTTCGGGTCGTTGGGGTCGATGGCGGCTTTCCACTTTTCGGCCATGATGTCGAAGGCCTGGTCCCAGGAGATTTCGGACCACTCGTTGGAGTTCTTGTCGAATTTGCCGCCCTTGCCGCGCAGTAGCGGCTTGGTCAGACGGTCTTCGCCATACATGATCTTGGACAGGAAATAGCCCTTGATGCAGTTCAGGCCTTTGTTGACCGGTGCATCGGGGTCCCCTTGGGTGGCAACCACGCGGTCGTCTTTGACGCCCACCAGAACGCCACAGCCCGTACCGCAGAAACGGCACGCGCCTTTGTCCCAACGGATGCCGTCATCGGCAGCCTGTGCGCTTGTTACGCCCGGAAGCGCAACGCCCGCGGCGGCTGCTGCAGCGGTGGCTGCATTGGCCTTGATAAAATCACGCCTAGTTAACTTCATAAGTCTCCTCCTTTTCGGCGCCCTCAGAAATAGTGTTGCTATCGTCGAAATAGTTGTAGACCAAGGCCGTGTCGGCAACGCCGTCGATGTCCTTGATCTTATAAAGCGTATCCGCCGATGCTTTGTCGTCCGGAAGGTCCACGGTGACGACAAGACGCCCGTCGTCATTTGCCGCGTGGACTTCCACACCGGGGATGGCTTTTAGCTGTTGCGCTACGGCCTCGACCTTTGTTGGCGAGGTGTTAACGACCAGCCCTGAAATACTCATGCCTCCTCCTCCCGTTGAACGGGCTGTTCGAGTTGTTGGCCCGCTGTGAATGAAATAACGTCCACCGGACAGGGGGCCTGACAGGCTCCGCAGCCGTTGCACGTCGATAAATCGACGGAGGGAAAAGCTTTCCCTCCGAGTGCCAGTTGAAATTTGATGGCGCGGGGTTCGCAGACGTCGCCGCAAACCCGGCAGGTGACCCCATTGCTCGACAGGCAGGCCTCGCCGATCACCGCTTTATAAGGGAGCGGGGAGCCGATGGCTGGGTTGGACTGCCAGCCTGCCAGGGAGTCTTTGGAGAGTGCGCCGGAGTCGCAGGCCTCGACGCAGTCGTAACAGAAGGTGCATTCCCCCTTGCTAAAGTCGATTTCCGGGAAAGTGCCCGACCCGCGCACCAAAATCTTTTCGGGGCAGGCGGTGATGCAGGCCCCTTGCCGGGTGCAGGTGTCGGTAAATTCGTCTTCGGGAATGGAGAAGGGCGCCCGTAGGGCGACGCTGGAGGATCGAAATCCACCTCGCAGCAGTTGAAACCGGCTGACCTTCTCGTTTTGAAGCACTTGCCAATGGCCTCTTCGCTAGCCCCCCGCAAGCCTGCCCGCTCCCCAGTGGACATACTCCTTGCGAGGTAGGGAGCGAAAATAAGGGGGTTAGGGAAAACCCTCATTGACTTTGGTTAAATAACCATAGGAATTATGTGGATAAATCCCGACTCTTTTTCTTAGGTATTGGCTGCTGGCTTTTTAAGGTCCTCTAGAAAACCACGTAAGGCCAATAAATAAGCCGTTTTATGGCTGTTTTGCAGTGGCTCTTTGACGGTGATTCGTGTCCAGGGAGACTCGCATTTTAAGACCTGTCGACTGTGGTACTCCCCGTAATTGCCGTTCGTAAAAACCCGTACAGATGAAAAAAATCTACCAAAGTTGATTTATTCTGTGGGGGGAGAAGAATCGGTGGCGGCTTGATCGTTTCCTTGGACCCCGGGGGCGTTTTGCCGCACTCTCTTTGCCGGGTAGAAATCATGACCGGGGCTCCGGACTTAATACTTGAGAGGGCGTTCCATGTTGGAAAACCGAGAGACCTTACGTTCGGCCAATTGGATGACGCGGCGCTACGCCATGGCGTTGACGGTGATCGCGGCGCTGGCCTGTGCGGCTTACGGGGCGTTTGAGATGTTGATCGCCCAACAGGAAAACACCGGCGCGGTGGTTAACGTCTCGGGGCGTCAGCGGATGTTGTCCCAGCGCTCGGCTCTGTTTGTCGAGCGGATGCTCCGCGCCGTTACGACCAAGCAATACAACGAGTTTTCCCGCAAACTTAGGGAAACGACCAATCTCATGGAGGCCTCCCATATCGCCCTGGTCGAAGGCGATGAACGCCTCGGCCTGCCCGCCGAGATGAGCGACAGGGTTCGGGCCATGTATTTCGAGGGGGAATGGCCGCTCGATAAACAAATGCGCATGTATGTGAGCGCCCTGCGCACCGTTTTATCCATGCCCTATGAGGACATGCGTCCCGGCGTTCAGGAAGTCCGTTATATTCTTTCCACCGCCCCCGGGCGGCTTTTGGAATCGCTCGACGCCATGGTGTTTCAGTATCAGCTTGAAGGGGAGGGGGCGTTTAAGCGTCTTCATTGGCTGGAAACGGCAGTGGTGCTGATGACGCTTTTTACTTTGATGCTTGAGGCCGGGTTCATTTTCCGCCCCATGGTCAAACACGTCCAGTCGCAAATCGATCATATCACCCAGATATCCGAAGCTCTCCGCCAGGCCCGCGACACCCTGGAAGAAAAGGTTATCCAGCGGACCCGTGAGTTGAACGAGGCCAAGACCGCCGCCGAACAGGCCAACCTGGCTAAGTCCAAGTTTCTCGCCGCCGCCGGGCACGACCTTTTGCAGCCGCTCGAAGCCATGGGCATGTTTATGGGTATGTTGCGTCGCCGGGTTGAAGGGCCCAAGGGACTGGCGTTGATTGAGGATTTAAAGGCCGCGCAACGCTCCATGCGCCGGTTGCTTCAGTCCATTCTCGAACTGTCGAAGCTGGAAGCGGGGGTGGTCAGCGCCAAGCCCGAGACGGTTTCCCTCGCCCCCATCCTCACTCAGATGGAGCGCGAGTTCAAACCGCTGGCCGCCGAGAAGGGCCTGACCCTTCGCGTTCTGCCCATGCAGGCCGAAATCAAGACCGACCCGGCCCTGTTTGAGCGAATCTTACGCAACCTGCTGGGCAATGCGGTGCGATACACCGAAGAAGGCGGCATTCTTATTGGCTGCCGCAAGCGGGATGGGAAAATCCGCATCGAGGTCTACGACACCGGCCCGGGCATCCCCGAGGCCGAGCGCTCCCGCATCTTCGAGGAATTTTCCCAACTCGACGACCCCAACCGCGACCGCTCCGAAGGAATCGGCCTCGGCCTCGCTATCGTCGACCGCCTGACCCGTCTCCTCGGCCACGAAGTCACGCTCCGCTCCGACCTAGGCAAAGGCTCCAAATTCGCCGTCAGCGTGGGGATGGGGTGAGATAAAGAACAGTGGGCATTGACTCTTCCAGGGTAAATCCGGGATGATCCGAACGACCGTTCTTTTTTGGAGTTCCCCCGATGACCGATAAGCCCGTTTTGGAATTCTGGTTCGAGTTCGCCAGTACCTATAGCTATCCTGCCGCCATGCGGGTTGAGGAAGTGGCCGGGGCGGCGGGGGTTGCGGTGGTTTGGCGGCCGTTTCTATTGGGGCCGATTTTTCAATCGCAGGGCTGGGACAACAGCCCGTTCAACATCTATCCGGCCAAGGGGGCTTATATGTGGCGCGATATGGAGCGGGTCTGCGAGGCCCAGGACATTCCATTTCAGCGGCCCACGGCCTTTCCGCGCAACGGACTTTTGGCGGCGCGCGTGTCGTTTGCTTGCGCCGAGGAACCCTGGCTCCCCGCCTTCGTGCGCAGCGTCTATGCAGCCAATTTTTCCGAAGACATGGATATCAGCGATGTGGGCGTGATCGGCGCACTGCTGGCCGGGCAGGGGCAAGCGCCGGAACCGATTTTGGAGGTCGCCCAAACGCCGGAGAACAAAGAGGCGCTGAAAAATCAGACCCTCCAGGCCAAGGAAAACGGCCTGTTCGGCGCGCCGAGCTTCGTCGTCGGCGAAGAGTTGTTCTGGGGCAACGACCGCCTGGAGCAAGCCGTCGATTGGGCGACGCGGTAAAACGTCATTCCGGAATTTGCGATGAGCAAATATCCGGAATCCAGAGAAACTGCGTCATTTAGATTGCTGGATTTCGGGTTCGGGCGTTGCCCGCCCCGGAATGACAGGAAATTTCTTCCGGACTTACTCCAGCTCTTCGCGCATTTCTTTCAATGCCAGGACAGCTCTGGTGCGGTTGTCGACGCCGAGGACCTTGAGGATTTTGGTGACGTAGGTTTTGACGGTGGAAAGGTTGAGGCTCAGGCGTTCGCTGATTTCCTGATTGGACATCCCTTCGGCGAGCAGGTCCAGAACTTCGAGTTGACGAACCGAGAGGTCTTCAAGCGGCGTACCGGTCAGCGGCAGGCTGGCTTCCGGAGCCAGCGATCCGCCGTTTTCGGTCAGTCCGCCCAATACCGGCGGGACGTAAGCGCCGCCCGCCCGGACCAGTTGGAAGATGTTGGCGATCAGCGATTCGTCGGTCGATTTGGGGATGAAGGCGCGCACCCCCTTGGCCAGAACGGCGCGCATTTTTTCCGGGCTTTCAAGGGCCGAGAATACCACTACCGGGGCCGGATTGGCCTTTTCCACCAGTTCGCTCAACGAATCGATGCCGCCAGCGCCGGGCATCTTGAGGTCGAGAATCACCAGATCGAGCCCCTGTTCGTTGGCGCAAGCCTCGCGAGCCTGATCGAAGTTGATCGCCTCGACCGCTTCGACCGGTTCGCCGATCTCTTCGAGGATCATTTTAAGGCCGCTCCGGACAATGGAGTGATCGTCGGCAATAAGGACTTTCATCTGTATGAGACCCTAAAGGTAGTTTGTCTAGAGCGGACCCATAAAGTGAATCCGAGTTCTTTCTTATAGCGCCAGTGTACTCAATATAACTTAGCTTTAAGCAAGCATACCCCATTGCGAAAGGTCAACAATCGGCGTAGTTTCGCGGCATATCTTCTGACTATTAAATGAAAGGTTTTTCCCATGGCGTTCATCGCTTCCCGTCTGTCACGTATCAAACCGTCGCCGACGATCGCCGTAACCACCAAAGCCGCCGAACTGAAGGCGGCCGGAATGGATGTCATCGGCCTGGGCGCCGGCGAACCGGACTTTGACACGCCCGAGCACATCAAGGACGCGGCGGCCGAAGCCATGAAAGCGGGAAAAACCAAATACACCCCGGTGCCGGGCACCGTCGAGTTGCGCGAGGCGATCTGCGCCAAGCTTGAGCGCGATAATGGCCTCAAATATACGCCTGAGATGATTTCGGTCGGCTGCGGCGGCAAGCAGACCATCTACAATGCCATGATGGCGACCATCGATCCGGGCGACGAAGTGGTGATCCCCGCACCTTATTGGGTGTCCTATCCCGACATCACCCTGTTGGCCGAAGGCGAACCGGTGTTTGTCGCTTGTCCGGGCGAGAACAACTTCAAACTCAAGCCGGAAGACCTGGATAAGGCGATCACCAAAAAAACCAAGTGGGTCATCCTGAACTCGCCCTCCAACCCGACCGGCGCGGGCTATAGCCATGACGAGATGAAGGCCATCACCGACGTGTTGATGAAGCCGGAAAACAGCCATGTTTGGGTGATGACCGACGATATGTACGAATACATCGTCTACGACGACTTCAAATTCGTCACCCCGGCTGAAGTCGAGCCCGGCCTGTTCGACCGCACCTTGACGCTGAACGGCGTTTCGAAAGCCTACGCCATGACCGGCTGGCGGGTCGGCTATGCGGCGGGCCCCGTCGAGGTGATCAAGGCGATGAACAAAATCCAGAGCCAGAGCACGACCCACACCAGTTCGGTCAGTCAGGCCGCCGCCGTGGCGGCGCTCAACGGGCCTCACGATTTCGTCGCCAAAAACAACGCGCTGTTCAAGACGCGTCGCGACCTGGTGGTCGAGATGCTCAACGACTGCGAAGGTTTGAGCTGCGCCACGCCGGAAGGGGCCTTCTACGTCTATCCGTCCTGCCAAGGCCTCATCGGCAAGACCACGCCGGATGGCAAAAAGATCGAAACCGATGGCGACTTCGTCACCTACCTGCTGGAAAGCGAAGGGGTCGCCGCCGTCCAGGGCGAGGCTTTCGGCCTGTCGCCTTACTTCCGCGTCTCCTACGCGACGTCGAACGAAGCGCTGGAAGAAGCCTGCAAGCGGATCAAGAAAGCCTGCGCCGCGCTGAAATAAATTTCGGACCATTTGAAGAAAAGCCGCTCTCTGGCTGGAGAGCGGCTTTTTTGTTGCCTGTTTTCCGCTGGCCGGTTTGCGGTTATAGGTTTCAGTTATAGTTTGAATTGTTAAATAGTATTTCCAAATCAGTACCCATAAAACGTACCTTTTCGAAGGTGGTATCTCGGACATTGGAACTGAAATGAATAAAAATTAGTTCCTGAAGGCCGTCCGAAGCATGCCGGGGGGGGGAGCCGTGTATTCCCTTCACTCAAGTCGCCCTGAATGGGCGAATATTTTGTGGTATGCTAGTAAGTGGCGAATTGAGGGCGCTAGCTTTTTGAGGGTCAGAACTTTAAGCCTTACTGGCAGAGCCGAGCGTGTAGGCGAGCGGGAAAATTGTACTGGTAGGACCTGCTCTGCTTGATTATTAGGAGGTTAAACACCATGAGGAAGATTGTACTAGCAACCGCAGCAGCGATGATCGTGGCTGCATCGCCTGCAATTGCAAATGATGAACCGATTTCGCCAATTGAGCCATATGTGTCGAAGAACCCGGCCATGGTGGAACTGGGCAAGAAGCTTTACTTCGATCCTCGCCTGTCGAAGTCCGGCTTTATTTCGTGCAACTCGTGCCACAACCTCTCGATGGGTGGTACGGACAATTTGAAGACGTCGATCGGCCACAATTGGCAGGAAGGTCCGATCAACTCTCCTACCGTGCTCAATTCGAGCCTTAACTTGGCTCAGTTCTGGGACGGCCGCGCGATGAATCTGCAGGATCAGGCCGGTGGCCCCATTGCCAACCCGGGCGAAATGGCTTCGACCCACACCTTGGCCTTGAAGGTTCTGCAATCAATCCCGGCTTACGTTGCCGAGTACAAAAAAGTGTTCAACTCAGACAAGATCACCATTGACGGCGTGACCAAGGCCATTGCCGAATTCGAAGAAACTTTGGTGACCCCGAACTCGCGTTTTGATAAGTGGCTGAAGGGCGACAAAAAAGCTCTCACTGCACATGAAGTGGCGGGTTACGAGCTGTTCAAGGATTCGGGATGCACGGCCTGCCATAACGGCTCCGCAGCGGGTGGCAACACTTTCGAGAAAATGGGCGTCGTTGAGCCTTATCAATCGACCAATCCGGCAGAGGGCCGCGCCGCGGTCACCAAAGACGAGGCCGACCGTTTCTACTTCAAGGTGCCGACGCTGCGGAACGTGGAAATGACCTATCCGTACTTCCACGACGGTGAAGCCGAAACGCTGACGGAAGCCGTTGACGTCATGGGCCGCATCCAGCTTGGCAAAAAGTTCACGGACAAGGAAAACGCCAGCATTGTTGCTTTCCTGAAGTCAATGACCGGCGATCAGCCTGACTTCAAACTGCCGATCCTGCCGCCTTCGAACGACAATACGCCGAAGCCGAAACCGTTCGATTGATCGGATTGATCTAGTTTGAGCCGGGCGTCAGCGATGGCGCCCGGTTCCTGCTTTTTAGGGTATGCGGGATGCGAAAAATCGTCTTGGGCGGATTGCTGGGCATCGTGATCGGTGTGATCGGCTGGGGTGGGTTTAACACTGCTCTCGAAGTCACCAATCAAATGTCTTTCTGCATCAGTTGTCACGTTATGCGCGACACCGTCTATGCCGAATACCTGCATTCGCCTCATTATAAAAATCCATCCGGGGTGCGCGCCACCTGTCCCGATTGCCATGTGCCGCGCAACTGGACCGACAAAGTCTTGCGTAAGATTCAGGCGACCAGCGAGCTCTATCACTGGGCCGTAGGTTCCATCGATACCCCTGAAAAATTTGAAGCCAAACGTCATCAGTTGGCCAAACGGGAATGGGCGCGGATGCGCGCCAGCGGCAGCAAGGAATGCCGAAACTGCCACTCTTTCGAAGCGATGGATTTTCACAAGCAGCCGATGAAAGCATCCCGCGCCATGCGCGATGCGGCGAAAGCCGGGAAAACCTGTATCGACTGCCACAAGGCGGTTGCCCACAAAATGCCGGATGTGACGGCAACGCACCGTCGGATGTTCGACAATTTAGTTCCGGCGTCGGTGGCCTCTGGCGATGAGGTCGTTGCGCTTGAACCGCAGCCACTTGCCTTATCCGCTGGGGGAGAGCCGGTGGGTGAAATGGTTGCGGGCCTCCCGGTGCGGATTGCGGCGATTGAAAAAGGCTTTGCTCGCATCGAATTGGCCGGTTGGCAGCGCGAAGGACAAGAAAGCAAGATCTATACGGATCAGGGCAAGCGAATCAAACTGGCTACGGTCGATTCGTCGAAAGTTGCGGGCATGCGCAGCCTTCGTTCGGTTGAGGATGAAAAGACCGGCCAGATGTGGACGGAGGTGCGGCTGGACGCCTGGGCACCGACGACCGGGTTTCTACGTGACGCCGCCCCGTTATGGGCGACGCTCAACCGCTTGTATGAAGACAACTGCAGCCTTTGCCATGCTCTGCATTCTCCCGATCAATACAGCGCCAACAATTGGATTGGTCACGTCAATTCCATGGTGCGCATGACGCCGCTGACGGGAAAGGAGGTGGCGCTTCTGCTGACCTGGTTGCAAACCAATGGGAAAAAATAGGAAGGCAGCTCTTTTCACTTCGCCTTGACCGGGGACAAGAACAGATTAGGGTGCTTAATGCATATTAGAACAAATGAAAAATACTGGTCGCTACTAAGTAGAATTTGGGCGGCGACGGATTTTGATTTATTGGTGGGAAAGCGCGATATTTCATGAAACTGACCCAATTGAAGTATGCCCTGGCGGTTGCCCGCGAGCGGAGTTTCAGCCGCGCCGCTGAGGCTTGCAACGTAAGCCAGCCGTCTTTAAGCGTTGCCGTCAAACAGCTTGAAGAAGAACTCAACACCCCTTTGTTCGAGCGCTTCAAGAACGAGATCAAGATCACCGAGGCCGGGTCGCATGTTATCGCCCAGGCGCAAAAAGCCATCGAGGAGGTAGAGCGCATCCAGCAGATTGCCGATAGCGAAGCCGGTGCATTGGAAGGCTCGCTCAAATTCGGCGCGATTTATTCGGTTGGGCCCTATTTGTTCCCGACATTGATTCCCAAGCTCCACACTGTTGCGCCCAATATGACCATGCTTGTCGAGGAGAATTTCACCGCCGTACTCTCAGAACGTTTAAAGCGCGGCGAAGTGGACGCCATCATCGTCGCCCTGCCGTTCGACGAGCCGGGGATTGAGGTCACCCCGATCTACGACGAGCCCTTTCTCATTGCTGTGCCCAATGGCCACCTCTGGCAGGACCGGAACGACGTGGACGGCAATGAGCTAGCGGGCGAAAAGCTCCTGTTGCTCGGCAAGGGCCATTGTTTCCGAGATCAGGTTCTTGAGATATGTCCAGCTTGTCATGAGTTGGACGACACATCGGAAGGCATTCATAACTGCATCGAGGGGAATTCACTGGAAACCATCCGTCACATGGTGGCGGTGCGGACCGGCGTCGCCGTCTTGCCGATGACCTCGGTCAACAGCTTTATGTGTACGGCGATGAACTGTGAGGAACGGCGCAACCACTTGGTCAAATACGCCCACTTCAAGGCCCCGGTTCCTTCGCGGCGGATTGCTCTGGCCTGGCGCTCCACCTTCCCCAACCGCAAAGCCATCGACGCCTTGCTCAATGCGCTGCGCGATGCGCCGCCCGCTGGTGTCGACCTGCTTTAGAGTTTGTTTCGATTGGGTTGATGTACTATGTGACGTTGTCAGGCGGAGTCCAGCTTGGTCATGGCGTCGCGGTATTTGAAGTCTTCCTTCAAGACGTGGTCGAGCAGCCAGGAGCTTAAAAAGGCCCTGAGTTCCGCCTGATCCTCGGCGCTGAACTTGTGGGTTACTTTGTCTGAAAAGGCCTTGAGGGTGGCGCGGATTTCTTCGTGGCGGCGCTTGTGTTCTTCCAGCCCGTCATAGCCGCACTTGGCCATCAGGCCTTCTTCCCGGTGGAAATGGTAGTTGGTGTAGTTTTCCAGATCGCGGAACAGACGATGCACCAAAACCGCCGGTTTCCTCTCCGACTCTGTCAGGTAGCGGTTAACCAGCGTGATCAGCGTCTTGTGGTCTTTGTCGATCGCCTCAACCCCGACGCTGTACTCATCCTTCCACTCGATCATCCATCCCCCCGGTTAATCGATTGTCTTCAATGGCGCATTCAGCCAAGTCTATACGACCATCGTATTGGATAAAAGAAATTCGCCTTAGGGTTTAGGGGGGGAGTTATCCCTAAATGACCAAATCTAAAGGGAGGTCCGAAATGTCGCGGAGTCGTTTTCCATCCACCATCGTTTGAAGCATGTCCTCGGCATCGTTGTACCCTAGCTGTTTCACTGCTTCGATAAGTTCGGGCAAAGCGAAATGATAGACGCAATCAATGTCGCCGGTTCCCAGGGCGATAGAGGCGATTCTGCTTGGCGTCGGTTCTCCTGTTACGACAACGATATGAGGTAAGCGACCTTTCCTATTCCTGACAAGGTTAAGCCCTTCGGAGCGTGCGTTTTGAGCCCGGTCACTTCGAAGTGTCCATTTGCAGGAAATGCTGGCATGCAAAATCGGCCGATCATTATTAATTTTTCGCAGGCTTGTCAGGCGTGCCAGCGTATCATCGACGATAACAGAGTTTTGATTTATCCAGTCGTCGGTTTCGGGATGACGCACAATGACGACATCAGGTTTAATAAGATAATCACTTCCCAACGCAGCAGCCAACTCTGGATTGACCCGAGAGGCGGCATCAAGAGCCGCTAAGTGTTCGTATTGGTCAAATTGAGCGATTGCAAGTTTACTGCCGCTTCGCCCGACCTCCCATTGCCCTGGCCGTAAGTGGCTAAGAGCACCGAATGTTTCTGCTAAAAAATCCTCACAGATTTCTTCAAATCGTGTTCCGGACATTTGTCCGGCTAACCGCTCTCCTTTTATCGGCGATCCAATTTGTTCAAGTACGGTTTTAGCAATTGCAACGCTTGACTTATTATGTTTGTCCGCATTGCTAGGTATTCCTGAAATGTCCGTTTGTAGGATGCTTGCGGTTAGGGCTGAATGAAATGCAAGCCGTGAAGCCTCAATGGTTGGGATTGCTTTCATGCCACTACCTGAACCTGTGGGCGGCTTGATATAGCAGCAAGGATATTTTGTGTGATGGCTTGTGCAACTGGTGGCGGAAAAGCATTCCCTACTTGCCGATAAGCTGCGGTTTTTCTACCCGAAAATTCCCATGAATCGGGGAACCCTTGAAGTCGGGCAACCATTCGTACCGTCAATTTAGGCATGCCAACAAAATCGGGCGCCGGAGCCTCATTAGCCACGCCTTTCCCGTCTACTTGCAATGATGCCCATGCTTTTTTGGAGCGTGTAGGGCCTAAGTCGGGTCCCCCATGTTTCTTGGACCCCCCTACAATCGTTGGGGCGATTTCGTTTGCGTGTTTCCGCCATCTTGCGGCTCCGCGCCACCCCTCTTCCGCCATTAGGTCGTACAGAACGTCCCCCACAGGTTTGGGGTTTGTAGGGTTGGGTTCGGGCCAACGGAACTGGTCGGAATATTCTTTTTTGATCGCGACAATGGCAACTCTAGGCCTCAATTGGGAGACGCCAAAATCAGATGCATTCAATAACCGCCAGTCAACATGATAGCCGAGTTTTTCGAGCTTATCTTTTATGTTTCCTCGATAGTCTTCAAAAACAGCCCCGAGAAATCCTCTTACGTTTTCTATTAAAATTGCATTGGGAGCTGTGGCGTCGATGATATCAATTGCATCGGGAAATAAATTCCGTTCGTCATTCTCTCCGAGTTGTTTCCCGGCAACAGAAAATGGCGGGCAGGGTAAGCCGCCGGCAACCAAGTCAATGCCTTTGAATTGAGCGGCGCTGTTTTTAAAATGCCGGAGATCGTCTTCGATAACGCGCCATGAAGGCCTGTTCAATCTTAGGGTGTTGCAACAATGGCTATCGATTTCAACCAACCCTTGATGATTGAATCCCGCAAGCTCCAGGCCGAGAGCTTGTCCCCCAGCTCCAGCGCACAATTCAAGGGATGTCGGCATATTGTTTCCCCAAACGAAGTCTATTGTAAATGTAGTAATGCATTGATGAAATATCGCCAATAAGAACTTTGTTCATATTTTGTTCTATCTTGGCAAAGTGCTGGCGTAGGGTCAACCGCAAAGGTTGGGTCTGCCTGTGCGAAACCATAGTTTATTGACAAATCACCTAAATTAGGATAAAAAGCCTTTTTCATTTATCCAATCACAAAGAGGTGGTGTCATGCGGCCATTGAGTGCGCGTCAGGAGAAGTTTTGTCTGCAAATTTTATCTGGGGCCGAAGGCGCGGTGGCGGCGCGGTTTGCGGGGTATTCGTTTCGCTCGAGCCATGTTCAGGCGTCGCGTTTGCTGGCTAACCCACGCATCCAAAAGCGGTTGCGGGAGTTGCGCGAAGATGTGGTTGAGCGGACCTGTTCCGATGCGGTGGAGATGCTGGCTAAGCTCGAGGCGATTTATGAGAAGTCCATGCTCTATAAGGAATACGGTTCGGCGCAGCGGGCCGTCGCTCTTCAGGCCAGGATTGCCGGTTTCGAGCGCCCCCCAAAATTGGCTTCACAAGACCTCGCCGATGGGGGGGATTGCGAGGCGGCCCTGGCTGAAAATGATAAATAATGATAAGGATTTTTCCGAAAACCGACGTGTTTCTTTTAATATCAATCGGTTAAGCGATTTTTACCGGGTGTTTTCTGGTCGTTTTTGTGTCTCTGGTGTGCATTTTCGTCGTTTAACTGATCAAAAACCGTCCTCGGTCGAGGGGATGCAGGGGCGGTGGATAACCTCTTCCGAGGACTGGTTTTTTCCCTTGATTCGATTGTTCATCGGTTTAGGCTTCAGGGGTCTGCCATGTTCATGGCGGGCCTTAAAAAAGGGGCGGGCCCGCCGCCCTACATTGGGCTGTTCCTGGGCCGCGCCCCAACCGCAACTGAGTTCGGGGGATAAGCGTTAATGACAAAATCGACATCGGGACCACGCTGCGCCGCTCTGGTCGGGCCCTACACCAGCGGCAAGACCACGCTTCTTGAAGATATGCTGTTCGCCGCCGGGGCGATTGACCGGCGTGGAACGGTCAAGGAAGGCAATACGGTCGGCGACGGCGCGACGGAGGCTCGGGCGCGCGGCATGAGCACCGAACTGTCCATCGCCAGCATGACTTATCTCGATGAGCCCTGGACGCTGATTGACTGTCCCGGTTCGGTGGAGCTGACCCACGACGCCCAATGCGCCATGATGGTCGCCGATACGGTGATTGTGGTCTGTGAGCCCGCGCCCGAGCGAGCGGTGACGATCTCTCCGCTGCTCAAGTTTCTCGATGATCGGGATATCCCGCATATCCTCTACATTAACAAGATGGATCAGGCCGAAGCCTCCGTTCGCGCTACTTTCGAGGCCTTGCAGGGCGTTTCCAGCCGTCCGTTGCTGCTGCGCGAAATTCCCATGCGCAACGATGCGGGCGAAATCACCGGCATGGTCGACCTGGTCAGCGAGCGGGCCTGGAAGTGGAACCCGCATAAGCCGTCCGATCTGATATCTCTGCCGGAAGCGGTCAAGGACGATGAAGAACTGGCGCGCACCGAGATGCTCGAATCCCTCGCCGATTTCGACGACAAGCTAATGGAAGAGTTGCTTGAAGACGTGGTGCCCTCGACCGATGAGATTTACCAAAACCTGACCAAGGATTTGCAGCAGGACCTGATCGTTCCGGTGTTCTTTGGATCGGCGGAAAACGAGAACGGCATCAATCGTCTCATGAAGGCTCTACGACACGAAGCGCCGGGGGCGTCGAAAACCGCCGAGCGCTTGGGCATCGATACGTCCGGTGGGGCGGTCGCGCAAATCTTCAAGACCGTTCATGCGGGTCACTCGGGCAAAATGTCGATGGCTCGGATCTGGGCCGGTGAAGTCAAAGACGGCATGAGCCTAAACGGCGACCGGGTTGGCGGCGTCAATAGTCTGCTCGGCAAGGCGACGGAGAAGAAGTCGTCGGCCAAGGTTGGTGAAGTGGTGGCGCTCGGCCGGATGGAAAGCGCCCAGACCGGCGATCTCTTGACCGAACAGGGCAAGGTCGATTGCGACTGGCCGGAGCCGCCCGCGCCGCTATACGCCTTCGCCATCCATGCCGAAAAGCAGTCCGACGAGGTCAAGCTTTCAGGTGCGCTGGCCAAGTTGGCCGAGGAAGACCCCTCGATCAACGCCGCCCATAGCGAAGAAACAGGCGAGTTCGTTTTGACCGGGCAGGGTGAAGTCCATCTTCAGATCGCGCTTTCGAGGATGAAAGGTGAGTATGGACTTTCGGTTGCCCATCAAAAACCCATGGTTCCCTACAAGGAAACCATCCGCAAACCGGCCAGTCAGCATTCGCGTCACAAAAAGCAATCCGGTGGTCATGGCGAGTTTGGCGATGTGCATCTGGAGATCAAGCCCCTGCCGCGCGGTTCGGGGTTCAGTTTTTCCGATACGATTACCGGCGGGGTGGTGCCCAAGCAGTATATTCCGGCGGTGGAAAAAGGCGTGGTCAGCACCCTGAGCCAGGGGCCGCTCGGTTTTCAGGTGGTTGATCTCACCGTCACCCTGACCGATGGCGGCTTCCATGCGGTGGACAGTTCGGACATGGCCTTCCAGAAGGCCGCTGCCCAGGGGATGCGCGAGGCTCTGCCCAATTGCAACCCGGTTCTGCTCGAGCCGATTTTGAACGTCTCGGTTTCGGTTCCGAGCGAATACACCTCCAAGGTCCAGCGCATGGTTTCAGGACGACGTGGACAAATTCTCGGGTTCGACGCCAAGGAAGGCTGGCAGGGCTGGGATGAAGTCCAGGCCATGATGCCGCAAGCCGAGATTGGCGATCTGATCGTCGAACTGCGCTCCCAAAGCTTAGGTGTGGGGACCTATACCTATGAGTTCGATCACCTGCAGGAGTTTTCCGGAAAGGAGGCCGACAAGGTCGTCGCCGCCCGCGCCGAAAGCCTGAAGGGATAAGTTGATTAGATAGGGGGACCTCAATCGCCGGTCGCCCTCCGGGCTGGGCTCGCTACGCTGCCGCTCCGCGCGGCCACGCTTGTGGCCGTTTTCGCTTCGCTCAACCATTCGCCCGACAGAATCTTCGGAGTGCCTGTTTTCCAAACTCTGAGGCGAACAGCGTGAGCCGCATGGGCCATTGAGGCCCCGTGAGCTAATGCGAACGAGAGCCCAAGGGCGGAGCCCCGACCGGCGACTGAGGTCCGTACGAAAGCCAATAGCTTTCGTTATAAGCAAAAGAAAGCCGCCCCGGTTGGAGCGGCGATCTTTTGGAGGGGTAAATTGATAAAATAGGCAAAAAAAAGCCGGGCCAACCGGTCCGGCAAGTTTAACAGGGAGGCTTCACGTCTGGGAGACGTAGGACCCGAGGGCCCTTCGGATCAGGCCTTGCGCCCGATCTCGACAATGTTGCGCTGCAACATCGTCTGGAAGTATTTCTACATGAGGGGATGCTCATACACTATTGCCAATTCCGAAGACCAGCCATGCTCTTAGCGCATGGCTTGATTAAAGGTAAGTGGCCCTAAAATGAGGGGAGGCTTGCAGGGTAAAGATTTTGCAGTTGCGCAGCGGGCAAAAAAAGACCGGGCCAAAAATGGCCCGGCGAGTTTAACAGGGAGGCTTTACGTCTGGGAGACGTAGGGTCCTTAAGAAAGGACCCCTCCGCTTGGATATTGCGTCCAAGCGTGATGTTGCGGTGCAACATCTGGGGGGAAGATAGACGGCCCCATGGCTCCTGACAATTGAAATTAATACAATTCAGCCATGCATAATATGCATGGAAGGATCACTCTCTAATGCGCGCTTTCGGCGATGGTGCGCAGGAGGAAGTCGCGCAGCACCTGAATACGCATGGAGTTGCGCAGTTCTTCCGGATAGACGAAATAGATGTCGAGTTCGGGACCGCGTAGTTCGGGGAGGACCTCGACCAGGTTTGAGCCTTTGGTGTGGCCCATGTAGTCGGGCAAGAAGGCAAGGCCCATGCCGTTCTGGACGGCCTTGAAGATGCCGTAGATATTGTTGACCTCAAGAGTCGCCTGGCGAAGCTCTTTCCCTTCGCGCCCCACTTCGAGCAACCAGTTAAGGTTGGCGAACGGCGCCGAAGTCCCCTCGCCGTAAACAACTAGGTTGTGGTTGTCCAGGTCGTCCACCGAATGAGGCATGCCGCGTTTTTTGAGGTAGTCAGGGGCGGCGAAGATATGGAAGCCCATGGTGGTCAAATGCCGTTGCACCAAGTCAGGCTGGGTCGGTTTGGCGAGGCGCAGGGCCACGTCTGCCTCGCGCATGGAAATATCGAGTTCTCCGTCGGTCAGCAAAATACTGACGTTGATATCGGGATAGAGTTCGACGAATTCCTTCATCCGCGGGGTCAGCCAGATCGAGCCGAAACCGACGGTGGTGGTGATTTTTAGGGGGCCTTGAGGGCGCTCCTTGCTTTCGTTGAGGCGCGCCTCGACCATATTGAGCTTGGCGAAGACGCTCTTGACCGTGCGGTCCAGCAGTTCGCCCTGTTCGGTGAGGATCAGGCCGCGGGCGTGACGGTGGAAGAGGTGGCAGTTCAGGCTTTCCTCGAGAGCGCTGATTTGGCGGCTGACGGCTGACTGGCTGAGGTTGAGCGTATCCCCCGCATGGGTGAAACTGCCCGCCTCGGCGACCGTGTGGAAAATCCTCAGCTTGTCCCAGTCCATTGCCGTCCCCCCCAGATTATGTCGCTTTCCGCCGATCCGGCACTGAACCGGATCGCTTCGGAAGTGATGCGGTTATTCGGCCGCTTCGGTGAATTCTGCTTCGGCGATGAAACGTTCGGCGTCGAGGGCGGCCATACAGCCCGTGCCCGCCGCCGTGACAGCCTGGCGGTACACCTTATCCTGAACGTCTCCGGCGGCGAACACTCCCGGAATATTGGTCTGGGGTGTGCCCGGCTCGGTGATCAGGAAGCCCTCGTCGTCCATTTCCAACTGTCCCTTGAACAGGTCGGTATTGGGTTGGTGACCGATAGCGATGAATACGCCATCGACGGCGAATTCGCTGGTCTCGCCGGTTTTGACGTTCTTGACCCTTACGCCGTTGACGCCCGGTGGGTTGTCGCCGCCGAGAATCTCTTCAAGCGTGCTGTCCCAGCAGAACTCGAGCTTGTCGTTCTTAAACGCCCGCTCCTGCAATATTTTTTCGGCGCGCAGTTCGTCGCGGCGGTGGATGAGGGTGACTTTGCTGGCGAAGTTGGTCAGGAAAATCGCTTCCTCAACCGCCGTATTGCCGCCGCCGACCACGGCCACTTCCTTGCCCCGGTAGAAAAACCCGTCGCAGGTGGCGCAGGCCGAGACGCCGAAGCCCTGGAAGGTCTGTTCGCTTTCCAGCCCCAGCCATTTGGCCGTTGCGCCGGTGCAGATAATCAGGGTGTCTCCCGTGTAGGTGTCGCCCGAGTCGCCAATCAGCTTGAAGGGGCGGGTCTTAAGATCGGCTTCGATGATCGTGTCGTCGAACATCTTGGTGCCGACGTTTTCAGCTTGGGCCTGCATCTGCTCCATCAGCCAGGGTCCCTGTACGGGATCGGCGAAGCCTGGGTAGTTCTCGACGTCGGTCGTGATGGTCAACTGGCCACCGGCCTGAAGGCCCTTAACGAGCGTCGGCTCTAGGTTGGCCCGCGCGGCATAGATGGCCGCCGTGTAGCCCGCCGGGCCCGAGCCGACGATCAAGACTTTACTGTGATGGGTGGTGGACATCGACCAAGTCCTCTTTGTCTTCAAATGAAAATGTTAAGCCTAAGATAGAAGGGCCTGCCTGTTGAGGCAAGGCAGAGCGATTGAACAATTATCCGTTTCGGCAAACTTTCCGGTGGATAAAAAACGGGCCGCCGGGAAAGCCCCGCGGCCCGTTTTCTTTTTGTCTCTACTCTTTGGCGCCTTAGAGGTCGTCGGCGTGGCTCGAGAGGTATTCGGCGACGCCGTCCGGGGTGGCGGTCATGCCGTCGTCACCCTTGTTCCAACCGGCCGGGCAGACTTCGCCGTGCTCATCGTGGAACTGCAGGGCGTCAACCATACGAATGGCTTCGTCGACATTACGGCCGAGTGGCAGGTCGTTGATCACCGCATGACGCACGTTGCCTTCCTTATCGATCAGGAAAGTGCCGCGCAGGGTCACCGATTCGTTGATCAAAACGCCGTAGTCGCGGCCGATCTGCTTGGTCAGGTCGGCGACCATGGGGAACTGGACGTTGCCCAAACCGCCCTGATCAACCGGGGTGTTTTTCCAGGCCAAGTGAGTGAAGTGGGAATCGACGGAAACGGCGACCACTTTCACGCCGCGTTCTTCAAAGGCCTTCATGCGATGGTCGAAGGCGAGAATTTCAGACGGGCAAACGAAGGTGAAGTCCAGCGGATAGAAGAAAACGAGACCGTAGGAACCGTTGAGGTGGTTCTTCAGGTTAAAGTCTTCCTTGATGGAATTATCCGGCATCACGGCGGGCGCGGTGAAGTCGGGGGCAGCCTGCGTGACTAGGGATTGGTGCTCGCTCATTCTTATAATCCTCTTATCTAAACGGGGGTTCTAGTCTTTATTGGAATAAAACTAAAATGAATGAGCAAGATAGAATCTGACGCTTCGAAATGCAAGGTTTGATATGAATCAAAGGGTCGAATTTTGGGGATAATTGGGAGGTATGGGGTTTACAGACTATGATTATTATCTATCGGATATTGTAATTTTATTTCTTGTACGGTGTTAGGTGTTGTGTAATATTCTTTCGCAACAGCGAAACTTCCTTACCCTCTTTGATCGGAGGAGGAAGAACAAAGCGATGGGGAGGTGCGAGAGTGCAGAGGGTCAAACTCGATAAAATCGACCGGCGAATTCTTGCCGATTTGCAGGACAACGGGCGGATGACCAACGTCGAGCTCGCCAAGCGGGCGGGTATATCCGCACCTCCCTGCCTGCGCCGGGTGCGCGCGCTTGAAGAAGCGGGTTATATCAAGGGCTACCACGCCGAACTGGACGGCCACGAGTTGGGCTATAACGTGACGGTCTTCGCCCAGGTGGGCCTCAACAGCCAGGCGGAGCCGGACTTGAAGGCTTTTGAAGACCTAATCGGCCAGTGGCCGGAAGTCCGCGAGTGCCACATGCTGGCTGGTGAGACGGATTTCCTCTTAAAGATCGTCGAGCAGGACTGGGATTCCTACCAGCAGTTCCTCACCACCAAATTGACCGCCGCGCCCAACGTCGCCCACGTCAAATCATCCATGACCGTCCGCACCGCCAAACTGATGCCCGGCGTGCCCATTGATGTGGATGGCGGAGACGAAGAGTAGCTTTTCCTCGATACATTTAAACGAAAGCCCGCCTCCCTGATGGAAGCGGGCTTTTTGATGCCTGCCGAAACGTCAGGTCTTAAATATAATCGACCTTGAGGACCTCGTAGCTCTTGGTGCCGCCAGGCGAGGTAACCTCAACCGAGTCGCCAAGTGTTTTGCCGATGAGGGCGCGAGCCAGCGGCGAGGTAATCGAGATGCTTCCCTTTGCCAGATCAGACTCATGACTACCGGCGATCTGATAGGTACTTTCTTCATCGGTGTCTTCATCGACAATCATAACAGTAGCACCGAAACGGATGATGTCGCCCGACAGGGTCGAGGGGTCGATCACTTCGGCTTTCGAAAGCACGTCTTCGAGTTCGCTGATGCGGCCCTCGATAAAGCTCTGGCGTTCCCGTGCAGCATGATACTCGGCGTTTTCCGACAGATCGCCGTGCTCACGGGCAACCGCAATGGCGTTGATCACCGCCGGACGGTCGTCGCTCTTGAGCGTTTTCAATTCTGCTTCAAGGTTTTCATAACCTTGTTTGGTCATCGGTATTCTTTGCATGGCCTTACGCCCGTTACCTGGAGCAGATCGTATTCAAACCACTCGGTAGTGAAAGATGAGTACGCAACTCTGCTCGTTTCCAAAAACAACAAAAAGACCCCCACAGCCCTCTATGTTTTCAAGGGCCGTGAATGTCACCAAATTCTTATAAATTCCCCTCGCCCGAGAGGACGCTTAAACCTTAGAACTGATTTAAGCGTCGCTAAAGTAACCTTGAAGCGACTCAACTTCAAGTGTTCCGGCTTTCATGGCCTCCAGAGCACCCACGGCGGCATGCGCTCCGGCCACCGTCGTATAGTGCGGAATGTTCAAGACCAGGGCCGAACGGCGGATGGAAAAACTGTCCGAAATGGCTTTTGCGCCCTCGGTGGTGTTGATCACCATCTGCACCTCGCCGTTCAAAATAGCGTCTTCGCAATGGGGTCGTCCTTCGAGGACTTTATTGACCCCTTTGCAGGTCAGGCCTTGCTCTTCGAGGTAACGGGCCGTGCCGTGGGTGGCGATCAGGCCGTATCCCATGGCGTTGAGGCGTTTGGCCACATCGAGGATCGCCGTCTTGTCGCGGTCTTTGACCGAAATAAACACCGTGCCTTCTTTGGGAAGGCGCGCACCCGCTCCAAGCTGGGACTTGGCGAAGGCCTTGGGGAAGTCTGAATCGATGCCCATCACCTCGCCGGTGGATTTCATCTCCGGGCCGAGAATGATATCGACGCCGGGGAACCGGGTGAAGGGGAAGACCGCTTCCTTGACCGCCACATGATTGAGTTTCGGCGTATCGGCGGGAACGTCGAGGTCGGCAAGTTTTTCGCCCGCCATGACCCGTGCGGCGATCTTGGCGATGGGGACGCCCGTGGCCTTGGCGACGAAGGGCACCGTCCGACTGGCCCGCGGGTTGACCTCGAGGATATAGATGGTCCGGTCCTTGATGGCGAACTGGATGTTCATCAGGCCGATCACGTTGAGGCCCTCGGCCAACAGTTTGGCTTGGCGTTTCAGTTCTTCCATCAAGTCATCGTCGATCGAATAGGGCGGCAACGAACAGGCGCTGTCGCCCGAGTGGATGCCGGCTTCTTCGATGTGCTGCATGATGCCCGCCACATAGACGCGTTCGCCGTCGCAAACCGCATCTACGTCCACTTCGATGGCGTCCTGAAGGAAGCTGTCGAGCAGCACCGGGCTGTCGCCCGAAACCTCCACGGCGGTGTTCATGTAACGCAACAGATGTTCTTTGTTCTGGACAATCTCCATGGCCCGTCCACCCAGAACATAGGAAGGACGGATGACCAGCGGGTACCCGATGTTTTCAGCGACGGCGACCGCTTCGGCTTCGGAGCGCGCGATGCCGTTGGCCGGTTGCAGCAGATTGAGCTTTTGCAGCAGGGCCTGGAAGCGCTCGCGGTCTTCGGCCAGGTCGATGGCGTCGGGCGAAGTGCCGAGGATGGGAATGCCCGCTTTTTCCAGAGCCTGCGACAGTTTCAGCGGGGTCTGGCCGCCGAACTGGACGATCACGCCCTTGAACTCGCCTTTCGACTGTTCGACCCGAATGAGTTCAATTACGTCTTCGGCGGTCAGCGGTTCGAAATAGAGCCGGTCCGAGGTGTCGTAGTCGGTCGAAACGGTTTCTGGGTTGCAGTTGACCATAATGGTCTCATACCCGGCGTCTTTCAGCGAATAGGCGGCATGGACGCAGCAATAGTCGAACTCGATGCCCTGGCCGATCCGGTTCGGGCCGCCGCCAAGGATGGCGACCTTAGTCTTGTCGGTCGGTTCCGACTCACACTGGGGCACGGTCATGCCGTCGCCCTCGTAGGCCGAATACATGTAAGGGGTTTTCGACGGAAACTCGGCCGCACAGGTGTCGACCCGTTTATAGACCGGGTGAACGTTCAGAACATGGCGGCGGTAGGCCACCACTTCCGGGTCGCGGCCCGTCAACTCGACGATGCGCTCGTCGGAGAAGCCCATGCGCTTGTATTTCAGCATGGTCGGTGCGTCGTTGGGCAGGCCGCGTACGCGCAACTCGTCTTCGGCATCGACGATGGCTTTGATTTGGTCGAGGAACCAGGGCTCAAACTTACAGGCGCGCTGAACGTCTTCCATGTCCATGCCATGGCGGAAAGCCTGGGCGATGACCAGCAGCCGGTCGGGACGCGGAGTGGAGAGTGCGGCACGAATGGCGTCTTTATCGTTGCCTTCACCGATGCCCTCAATTTTGACCTCATTGAGGCCCGTAAGGCCCGTTTCCATGGAGCGCAGGCCCTTTTGTAGGGACTCGGCGAAACTCCGCCCGATGCTCATGGCTTCGCCCACCGACTTCATCGAGGTGGTCAGCAGGGCTTCAGCGCCGGGAAACTTCTCGAAGGTGAAACGTGGGATCTTGGTGACCACATAGTCGATGGTCGGTTCGAACGACGCAGGCGTGCAGCCGGTAATGTCGTTGTCCAACTCGTCCAAGGTATAACCCACCGCGAGTTTGGCGGCGACCTTGGCGATGGGGAAACCGGTGGCCTTGGAGGCCAGCGCAGAAGAGCGCGACACCCGCGGGTTCATCTCGATGATGATCAGGCGGCCGTTTTCGGGATTGACGGCGAACTGAACGTTTGACCCACCCGTATCGACGCCGATCTCGCGCAGCACGGCAATCGAGGCGTTGCGCATGATCTGGTATTCTTTGTCGGTCAGGGTGAGCGCCGGGGCCACGGTGATGGAGTCGCCGGTATGGATGCCCATAGGATCGACGTTTTCGATGGAGCAGATGATGATGCAGTTGTCCTTGCGGTCGCGCACCACCTCCATCTCATATTCTTTCCAGCCGATGATGCTTTCTTCGACCAGTGCGCTGCCGACCGGCGAGGCGGCGAGACCGCCCGCGATGATCCGCTCGTATTCTTCCTTGTTGTAGGCCACGCCGCCGCCCTGGCCGCCCAGGGTGAAGGACGGGCGGATAATCAGCGGTAGGCCGATGGCCTCCATGGCCTCGCGGGCTTCGTCCATGTTGGATACGACCCGGCTGATAGGCTGATCGAGGCCGATTTTCTGCATGGCGGTATGGAACTCTTCGCGGCCCTCAGCCTTTTGGATGGCTTCGGCGTTGGCCCCGATCAGTTCGACATTGAACTTATCGAGTGTGCCATCTTCGACGAGCGACATGGCGGCGTTCAGGCCCGTCTGTCCGCCCATGGTCGGCAACAGCGCGTCGGGCCGCTCCTTCTCAATGATCTTGGCGAGCATCGGTGGTGTGATCGGCTCCACGTAGGTGGCGTCGGCCAGATTAGGGTCGGTCATAATGGTCGCCGGGTTGGAGTTGACCAGGATGACCCGGTAACCCTCTTCGCGCAGCGCCTTACAAGCCTGTGCGCCCGAGTAGTCGAACTCGCAAGCCTGGCCGATAACAATCGGCCCCGCGCCGACGATGAGGATCGATTTAATGTCTGTACGTTTGGGCATGATGGCTTACTTCCCGGCGTTCTCGGCGATGAGGTCTACGAAACGGTGGAACAGGTAGTGGCTGTCCTGGGGGCCCGGTGAGGCTTCCGGGTGGTACTGGACGGAAAACACCGGCTTGTCTCTGAGGCGGATGCCTTCGACCGTGCCGTCGAACAGGGAGACATGGGTCTCCTCCACATTGTCGGGCAGGCTGTCGCGGTCGACGACGAAGCCGTGGTTCTGGCTGGTGATTTCCACCTTGCCGGTGGTCAGGTCTTTGACCGGCTGGTTGCCGCCCCGGTGGCCGATATCCATCTTGTAGGTTTTGGCTCCCATGGCGATGGAGAGCATTTGGTGGCCCAGGCAAATGCCGAAAACCGGCAGGCCCGCATCGACAATTTTGCGAATTTCCGGCCCGGCGTATTCGCCGGTAGCCGCCGGGTCGCCGGGGCCATTGGAGAGGAAAACCCCATCGGGCTTATAAGCCAGCACCTCTTCGGCCTTGGCCGAGGCCGGGACCACGGTGACCTTGCAGCCCGCCGAGGCGAGGCAGCGCAGGATGTTATGCTTGGCGCCAAAGTCCATGGCGACGACGTGATGCTTGGCCTCGGGCGTTTCGTCGTAGCCCGCTTCGATGGTCCAGGTCCCCGCCGTCCAATCGTAAGGCTCCTTACAGGTCACTTCCTTGGCGAGGTCCATACCCTCCAGGCTGGGGGCGGCCTTGGCCATTATGGTCAAAGCTTCGACGTCGATCTTGTCTTCTTCCGAGTAGATGACCACTCCGTTGGGGGCGCCGCCGTCGCGGATGCGCCGGGTCAGCTGTCGGGTATCGATCCCGGTCAGCGCCACAAGGTTTCGTTCGATCAGCCATTTGTTGAGGTGTTCGGTGGCCCGCCAGTTGGCCGGGTCGGTGATGTCGGCGCGGAGGATGCAGCCGCGCGCCGCCTGACCGGAGGTTTCCTTGTCTTCAGCGTTGACGCCGACGTTGCCGATATGGGGGAAAGTGAAGGTGATGATCTGTCCGGCGTAGGAGGGGTCGGTGAGGATTTCCTGATAGCCGGTGAGTGAGGTGTTGAAGCAGATCTCCCCGATGGCGATACCCTGAATACCGGCCCCCTTGCCCCAATAGACCGAGCCGTCGGCGAGAACCAGGGCGGCACTCGCGCCGGGAGGGCGGGCTCCGCTGGGTGTGGGAGCGATAGGGGAAGCGGTGTCAGACATGGCGAGGCCTTCGCTAGTAAAATTTTAAACGCACGCGCGCCAAACAGCGTCCGACACTATAAAGTGGGCCGCATCAGAAGGGGAGTCGCTTTGCCCCCTTCGTTTCCAGGCTATCGGAGCACACGCTGGGCGGCGCGTAAATTGCGGGGTTAATAAGCAAAACAGACAGTCCCGTCAAGCAGAGAATCGAATTAATTTTTTTGTTTTAAATCAATGACTTAAAAAATGATCAAAGGTTGATTTTCGAGCCTGTTTCCTGTAGTCTCACCGCCTTTCAGAATCTGGATCGGCTGGGGCGGAAAATAAAGGATCGATTCAGGGGAAATTCGAGCAATTGAATTTCACGGTATCAATACCGGGGGACATAAACGTGTTACGCAATCGACTGAACGATTCGCTAAAAGAGGCCATGCGGGCCAAGAAAAACCGGGAAGTCCAAACCATTCGGTTGATCCTCGCAGCCTTGAAAGACAGAGATATCGCTGCGCGTAGCGAAGGCAATGCAGAAGGCATCGGTGACGACGCCATTCTCTCGCTGCTCCAGTCCATGGTCAAGCAACGCCGGGAGAGCATCGCCCTTTATGAAAAGGGTGGCCGCCTGGAGCTGGCCCAACAGGAAGCCGAGGAAATCGAAATCATCGAAGATTTTCTGCCTAAGCAGATGGATGAGGACGAAGTCGAGGCGGCCATTGCCGAGGTGCTTGAGGAAACGGGCGCAGAAACCATCAAGGACATGGGCAAAGTCATGGCTGCCCTGCGCGGCAAATATGCCGGGCGTATGGATTTCGGCAAAGCCAGCGGCAAGATCAAAGCCAAGCTGACTTAAGAAAACTTCTTTTGTTTATGCAAAGCAGCTTTGCTGTTTAGATATTCAGAGGCCAAGGTAAACGCTCGCGTAACCACGACTTCAACTCCGGTGTTTTAAAGTCGTGGGTGGACCCGTCGGATTGCTCTAAATCGCTCTCCTACATAAAGTAACGCAGGTACATGTAGCCGTGGGCAATGGCGACACTCGCCAGCATGACCGGAATGCCGATCATGGCGAAACGCGCAAAGGTGATCGGGTGTCCGGCTCGGTCGGCCATGCCCGCGACCATGACATTGGCTGCCGCGCCGATCAGCGAACCGTTGCCGCCGAGACAGGCGCCGAGCGCCAAGGCCCACCAGACGGGTTCCAGCGCTTCTGGCCCGCCGATGCTGGCTTCCATGGACTCGACAAGGGGGATCATAGTGGCGACGAAGGGAATGTTGTCGACGGCCGCCGAGACGATGGCGGCGATCCAGAGAGTTGAGAAGGCTGTGGCCGCCGGGTCTCCGCCGGTGGCCTCCATCAAATCGCCGCCAAGCAGAGTAAGCAGGCCCGCATGTTCCACCGCGCCGACGATGACGAACAGTCCCATGAAGAAGAACAGAGCGTCCCACTCTACGTCGGCGAAGGCGTGATGGACTTGTTCCGACTGGATGTCGTGGGCTTTTCCCAGGATGGTGATCAGTAATAGAACGGCCCCGCCCAGCATGGCGACCGTTCCGGGTTTGATGTGGTAGTGCTCGCCGATGATGAACCCAGCTATAACAAAGCCAAGCACTATCAGAGAGCGGATCATCTGGGTCTTGTCGGTGATGCTGTCGGCTTCACGGAAGTTCATCACCCGATCACGTAATTCCTGCGGGGCGACCAAGCTTTTCCCCCAGATCAAATGAAAAACGGCCACCGAGACAACGAGGATAATCAGCGCCACCGGCCCCATGTTGGTGAGAAACTCCATAAAGCTTAAACCCGTCGCCGACCCAATCAGGATATTGGGAGGATCGCCAATCAGGGTCGCCGTGCCGCCTATGTTCGAGGCGAGGATTTGCGAAAGCAGGAAGGGGTAGGGCGAGACCTTGAGCTTATCGACGATCAACAACGCGATGGGGACCACCAGAAGGACCGTGGTCAGGTTGTCGAGGAAGGCCGAAAAAATCGCCGTGACGACGGCCAGCACGACCAGTATCCACTTGGGGTCTGCCTTGACCTTCTTTGCCGCCCAGATGGCGACGAACTCGAAAACCCCGGTGCTACGGGTCACCGAAACGATGATCATCATGCCGGTCAGCAGGGCGATGGTGTTGAAGTCGATCCCGGCGAAGGCTTGATCCTGATTGAGCAGGCCCGACACCACTACCAAACCCGCACCGGTCAGTGCGATCACCGTGCGGTGGACTTTTTCGCTGATCAGGACGGCATAGGTAACAAGAAGAATACCAGTTGAAAGCCAAAGCGGATCGAGCCCAAAAATGACGCTATGGACGGCGGCCGTTTCCGGGGAGGTCATGGCGAGCCCTCTGGCGTATCTTCTTCCTGCAACCAATGGAGCAGAGAGAAGAATGAGATGGCGCCGACCAGTTTACCGTCGTCATCGACAACCGGGACGACGAACTGTTTGCCACAAATCAACATCATGGCGTCAATCAGGGGCGTCTCCGGCGATACGGTTTGTGAATTTTTGTCGACCAGGTCGCCTACCGTTTTGCCGCGCAGTTCTTCCAATCGTTCGCGATATTCTTCTTTCGTTTCGTGGATAAACCGGGCGATTTTGGCGTCGTGCATTTGGTGAACCGGGGACGGGAGCATGAAATGAACGAAGCGATCTCCGCTGATCATACCAACGAACCGCTCCTGACGGTCAACCACCGGGACCAGCCCGGAGCGTTTTTCTTTCATAAAGTCGATGACGTTTCCAGCCGGTTCATCGGCATAGAGCGGTACCGCCGTGGGCCCCATAACGGTTTTGCATTCCATGACGTCCTCCGATGATTGTCCCAGGCGGAAGAAAATACATATCTATTATGTGGAAAAAGTCGCGTTACATCAATGGAAATCCGTTGTTTCGGCTTGCGTATCGATGATTTCGCAATACCTTAGAGAACTGGAGGCGGCTTCAAGGGGGAAGTGTCGCCCCAAGTTTTATTTCAGGATCTTTTCGCCCATGGCCTTTCCGTCGCAGTTTCTCGATGAATTGAAGACGCGCGTCAGCGTCGTCGAGGTAGTGGGCAAGTCGGTTAAGCTGGTCCGCAAGGGGCGCGAGCACTGGGGCTGCTGTCCCTTTCACAACGAAAAGACACCATCCTTTTCGGTGAGTGATGAAAAGGGCTTTTACCATTGCTTTGGCTGTGGCTCTCACGGTAGCGCCATCGACTTTGTGATGAACACCCAGGGCATGAGCTTTCCTGAAGCGGTCAAATATCTGGCCGATCAGGCGGGGTTGCAGGTGCCCGAAGAAACGCCCGAACAGCGCGAACGCGCCAAACGGGCCGAGACCCTTTATGAAGTAATGGAACTGGCTGCCGCTTTTTATGAAAAGCAGTTGCACATGCCCGCCGGAAAAGAGGCGTTGGGCTATCTGCATGGTCGAGGATTAAGTGAAGCGACGCTTGCCAAGTTTCGCTTGGGCTTCGCGCCGGATAATCGGGATGGGTTGAAGGCTGCGCTTACCAAGGAAGGCGTTTCGGAAAACCAAATGATCGAGGCGGGCTTGCGTATCCAGCCCGATGACCCGGGGCGCAATTCTTACGACCGGTTTCGCGGCCGGGTTATGTTTCCGATTGCCGATCAACGGGGCCGTGTGGTTGCTTTCGGCGGCCGCATTATGGAGGCGGACTCCAACGCTCCCAAGTATCTCAACTCGCCGGAGACACCCCTTTTCCATAAGGGTTATATGGTTTACGGCCTGCAAATGGCCCGCGAGGCGGCGCGCAAGGTGGGAACGATCATCGTGACCGAAGGTTATATGGACGTGATCGCTCTCTCCCAGGGCGGTTTCGAGAATGCGGTTGCTCCTCTGGGAACTGCTCTGACCGAAGATCAGATCGGTCTGCTCTGGCGTATCGTCCGTGAACCGATTTTGTGTTTCGACGGCGATGCAGCAGGGCAGCGGGCGGCGAGCCGGGCGCTTGAGCGCGCTTTGCCGGGACTCAAGCCGGGCAATGGTCTGCGTTTTGCCGTTCTGCCGGAGGGGGAGGACCCGGATAGCCTGTTGCAGGCCAAGGGGGCGGCGGCCATGCGCGAGGTGTTGGATGCCGCTGTGCCGATTTCCAAACAACTCTGGCGTATGGAAACTGAGGGGCATTCAATCAGGACGCCGGAAGAGAAGGGGTGGCTAGAAAAGCGTCTGAAAGACCATGTTTTTACCATCAAGGATGAAGACCTGCGGAGCCACTATCTACGCGATATTAAAGATCGGCTGTTTCAGTTGGGGCGCGGGCAAGTAAGAGGTGCGGGAGGCCGGAGGCCTGCAGGCAGTGGAAAAAAAGGCTGGGGTCGGCTCTGGTCGGCCGAGCAGAACCCTCACGAAACCCAATTGGAGCTGAAGTCGGGCCAAGGGGTGAAGGTGGCCCGCAAAGCCCGCCAGGAGCAAATTTTGCTCGCTACCCTGATCAACCATCCAGAGCTTTACGATACGCTGGAGGAACGGCTTGGGATGGAGCAGTTTTCTGACCCCGACCTTGACAAATTCCGGCAGGCGGTCTTAAACACACTGGGCGCAAATCCGAGTCTTGATTTTGAAGCACTCGTAAGCCATCTAAAACACAACGGTTTTAAGGATGTAGACCGATTCACCAGTGACGAGGTTTACCTCCATACCGGTTTTGCGCGTCCTGATCGGTCCGAGCAAGAGGCTTTGGAGGGTTGGGAGCATACCTTCAGACTCTACCGTGTTGAGACGGTAAGAGTTCAGTTGGCCGAAGCGACACGCAGGCTGGAAAGGGATATGACGGAAGAAAATGCAGCGCTCCAGCGCGAATTAAGGGCGGAGTTGTTGCGATTGGAAGCACAAGACGAAGACCTGGATCGATATTAGTCGTGAACGGGGTGCCGGCTATGGGCCACCAATGACAGCGCGGACAATTTTTTGGGACCGCAGCAGCGAGCAGCCGGTTGAAGCCCTCTGATTGATCGATAAATCGCTCCAGGGCTCTTTATAGAGAGAGTAAGGAACAAGACTTTATGGCGAAAAACGCAACGAAGACGGCGAAGCCCGGAACCGAAAACGAGGAGTCGGGTGACGCCCCGCTGCTTGATACTCTCGGCGCGGCCGTCAAGAAAATGGTGGCCAAAGGCAAGGAACGAGGATTTGTCACTTATGACGAGTTGAACGAAGCCCTGCCTCAGGACGAAGTTTCCTCCGAACAGATCGAAGACACCATGACCATGCTCTCAGAGATGGGAATCAACGTGGTGGAAAACGTCGAAAGCGAAGATTCAGCCTCGGCAGATGCCGAGAGCGACGATTCTGACGACGAGGCCGAAACTAAGCAGGGCAAGAGCGGCAACGTCGATGATGATATTGGCCGGACCGACGACCCCGTGCGCATGTATCTGCGCGAAATGGGCAGCGTTGAGTTGCTCTCCCGGGAAGGCGAAATCGCCATTGCCAAGCGGATTGAGGCGGGCCGCGAAATGATGATTGGCGGGTTGTGCGAAAGTTCGCTGACCATCCGCTCCATCGTCGAGTGGCACGATGCCCTGATCGAAGAAAAAATGCTGCTTCGCGACATCATCGACTTGGAGACCACCTATGGCGGTGGCCCCAATGGCATGAATGACGACGAGGACGAAGAAGGCGAAGGCGGAGAGAACGCCGCGGCGACCTCCGAAGAAGAGGCCCCGGCCAGTCAGGATGCGCCCGCCGATGATGCCGAGGCCAAAGAGGCCAAGGAAGGTGAAGAAGCCAAGGAAGGTGAAGAAGCCAAGGAAGGCGAAGAGGGCGCAGAGGGCGAGTCCACTCGCGACTCAGATGCCGACGATGAGGATGAAGGCGAAGCCAGCCTTTCCCTTGCCGCTATGGAAGCCAAGCTGAAGCCCGAGGTGATCGAAACCTTCGAGAAGATCGCGGCCCTTTACGACAAGCTCCATAAGCTTCAGGAACAGCGCCTCGAACACCACAACAAAGGCAACGCGGTTCCAGATAAAATGGAAAAGCGTTACGACAAGATCCGCCATGAACTGGTGGTCTTGATGGAGGATGTTCACCTCAATAACGCACGCGTCGAAGAGCTTGTCGAACACCTTTACATTCTCAACAAGGCCCTTATGGGCCTCGAAGGCAGACTATTGCGTTTGGCCACCAAGGTTAAGGTGAAGCGCGAGGATTTCCTCGAGCACTACTACGGCCATGAACTTGATCCCAATTGGCTCGAACGAGTGGGCGAACTGCCGGGCAAGGGCTGGAAAAACTACGTCGAGCGATATGGCGACGACATTACAAGGTTGCGCGAGTCGGTGGCTGAAATTTCCGGCGCCGTGGGTATGCCCATCTCCGAATTCCGTCGTATCGTCCAGACCGTCCAGAAGGGCGAGCGCGAAGCCTCCAAGGCCAAGAAAGAAATGATCGAGGCCAACCTGCGTCTGGTGATTTCCATTGCTAAGAAATACACCAACCGCGGCTTGCAATTCCTCGATTTGATCCAGGAAGGCAACATCGGTTTGATGAAGGCGGTCGATAAGTTCGAGTATCGCCGCGGCTATAAGTTCTCGACCTACGCAACATGGTGGATCAGGCAGGCGATCACCCGTTCCATCGCCGACCAGGCTCGGACCATTCGTATCCCGGTCCATATGATCGAAACCATCAACAAACTGGTCCGCACCAGCCGCCAGATGCTTCACGAAATCGGTCGCGAGCCGACGCCTGAAGAGCTGACAGAAAAGCTCAACATGCCGCTCGAAAAGGTCCGCAAGGTCCTCAAGATCGCCAAAGAGCCGATTTCCCTCGAAACGCCGATCGGCGACGAGGAAGACAGCCATCTGGGCGATTTCATCGAAGACAAGAACGCCGTTCAGCCGCTCGATGCGGCGATCCAGGGCAACCTGCGCGAAACCACCACGCGGGTTCTCGGTTCGCTCACGCCGCGTGAGGAGCGGGTCCTGCGCATGCGCTTCGGTATCGGCATGAACACCGACCACACGCTCGAAGAGGTCGGCCAACAGTTCTCTGTGACCCGCGAGCGGATCCGGCAGATCGAGGCCAAGGCGCTCCGCAAGCTCAAGCATCCAAGCCGCTCACGCAAACTGCGCAGCTTCCTGGATCATTAAAATATCTAGAGAAAAACAAATGGCTGAAGGCGGGAAAGACTTTTCCCGCCTTTTTTCATCTGCTATCAAGCTGCGTCGCAAGACAAGCGCCCGACGGGCGCACGGTGGGTCCTTAGCTCAACTGGTTAGAGCCGGCCGCTCATAACGGTCTGGTTGTAGGTTCAAGTCCTACAGGACCCACCACTCTTTTCCCGCGCATTCAAATAACTAATACTCTCTAGTATAAAGCCCGCAGTTCTGCGGGTTTTCGTGCGCTTGGCGTTGCTCGGAGACTGCAAAAGAGAGACGAAATGGCGCAAATACCGCAAAAGTCTCTGTTGCTAGCAACTGACACCCAGGCCATGGGATTTCCGGCATCGACTCTGATGCATAAAAGTTCCCGAATCGTCCTATGAAAAACCATTAGAAACCGGCCTAATCTTTCTTCGCAGGCGAAAAACTTCGGGAGAGGTGGTTCTGCAGGGCAATTTTCACCTAATGGCTATAGGTAAAAAATCCTTGACTCTTACCGAATGTTCACTTATTGTTCTTTTTGCTTGAGAGTGGCTCGGGCGGTCTTTGACCATAATCCACTTGGACCCTTTCATGCCGGATGCGCCCGCTTGGGCCGGTACCGGGGGACGCCCCGCACGCCGATAACCCAATAAGCGGATAACGCTCCACCAGAAATTCGAACTTGGTTTGTTCGGCCTTTTTCTCTTCGGCCGGGACAGTCGAGCTTACTTGAATTTCCGGGGAGCGCGCGCCGTTCCTCGGAGAACCTAGGAACGATCAAATGTCTGAAAAGTACAAACTCAAATCGACGCTTGGCCGGTCATACAATGTCGACCCCAATGATGTCTTTAACGTCAAAACGGCCCTTAGTGATCTGGGCTATGTATCTGATGGATGAACCTGAAACCGCCTTGTCGCCACAGCGGCAACTGGCCTTTCTCCGTATTCTTAGGGATTGGGAACTCTCGGGAAATGTCCAGGTGATCATGGCGACCCCTTCGCCAATCCTGATGAGCTACCCCGGTGCCCGCTTGATTAGTTTCGATGGGGAGCAACTATCTGAAACGACACCAGAGGAAACGGAACACTACCGCGTCACTAAAGCCTTCCTCGGCAACCCCCAGCGCCATCTTGAGGAATTGTTCAGGGATGATGGATGAGTGTGATAAGGCCGTCTTGGCGACGAACCTCTATTTGCTTGATTGGCTGCTAAAAACTTCGCGGGTTAATCCAGATAACTGGAGCAACAGACTACGGTGCGAATGGGTCGAATTCCAAATCGGTTTCCTTCGGCGGGAGAGGGTGGTCCTTTTGAAGATTCTCGAACGCTGTTTTCAGTTTGGGAAGCTCTTTTTCAACAACGTTCCAAATGATGGTGTTATCCACCGTGTCGTAGTCGTGGCGAAGAACACTGCCGAATTGCCTAACGGCGTGGAGATCCACGTTGGAGGGAACCGTATCGTCAAAACGATCACCTAGCTTTCTGGCTGCCTCGGCAATTCTTTCCATGCAGCGTTCGACTGCATCGACCGCCATCTTATTCTCATAAAAGCCGTCCTCCGAAAGGCCAGAAGTGTAGTCCTCGATAGAGGCAATATTGGTCAATATGTCCTGGATGCGCTGTGCGGGTCTATCAGTAGACAACGACGACGTCCTCCTGAGCCGAGCGGTCAAAGCCCGCGTTAAACTCTTTCAAGGTAACGAGTTCGACCTTTGCTCCCAGCAGTTCCTTGAGTTCAATTTGAATGCGGGCCAAGCGGAAGGCGTCCATATTGTCCGAGACTTTAATCAGCAAATCCACATCGCTTCCCGGCTGCTCGACGCCCCGTGCCACGGAGCCAAAGACGGCAATATTCAGGAGGCCTTTTTCTATTAGTTCCGGACGATTTGACCGAAGGTTTTGGATGACGGCGCCCAAAGAGGGTGGCGGTGTTTCAGATGAAAGGCCATCAATGAAAGCCGTCACCAAACGCGATGCGCTTACCCCCACTTCCTTTGCGTGGCTTTTAAGGGTCGACACATGCGGCGGGTCGATATTGAGGGTTAGGGGCATGGCAAATGTCCAATTACGTAATTTACGTAATAATAACAGATATACGTATGATTACCTAATCCATTGTCTAGGCCGATAGGGCAAAGAAAGACCACTATGCTGCTGAAACATAGAGTGGGTATCACCGAGTCATTTGCAAACCCGTCTCTCAGGCCCGATTTCGGGCATAATGGTGAAAAAAAGTTTAATGAAATCAAAGGCCCAATTTGCAGTCTGGATAAAAGTTCAAGTCCTCTGTGTGCCACCACTCTTTCCTCCGCGAAACCAAATCCAGGCCAGGAAACGCCGCCAAGCCCGCACGTCCGGGGCTCTTGGGGATTTCTCCGCTCGACGGAGACTGAGGGATTTGCCGGAAAAGGCCGTTTTCGCCGAAAAGTCTCCGTTGGCCGCATCCCGGGTCCAATCCATGCATGTATTTCGGCCTATTTTCGTGTCATAGTTGCCGCAGGTAGAGTAGGTATTGGCTAACTTGAGGGTGCTATGACTGAGCAGACTACTGAAATCAAACTTCAGAAGCATGAAGAGCTAGAAGTAAGCAAGGAAGCTCCTTGGGTAGATGACTACCTTGATCGCGAGAAAGCCGGAAAGGTTTTAGGTCAAGTTCTTCAGACAATTGAGCAACCATTTGTTATAGCGATCAATTCACCATTTGGTACCGGTAAGAGCTTCTTCGTTAATCGCCTCGTCCAGCAGTTCCAGAATGAAGGCCAGGTTGCTCTCTATTTTAATGCGTGGGAGAAAGACAACCAGAGCCAACCGCTACTTTCGTTTGTTGGGGAAATCCAAAAGCAGTTCTCAAAAAACTACGGTATTTCAAAAACACGAAAATCAATGAAGGCAGTCGTAAAAGGCGCAGGAAATATTGCACTTGGAAAAGGGGTTCCTGCGTTAGCAAGAATTTTCACTGCAGGAGTCCTTGGTGACGATGACATAAAGGCTCTGGGTCAAGTTGGTCAGGAGTTAATATCTGGAGCAGGGAACGTTGCAGAGGGGCTTGTCCAAAAACAGGCAGATGTAGAGACTGCTTTTGAAGATTTCAGGAAAGACCTGGAAAAGGCAGCTGCTGATGCATTGGATAAGGCAGGAGAGCAAGCAAAGGCTGTCTATGTTTTTGTAGATGAGCTTGATAGGTGCCGTCCGCCATATGCCCTCGAGCTCCTAGAAAACATCAAGCACCTGTTTTCCGTTCAGGGAATTGTTTTCATTCTGGCGATAGATCGTAATCACCTTAAAAACTCGATTTCGACTATCTATGGTGCGGGAATGGATAGCGAAGGCTATCTAGCGCGATTTATTGATCAGAATTACTATCTTCCAGGCCCAAGTCGTGAAGCCTATGCAAGGTTCCTCTCCAAACGATTTGGGTTTAGCGGTGTCCTGGACCATCGTAGAGAAGGGCAAAATGAAAGGGAGGGAATTATCGGGCACTTCTCGGAGGCTTCGGAACTGTTTTCTCTTTCGTTGCGGCACCAAGAGCAAGCGTTTGCTGAAATGAATTTTGTTGTTCGTAGTGTTCCGCAGAATTGGGCACTTTTTGCCCCTTTGCTTGCTCTCCTATCTGCGCTGAAACGTTGGGACCATGAACTCTATGAAGAGTATTGCAAGGGACGGAAAAACTGGGATGACTTGGTCCCTTTGGTTTCGCGATTGCCTCTGGGGAATGATTGGTTGAACTCTAGTAAGAGCCTGTTCTCCAGGGCGTGGCTTTTAATTGGCAACCAAACAAATCTTCAACATCTACGTGAAACTGTTCAACTCGTGGACAGCCAATTGAACAATCTATCGAAAGTGGACCCTGTTTCGCATGATGCTACGGAAAAAAGAATAGAGCTTGAGGCAAAAAGAGCACTTTTTGAAAAGGCAGACCAGATCGCGCGATACCTAAGTAGCCGATATAATATTTTTGAAGATATTGATGGATCATCGCCGGCGAAAATTTTGTACAAGCGGTTTGCACTCGCGGCTGAGTTTAGCAGTTCGTAGCTCGGAGAAGTGTCTGCTGATCTTGCCAGGAACGGGGTAGCGACGGCAGTCGCTCAAGGTATTTAACCGTCATCCCCTCCGGCTGCTTTCCATCCAGAATCATCTCCACAATTTTCGGAGCTAAGAAAGCTAACGGCAGGATGCGGCTGACTTCTGAGGGCGGCAGCTTTTCCCGTTCTGCGATGGCTTTCACATTCTCCATCTCCCCCGCCGCCAACTGATCAAACCAAAGTCGCGCCCGAGCAATCAGTTGGCAAAGTTTAGAGTCCGGCGCATGGCTGGCATTCGGCCCCTGGATGATCAGCTTGGTTTCGACGCCTCGGCGTTGGAGGCGGATGGGGACGGTGAGGGCGATGGGGGATTTATCTTCAGGTGGCGTTGTTCCCAAGGCCTCGGTCAAACCGGTTTGATTTAGCGTGATGCTGATCGTCTCTGGGGCCAGGTCGATCCGCTCGATGACCCCTTGCAGGAGAACCTTCTTCTCGTCCGGTTCACCGTCGGCCAATTGAATGGCGACGATGGCCGCCCGTGTTTTCAGTCGGGTCAGGTCGGTAGTGCTTTGATCTTCCATCTGCAGCAGGTCGATCAGCCGTCCCTGATCCTGCAACAGCTCCCGAACTGGCGTAATGACCGCATCCTCCAATGTCTTGGCTGCCAGCCGCCAGCCGTCCTTGTGCTTATGGCTCTCGTGCATCAGGCGCTTGGAAATATAGTAGCGGTAGCGCTTGCCTTTCTTGTCGCATTGGGACTGGACCATCAGGTCGCCGGTTTCGTCGTAGGCTTTGCCGGTGAGCAGGAAGGGCGCGCGGGCGTTGGTCGGGCTGGTGCGCTCGACGGCGTTGCCCGCCAGGATGCGCTGGGCGGCGTCCCAGGTGGCCTGGTCGATAATGGCCTTGTGGGCGCCGGGATAGGTTTCCTCTTTGTGGCGGACCCGGCCGATGTAGAGCGGGTTGGCCAGCAGTTGATAGAGGTTGCCGCGGGTGAAGGGCTTGCCGCCGGTCTCCTTGCCGGATTTGCTTTTGCGCTTCTTGGTGAGGATGCCGAGGCGGTCGGCTTCGTCCTTGAGCCGGCGCACTGTGCCCAGCTCCACATAGAGGTCGAACAGTTGCCGGACCGTTTGGGCCTCGGTCCGGTTGATCACCAGCTTCTTGTCCCGCACGTCATAACCCAGAGGCGGCGGCCCGCCCATCCAGAGGCCTTTCTTTTTCGAGGCGGCGATCTTGTCGCGGATGCGCTCGGCGGTGACTTCCCGCTCGAACTGGGCAAACGAGAGCAAGACGTTGAGGGTGAGGCGACCCATGGAGTTCGTCGTGTTGAACTGCTGGGTGACCGAGACGAAGGAGCCGCCGTTGTGGTCGAGCAGCTCGACGATCTTGGCAAAGTCGGCCAGGGAGCGGGTCAGGCGGTCGACCTTGTAGACGACGATGATATCCACCTCGCGGCGCTCAACGGCGGCCAGCAGCTCCTGCAGGGCCGGGCGGTTCATGGTGCCGCCCGAGACCCCGCCGTCATCGTAGTGCTTGCGGACCAAGCGCCAGCCCTCGTGCTGTTGGCTCTTGATGTAGGCCTCGCAGGCCTCCCGCTGGGCATGGAGTGAGTTGAAGTCCTGCTCCAGCCCTTCCTCGGTTGATTTGCGGGTATAGACGGCGCAGCGGTTCATAACGAACACACTCCGAAGAAGCGCGGTCCGGACCAGCGGGCCCCGGTGATCGCGCGGGCGACCTGGGAGAGGGAGCGGTAGGTCTTGCCCTCATAAAGGACGCCGTCCTCACGGATCTCCGCCACATGGGTGCGACCCCGCCATTCGCGGACCAGACGGGTGCCGCTGGTGGGTTTGGGGGAGGGGGCAACGGTTCGGCGGCGACGCTTGGTCCCGTCACTGGGGTCGGCGTAGCGCATCAATTCCCGCAGCCGCTTCTTGGAGAGCCCGCCTTGCTCCCGCACCTGCCCGTGGTACTCACAGGCGAGATGCAGAAGCCGGGTGCTGAGGCCCTTGGGTGGAGACTGCCCGTAGTGCCGCTCCCAAGCCTCAATAAGGTCAGCACGCGAAGGCGTGGAGGGCATGACTATGCCCCCGCTTCCCCGTGGGCCTTGTAGACCTTGTAGCCCTTGCTGGTCTCGCTGAGCAGCACGGTCAGGCCCTTCTTGCGCAGGCCGGTGATGGCGGCCCGCACACTGTGCGGTTGCCATCCGGTGACCTTCTGAAGCTCAGAGAGCGAAGCCCCCGACTTGCGGCTGACGAGCTTGGCGACAGTGTCGATTTTGGTGGTTTGTTTGGTCATGATTTCCTCCTAAAGGTTCAGTGCGCCCGATCCGGGCGGTTGCACTGAGCCGACCCGGCAGGGCGCGCGCCCGAGGCCGGGATGCCAGCGAAAAGGAGGTCAAAAGAGGCGTTCACCTGACACCACCAGTACCGCTCTCTTGCGCAAGGAAGTCCAGTGGTTTCTGCGGAGTGGTGACGTTTAATCGCCTAGGAAGGCGACTAATCTATCTTTCAGCGTGTCAAGGTCACGAAGGTCGCACTCCCAAACCACGAACACCCGCCAACCTGCAGCTTCTAAGTCTTTAATCGCCTGGGCGTCGCGTTTGACGTTTCGGCAGATTTTCTCGGTCCAATACTCTGTGTTGGTTTTGGGAATGCGTGCGCCGCGTTTGCAATCGTGGCCGTGCCAGAAGCAGCCATGGACGAAGATAACGGCGTTCCGGCCAGGAAAGACAAGGTCGGGTTTGCCGGGGAGATCTTTGCGGTGAAGGCGATAGCGGTAGCCAAGCTTGTGCAGCATTCGGCGTACGGACATTTCCGGGGCCGTGTCTTTGCCTTTAACGGCGCGCATGACACGGGATCGTTCGGGATCAGTCGTCGTTGTTTTCGCCACCGTTCTCCGCCTCGACCGTCGATGCGCCGCCCAGGGCTGTGTAACGCCTCTCCGCGAGCCACTCCAGACGTTTGGCCTGCGTAAGAAGAACGCGCCTTAGACCGCCTTGGACTTTCCGCTCTGAAATCACCTGCGCCAAACGGCTAATAATCAGGGCGCGCCGCGCAATCCTGAAATCCGGATGAGACCGAATGGCGTGGACATGTTCGGATACAATGTAATGGCGGTAGGAGGGCGGGGCCTCAATTTCTATTGTCGGTGCGGGCGGATCCTTTTCATTCAGCACCGCCCTAAAGTGGCTGCCCTCAATCGCATGTTGGTAGACGAGGTCCTCTAAAGCATCCAAATGCGCCTTGGCGTCTTTATCCTTGCCCGGCGTATCCTGAAATTCAGGCAACGGCCAGACTTCAATTTCATAGACCTCGAAAGGATCAAGCACCGACATGGCGACCGCGTCCGTTCGTTGGTTAGTCAGATGCCGGCGGATACGGGTGCGAAGCATTTCATTGGTTTGGCCGACGTAAATGGGCTCGCCGTCGTAGTCAAAGAAGGCGTAGACGCCCCATTTGAAGTTGCCGACTTTACGGGTTCCGCCATCGACGGGGTCGGGAACCTCGGTGTCCAGAAAGGTCGTCAGATTGGCGCGTAAGTCCTCCGTTTCAAACGGAGGGATATTCATTGAATCTGGATTGCGATCGTCCGGCACGTGAAAAGCCCCATCCCAATAAGTTGCATGGAACAATGGAGCATATGATTGTGGGAGAGTCGAGAGGGACTATTCGGCTGCGGCGAGGCTGAGCGCATCGGCCTCAGCAAGGATAGGCTCGACTAAATGTTCGGCGATGTGACGAACGACCGGGACAGCGACGCCGTCGCCACAAACATGATAGGCGTCGTTGTAGCGTTCCGGGAGTTGGTACTCGTCGGGCAAGCCCATCAAACGGGCGGCTTCGCGGGCCGACAAAAGGCGACTTCTGATTTCACCGTTCTCAACGAGTACGATGGTCTGTCGGGAAGACCCACCCGAGGGTGTGCGGAGGCAGCCGGATATGTCGTCGAAGCGGATTTCCGCGCGCTGCTGTCCATTCCGGGTCCGACGATAAACGCCGCCAACCTTCCGTGATTTGTTCGCCTTGGTCTCGGCGATCGCGTCCTGGAGCTTTTGGAGGTTGATCGGGGCCATGAGCGAGATCAGATAATCCGTCTCTTCCTTCGTATGCCAGTCGCAGCCCGTGGGGGCATCTTCGATGATGTCGATGAAGTTGGTGTTGCGTCTCGCGGGAGCGGGTATGTTCCACCACACCCAATTCTTTTTGACTTTTTTAGGCATGCCGGCGACCGCCTCGGTGAGGGCGCGGGGATGCCAGTCTTCGGATTGTTTGTGCGTCATAGCGCTGGGAACGGCGACGTCCTTGCGAACACCAAGAAAGAACAGGCGGGGTCGGCTCTGAGGAACCCAGTGGCGGGCGTCCATAACCATGGCGCCGAACGTGTAGCCTGCTTCATGAAAAGCGGATGCGATCGCCTGGAAGTCTTTACCGTCGTTGCTGGTGATCGCGCCGTATACGTTTTCCAGCACAATGGCGCGTGGGCCGCGTCCTTCTTCCATCACCGCCTTCATCAGCTCCCAGAAAGGCCAGAAGGTGCCGGAGCGGTCGCCGTTCAATCCGGCGTAGTCGCCAGCCAGCGAGAGGTCCTGACAGGGGAAAGAGGCCCAGGCGAGGTCAGCCTGGTCGGGGAGTTGGTCGGGCGTCACCTTGGCGACGTCACCAACGAACAGGTGGTCAGAGCCCCAATTGGCGGCGTAGGTGGCGGCTTTCTTGGGATCGAAATCATTCGCGAACAGGCAGGTCCACCCTGAGCCGAGACCGGCTTGGGCCATACCGCCACCCGCGAAGAATTCGTAAAAGCGCCTCAACTATATACTCCCAACCACACCGGCGGTTCTTATTTTGTTCTCAAGTACGGAGCGTGCCACAAAACACGAATCCTGTCCAGTATTTGTACATAGATTCGCACGATATCCTAGCCCACATGAATAACTGGTTATCAAGGTGGGTCGGGTCACGGCCACCAAAAGAAAAGGGCGCGCCCCTGACGGCTGGGAAAATTCCCGTACAAGGTGGTCACATTGCTGTAGTCTGGCGTCACCGCATTTTATGCGGTGACGCTCTGTTGGGGCTAGAGGTCTAGTTGTATCTGGCCGAAATTAGCAAGTGTTCTCCTCGTCATCGGCCAATTCAATTTTGATCCCAGCCTCTTTGGTCGTGCGTTCGAGACCTTTGTTTATCCTTTGGAGAGCTGACCGCCCAAGTCGCTTTCTGCGGGTGCTACTCAAATATTTGACCTTGATTAGGAGTTCTTCCGCCAAGGTTTTTGATTTGCGATTGTTGTCCATCATATTCTCCGATTTTTCTTCAATTTTTCCAGTCATTCAGCTTCTCCATCCTGGGAATTTCTTATCCAGAGTTGGCGTAAGCCAGTCCTTTGCGTCTTGCCGCCGATATTGGTTCTGCTCCAACGATTCCCGGGCAATGTTCGCTTGAGCTAGTCCCTCAAGACCCTGGCCTAAGGCTTCCGCATGCCGTTTGTCGTACGTGTATTCACGAACGGTGTTTAAAAACAGCGTCATGCTATCGACTTGATCGTCATGCTTGCCCTTAGGAAAGGCTCGGCATTCCTCGATGAAAGTCTCTTTCCATGGGGCACCTTCGAGGACATAGACTTCGCCTCTTTCAATTTGTGCCGTACAGGGCTGGGTCCGACTTTCTTTGCTCTTGCTGGAGTGAACGCCTTCCACTGGCCAAGACTGCTGTCTAAGGTCAGAGACCATGACGGACCCAACGCTGTTGCTCTCGATCAGAATGCAAGTAGGCTGGTAGCGACGAGCAAGTTCGACAATATCCGTCTTGGTTTTGTAAAAGCTGCCCTGCTCACGATATACATCAAGCAAATAGTAGGCCCCATTCCAGACCAACCACGTCGTTCCAACGCTATAATCAGCCGAGCTTTTTTCACTAAAGGCCGAATCCCAAGATTGGATAATCTCACCGTTGTGGCGGTAGATATCTTCCATTTTGAACGTCCGAAACTTGGCCACGGGAATGAGGTTTCCCTCTGGTAATGCAGGCGCTTGGAGAAACTGGCTGGAGAAATCTAAAGAGCCCATTTCCCGTTTCTTTTGGTCCAAAACATCCTGACTCAATCGGCTTGGGTTTAGGAGCTCCCCTTTCTTAAAAAACTTGATACGGTCATTTCCGAGCTCAATAGATTGGTCGCAATCAGAGACTGCGGGCAGATTGAGGTGGTTCCATCCACCTTGTTCGATCAAATACCCGGCCAAGTCATGTGGGTGGACACGTTGTTGCACGACGATGAAACACGCTTCAGCGGAATCATTGGTCCGTGTGATCAAGCTTGTACGAAACCAATCAATCGTGGATTGACGAATGGTGTCCGAATAGGCCTCCCGCACATTGTGTGGGTCATCAACGATGATGAAGTCCGCCCCTTTTCCGGTGAGCGTCGCATTTACCGAGGTGGCCAAAATAGACCCACCACAAGTGGTCTTTATTTCGGTTGCGGTGCTTTTTCGCAACTTTGTTTTCGGAAATAAGTCGCGGTACCAGCCGGTATCCAAAATGAGCTTTACGTTGTCGAGAAAGCCCTCCGCAAGCTCGCGATTGTAGCTCGCGCAAATCACGGACGTTTCTGGATTCTCCCCAACAAAAAGGCGCAAAAGCTGACGGAGATGAAGTGGGTTTTCAACTCGCGCGGCGGCATAGTCACCAGTCCACGCTTGCAATCGCCTTGGAAACACCGCTGAAGAAAATCCGCTAGAGCGTCATGATGCCAGTTGCTGACGTACTTTTGCTTAGGAGCCGTTGTTTCCAGACATTTGACGGCGAAGGACTTGATGTCGGTGCGCAGAATAGCGGTAAATTGATCGTTGCTGTAAATAGACATTTTAAATATCTCCATCCTTGAAATTCGTTTGCGTGTTGTGAGCTAAAAATTCTTCGACAATGGCTTCGTCCGATTGAGAAAGAGGTTGATCAGTCGCTTCTTTCTCCGCATCGGTGAGTAAGCGCTCACTGAGTTTGATGAGCGCCGTGATGGCGCGAATGTCACCTTTGAGTGCTTTGTTGGTCAGTGTCTTAACCAAGGCTCTTTGCTTGGAGAGCTTTTGGATTTTTTCGCCTTCTTTGGTCACGATTTTCGTCGATAGTTCCTCTTTGAGGTCGGTCGCTAAATTTCGTGTGCCTTTGGGACGGCCCTTTGGATTTCCGGACCTTCCCTTCTGGAACTGACCTGCCTTAGGCGGTTTTTTGTAGCCAACGTCATAATTTTTCTCAGACATAAGAGGCTCCTATCGATTATCGGTTTGACGCAACTGGGCCAGGTCCTCGAAAGAGAGTCCGGTTTCCAGGTGGATGACAGGTTCATTGCTGACGGCTTGGAAGCGTTTGATGGCGACTTCCACATAGGCCGGTGAAATCTCACAGCCAAAGCAGGTGCGCCCCGTTTGCTCCGCCGCGATTACAGTCGTTCCTGATCCTAGAAAGCCGTCGAGGACAATTCCGCCACGTTGTGAGACATCCAAAATGGCGTCGGCGATGAGCGTGACAGGCTTGACCGTAGGGTGGGTGGCCAATAACGCATCACGCGATGCGCCAAAGCTGTTCATGCCGCCGCAGGCCCAAACATTGCTGCGGTTGCGCCCGAACTTGCCGAGTTGGACGTTATTCAGGTGTGATGCTCCGCCTTTTTTGAACACGAACACCAGTTCATGTTGCGAACGGTATAGAGACCCCATGCCGGCATTGGTTTTGGTCCAGACGCAGAGATTAAGAAAGTCGTCATAAATTTCGGTCCCCGCCGCCAGGATTTCAGTCATGTGCCGCCAGTCCATAAACAAGAAGTGCACGGTGCCGTCCTTGCTGGCGTCATAAAATGCGGCGAAGCTATCTCTTAAAAAGGCAGTGAATTCATCCGAAGACATTTCACCACTGGCCAAAGCAAACTCTTTATGGCTCTTGGTCCCAACCAGGACATGACCGTTGATTTTGACGTTATAGGGAGCATCGGCGCATACAACGTCGGCTTTCTGGCCATTGGTAAGTTTGGCGAGAACGCTCAAGTCCCGGCAGTCGCCGCAAATCACCCGATGCCTGCCTAGCTGAAATATGTCGCCACTTCTAACAAACGGGACTTCCGGCGCGTTAGGGATGTGCTGATCTAACTCATTTGCCAATTCTTCTTCCTGGGAAAGAAGGATGAGGTCGATTTCAGGCGTTTCAAAGCCTGTTACCTCCAACGTTACGTCCAACTGACCAAGGTACTCTAATTCCATTTTGAGGGCGGACTCATCCCATTTGGAATTGTCGGTCAGTTTGTTGTCGGCGATCCTATAAGCTCGCAATTGACCTTCTGTCAGGTCGTCAATGCGAATTATCGGTGCTTCTTCAAGCTCCAATCGTTGCGCCGCGAGAAAACGGCCATGTCCGGCGACAATCACATTATTGGCGTCAACTACGATCGGATTGATGAACCCAAACTGCCGAATGCTTTCGGCAACTTGGTTTACTTGCTTTTCGGAGTGTTTCCGAGGGTTTGAGCCGTAAGGAACCAGTGTCTGTAACGGCGCACGTGCGTATTCGATGGATGACATTGTCTATCTCCATTTCAAAAGTTTCAGTTGTGTTATGAATAAAAAACGTCCGCGCCTTTCAGGCGCGGACGGTCACTACGCGTTTACGGTTTTATCAATTCAGCGAGAGAATTGAGTAGCGACACCCCATACAGGGTTTCACCCGTTAAAAATGTTGGTGGTTCTCACATCAACATATTCGCACCCTAGACAAGCTTTAGGTCGCTCTAAGCGCCGGGCTTTTGTTGATTTTTCCCAGTTGACAGGGCTTCTGTGTTATTTTTGTCACGGAAAATAAATCAGAAGTAGGGTTGTTGGTTGCCAAATACACCTGAAGATTGCTTTTTATTCATAACGAATTCGAAACGTTGGTTGTTGGATTTCAAAATATATTAGGTGTAATGTCGTGTTTCTCGTGAGCGCCTTTGAACGTGGCTGCCTGTTTCATCCACCAGATGCTATTGTTCCTGATGAACAAAACAGGCAGGTGGCTGCAAATTTAGTTGTTCTATTCTGATATGCGGCGTTCTTGATCGAATGGGCCATGATTTTAGAAGCTGGAGGTTGTGGCTCCAGTACAGACTTTTTCATAAAGAAGTTTCCAGGCTTTTAGTAAGCGGTCAGGGTCTGCATTACAGCTGTGATCCAATACCTTGCTTTCATAATTGGTCACCACTTTGCCATTCAAAAGATACTGACGAACGGTTTTATCTCCAGAAATCGAAATTACGGCACACCGCTTTTTATATTGGGGGACCCATAACCGACCAATTTTGATGCTGTTGACGAGGACATTATTTAGTTTCAAAACCACTTCAGGATTATCCAGACCTCGGTCTTTGCGTTTAAAAACACAATTCTGACGGTCAATAATTTTCCAAGGGTCTTGATCGGGGTTTTTACTGCCATATGTGGTGTAGTTCAAAATCTCCTCACCCAACTTATCAGTTTCCGACAAGCTCGTGATATGTTGAGGTTCTGCCTGTACGACCATTTGCTTCTTGTTGGCTTGCTCACGTTCTTTATGTTCTTGCCCAAGCTTTGCCTGTTTATCTTGTTCCAGACGTTCACGGTTTTGCCGTGTCTTTTCTACGGCCCGTTTTTCCGCACGTTCTTTTTCAGTCTTTTTAGCTGCGAGGCGCTCTTGTTCCCGTTTGCGCTCCCATTCGGCCTGGTTCTTTTTTTCGATCTTCCTTAAGTGCGCTTGGTAAGGCGGCAAAAGATCTGAAAGCGCTTTGGCGTCAGACCGAATTTTTCCCGCATCATCGTTGCTGTAACTGAAGAGTAGGTTTGAATGGGCTTGAAGAAGCTCTTGCTTCAGCTTGATCTCTTTGTGCCGCTTGATCGCATCAAACTCTTCGATAATACGATCAGCATATTCTCGTGTTGCGTTGAGTTGGGTCCTTTTTTGCTGCTCCGCTTGTTGTCGTTGTTGCTCGTCAGCCTGCTTTTTCTTTTCCAGCATGTCTCCGCCAAGTTTCACAGCATCCCCTATGCCAAATGCCATGGCGGGCATGCTGAAAGAAATTGCCAAAAGAAAGGCCGCAATCAGTTTTATGAAAATGGACATTTACAATTCCCCCTTTGTTTAAAGAGGTCAGAGCTTGCGGTACGCCCCCGCAAGGTGAACTCTTCTTGAACCTGGTGATCCGGGAGTTTGTAAACCGATGTGAGTCGGCCCCTGTGACCTTTAGGCCGAGGCCCTGGACATACGTCACAGGCCCCCGGACCGCAGTGGTCAAGGGTGGTTTATTGCGGTTCCACCGAACCGCTCACATCGAGGTTACAAAGCCCCAGAGCCGTGCGTACCGGCTCCAAAACCACTCTATATCAGTGTGTTAAGGGAAGTGAAGTCGAAAGTTTGGGGAATAAAATAGAACTCAAAGGTTTTTTGAGAACTTCACTCGAATACAACCATAAAAAATTTTTATAAAAATTTTCCCGACGGGCTTGCGTTTCTCCGGCGGTGGGCTATATCTGGTATCTGGTAGAGGGGGGCGGCACGAAATATTTGATTGAGCGAGGATGTCATGGGAAATGCAATTACATTCTTCCCGGTGGGAAATGGGGACATGAGCCTGATCAGGCTGGGAGACGATTTCACGCTTCTAGTCGATTGCAATTTCAAGGAGGAAGCGACGGAAAATTGTCCGGTGGTTATGACCGATGATTTATTCGAGATGCTCCCTAAAGAAGGTGGTAAACCCTATGTAGACGCCTTCATGCTTACCCATCCGGATCAAGACCATTGTTTGGGTGCTGAAAAGTACCTGCATCTGGATCGACCGGATAGTTATGATGACAATCCTGAAAAGGGTGAGCGGAAGAAGATTTTTGTTCGGGAACTGTGGTCGTCGCCACTTATATTCCGCCGCCTGGAAAAGCTGTGCAAAGACTCCAAAAAAGAAGAACTGTGTGATGACGCATTAGCAATCTGGGAGGAAGCACGCCGACGTGTCAGGGCGTTTAAAGATGCAAAAGCTTCGTCCCTCGAAGATATGGATTTAGGGGATCGCATTCGGATTATTGGCGACGATTTGAAGAATGAAGGAGTTGATCCTCTAGAAGGACTTGATGGCATTCATTATCCCCGTGAAGCCGTTATCCAAATCTTGAATAGCTATGGCGAGTGCATTTTTGAAGGAGGCGTCCGCGCGCCTCTGACCGCTGAAACTGATGAAGATGAAGAGTTGCTGACCAAAAATAATTCCAGCATCGTTATGCAAATTAAAGTCTATCCCGATGGCTCGGAAATGCCCAACTGGCTCCTCTTTGGCGGTGACGCAAGCGTCGAAGTCTGGAAAAGGCTAAACGACGACTATGGAGATGAACTGAAGGAAAAACTGGGATACGAAATTCTGCTTGCGCCTCACCATTGTTCATGGAGCGTATTTGCAACATCATCGGATGACGAGGCTGATGAGAAAGCCCATGAAGCCCTGGAGCAGAAGCGAGGCAATGCCAAGATTGTATCGTCGTCCAAACCGATCAAGGACGATGACAACAATCCACCATCTCACAAAGCCAAATTGGAATACATGAATATCCTCAATCAGGCGGTTGGACGGTTTTTTTGCACTGGATCCTATAAGACTGAAGATGAACCGTTACCATTGACGTTCAAGTTGACGCCGATGGGGCCTCGAGAAAAAAGTAAGTTCTCTACGACTATTGCTGGAGGGATGTCGGCTGGCGCTTTAACGCAAGAGCCTCCTCGCCATGCTTAAAAAATCTCTCCTAATTGAGAGTGCAAAGGCGGCAGTCCAAAGTCATCCCGAGGTATCAGATGTCGAATGCAAGGAGCGCGTCGGGAACGGCTTCACTTTAGCTTTCAGTATGCAGGTTGAGTTGCCGGCGAATGGGCGTGCTTCTGGAATTTGCGACGTAGAGCCAGTTATGTTGGATTTCTCGGAGGCTTGGCCTTTTAAGGCACCTACGATCCAATTGCGCAAAGATTTCCCACGGAATCTGGCGCACATCAATCCAGCAGATGATCTCAATCCGGCATGGGTGTCGCCTTGCGTTATCGATCAGCCATTGGACGTATATGTCAGTCGTCATGGTCTTGATGGCGAAAAGGGCTTGCTGGCCAGAATTCAGGAGTGGCTGGATGATGCGGCCGCCAACGATCTGCGCAAGGATGACAAGGGTTTTTGGGAGCCCATGCGCCGGGATGGCGTGAACGAGCAAATCGCTGCAGACCTTGGCATGTTGAGAGGATTGGTTAAGCAGACTGGTTCCAAACGCGTCTATTTGACGGCACGTGTAGATGCTGAGAGTAGTTTCGGAAATCGCTACTACGCGTTCATTGAGAAACCAAAAAAGAGCAACGCCCACTCAGCCAGTTCAATCAAAAAGAGCTTGGGAAAAAGCGGAGTTATTCCCGTTCTTTTTATCTGGGGCAATCAGACTTCTCACGATATTTTTCCTGATGGAGTGGCCCGGCTAGATAACTTTTTACGCGCTTGCGTGAAGACATACAAATGTTTCTCAAGTGTGAAATCGAGTTTAACTGATCTGACAGGACTGCTGGCGAAGGAAGATGTTAGCAAGCCCATTATTATTTTAGTTGGCGTGCTCAAGCCCCGACCTTTGCCCAACTCACAGGGGCAAGTTAATGCCAAGGTCGAGCTCATCCCCTATATTTTTGAGTTTCAGGCGCGGAAAAAAAACCCATCGAAAGATTCAATGGATCACTTGCTGGTTCGCCCACTCCAACTGCGGGAAATGTCAAATCCAACACTGTTAAAAAAACTCTCGGGGGTCAGCTTTCCACCGAACAGGCGGTTGCGCCTGATCGGATGTGGCAGCATTGGCTCTAAGTTGGCCATGCACCTGGGGAAGGCGGGTTTTGGCGCAATTGATCTTGTCGATCACCAGACAATTCTTCCGCACAACCTTGCTCGTATGGGGGTCATGATTGATCATCGAGAGAGTTGGATGCCCAAGGCATTAGCTGTGGCTCATGAATTTTCGCGTCTCGGTCACGCAGAACATGAAACCAGCCTAAATGGACATGATAAAGGGCGGTCGGCGCAACGAGAGATGGTGTGTGACTTCGTCGAAACCACCGCTTCCGAAGGTAAGGTCGCCTGCCAGGATGATACAGCCATTATTTTCGATGCTACCGCATCTCAAACGGTTCACGACGCCCTGGTGCATTTCCCGATTGAGCCGAAGGATGCGCGGGCAATACAGGGTGCGTTTTTTGCAAAAGGAAACGTAGCCATGCTGTCCTCTGAGGGCGCCGGACGTCAACCGGATCTCGAGGATCTGTATGCCCATTTTTGGCGTTGGTGGATGCTAAAGAGTTTATCGGGAGAGGTGGAGTGGCCGGGATCACAAAATGAGGATCTTCGCCGGATTCAGTTGGGGGAAGGCTGTGGCAGTCTCACCATGCAGATGTCCGATATGCAGGCGTCTCTGCTGACTGCCGGTATGGCGCAACAGGTAGCGAAGCATCTGTCGGAGGGACAAGGAGAGGCAGGCGAACTTTCTATTGCCCGCATCGATTCGACTGATCGAATGAGTGTTACATGGGATCACCTGGTGTTTGAGCCGAGTACCATTGTCAGTGATGTTGAGGGTGATTGGGAGGTGCGTATTCTTCCCGATGTAGCGAAGGAGTTAGGCTGCCAAGCTGAAGCCGCCCGAAAAGATGGAAACGAAACCTGTGGCTACCTCATGGGGATGATAAATCCAGCAATCAGGCGTCTAACTATTACGGCTCATTTGCCTCCACCGCCTGACACCAAAGCTTCCAAGTCCAATTGCGTGCTCGGGGTGGATGGGGCTCAGGAAACACTTGAAGAGATGCACATTAAATCGCGTAAGGCCTTCCTCGCTTTGGGGACATGGCACAGCCATCCCGAGGGTGGCGGCCCATCCGGACAGGACAGACTTACTCTACAGGAAATTGCGGAGGGATTTCATGGCATGCCCGCGATCAGTCTTATTTGGCGGCCAGGTGGATATAAAGCGTTGGTGTGTCAGGAGTTTCATAAAGGGGACAAATGATGAGAATTGGCCTTGTTTTGTCGGGTGGCGGTACCCGAGCGGCGGTATTCCATTTGGGCGTGCTCAAACGCCTTGCCGAAGCGGGGCGGCTTGAAGACGTCTCTCGGATTTCCACTGTTTCTGGTGGAAGTTTATTAACAGCTCTTGTTTTTTCACGTGCCGGGATGAAATGGCCCTCGTCCAGGCAATACCTCGAAGAGATATTGCCGCAGCTTGAAGACCTGCTGACATCCAAAAGTTTGCTGACGTTTTGCGTTCTTTTATTGTCGCCCGGACAATGGTTTCGGATTAACCATCGCGCACGCATTGTCGCTAACTTGCTTGCGGCACGTTGGGGCGTCACTGGTGATTTGAGTGAGCTTCCCGAAGAGCCGAAATGGGAAATCAATACCACGACGTTGGAGACGGGAAAGAACTGGTACTTTTCTAAAACGCATATGGGGGATTGGGTTTACGGGAAGCATGCAAACCCACCATTTTCCATCGCTGAGGCCTGTGCGGCGTCCGCCGCTGTACCTTATGTGTTAGGGGCATTGAAACTTGCCATGCCAGAAAGCGGCTGGAGAAGTTCTCACTACTCCAGCACAAAGCAGTTGGAGGAACGCCCTGGAAAAGTCCGTCTCTGGGATGGTGGTGTTTATGAGAATCTCGGATTGGAGCGAATATGCAAGCCTGGCCAGGATATGCAGGGCTGCGATTTCGCAGTGATCAGTGATGCCTCAGCCCCACTCAAATTGGACCAAAGTGGCTTTTTTACGAAGTTGTTTTCAATTCCCTGGCGGATGGTTTCGGGCAAGCTCACGGGCCCAAGATTATTCGATGTGGCGAGTGAACAGGTTAGATCGCTACGGGTTCGCATGTTTTTTTCCGATTTGTTCAACGATGACCGGAATACCGAAGGGGTGCATATTCGACTTGGCAATCCTGTGAGGCAACTAGACAAACAGAATAAGTTCAAGCGTGAGGAGGGCGAATACGAGAACTACCAAAATGAAGAAGAAGTTCGTCAAGCTTCAGGCCATGCAACTACCCTAAGCAAATTGGGTAAGGCAGACTTTGATTGTGTTTGCCGCCATGGCTATGAAGCGGCGGAGGCGACCTTTCAAGGAATGACTCCACATCTAATTGATAGTAGCTTCGAGTAGCTGCCTTTTTAAAATGACAGATCATCGAAAACCTGAGCTTGGAGATACTGACCTGCCCCCCAAGACTGGTCATTCAGGTAGAGAGTTCTGCCGCATGATAGATTCCTTTCTTGGTGTTTGTCACGTCATCAGGGGCATGCCCCTGATGACGTGAGGCGAATTCCTTGGGCGTTGCGTAGCCCAGAGCGCTGTGCGGACGCCTTGTATTGTAGTCGATCCGCCAGTCTTCGATGATCCGTCTGGCGTCCTTGAGGCTGGTAAACCAGTGCTCATTGAGACATTCGTCGCGGAACCGTCCGTTGAAGCTCTCAACGAAAGCGTTCTGAATGGGCTTGCCGGGTTCGATAAAGTGGAGCCGGACTTTGTTGCGGTAGGCCCATTCGTCCAAAACCTTGCTGATCAGTTCGGGGCCGTTATCGACGACAATGGCTTTCGGCAGTCCCCGTGTCTCCGACAGCCGCTCCAGGACCCGCACCACGCGGGCGCCGGGCAAGGACGTATCGACTTCGATGGCCGGACACTCCCGGCTGAAGTCATCGACGATGTTGAGCGCCCGGAAGCGGGTGCCACTGGACAAACCGTCGGAGACAAAATCCATGGACCATCGCTCATTGACCCGGCCGGGCAAGGCAATGGGCTGGCGGTCGGCAGGACCGATCCGCTTTCTCTTGCGTTTGCGCACCTGAAGGCCTTCCTCCCGGTAAATCCGGTGCACCACCTTGTGGTTCGCTCGCCAGCCTTCGCGGCGCAGCAGAATGTAAAGACGGCGATAGCCGAACCGCCGCCGTTCACCGGCAAGCGCAACGATCCGTTCCCGTAAGCCACCATCATCCGGCCTGATGGGCTTGTATTGCCACGTTGAAAGATTGAGATCGGCCAACCGGCAGGCGCGGCGTTGGGACAAGCCATGTTCCGCAATCATGTGGGAAACAACCTTACGCCTGCCCGTCGGCCTCACCACTTTCGCGACAGAACGTCCTTCAAGGCGGCGTTGTCCAGCATCTGCTCGGCCAGCAGCTTCTTCAGCTTGGTGTTCTCCGATTCAAGTTCCTTGAGCCGCTTGGCGTCCGATACTTCCATGCCGCCGAACTTCGACTTCCAACGGTAAAAGGTCTGTTCCGCGATCCCGTGACGGCGGATGATCTCCTTTACCGTCGATCCCGCTTCCTGTTCTTTTAAAATCCCGATGATCTGCTCTTCGCTGAAACGCTTCTTCATGATGTCCTCCGTTTGGTGATTTTACCGGAGAACTCTCCTTCGTCATGACCCGGTTTTTGGGGAGCAGGTCAATAGGAGTTTCTTTCTCGCCTTGTTTAGTTGTGCAGAAAGGCAGCCTATCCGGGAATAGGTTTTTGCACCACAATTATTGTTTGGTTGCAGTGCCTGCAAGGGGAGGTTCGAATGGGCATTCGAACCTCGGAGTCATAATTCGATATTATGCGACTCTTCTAAAAACGAAGTTGGAGGAAGTATGGGGGGAGCATATATTGGACGTGCAATACTCTGAAGCGACAAAACAGAGCAACTTTTGGTCGCGGCTCTGAGAGATTGGCATTGTCGACATCATTTGGTGGGAGATGGATAGGTGTTCATGAATTCAGCAAAGGCAATTTTATTCTTTGCCTTTCTCACTCTCCAATTCGGGTGGGGAGTTCTGGTAAGTGATCGGGGTTATGCGAAGGCTTCTGATGAACTCTCGGTTGACTGGGCAGCACCAACCTCTCTTACCAATGAAGAAAAAGAGCGCTTGGATGCGCTTGTCCCACCGGCGAGTGCGGTGAGCGCAGTTGTAAAAGTCCCCGAAACTAAGGATATGCGGGCGCGGATGAGCGCCACTGGAAGCTATTTCGGGTTGCCATTTAGCGGAGACATGGAAGAAGGCTATGCTGCCGTTTTTCGGGGTGAAATTGATAAGGCTTTGAAATTACTTCGTGACGGGCAGGAGCGCGCTGGGGGGTGGAGCGATTTTATGATGTTCCGGCTGACCGGGATTGAGGCCGACCTATTGATTAGAGTGAATCGTGCCGCCGATGCTGATGCTGTGCTAAACAAGACAGCCTATTACGAAGATGAAGTCTGGGGTAAAACCTGGATTGCTTCGACACGACGCGGCGAGGCTCAGGCCCGCCTCAATGAACCCGGTAATGCGGAAGGCGACTTGGGACGGGTCGCCCTCAGCCTGGGCAGTTGGCAGATGCCTACTTACTTTGATTCTATGCCGAATTTGACCGACCTTACGATGCGGAGTGAAGCCAAGTTCCGCTCGCATATGGGGTTGGCCTCTCACTACACTCGTGCTGGCGATTACCCGAGGGGACTTGCCTGGGCATCGTCTACAGAAAAACACTTCCAAAACCTTTTCGAGCTCGCATCCAACCCGATGTATGGCTCCCATGTTCCTATTGTCCCAGACTTCTATCTCGGTAGGGGAGAAAACCTCGCATATCTTGGTGCTTCTCTGTTGGTCGTCGGGAAGGACCAGACGAAGGCTGAACCCTATTTTCAAGCCTCTGCTGGTTTCTTCCGTTCAATCGGGTTTGATGCGGGTGTGGCAATAACCGAGGCTTTCAAGGCTCAAGGATTATACGATGCTGGTTTTGTCGAGGCATTTCATACAACGGCGCAGTCAGCAATCGCACTGGCGGCAAAAGCTGGATTGCATGAAATCATCTGGCGCATCGAAGGGCGGCGCGGAAAGTTACTGTTGGCAGAAGGGAAGGTCGACGAGGCTCAAATGGCTCTTCGCCGGGCCCAGGCATCTATCGAGCTGGTAACAGGGGCCTTGTCTAGCGACCGGGCTCGGCTGCGTTTTGGAGTCGGTAAGGAAGACATTACCAGGCTGCTTGTCGAAATCGATGTTGCCAAAAATGACACCACGGCCCTTTTCGACGATTTGGAGCGGGGCCGGGCTAGGGCTTTTGTTGATATGTTGGCTGGGCGACAGGTGGCAACGGGGCGACAGCCGGAATTAGTTGCTGCGATTGGTGAGATCAATAGCGCCATACGCCAACAGCGGGTTGCGACCAACAGCGGCGGTGTCGATAGTGCTGCCGCTGTAAAACGGGAAAAGGAATTGCTCGACCACTGGCGGGCGCTTAATGAGGATCTACGGGCTAAAGATCCGGAATTGGCTGCAGCACTTTCCATTACCAACCAAAATCTGGTCTCGGTTCAGGGCAAACTGCAAAAGGGGCAGGTTCTCGCCTATGTTCTGCCAACGGCCGAGGATGCCGCTCAGCGAGTACTGCTGATTGATGCCAAGAACGCAAAGGTCATTACCTTGGCGGCAAGCCGAACCGATATTGACGATGCCGTCGAAGAGTTCAGCGATGCAGTTTCCATGGATGAAGCGGGTGAGCAAAAAACGGCTGCCAAAGTGTTGCAGCAAAAATTGAATTTGGCTCAGTGGGGGGGCAAGAAAACGCTATTCGTCGTTCCCAGCGGCCCATTCTATTTTGTTCCATGGGGGGCGCTTGAAGTTGTGTCGCCTATTGTCGTTCTGCCAACAGGTGGGTGGCTTGCCAGGACTCCGGATGAGGTTTCAACTACAAAAAAAGCCTCAGTGGTAGGAGACCCTAAATTTTTTGATGAGCTGGCGCAATTGCCTGGTGCGCGCAAGGAGGCCGAGCGTATTGGCAAGTTCTATAATGCCCGGACACTTGTAGGAGAAGAAGCTACAGAGGAAAACTTGCGCCAGAGTATCGGTGCGGGCGTATCGGTACTGCACTTGGCGACTCATGGAATCTTCGATGCCGAAAATCCTTTGAATTCGGCGGTGATGTTGAGTGGAAAAGGGAAGATGGACCCATTGACAGCTGCCCGCCTATTTGAAAATCCTTTGGCCGCCAAGTTGGTGGTTTTGTCTGCCTGTGAAACTGGAGCAGGCAAGGCAGTTGCAGGAGATGATTTCCTCGGGCTGGCGCGAAGTTTTTACTTGGGAGGAACACATGCCGTCATCAACAGTCTTTGGCCAATCTCGGACGCGGGAACTCTAGCCTTTATGGAAGCATTTCATTCTGTTGGCGTCGGGGGCAATTACGGCAAGGCTTGGTTGGCCGCGCGGAACAAACTTAAGAAGGATGGTTATCCACCATCGGTCTATGGCGCTTTTGTTCTGGGCGGGGCGAGTAAGGGTTAGCTGGGAATGCCGTCGTGAGCGAGAACTTCCGGAGAGAGCAGATTTGGGGGCTGATGGGCATTGCCCTGCTTGTTTACGGCCTCGTCGCATTGCTTGAGTGGCAGGTAACACCTCTGAAATTTTCCGAGAACTGGTTGCGCGATAAGCGGATTGAGCTTTTGACGCCACCGCGAGAAAGTCAAAGCGATTCGGTGATTGTTCTGACCATTACCGAAGACACATTAGCGACATTCCCATACCGGTCTCCTCTGGACCGCGGAGCGATTGCGGACGTTATTGCATTATTAGGGGCAGCAGGGGCTAAAGGAGTGGCGCTCGATATCCTTTTTGACCAGCCGACCGAATCGGCCAAGGACTTGAAACTCATACAAACCATGGCGGCCAGCTCGATACCCCTTATCGCTGCTTGGGGGGATGTCTCAAGCGGTCTTACCAAGGCGCAACGGGCCTATCTCACTGAGTTTCATAAGGCTGCAAAACTGACTCCCGGATTTGCAAAACTTGAAATTGATGGTGATGGCAAGATTCGTCGCATGCCTGAAGTTAAGGAAGACCAGCCTGTACCGACTGGATTAGCTGCGACATTGTTTCAAGCTGCATTGGGGGAGCCGCGGCGCCAGAGTGAGGCGATAGATTATCGTCAGGGAACGGCTGAAGGCGAACCACCATTCAAAACTTTTCCCCTACACACGGTAAAGTTTCTGCCGAAAGCATGGTTTTCCGGCAAATATGTCTTTATCGGAGCTGATTTGCCGTTGATTGATCGCCACCCAACCCCGGTTTCGACCTCTTTGCCAGGGGTCCTAATTCACGCACATATTCTCGATCAAATGGTTGAGGGACGGAGCCTTGCGGTTAGCCCTCCAGCGCTAAAAACAGCAATCTTGGTTCTATCCATCCTAATTGGGGCAGGGATTGCTGCGCTACAGATGCCGTTTTTGGGAAAAGCTTCTCTACTAATTGTCATCACTTGTTTTTTCTGGGCTGGTGGCTTTGCCTTCTATTACAACGGTGGACCTCTTGTGCCACTCTTATCCCCCACACTGGCACTCGGCCTGACATTCGGTGGGGTTAGCACCAGCTTGAGCCGTCACTATAGGCAGCAGCAAAAATTCATTACCAGCGCTTTCTCCAAGTATGTATCGCCAGAGGTTGTACAGACCTTGGCTGCCGACCCAGATAGTTTGTCGCTAAACGGTCAAAAGCGCGAAATGACTTTGATTTTTACAGATATCGCTGGGTTCACAACTCTCTCCGAACAGGTGGAACCAGAACAGCTCATGGGCGCCCTTAATGAATATCTTGATGGGATGAGTCGGATCGTGATCAAGCACGACGGTACCATCGACAAGTTTATTGGCGACGCACTTTTTTCGTTTTTTAACGCGCCGGTTGCTCAAGATGATCATGCTGAGCGAGCCATCAGTTGTGCGCTTGAAATGGATGAATTTGCTGAAAAGTTTCGCAAAAAGCAAAATGCTGCGGACCTTCCGATGGGCATAACCAGAATTGGCGTTCATACGGGCGAGGCGATTGTCGGAAACGTGGGGGGCGAAACTCGCTTCGACTATACGGCGATCGGTGACACGGTAAATACAGCCGCTCGGTTGGAGGGGGTGAACAAATACTTGGGCACCCGTATCTGTGTTAGTGCTGCTACAGTGGCTCTTTGTGGCGACATAGCGGTACGTGAAGTTGGTGCACTTGTGGTAAAAGGGAAGTCAGAAGGCGTTACCGTTTTTGAACCATTGCCTCCACAACGGATGGATAGCGAGCCGATCAAAGCCTATCTGGAAGCCTTTGAAAAGCTTCGTAAGGAAGAGCCAGAAGCACAACAGCTCTTCGAACAGGCCCGCAAGATATCCCCCGATGATCCCCTAACGCATTTTCACCTTACTAGGATGCAGAATGGGGAAACGGGAACAAGAATTGTTATGAAAGGGAAGTAGACTGATGCGGCTTGGATTTTTGAAATTTGCATTTGCGGCATTCTCTTTAGGAATAGGGGTAGTTGCGAGTGCGGGCTTTGCTTCGGCTGGTCAATTGGTTGTCATCCAGTCCAACGTGGCTGCCATTACGCCAGGAGCAATTTTGAAATCTGAAGGCCCCATTGATATTACCGATGGCGGTTCCGTCAAGATGATTAGTGAGAGCGGTAAAACTATTGTCCTGAAGGGGCCGCATTCAGGCGGCATTTCCCAACCCACAGGCCCTGCTAATTCAAAATTGGTGGCGGCTCTTTCTTCTATTGTTTCTGGTGACGATGGCGGCGGCTCAACCCTAGGAGCGGTTCGGGCTGGCAAGACTGCAGCGAAGTTGCCTGATCCCTGGGTGCTCAATATTGGCCGTTCGGGGAACCATTGCATCAAATCCGGTAGCGCGGTTTTGTGGCGTTCGACCCATGCCACTCCCCGTTCTTTGAGCCTGAAAAACCGGACAGACAAGAGCAAGGCTAAGGTTGTATGGCCCAAGGGTGAAGAAAGAATGGAATGGCCAGAAAGTGTGAAACTAACTGATGGCGCAACTTATCTGGTCCGGCTCAAGGGCGATAGTTTGGCGACCAAGATTATTTTGCATCAAATGCCTAAAGGAATTAACTCCGGCCTTGATGAAGCCCTATGGATGGGGGAGCAAGGATGTAATGCTCAGGCACGAATGGTGCTGGAAAATCTTCAGTAACTAAAAATCTGCAGCGAGACCATCAATGGTATCGTGAATTTGCTGCTCGGTATGCAAACTGCTGATGAAGAACCGAAGGCGGGCAGCGTTTTCCGGCACGGCAGGGTAGGCGATGGGTAGGGCCAAAACTCCGCGTTCTCTCAGAGAATAATGAAGCTTGAATGCCTTTTCTGTTGCACCGATAAGAACTGGAATAACAGCCGAGTTGGCGCTCATTCCGGTGTCGATCCCTCTCTCCTTAGCGAGCTTAAGGAATAGCTGGGCACGGTCTTGAAGGCGGGTCACTCTTTGTGGGTCGCCTTTAAGGAGGCGCAGGGCCGCAAGAGCAGCCGCAGCATCCGGTGGCGACATGCCGACGCTGTAGACAAACCCAGGCGTAGTCAGCTTAAGAAAGTCGATAAAATCCGACTTACCAGCAATATAGCCGCCACAGCTGGCAAAGGTCTTGCTGAAGGTGCCCATCCAGAGATCGACTTCTAGCGGATCAATATTGTGATGTTCTCCCAAACCTCGTCCTGTCGCGCCGAGTACTCCCATGGAATGGGCCTCATCGACCATCAAAAGGGCGTTGTGACGTTTCTTAATTTCTAAGATGGCGGGCAGTTCAGCGACATCTCCGTCCATGCTGTAAACACCCTCAATGACGATGAGTACCTGCTTAAATTCATTCCTCCTTCGGGCCAGGATGCGCTCCAGCGCCTGAGGGTTGTTATGGGGAAAAGGTAGGACCGTAGCGCCTGAGAGCTTAGCGCCTTGCTGGATGCTGGCGTGAATAAGGGAGTCATAGACGATTAGATCGCCGGGGTTGCAAATATGGCCGATGACGTTTTCATTTGTTGTGAACCCACCAACGAAAATTATTGAATCTTCTACTCCTACCCACTCGGCTATCTCTCGCTCCAATACCCTATGCAGCGGGCGTTCACCTGACACCAGGCGGGAGGCTGACACCGAGGTTCCGTAGGTGTCTATGGCATCTTTTGCCGCTTGTGAGACGGCGGGATCGCCAGACATGCCTAGGTAATTGTAACTGCAGTAATTGACAAGCTCTTGACCGTCTAGGTTGGTTAGGTTGGTATTAATCCCTTGGCTCGCTTGGAAGAAAACGTCGCCACGGCCATCCATGTCCAGTGCTTTAAAATGACGCTGCATCTCCAAATACTCTTCGGGGAACTGAAAACCTCCATGAGTTTTCTCTGGAGCAGAGTTCTGCTTCGATCGCAGCATGGTTTCCAGAAGATTTCTTTTTTCTTCGGGCGACAAAATTGATAAATCCGAAGGGGTGTCAGCCATGGTCGCCTCCTTCCGCCAAAAGCCTTTCGAGCTCGGCCTGAACTTCCTCGTCGCTCATTTTGTTAACGTCGATAGCCGTTTCATCGATGGGTTGCGGAGAAGATACCGGTGCTGCGTCAGTCCATTTTTCACCAACGGTTTGGATCAAGTCTGCTGTCGTTAAGTCGGGCCGTAAAAGGGCCATACGGGGCAGGGCGACACCAAAGGTTGTTTCAATGGCGACGGAAAGCTCAACCCCCATCAGCGAATCAAAGCCCATTGTTGAGAGGGGTTTTGTGTGGTCCAACCCATCAGGCGCAACACCGAGAACCCAGGCGACTTCTTTTCCCATTTGCTCAATCAAATAGGTATCTCGATCCTGAGGCTCCGATGCCGCTCCCTCTTTCTCAACAGCTCCGGCTCTTCCATGACCGATCGCTCGAGGCAATTCCGCGTACCGAAGAGACGTTGCAACCGGTGTGGAGAATCTGCCCAGGGTTTCCCATTCCACCAGTGCAGCGGCTAGGTAAGGAACGCCGGTCCTTAGGCCATGGACAATTGCTTGCCAAGCCTGGTTTGGACTGATTCCTTTAACACCTTGCCGCAAAAACGTGTCTTCTGCGTCTTGAGTGCGCGCCACATATCCAACTTTGTCGAGGCTGCCCCAGCCAATGGTCAACGCAGGCAATCCTCTTGCCTGACGTAATCGCGCCAATTGTTCTAGGAACTCGTTGGCCGCACCGTAGGCTGATTGCCCGGTATTGCCAATGAGATTGGCTATTGAAGAGTACGAGATAAAGAAATCGAGGGGCTCCTCCTGCGTCGTTTCATGTAGATGCCAGGCGCCCAGAAGTTTGGGCTTAAGAACATCCTGTAGGTCATTCTCGGTTAGGTCTTTAATCGGCATGTCGCGCAAAACCATGGCGGCATGAATGACGCCGCGTAATGGCGGCATTGTGCCGCGGATATCGGCCAGGACATCTTCGATCACCCTACGGTCAGACACGTCACCTGCGACAGCCTTTATGTTTACTCCAGCAGCTTCCAGAGCTGGAATTGCCTCCTGAGCTTCAGGCGACGCCGCACCGCGCCGACCAATTAACACCAGATTGCGCGCGCCATTGGATGCCAGCCAGCGGGCCGTGGCGAGGCCAAAGCCGCCTAGTCCACCGGTAATCAAGTAAGTCGCATCGCCGTTGAGCTTGATATCTGCGCTGGTTGGGAGAGGGGCCGGTGATGCACTGCCGTAGGACAATACCCATTTGCCCATATGCTGAGCACCGCGGACGCCATGAAGTGTTTCCAAAGTGGCCGTGGACGGTCTCGAGCGGAAGGGAGCCGGGTTGAGAATTCCCTCGTCCATCAATTCTGTCAGTTCTTCAAGAAGAGACTCAATATGCTCCGGGTTGGCCCGGCTCATGCTTTCCAGGTCGAAAGCCGAGAAGGATATTCCCCGTTCCAACGCTTGCATTTGTAGGGATGCGCCGTAATGGAGATTACGGATATCAATCATTTGCCCTGTAGCCGCTTTGAGCAAGGTGAGAGACGCCTCGGTCAGCTTCGGCGGCAGAGTGCTGAGCACGACATCGACACCTTGCCCCGCTGTGACGGCCTGAATTTCTTTTACAAACCCATCGGTACGGGAGTCGCCCACATAGGCCAGCCCAAGAGCGTTTAGAAATGCCCGCTTTTCCGGGGTGCCCGCCGTAGCATAAATCTCCGCCCCAAGATGGCGTGCAACCTCAATGGCGGCCATTCCTACACCGCTGGCCCCTGTATGAATAAGGACGCGTTCACCCTGCTGCAGACGGGCATGGCGATGTAACGCGTGGTAGGCGGTGAGGAAGGTGATGGGAATACCCGCGGCGGCCTCAAAGCTAAGCCGTTTGGGTTTTTTGGTCAGGAACTGTGCTTCGGTAATAGCCGTGCTGGAGAAACTGCTATGGATCAGCCCCATGACACTGTCGCCGACTTGCAAGTTCTCCACGCCTTCGCCGACGGCCGTAATTACCCCAGCACCTTCGTGACCGAGCGCGGAACCATCGAGGGTTTCCACATCGTCGAGCAGTCCGGCAATTTTGGCAAAATCCTTGAAATTGACCCCCGACGCCCGGATGTCCAAGCGGACCTGACCGGGGCCCGGTTTGCGTTCGGGAAGTTCAAAATAGGCAAGGTCATTTGGCTGCCGTTGCCCTGTTTGCCGGAGTTCGAAAGGCAAGATGGACCCATCCGCAGGCGGCTCTGCTTTTTTAATGACAGCGCGGTGGATGTAGCGTTGCCCCCCGCGTAAAGCGACCTCTTCTTCTCCGCTCCTTGACAGCAACTCTCGGCAAAGTTCGGAAATTTCGTCTGGGGTAGGAGAGGTGCTGAGATCGATGAGAGTTGTATTCAAATCCCCATGTTCGGTCATAACGACCCGGCCAAATCCCCATAGGGGGGCTTGCGATAGCTTCGTATTCGTCTCGTCACCGATGCACTGAGCGCCGTTGGTTATCACCCAAAGGCCATCAATGTTTTCCCCGGCGGTCGTTTGAACCAATTCCATAGTTCGCAAACAGCAGTCAACGGCTTCCTGGCTCAAGGCTTTGTCGTTAGCAGTGGAAAGGGTGCGCAGATCGACAATTAAAGGTGCGCGACCATCTATGGTTAAGGAGCCAATAGAAGGGAGGGTGCCGCCTTCGACCACGACCACTGTTTGGCCTTGTTTCTCCAACTCTCCTTTAAGGGCATCGGCCACTCCCTGGCTGTCTGGAAGCAGGGCGAAGGTCGGTTGAGCGCTGGCCGTGGCTACTTTGTCAATTTGCCCATCCCGCGAAACCTCCGGACCACGTGCCAGGATAACCTCCTGCAAACTCGGCTGCCCATCTACTCGATCACCGACGGTTTCGATAGAGTTATACCCGCATTGCCCTAAAAGCCCTGTCCAGCGCTCGCGCGTCAATGTCGCGTGGTTTGGCCGTAAATCATGGTCGTTGAACAACCACCATCCCGGCAGCATGCCAAAGACCAGATCGAACCAGTAGGGAGGATCTGTAAGCTCAAGAAGCAAGACCATGCCTTGGGATGACAGAAGTTCGGAAACGTTGGATATGGTATTTTTCAGGTCCGCCGTAGCATGGAGAACGTCTGATGCGATAATCAAATCGAAAGTGTGGAGATCGAAGTCCTGATCGGCAGGCAGCTTTTCAATGTCCAGTGTTTCGAATTGAAGGAAAGGATAGGCTTGAAACTTGGCGCGCGCCTGCTTGAAGAACGAGGCCGAAATATCGGTGAAAACGTACTCGGTTCGAGACGGTGGCAGCAGAGGCAATAGGAGAGAGGTTACCCCTCCGGTTCCCCCTCCGATTTCCAAAATCCGGAGGGTTTGGCCTTTGGGTAACTCTGCGACGATACTTCCGACGGCTTCTGCCAAGATACGGTTATAGGGGTGGAAGGAGGGCGAGTCCTGATAGAGATGCTCCATAATGAGGGAGCCTTGAGGGAACAAGAGCGAGAGCGGTTCTTCCGCATCGATGAGGACGTCGGCCAAGGCATTGCCGCAACGCTCCATAATGGTCAATTCTGCCTGAAACTCTGGATGCTGTCTCAGGAGCCGGTTCCATGAGGATTCAAGGCTACCTGTCTCGGGGAGCGTCCGTGTTAACCAGCTGTCACTATGGCGCTCCAAGACTCCGGCTTCAGCAATGACCGACAAGATTCTTTCGGTTAGGCGCTCATGCCGTGGCGCAATGCCTAATTGCTCTATCAGCCCGGTCGTAGAGAATTCTTCATCCTTTTGCCATTGCCACCCAAGGCTTGTCAGGCTCTGGGCAAAATACCCTGCGGTCAAGGCGTCGAGAGCCGGTCTGATGTTTGCATAATAGGCAGCACGCTCTTGCCGATGATTCCGGTTGTTGCTGACTTCGAGCTTGGATGCCAGTTGGTTGGGATTGGGTAGGTGTTGGGCTTGCCGCGTCGTATCCTCGTTCGAGGCCAGACGCCATTCAAAATCGTAGAGAGCGCCTTGAAGGCTGTTTTTCCTGTTTTCCTCTGGATCAGCCATGTGCCGGCAGGTGAACCCGCTGACTTCGGCCAGCACATTGCCGTCATCGTCCGTCATTTGAATGTCGCCAACTACGGTTTCCGTCGTTGTGCTTACGACTTGGGCCAGAGCTTTAAAGGCATTTTGTGGCGAATCCCAGACACGAAGCCGTTTCAGGCCTACCGGTAGGAAGGTTCCCTTTAATGGCAGGGCGGCCATGAGTTGGAAGCAATTGTCGAGGACTGCTGGGTGCAGGATGTGTGTTCCGATTTGCTTTTTGAGAGAGTCGGGAACTTCGAGCCGACCGAAAACTTCGTTGGAACCGATGTGAAAGGCTTCTACGTGCTGGAATTGCGGCCCGTATTCCAGTCCCATTTCGATGAAACGCTGATATCCGTCGGCTTTACTCAGTTCGTCATGCTGTCGGAGTTCGATTGCGTTGGGGCGTTCTTCGCTGGTCGTGCCGATCAGCAGGCCTGTCGCGTGACGGGTCCAGGCACGGCCTTTCTGCTCCGAGGGCTGGCTATAAATGGAAAATCGTTGTTCGTCTTCCATAACCAGTTGGACTGATGTCGACGAGCTGTCGTCCAGAATCAACGGATTTTCAATTTTGACATCTTCTAAAAGTAGTGCGCCTTCAGAGCCATGCAGTTCGCGCCCGGCAGCCAGGGCCATCTCGATATAGCCTGCGGCAGGGAAGACGACCGTACCACGGACTTTGTGATCGCTAAGGTATCCCGGATGGTTCGGCCCGATAGTCGCCTGCCATGTGGGTAGAGCCGAAGCCATGCGCCTGCCAAGCAGAGGGTGGATGGTTTTATTGTCGAGCCCAATCCCGGTCCTTTGAGTCTTTGATTCTTCAGATTCCGTCCAATAGGAATTCCGTTGCCAGGGGTAGGTTGGTAACCGGACAAACTGTCCAGTTTTGGGAAGTAGACGCTCGAAGTCCAGAGGGTATCCGCTACAGTGCAGTTGACCTGCGGCCTCCACCAATACTGTGCCGTCGTCTTCATTGCGTCTTAGTGAGGCAATCACCGGGGCTTTGCTTTTGGCAGTGGCGAGGCATTCATTAATTGAAGTTGCCAAAACCGGGTGTGTGCCGATTTCAATAAAGAAATCGCACCCCTGGTTCATAACAGTCTCCAGGGCTTTGGCGAAAGCAACGGGCTCACGGACATTGCGTGGCCAGTACGATGCACCCAGGCCTTTGCCGTCAATGGGCAAGCCGGTCACTGTGGATACGATAGGAATCGACGCGCTATGCGGGGCAATTCCGTCGATTGAGGCTTCAAGTTCGTCGATGATCTCATCCATGACCGGGCTGTGATAAGGGACATCGACCTTGAGGAAGCGGGCGAAAACCTCGTCGAGTTCCAAGATGCGCTCTATACGCTCCAGGGCCTCGGTTTCGCCGGATAAGGTGACGCCGCTGGGGCTGTTGACAGCGGCGATGGCGACGTGTTCTTCCTGCCCCGAAAGGTAAAATGAGGCTTCAGCCTCGGTCAAACCAACCGCGAGCATTTTCCCCCGGCCTGCGGTTGTCGCCTGAAGGCGGCTTCGATGAAAGCAAACGCGAATGGCGTCTTTGAGGCTCAAAGTTCCTGAAATATGTGCGGCGGCCAGTTCGCCAACGCTGTGACCGACGACGATTTGGGGCTCAACGCCCCAAGAGCGCCAAAGGGCTGCCAGAGCAACCTGAAGAGCGAAGATAGCTGGTTGGGCAAACTGGGTTTCGTCAATGCGGGTGTCTTTTTCGTCGGCGCTAAGTATGTCGAGTAACGACCAATCTGTCGTATGGTTACGAAACAGTTCTGCAATCTCTTCAATCTTTGCGGCAAATAAGGGTTCACTTTCCATAAGCCCCCGGCCCATGGCCCACCACTGCTGGCCCATCCCTGAAAAAATGAAGGCAACTCTTTCGGAGGGGGCTGCTCCCACTTCACCGTTGAAAACGCCGAGCCGACGTTCATTGGACAAAAATGCCGCCAACTTTTCCTGACATTCCTCATTGGTCCGGGCGGCAATGGTGAGTCTGTGGGGATGATGCTGGCGATGTATTGCGGCGGCATAGGCGGCGTCGCGGAGGCAAGATTCTTCAGATGTCAGAAAAGTCGAATACTGTTCGGCCATTTCCCTCAAAGCTTCACCACTGCGGGCTGACAGGCAAAGGAGGGACGGGCGTTGATTCTCTATGGTAGAGGGCTCGGCTTCTTCTCGGCTCTCGACTCCTTCGACCACCAGATGGGCATTGGTGCCGCCAAAGCCAAATGAGTTGAGGCCAGCTAGGCGTGGGTGCCCTTTCTTCACCAGCCAAGGTTCCAATTTAGTCGGTACCCGGAGGTGGAGGCTCTCAAAAGGAATATCCGGATTGGGGGTTTCGAAATGCAGGTTGGGCGGCACTTGCTGGTGCTTGAGCATTAATGCAACTTTGATCAGACCTGCGACCCCGGCTGCCGACTCAGCATGGCCGAAGTTACTTTTGACCGATCCGACAAGACAATCTTCGCCTTCCGGACGGCCTTCTGAGAAAACACTTCCCAGTGCATGAGCTTCAATAGGGTCACCAACGGGAGTTCCCGTTCCATGGGCTTCCAGGTATTGGACCTCGCCGGGCGCAATGCCTGCTCTTTTAAGGGCAGTGCGTATTACCTCTTTCTGAGAGTCCCCATTGGGGACCGTAATGCCTTTAGTGCGTCCGTCCTGATTGACCGCACTGCCACGAATGACGGCGTAGATAGGGTCTCCGGCAGCAACCGCTTCGTCCAAAGTTTTTAGGGCAATCATTCCGACACCGTCGGCCCTTGCATAGCCGTTGGCTCGCGCATCGAAGCTCTTGCTCCGGCCGTCGGGCGATAACATGGATGCCTGGCTTAGCATCATGGTCATTTCCGGCACAATCTGGAGATTGACACCTCCGGCCACAGCAAGTTTGGTTTCTCCTGCTTGTAAGCTTTGACAGGCAAGGTGAATGGCGACCAGAGAAGAAGAGCAGGCCGTGTCGATAATCATCGAGGGGCCCTTGAAATCGAAAGCGTGAGAAATACGATTGGCGGAGATCGTCGTGGACATGCCTGTTGCCGAGTGAAGCCCATGCTCGCCGTACTCAGACTGCCGCATATGGAGGTTCTCAAAGTCATGGGTGAACAAGCCCACGTAAACCCCCACCGCATCGCCGGCCCACTGAGCCGGTATCAGACCGCCGTCTTCGAAAGCTTCCCAAGTGACTTCCAGCAAGAGCCGCTGCTGTGGGTCCATGGCTGCAGCTTCACGAGGAGAGATTCCGAAAAACATCGGGTCGAAGCCGTCGATGTCTTTAAGGAAACCGCCTCTGCGTGCGTAAACCTTGCCATTCTTACCCGGGTTCTCGTCAAAATAGGCGTCAAGATTCCAGCGTGTTGTTGGGACCTCGCCAGTTCCGTCGTTGCCTTCCGATAAACATCTCCAGAAATCGACCGGGGAGTTGATTTCTCCAGGGAAACGGCAACCAATCCCTATGATTGCTATTGGCGAGTTATTGTTTTTGGTGGTGGTTTTTTTTTTAGTTTTCGTCGTATTCATTCAAGGGCCAATTCATACTTTCCATTGGGAGACAGTTTTCTTTGAATCCCGCTGGTATATAGGCGATTGGGCATTTGTTGCCCAGGGGAATTATGGACGGGGAGGGGGCTGTTGCGCAACTGGATAGATGTACTAGTTTGTGGGGCTTGGCAGGGTTTCCAAAGTTCTCTATCCTCTCGTCAAAATCTTGTCTGAAAATACAGCGATGCGGGAGGCTGGCCAACGTGGCAATATTACGCCAGAAGATTGAGGTGAGGCCTGTCAGGACAAAAGCTGAAAAGCGGATTTTTCTAACGCTTTCAAAGCAACTTCATAGGAATGAAGAAAACTGGATTTTCCCACTTGATTTTGATGCCGTTAATCGCATCGATAAAGAAAAAAACCCGTTTTTCGAATTTGGTGAAGCAGAGTTTTTTGTCGCCTACCAGGAAGGCAATCCCGTAGGCCGGATTTCGGCCCAGGTAAACCAACGACACCTGGAATGTCACGATAATGCGACCGGACATTTCGGCTATATTGATGCTTGCGATTCCCCTGACGTTTTCAAAGCTCTGTTAACTGCGGCTGAGCAGTGGCTGGTAAAGCGCGGAATGAGAAAAATTGTTGGTCCCTTCGATTTATCGATCAATGAAGAAAGCGGATTGCTGGTCGATGGTTTTGATACCCCGCCGATGATAGCCATGACGCATGCTTGCCCCTATCACGGACAGCATTTAGAGGCCGCGGGATATGAAAAGGTCAAGGACCTGCAGGCGTTTCTTGTCGACATATCAGACAAGCGAAATGAGCGCCTCGATCGGATGCTGCAGAAATCTGCGGGAAGTGAAAAAATCACCATCCGCCCTCTTAATATGTCTCGCTACGATGAAGAGCTTGAGGCTGTTATGGACGTTTTCTGCGATGCCTGGTCGGAGAATTGGGGGTTCATTCCCTTCACTGATTCGGAAACAAAGCATCTCGCTAAGGCCATGAAGCCAATTATTCAGCCTGAAATTGCTTTGATTGCAGAAATCGACGGAGACGTGGCGGGAATTATGATGGCAGCTCCGAATATTAATGAAGCGATCGCCGATTTTGATGGCAAACTATTCCCCTTTGGATGGGCAAAATTCTTGTGGCGCTTGAAGGTGAAGGGTTTAAAAACAGGCCGCGTAATGCTCGCCGGAGTACGCAAAAAGCACCATGGGACCATGCTAGGCATGACCGCCTTTGCGATGTTGTTGCAGCGGTTGATCGAAAATGGACATCAAAAAGGCTACCGTTTTGGCGAGCTTTCTTGGGTCCTTGAAGACAACAAACCCGTTCAGCGTCTGCTCGCGTTGGGCGGTTACCAGCCCTACAAAACATATCGACTCTATGAAAAGGAAATCTCGTAACTGACAGGCAACTTTTTTTGCCCTTCGGCTACTTGGAGGAACTCAATGACACCACTCGAAAAAAGAACAATTTCAGCCTTTGCCAAGGCAGCTATGAAGGACGAGAAAGAGCTAACACTTGAGACAAAATTTGAGGAGATTGGGACCGACTCATCAGACTTCATTTGTATGATTTTTGAACTCGAAACAGAGTTCGATATCGAGATTCCGCAAGATTTCGAGAACAATGAGTTTGTGTCGCTTGGGGATGTTGCCGAAGCGGTGCAGAAATATGTGACAGACAACAATATCGACATATCGAAAGCGGGGACCGCATGACCCGACGGGTCGCCATTACCGGCTGCGGCTATATTAGCGGCCTTGGATTGGGCCGTGAGGCTTTGACCTCTGCCTTCAAGGAGGGGCAGAGCGGTATTCGTTCTATCGAAGAAGACTACCCGGACGTTGTTATGAAAGAGGCGGCCCCGGTCGCTGATTATGTTCCGGAAGACCATTTTTCCAAGGTGGCTTTGGTTCAGCAGTTGGATCCATTTTCCCAGTTTGCTTTGGTCGCGGCTCGTGAAGCTTGGGCAATGTCGGGTTTCGAGCCGAGCGATCAAGAAAGAACCCGAACGGCGGTGGTCGTCGGGACCAGTGCTGGTGGGCTCCATACCATCGACGCGAATTTTGTCCAGACGGCTCGTCGTGTCCATCCGATGGCTATCCCAAAACTGATGGCGAGTGCTCCCGCAGGACAGGTGACTATGGAGCTCAATCTGCATGGACCTTCGTTCGGCGTTTCCAGTGCCTGTTCGTCTGCGGCCCATGCCCTGGCTCAGGCTTGTCTCCTGATCCGTTCAGGCATGGCGGATGCGGCTGTTGCGGGCGGGGCCGAAGCAACTTGCCTAAAACCCAATTTCAGGGCTTGGGATGCATTGAGAGTGGGGGCGAAGAACGGCTGCAGGCCGTTCTCCAATGACCGGGACGGAATTGTCCTGGGCGAGGGAGGGGGAATCTATGTTCTTGAAGAGCTGGAAAGCGCCAAAGCGCGTGGCGCTGTTATTCTGGCGGAGATTGCGGGGATCGGCATGACGTCCGATGCTGGAAACCTAGTTGCTCCCAACGAAGAATGGATTGCTGCCGCAATGCACCGAAGCTTGGAGGATGCCAATTTGAATCCTGAAGATGTGGGCTACATCAATGCCCATGGAACGGGAACAAAGCTCAACGACCTGACAGAAACCAACGCAATGAAAGCCGTTTTTGGTGACCATGCCTATAAGGTAGCTATTTCTTCTACCAAGCCGGTTCACGGCCACACTCTTGGGGCCGCTGCCGGAATTGAACTGGCTGCTGTGCTGATGGCTCTAAACGAAGGCATTATCGCTCCAACTCTAAACTATAGTGAGGCTGACCCCGAATGCGACTTGGACTACGTTCCAAATGAGGCCCGGGAGGGCAAAGTGAAAGTCGCTCTATGTAACTCATTTGCCTTTGGTGGGATGAACGCTGTTATGGCGCTCCGGTCGGTTTCGTAGGTGCTCTCATGCCCAGGAAAAACTTCAGATCCATTCTGATTACCGGTGCCAGCAGTGGCATCGGAGCGGCCCTGGCGACCACCTTCGCAGCGGCGGGCGTGACATTGTTTCTTGGGGGGCGTGACAAAGAGCGGTTGGCTGAGACCGGCAATCGTTGTTCAGAAAAAGGGGCAAAAGTCTCCACCCATGCAATTGATGTAACGGATTGCCAAGGAATGGAAGACTGGATAGCTGGCGCCGATAGGGAAACATCTCTGGATCTGGTTGTTGCCAATGCCGGACTTGGTGGCGCTGAATCTTTGGCAGGAAAGAATGGCGAGGACCAAAACTATATTCGGCAGATGATTGACGTAAATATTGTCGGAATGCTCAATACCGTTGCCCCTCTACAGCAGACCTTCATAGACCGGCAGTCGGGACAATTTGCCCTTGTCAGTTCAATTGCCGCATATCGTGGGTTGCCGGACTCTCCTGGGTACTGCGCGACCAAGGCAGCTGTAAAAACCTATGGCGAGGCCCTGCGGCCGCTTTTGATGCCGCATAAGGTTGGCGTCAGCGTTATCTTGCCTGGATATGTCGAAAGCCGCATGAGTGACAGCCTGACAATTGATAAACCGTTTTTGATGACCTCTCAGCGCGCGGCGACGATTATTCGCAAGGGGCTTGAGAATAATCGTGCGCAAATCGCCTTCCCATGGCAGATGTCATTTGCATCGCGCCTGGGGGCCGCGCTTCCTTTGTTTTTAGGGGATCGAATCTTGAGCCGTTTCCGGGTCAGCTAACCAGTTAAAAGGTGTACTTCACGCCCATGGAAAGAACGTCGTTCTTATTCCAGCGGCCGAGTTGAGAACTCGGCTTTCCAGCGACAATCGCTCCTGCTGCATTGAATGTCAGGTCGTCGTTGTATTTGTATTCAATTTCAAGAGCGCCAAGTCTATCGTCATCTTCCATATTGTAGATGCCGGTGAGTGTTCCCTTGAGTTTGTCAGAATAGACCAGCTCCAGTTTGCCCAGAAACGCATTGTGGAAGGATCGGTTTTCTCGCGACCCAGCAACAGAGCTACTGTTGTTCTGCGGATGAATAACCGAATCATTGGAAAATTCTAGAGTCCCGGTGATTTCTTCGAGTCCAATTTCGTGGGCCATGTTTACCTCTTTGTAGGTAACTCCCACCATAGAACGGGCAAAATCATCGTCTTTTTTACGAAGCGTGTCCTGGACAAATATCTCACCATAGAGCCCAAGGGGACCATCAGTGTAAGAAACCCCGGCGGAAGCTGAGCGGGCCTGTACGGAGTCTTCAAAGAGTGTCAGTGCTCCGCCGATCACTTCAGTTCGTGAAACGGTGTAGGCCCCGGGGCCATAGTAACCCGAAACAAAAAAATCCAGGCCATCACGCACCCCTTCATAGCGGACCAGATAGCCCCATTCGCTGAGCTCCCTTGACCGGAATCGTCGGGTGCTGGCTGCGGGCGTTTTCCATCGTGAATCATGGGCGACGTCGCCCGTTGCTGTCTCAAAGGGCATCAAGGTGACAGATAGTTTGTCGTCTTCGAGATATCGAGTCGCCTTAAGTTGCCAAACGCCCATCGCTATAGCGTGAAGGGGCATGACATAGTTGGTCTTGCCAAAGTGATCAGCGGGAGAAGCTATGTTGCCATAGCCTTGTGAGACCGTAGTCTTGCCAATCAAGAAATCATAGTTGTCCGTTTCGAAAGTTAGATTGAGCGTGGTGAAGTCGATAAATCGTGCTTCCTCGCGGGTCGATTTCGGTGTGGTGAAGATGCCTTGTTCGTTGCTCGGCGAGGTGTAGGACATATACCCATCGATATTGAGCGCGATACTATCGCTCAAGTCGGCCTGAGTTTCGACTGAGAGCTTATTCCACCAGTGAACTGGCTGGTCATCCGAAGTACTTGTGTTGGCGATGACGGATGGGTTCTGTGGGTAAAAATCAACAATGCTTTCAAGCCTGTAGACGGCATTTTCTTGGAGTTGAAGGGCCCAGTCAGGCAAGAGTTTAGATTCGTCTTCGTCAGAGGCCCAGGCGGAAGGCGAGATGCACTGCCCTAGCATGACTGCTGAAAAAGTCAATCCATGCACAAATTTGGTTCGGCGCATTCTCTTAAATTTAGTCCAAAACCTAGACACCACGATTTTCCAAGACAATTGTTCTGCATTTCGTGTCTGCAATAGATCATTTATCATATCGAATTGGAATAGACCATCTATCATAATTGATTAAGATGAAAAGCTCTTTTTGTCCTGCGGTGTCCAAGTTAGCTGTTGTTAGCGCCCTGGGAAAAATGGCACGCTTAATTTATCAGTTTTTTGTGGTGAACGGGGGCTTCAATGGTTCGGCTTTCATTTCTTTTTGCGATTACTATTTTCTTGGCTTCTTTTGTCCCAGTGCAGGCAGCCGATGACCTGACGGGGCGCCAAATTATGGATGAAGCATCGGAGCGTCATGATACTCCAAATGAGTTTTCAACTCAGGAAATGATCCTGATTGATCGGAAAGGAAACGAAAGATCGCGCGCCGTCAGACGGTTCCAGTTGGAAGTGGAAGACGGACTAAAGAGACTTTTGATGGTCTTTGACACTCCCAAAGGCGTCAAAGGCGTCGCCATGCTGACTTGGGAAAAGAAAGACGCGGAAGACGATCAGTGGACCTATCTTCCTGCACTAAAACGCCTGAAGCGTATCGTCGGTGGCGGCAAGCGGAATTACTTTATGGGGACCGACTTTGCCAACGAAGACTTCGATGTTGAGGACCGGGATTCCTTTAAGTACGAACGGTTGGAAGATGCGACCTATGATGGAAAAGAAGTCTATGTGGTGGATGCCTTTCCAGTTGGAAAAGATGCTAAGAAAAATACCGGCTACGAGCGCCGCCGCATTTACATCGGCAAGGACAATTTTTTCCAATACAAGACCGACTTTTACGAACGCCGTACGGGCAAGCATTTGAAAACCATGACAGTCGAAGAGGTGGCGACCCTAGACGGCGGAATCATGCGTGCCAAAAGAGCACTAATGGACAATTTCAAGAACAAGCACAAAACACGAGTTGTGACCAAGTCTTGGGATTTTTCGAAAAAGGCGGTTAGTCCAAAAATTTTCAAGCATCGATATATTGAACGCAAAAAGCACATGCGATGACAGCGCGATAATCTCTGGCAAATGAGGTGTCGTCAGGTAAAGGCTCTTTGAAAGAAGCAGAATAGATATGTTCCAGAAAATCTTGACCTTTGGCGGCACTCATCGCCTTTATGCCTTCATTTTAATGGTTGTCCTATCGGGGGTTGCTTACTTGGGAATGCCCTGGGCGGCTATCGGGCTTCCTGCGTTAGATGTTGAATTTGGCCAGTCAAAGCTGCGGATGGATTCCGCATATGATTCGCTTCTGGACAAGACGGACCCATCCTACGCCATTTATCAAGAGTCGGTTGCCACCTTCGGGTCTGACTATATCACCCTGGTTTACGTCCGCGATGAAGATCTGTTCACACCTGAAAAGTTGTTGGAGCTTCAGGAGTTCACCTATGAGATTGAGAAGCTCGATTTTGTCGAGCGGGTCAAGAGCCTGTTCACAATCACCAATGTGCGAGATGTCGACGGTGATCTAGATACGAGCGCTCTCATGTCGACTGCGCCGGAAACTCTGGAAGAAGCCCTACAGATCCGTGAAAGGGCAAACGAGAACCCCTTTGTGCCGGGCAACTTCTTATCGAAGGACAATAAGGGAACGGTCATTACGGTTATTCTGGAGCCCCGTTGGGGGGATGCAGAGTTGCCGAGGCTTGCACTCAATTCTATAGAGGACTTGATCGAACCCATACGTGGGAAGTTTGACTATGTAACCCAGATTGGTCCGCCCAAGGTGCAGGTTGGCACTCAGGATGGAATTATGGGGGATACCTTTGTTCTGACTCCCCTGGCCGCAGGTGTATTGATCGTATTCAACTTCGTTTTGATGCGAACATTGACGGCGTCTTTCCTGCCTTTCGTTACCGCCAGCCTGAGCATCGTTTGGACCCTGGGGTTCATGGGGTTGGCAGGGGTGCCGATGAATATGCTAAGTGCGGCGCTTCCTGCTCTGCTGATTGCTGTTGGCTCCACCGAAGATACCCACATGATCGCCGCTTATCTGCGTGGGATCGATCAGAACAACAAGCCCAATATCCGCGTCATGGCAATCCGGTTTATGATGAAAAAAGTCGGCCTGGCAACCATGCTCACTGCCGGAACGACGACCTTGGGTTTTGCTTCAAGCATGTTTGCCAATATGCAAGTGCTACGTGATTTTGGCGCAGCCTCCGCAATCGGGATGATCACCAACTTAATTGTTACCGTATTATTCGTTCCTTTCGCCTTGCGGACGTTTGGTCCTCAAAAAACCGGTTTGGTGAAAGAAGAGAAAGACCTCAAAGGGATTTTCCAGTTCGTCTATAACTCGTCAAAAAACTTGGCGGACAAATATCCAAAGCAAGTTCTTATTCTGACAGGGATTGTTATTTCCATATCGTTAGCAAGCGCCTACACGCTGCGACCGAGCAACAACCCAATTAGTTTTCTTAAAGAAGACAACCCTATTGTGCTGCTGACTCAGCGGATGCATGAGGAGGTGTCGGGTATTCAGGTCTTCTATATCGTTCTGGACGGAAAAGAAGATGCGGCTTTTAAACAGCCTGAAAACTTGCGAATTCTGGCCAACATCCAGAAGTATTTGGATGAGAGTGGTTATTTCGACAAAACTATCTCTCTGGCTGATCATATTCGTTTAGTTAACCGGGAAATGAACAACGATTCCAAGGGGCAATTTGTTGTTCCGGATGACCCGGACTTAATTGAGCAATACCTATTGTTTTTCCAATGGGCCGACATCAACAATTTTGTCAATCATGACTTCAGCAAGGCAAACGTAACGGTTCGGCACAACATCCTCGATTCTGCTGAAATGCTGGATGTTCAGGTGGAGTTGGAAGCTGCCTTGGATAAGATTGTTGGCGATAGTATTACCTACGATATGGTCAGCCAAACTCTCTTAATCGATAAGGCGGCAGACAATCTGGTTATGAACCAGCTTTGGTCATTCTTATTAGTCATTGTTGTAATTTTCGCACTCATTTCGCTGATCTTTACTTCCGTGACGCTTGGTGCTTTATCGTTAATACCCAACGTTACACCAGCGGTCATGACCTTTGCCGTCATGACGGTTTTTGATATTCCGCTCAATGCTGGGACAGTGCTTGTTGCCGTTGTCGCCTTAGCGGTAGCCGTGGATGATACCATCCATCTGGTGACTAGTTATTCTGAGCGCAGTAAGACGTTGCGTGATCCGATTAAGGCGGCAAATGCTGCTGTGAACAGCCAAGTCATCCCCGTGACGGCAACCTCTGTTTCACTCAGTATCACCTTCGCCGTTCTTCTGTTCTCCAATTTTGGTGTGTTGGCTGATTTCGGCATCCTTTGCATGACTGCCTTTATTACTGCGATGCTGATGGACCTTTACGTTACGCCAGTCTTTATGCGTCAAATCCGACTCGTTGGTCTGTGGGATATTGTTGCCCTCGATATCGGCACGGACGTTATGGAAAAGTGTACCCTGTTCAAGAACATGACGAAATTCCAAATCCGCAAGGTAATCCTGCTCTCCCATATGAAGGAGTATAAAAAGGGCGAAGACTTCATCGTTCAGGGGCAGCAGGATAACGCCATGTATGTACTGCTGTCCGGGAGCGCAACCGTTCTCCATCAGGGAGATAATCAACAGGAAATTGTCTTGGCTCAGATTCAAGCTGGCGACGTGGTCGGCGAGATCGGCTTTACGGGAGAGATCGAGCGGACAGCTTCGGTGCGCGCCAATGAGCCGGTGAAACTCATCTCTATCAACGCCGAAGAAACGGCCCGGTCCTTAAGGTTCTATCCAAAAATTGCCAGCAAGTTATATCAGAATATTTCCCGAGTTTTAGGAAAGCGTATGCTGGAAAATATGGACACTATCTCTGGCCTGACATCTGGTAAGTAAGAAGTTGTCGGGAGAGTTCGCGAGGGGTCGAGTTTCATGAGGGTGTTGTATGGCATACTCCTAAATGGAAATGGGCATATTTACCGTTCAAAAGGGATCATTGATTCCCTCGCTAAGCGTGGGATTCAGGTTGATGTTTTGTTTTCCGGAGATCGTCCCTACGGCCTTGTTGAAAGCCTGGACTTCAATGTGGTGGGGAGTTTAAGAGCTCCCGTCGTACAGTCGAAGAATGGGCGAATGGACTTTGCCAAGTCCGTTGCTTCCCTGTTTCAAGCAGGTTTCGTGAAGAGAGAGGTAGACCTCCCGGAACGGTATGATCTTGTGATTTCCGATTTCGAGCCGTTCTCCATTATTTATGCAAAAAAGCACAAGATTCCGTCCATCGGCCTGTCCAATCAGTATGACCAGATTGCACGGAAGAAGCTGAGCATTCTTGGGATTCTGTCTAAAATTTATGCTCCCGTAGATATTCCGATTGGGTTTTCATTTGTAAAGACGCCGTGGTCGCTTCCACCGATGTTGACGCCCGACATACGCGAAATTGTGCCGTCAAAGGGTGATTTTACTCTGGTTTATCTGCCATGGGAGGAGATCGATCAGGTTTCCTCACTGCTCGCGCAAACCAAGGGCCATTTTAAAGTCTATACGGATAAATGCCCTCCTGGTCGCTCGGGAGATGTAGAGTTCAATTCTCCTGATAGGGAGAGCTTCATCAAAGATCTTTCCCGGTGCGCTTCAGTGGTTGCCAATTGCGGGTTTGGGTTGCTTTCCGAGGCTCTCTTTTTTGGGAAGAGTATTCTGGCAAAGCCTCTGACGTTGCAGCTTGAGCAGGTCGCCAATTCTTCCATTTTAAAGAGACATAATCTTGCCCGCGTGACGAACTGCCTAACCCCTGAATTGATTGAAGGGCTTCAAGGGGCGGGAAACCCGGAAAGGAAACTTTATCCAGACTACTCTGGTGCTCTCGCTGACTGGATCACCCAAGGCGACTACGGTTCCAAGTCGCGCTTAATCGATGAGGCTTGGGGGGATTTGGAGGTGCAATGATCATAATTTCCTCTATTACTTCTATCGGATGATGACCCATTGAGTTTGGAGCCACATCAGCAGGAGCAGGCGGGAGATAGCAAGTTTAAGCTTTTCTCCTGGATTTCAATCAGCCTCGGCTTGGGGCTGGTAGGATGGATTGTTTACTGGGCTGATTGGCAGGTTGTCGGGGGGCAGCTGCGTGAAGTCGGCGGCGGAATTTTTCTGCTGTTTGCAGTTTTTGGTTTCGCATTTTCATCCGACACGTTGTCGGCGCAACTGACCTACAAAGTCATGCCCTTGACCTGGAAATGGTACGCCCGTTTCTGGTTGATCCGGCTTATCGGTGAGGCAGCTAACCTGATTTTTCCTGGCGCAGGAATGGCTGGAGAACCGATAAAAGCCGCCATATTGAAAAAACAGAGGATACGATACAGGGATACGGTTGCATCGTTTGTTCTATCAAAAGTGACGATGCTTGGTTCGCTCATTCTGTTTTTACTTATCAGCGCCATTCTTTTGCTGTTTCAGAATCGTGTACCCGAAGAATTGGTCTTCTATGGCAGTTTGGGATTGGGGGTTTTGACCGTATTGACCGGTCTTGCGGGCATTGCAATTCGGTATCGCTGGGCAACCAAGCTCTATCGCCGACATGAGAACTGGAGTGCGTTGCTATTTCTTGGTCGCATGCAAGATCAGGTCATTGAACTGGAAAGCAAAATCCGCTTTTTTGTCTTTTATAGCCCAGGGCGGTTCTTCGGCTCCCTTGCAGCGGCTTTTGTTCCGTGGGTGATGTGTGCTCTAGAAATTTATGTCGCTCTCCTTCTAATTGATAAGCCTGTTACCTTTGCTGAAGCTTGGCTGGTTGAGGCGGCGGCGCAACTGGTTCGAGCTCTAACCTTCTTCATTCCTGCCAGTATGGGAGCTTTGGACGCGGCATTTGTGAGTGTCTGCACCTTGATGTTCGGCAGCCCGGAAATTGGAGTCACTCTCGCCGTCTTAAGAAGGGTCCGGGAGATATTCTGGACCGTCCTAGGGTTCGCTGAGTGGGGGCGTTTGACATGGGTTGGAAAAAGTTCCAGACCAATTGGATCGGGCTGACTTCTCACCCTATTAAAATTCGGCCCTGATTAGCGGAAAGAAATTCCCTGTTCCATGATTTAGGGAAAAAGCTTGGCTGATTGTGGGGCTCTGGAGGTGCATCTGGAGTATTCGTCCTGAAAGAGCCTGAATAGTATAAAATTCCCTATATTTTCCCTATCAAACTGGGAAATCACCAGAGACCGGTTCGCTCCAGACTGCACCTACCACCACTCTTTTCCCTGCGAAACCACACCCAGACCAGTAAACGCCACGAAGCCCGCAGTGCCGGGGCTTTTGGTGATATCGGCGCTCGACGGAGACTGGGGGATTTCGCGGAAAAGCCAGATTTCGGCGAAAAGTCTCCGTCGGCCGCATCCGACCTCCAATCCATGCGTTAGTACCCTTTCCTTATTACTTCGAATTTTCCAATCAATTTCTAGGTAGGGTTCACCAAAGTTGAAAGTCGCAGGAGTTTTTCCCGGTGTCGCGGCAACATACCGGCTCGATAGATCAGGGGGATCAATGAGAACGGTAATCCTAAACATCATTGGTTTGTGTTTCGCGGTGGCGGCTGTCGTCCTGTCGGCAAATGCGATGGATGGAAATGTATTGGCGTTTTTCCTTGCATGTACGTTTGTCGTTGCCGGGAATAGTGACCGGTTGAAAACGTTCAAAGCTGGCAAGGATGGTATCGAGGCGGAAACCCGCGAAGCAGTAGCAGAAGCCAAACATGCCGTTGAGGAAATCCGTTCATTGGGAACGGCTGTGGCGAAAGCGATGATACCGATGATGGAAGCTGATGGCCGGATGGGTGGTGGTCTTTCAGACGCTAGGAAACTTGAACTCAAGAGATCAGTCCTAGAAAACCTCAGTGAATTAGGAGTTCCCTAGGAGACCGTCAAAGAGATCAAGGACACGGAGTACCCCTTTGTTTGCTTCGACTACCCCTCATATATTTGCCGTAACCTTAGACTGAACCGCCCCAGGATTGCCGGAGGCTCCCACTTCTGAGTAAAAGGAGCCATCATGAGCAAAACGACGAACAAATTTTCCCCCGAGGTTCGCGAGCGTGCGGTTCAGAGAGACGAAATGGCGCAAATACCGCAAAAGTCTCTGTTGCTAGCAACTGACACCCAGACCATGGGATTTCCGGCATCGACTCTGATGCATAAAAGTTCCCGAATCGTCCTATGAAAAACCATTAGAAACCGGCCTAATCTTTCTTCGCAGGCGAAAAACTTCGGGAGAGGTGGTGCTGCAGGGCAATTTTCACCTAATAGCAATAGGTAAAAAATCCTTGACTCTTGCCGGATGTTCACTCATTGTTCTTTTTGCTTGAGAGTGGCTCGGGCGGTCTTTGACCATAATCCACTTGGACCCTTTCATGCCGGATGCGCCCGCTTGGGCCGGTACCGGGGGACGCCCCGCACGCCGATAACCCAATAAGCGGATAACGCTCCACCAGAAATTCGAACTTGGTTTGTTTGACCGACTTCGTATCGGCCGCAACAGTCGAGCTTACGCAAATTTTGGGAAACGCATGATGTTTCCTGGGGATTCAAGGAGTAGAAAATGTACTCAATCTTAGAACTCCGTAAGACGGTTGGGCCTAGCCACAACGTCGAACCGGATGATATTTTGGCCCTTAAAAAGGCCTTAAACCAAACAGGCCACTACAAAGTACCGGACTTTGGCATCACGCCTTATCCCGACACGCCCCTTATCAAGGGAATCAAGAAGTTTCAGAAAGACCATGACCTCAAAGTCGATGGCGTTATGAAACCAGGCGGCCCGACGGAAAATGCTTTAGGTCGGAAGCTTGTCGCTTCCGAGCGTTCCGAGAATTCTCCTCTAGGAACGGGGCAATTACAAAAGCCCGAAAAGGAAAATGGTGGTCAGAAATGCCCGAAAGGGTATTATCCCTCTATAAAACGCACGTGTATTCCTGGGACAAAAATCTGTGTGGAAACGGAAAAATGCGAGCCGATCCCCTATGGAGGCGGTAGGAGAGCTTAGCTTTGAGTGGTTCGGCTGGTTGAGGCTATGTTGATTTCTGCTTATGCTGCCGGACCACGCTTCCTTTTGATCGTCTGCACCGTCATCCTCTATGCTGGCTGGCCAAAGTTCCTTTTCGATAGTCCCGCAATTTTTATTACTGATTACACTCAGCGAATAATCTGCCTGATTGTTTTTGTCGTCTTTTCCACTCGAACTGGACTGGCGACGTATCCGGCCCAGCCCTTCAAGGCGACCCTAATCCTAGTTGCGATCGTTGCTGGCAGCTTAGTTATTTCATGGGGTGAGTTTTTTATTGAAGTGGTTTACGGGTCTCTGCTGTTTGCCAACGGTTTTCCGTTGATTACCTCTCTACCCTTTCTCTATTTCGATCTGACATTTGGTTTGGCTTTGGTGGCTTTGTCGGAAGAGCTCGTTTTTAGGCAGCTCTTCAAGGAAGTTTGGTCAGCCAGAGGATATTCCATCGGCTCTCTTTATGTCATTTCGTCCCTGGCGTTCGGGATGATGCACTTACCTCAGGGCCTCCTATCGGTTGTCGGCGCAACACTAGTGGGCCTCTTGTTCATGGCAGCCTTGAGGGCGACCGGGAGCATTTGGGTGCCGATTGTCGCTCACTACATTGTTAATTTGGTGATTTTTTCAGAGATGGGCTGCCTCTTATACTTGAGGACTTGTACAGGGAATTAGGCTCAGGATTCATTAACTGAGATAGAAGATTACTGTTGCTGCGATACAGATAGCCGAGAAGAAGGTGTGGGCGCAACGGTCATATCGGGTGGCGATCCGTCGCCAGTCCTTGAGTTTACCGAACATATTTTCGACC
>Ga0209475_10000197_pt1 | contig 169379 bp, 147 predicted proteins | sample tdDd471_FD_187128 | JGI IMG/M metagenome (GOLD analysis project Ga0209475, IMG submission 187128) | Marine sediment microbial communities from the Atlantic coast under amendment with organic carbon and nitrate - tdDd47.1 (SPAdes)... | ecosystem: Environmental > Aquatic > Marine > Coastal >... | reverse complement strand
CCTCATAAAGTAACAATGGTTGCATGTATGAGAAAACTATTAACTATTTTAAATACCATGGCCAAAAATAATGAGCCTTGGCATGAGAATTTTGCATAAATTTGGTTGACTTTTAACACAGTTGCTAGAAAACTCAGTTGCCATCTACTGCGGTCCCCTTAAGCACTAAATCTTAAGGATTTTCTGGAACATTTTGAATTCACCAGTAGGGTGACTACAAGAAAAACCTAGGCGGCCCCACCAAAATAATCCATAAAATCCTTAATCTTCATCACTTAAGTGAATCTCGCTACGATGTCAACTGAGTTTTCTAGCAACTGTGTTAAAAGTCAAAAAAATTAAACCATTTTTTACATAACTAAAATATGACAATACTCCAGGTGCCGTGTTGCCAAGTTTCTTTAAATCTGCAACGACATTCGGATATTTTTCATATGCTTTTTTAAATAATTGGCATTAGTCGTATTTAGATTAAATATGTCAAGCAAACAAAGTGTATTTAAAATTAATAAGTAAAGCTACTAGGAATTATGGGTTACAATGATTTTAATAAATTGAAATAGCTTTGTGACTGACTATACTAGTTATACATGGCAAAAAACTAACTTCATTTCTCAATATCAAATCTTCCCATAAACCTATAAGGTATCTTAACTAAATTTATGACAGTCAAAACAGTTCGCCAAAATGTCTTCGGATTAGAATTATCTGTTAATATTAAGGAAAACGAGCATAGGGGTAACTCAAAAGGGGACATTCTATTTATTCATGGTCTGGGATGTTCCAAAGAATCCTATAAGGAAGCTTTTTCATATTCAAAATTTGCTCAATATCGTTTGATAGCAATCGATCTTCCTGGTTATGGAGCATCATCTAAACCTAAAGATCTATGCTACGATATGCAGGAACATGCCGATTTCCTTAAAGAGATCACAGAAAAGTTAGATATTAAAAATCCAATAATAATGGGGCATAGTATGGGTGGGGCTGTGGCTTTGTTATTAATTAAACAATTGGATTCAATAAAATACTTTTTTAGTCTGGAAGGAAATCTTACCGACGATGATTGTGCGATTAGTCGAGAGACTGCGGTGTTACCTATGGAAGAATTTCTAACCTCAGAGTATCCGCAAAATTTTATGAAATACCGTTGTCGCAGACGAAAGATCGATCCCGATCCTGATCCTTTGGCATTTTATAAAAGCTCAGTTTCTTTGGTCGAAATGTCTGATAGTGGTGAGCTATTGGAACAATATCGGGATTTACCTTATCCGAAAACCTACATTTATGGCGATGAAAACCGCCATAGTAAAACAGTAGCATTATTACAAGGGGAGGATATAGTCGAAGTTCCGGACAGTGGACATTTTATGATGAATGAAAATCCAGAATTTTGCTATGACCAGATCGCAAAACGTATGGAAGAAGTTATCTAAAATACTAAAAGGATAGAAATTCGTCCGTCAGTGGATGTTTTTACTTTCTATCACTATGTTAGTAAAAACATATTAAATTGGTTCCTAAGCTTACTCGTGTTTTATTTGAATTGACGGGTGAAGGTTCTGAAAAAACTCCATATGAGTAATTATAATAATACCGATATAACACTGGCCGCTACACACCATAATACAACGTATAATGTCGATAAGCGCCAAATAGCAAGCATTGCAAAACCGATAATAGCAATGGCTAAATCTCCATTAGAAGTGATCCCGGAAGTAAAAATGGGATCATATAATGCTGCCCCTAAAACACCGACGACAGCGGCGTTAACACCGGCAATGGCATTGACTGCAGTTGGTTTATGGGAAATCGCCTGCCACATGGGTAAAACCGCCAAAATTAATAGAAAACCGGGTAAAAACATAAAAATTAATGCTACGCCGGCACCTAGTAAGCTCCCTTGGCCATTAGGAATAATGGCCCCCATATATGCGGAGAAGGCGAACATAGGACCAGGTATGGCCTGTGCCGCACCATATCCTGCAAGAAAGCTGTCATTAGAGATCATACCACTATCGACAACAGATTCTTGAAGTAAAGGCAATACCACGTGACCACCACCAAATACCATACTTCCGGCTCTGTAGAATACTTGAGCAATAAAACTCAAACCGTCTTGATTGGATATTAGAGTCAAAGCAAACAATAAGCAGAAGAGGGCAAGCAAAATAAATCCAAACAGTTTGTTATACGATACGGTAATTTGACCCTGATCTTTTTCTGTTATTGGAACACGGCATAAAAATATACCGGTGATAGCACCGCCAACAACGACCAAAATTTGCGACCAAGCAGTTCCCAGAATCAATATGATACTTGCAGCCAAAACAGCTATAGTGCGCCGATAGGTGTCTGTGCATAGGCTTTTCGTCATACCCAGTACCGCATCGGCAACAACGGCACAGGCAACAAGTTTTAAACCATGAATAGCCGAGTCACCAATAGGACCGGAGATATAGGGTAGGGCGGCCGCAAAACCCATTAGTATGATTACTGATGGTAGGGTAAAGGCTAAAAAAGCTGCTATTGCTCCCAACCAACCGGCACGTAATAGACCTAGAACAAAACCCATTTGACTACTCGCCGGTCCCGGTAAAAATTGACAAATGGCTAAGAGCTGACTGAACTGACTTTCACTAACCCATTGCCTTTTTTCCATTAACTCTTTTCGAAAATAACCCAGATGAGCAATCGGGCCACCAAAAGAAGTCAATCCTAATTTTAGAAAGGTAATAAAAACCTCAATTACGCTATGTTTAGTAGAATCTTCTGATAAGGACTTAGACATTGATTATTATTCTCAAAGTTTTTTTCAAATTGATCAATGGAGAGTTATCGTTGGATTGATTATCACATAATAAATGATTTTTGTTTAGATTAATTTAAGTAGGTGTTTTTTGTGAATTGGGGATACCAATTCCTTAAATATTATAAAATTTTGAGATATTTATTGATAAATTAATAAATAAAAGAGTATATCTAAACTTGTCTTCTTTGATTAGTATTAGATGCTAATTCTGTTGAGTATTGAAATTGGATATGAGTTGTCTATATTGAAAGTGTGAATTTAAAAAAAATTTTTATTTCAAGTAAAATTGAATCAACCCTGCGAAGATTAAAAGTGTTGTAAAAACAACAGCTAATTGGAATGTAATTATGAATTTAAATGGAATTAGGAAAAAGTTTTTTTCTCTGGTATTTATTTTTTCCCTTTTTACATTTTTGTTAAATACCGCCTTTGCTATTGAACATATTGCGCCACAAGATACTCAGTTTGTTAATTGGTTCCAACAAGAAGACGGAGCCTTTCGTTATAGCTTCAAAAATAGAATTATCGGTGGTTCAAGTGTATCTCAAGGCACTTACCCGTGGATGGTATCCTTAAGTTCGTCTTATGGGCATTCCTGTGGGGGCTCTTTAATTGCTGCTAAGTGGGTGTTAACCGCAGCGCATTGTGTTGTAGATTTAGGCAACGTTAACCCGGATTTGAATGTAAGCATTAATCGAGCAACATTAAGCAGTTCAGAGGGTGAGTTGATTGCCGTAGACGAAATAATAATTCATCCAAACTATACGACTGATGATAATAACAATGATGTTGCACTATTAAAGTTAAGAACGCCTTCTTCTCAAACACCCGTTACGCTAGTTACAGGAAATGAGGGAGATTTTACGGGTAGCCTTGCTCGTGTTATTGGTTGGGGTAATAGGAGTACAACGGATTTTGATTATCCTGATGTCTTACATGAAGTTGCAGTCCCTGTTGTAAGCAATACCGTATGTAATAGTGCTTATGGAAATATCACCAATGCCATGTTATGTGCAGGTGTTGCGGAAGGGGGAATTGATTCATGTCAGGGAGATAGCGGTGGTCCATTAGTGGTTTTAAACAATAATAGCTGGACACAAATTGGTGTGGTGAGTTGGGGGCAAGGATGTGCACTTCCCGATTACTATGGCGTATATGCTCGTCTGACAGAATTAGTAGCGTGGGTAAATGCAACAACTAGCAATATCTCAGACCCTCAACTACCGACAACGGTTAATTTGACCTCCGGCCAGTCTGTTACCGGTACGGTCGGTTCCACTGCATGGGATAACCTTAAGATTGTCTCTTCTGATTCCGATACGCAATTAACGGTTAGTTTAAAAGGTTTAAGTGATAATGCTGATCTTTACGTCAGAAAAAGTAGTTCACCAACACTTTATGCCTATGATTGCGTTTCCAATCACACAGCCACTATGGACGAAACTTGTACAGTAAATATTTCCGGACAAGCTGCGACCTGGTATATCGGTGTCTATGGAAAGGCAGCCGAGAATGTCTCCTATACCCTGACCTCAACCCTTGCTGCTGATACGACACAAACGCCTTCAACGTCTGATGCCAGTGTCTTGACTTCAGGACAGGCTGTCAGTGGTATGGTCAATTTTGATTCTTTTATAAACTATAAGATTGTTTCGTCGGATTCAGATACTACATTAACGGTTAATTTGAAAAACTTAAGTGATGATGCCGATCTATACATTAAAAAAGACGGCATATCGACAACAACCAGTTATGATTGCTCTTCAGAGGAATATGGTATCAGTAATGAATTTTGCGAAGTCGATATATCTGGGCAAGGCGCTGCTACTTGGTATGTGAGTGTTTATGGTTATGCGGATGCGAGTATCTCTTATACCCTTACCGCGACACTTTCTGAGCAGGAGACAACAATTCCATCACTCCCTAGTGCTGATATTTTAACTTCAGGACAAGCAGTGAATGGCATCGTTAGTTCTGCTTCGTGGACAGATTATAAGATTATTTCTTCTGTTTCAAATACAAAATTAACTGTAAATCTAAAAAATTTAAGCGATGATGCAGATCTTTATATTGGTAAAGAATACCTACCCGATTCAACAGACTTTGAGTGTGCATCAAATAACGAGGATACTCTGGAAGAAAGTTGTGAACTGGATATTTCCGGACAAGGAGCGATTACCTGGTATGTGAGTGTTTATGGCTATGCAAAAGATAGGGTCTCTTATACCTTGATATCAACCTTATCAACAGAATCTCCAACTACCACTACGGACTTAGTTGTTACAGAAGACAAAGGTGCGGCTATCATTGCAACGCCTATAAGCATTGATACCACGCATGAATCTGTTCCAGCAGCAAGTACCATTGTGACCGCTAGCAATGATGAAATTTCTTTGCTTGACCAAGAGAATACGCAAATTGCGGTTAAATCCAATACACTTGTCACGTTGCATCCAAAACAAGTTGTCAACGCTCAGGAAACTAAAACAACAACGCTTTTACGAGGTTCTATAGATTTTAATATACCGAGTGCAACAATGAAATACGTCGTAGTAACGCCCTTGGGACGGCTTGTTGTTAATGCACAGGCTTCAAATAAACGGGATAATACCAGTGCAACGTTTAATTTGTCTTATTCGCAAACCGGAATTGAAGGAAGTTTAAGCATAAAAATCACCGCGGGCAGTATAGAATTTTATGATCGCAATAATAAAAAGTCCACGTTGACTACCGGGCCGGAGCAAACTATTTCCGGCACAGTTCGTAGAACCTACTGGGTCCTTCCTATTGATGGTGATTATGTCTATGGCGGTAAAGAAAATACCTTTAGTTGGTTGGCCTATCCTAATGCACAAGGATATATTCTAGAGTACACATTTCCCACACCAAATTTTGCCGAAGAAAACCCCAGTACACCTGAATTTACAAATAAATTAATATATTTTTACCCACAACAATATACCCTTTGGCAGGATTTAGTGATTGCCCCCATAAGCATTCCTGAATTGCCTGGCAGTGTAATTGAAGCGCGTATATTTCCTATTGATGATTTGGGAAATGTTATATCGGGAAGTAGCAGTACAGATAAAGGAACTTTTACCTTTAAATAAGTCGAAAAAAACTGGACAAAAAAGAGGTGAGGGTAGGCTCAAAGTATAAAGCTCAATATCTTTATACTACGTCCCAATGAATTCCTAGATTCTTCAGGTACAAAGACATTCAATTAATTGTTGTATCTGCCTTCTGCAACAACCGATTCCATCGGTAGCGTAGGTTGGTAATTTTTCCCTTGTGTTTTCTCCCTAATAGTTACGAAAAATCATAATATAGAAATGAACTTATCAGTCCAACTGCAGTGATGATCAAAACAGCGCCTAAAAGCCGTTTAAACAGATCTCGATCACCCAGGGTATATACCAACATTAACTTCATAAAAGTGTTGGCAGTTGCACCTAGTACCACATTAAACGCTGCCCAGTCCAATGAGATTAAACCAGCTTTTTGGGCATCGCTGACTGAGAAAGCAATTGCATCGGCATCTGTTAATCCACTAACCAGCGCAACCAGCGGCAGCCAGGACTCACCCAAATAGCTGATGGCTAAGCGGGTTATCATTAAAATACTGGCAAAGACCAAAGCGAAGGTAATCGCCGATTTCAAGCTGAAAGGATTGCTTAATTCCAGTGCTGCCGTTTCTTTTTGTTCTTTTCGCGCACGAAAAAAATAAAAAAGGGCAACAATCACACCAGCTGCAGCCATGGTTAAAATCGGTACCGCCATGCGCATCATCATTTGTTGATTGACCACTGCAATCTGAATCAGTAAACGTGGAAACATAATGGTGGAGGCAAGAATGATAGCAATTGCATATTGCCGATTTAATTGTGGGGTTTCCATGCTCCGTCTGGCAAAACTAAGTGTCGTGACAGTACTGGATGCAAGGCCTCCTACTAATCCGGTTAAACCGATACCGGCACTACTGCCAAAAATTTTAACAAGCACATAACCGATAAAACTAATAAAAGACACAAGAATAACGATTAGCCAAACGCTATAAGGTTTTACCGCAGATAACATCACATTGATAACACCTGGCCCAAATTCAGCATAAATTTTATGCCCAGGTTGGAGCTTTTCCAGCTTTGATTCCGTTAGTTTGCCCTCAACAATATCTTCCTTTGTTGCAATCGTATTAAAAATTCCTAAGGTTTTACCTTGCTCGGTATAGATTTTAAATTGGTCACCTTTATTATAAATTTGACCGTAGTCCAAGGAAATTGTAACCATCTGACTTTCCTGATTCAACGCTTTAATTTTACCCATTGGTAAGGTGACAAAAGAGTCAAGTGATTGGGTTGGTAAAATCGGTAGGATAATAAAGGTGATAATCAGTAGTTTAAGAGCCGCCTCCAGTTCAAACGGCTTCACCTTATTTTGTAATCGAGACAAACTGTCGTTTTGAGACAAGACGGCGAGTATTACGATAGCCAATGCGATGGCTATCGGAAGAAAACCCTTAATAACAAGTGCACCAAGGAAGAAGGTTAAAATTGCGGCCGCTTCTGTTGTTATCCCCTTTTCGCCATGCTTCCTATCAGTAAAATCCGCCCAATAACCCGAAAAAAGCAATACCAAAAAACCGACAAATCCGGCAATAAAAATTGTGTAGTTAGCATATATATCCGCAGTATAGGCACTGACACCGCCTAGTAGGGCAAATAGAACAAAATCTCGTAAGCCGGCATGGGGATTTTTTGCTTCCGCAATGGATCTTTCGAGTCCAATTAAAAAACCAAGCATTGCTACGATGCTAAATTTAATAAAAGTATCAATTAGCAATGTGTTATTGAGTGTTTCAGTCATTTATTTGTTATTTTTAGGATTGAGATTTTAATTACGCTATTCTTGATAATAGGATACGCGTCGATACCTTTCAATGGAGAGGGCATAAATAACGAAAAAATAATGATATCAAGTCTTATGGATTAAATATCTTCCCAAGAAATGTAAATTTTTAGAATTGGGACTGTAAGTAATAATGAAAGATAACGTTGCGATACCCACCCAATGAATTCGTATCGGTTTTTCCTTTATTTTGAACCTTTCTAATCGTTTATTATGAAGGTACTAAATTAGTGTTTTTTCATTATCTGGGGCACAAAGACATTCAATTAATTGTTGTATCTGCCTTTTGCAACAACCGATTCCATCAGTAGCATAGGTTTGCTTTTGAACTTCCTCTACTGTTGTAGCCCCATTTAAAATAGCATTGATAATATCCATCTTAGGAACATCATTACATGTGCATAGATTTTTGTCTAAATCCATTTTATGAATAGGGGGAATCTTATCCAGAGGGTTTTTATCAAAATGATTATTCATAAAAATAGTTAATATTCGTTTTACACCGTGTATCAGTAGTACTGACCATAGGGCGCTTGGCAACTGAAAGTTTAACATAAACAATTTGTGTGCGCCCGACATGGGCAAGTTGCTACAAAATGTGTTTTTTATAAATGTATTCTTAAACACCTTAAGTTTCTTTCGTCTGGCAGTGGCCCATCAAAACATAACTGGTAAGAAAAAAAAGAAATAGATGGTATTTGGGTAAAAATAAAGACATATTAGTGATGTTAAATAATAAGGAAAATAGTATCCAATGACCAATTTCATCCAGTCAGTTGATGAGCGAACCAATCTTGCCGGAACCAACAAACTGGAGGTCCTATTATTTAGTTTAGGCAAAGATGAAAATACCCAACGTGAAGAAGTCTTTGGAATTAATGTTTTTAAAGTAAGGGAAGTCATGCAAGTCCCGGAGATCACCCGTGCACCGGATATGCCCGACTCTGTCGTTGGGATGATTAGCTTGAGAGGGGTAATGATTCCCATCGTTAATTTAGCTAATTTTTGTAATATTAAGCCAATAAAAAAACCCGAAGTTTTAATCATTACAGAATATAACAAACATATGCAGGGGTTTTTAGTAAATTCCGTTGAAAACATTTTACGGCTACAGTGGAGCGATATAAAGGTTCCGCCGAAAATACTGGTGAATAAAACGGGCGGACTGGTAACGGCGGTGACTGAATTAAACGATGGTCGTATTGGCATGATTGTGGATGTCGAACAAATACTGGCTGAAACGGCAAAATTTAACCAGGGTGATACCGCTTATCAAGAAGTGATTTCTTTGGACGGAAATACTTATACAGTACTCTTTGCTGATGATTCTCTGGTGGCTAGAGGGCAGGTAAAAAAAACGCTCAGCCATATGAATGTGGCCCATGTCAGTGCTATTAATGGGGCCGAAGCATGGGATAAGCTAAAAGCCATTGCAGATAAAGCTGATACTAATAACACTCGTGTATCCGATTATATTCAATTGATTCTAACCGATGTTGAAATGCCTGAAATGGATGGTTATGTGTTAACCAAAAACATAAAAACCGATTCCCGATTTGAAGATATACCAGTAGTTATGCATTCCTCCTTATCTCAGGATTCAAATAAAAAATTAGGGCAGGGGGTTGGGGCTGACGCATATGTGGCGAAATTTCAGCCGAAAGAGCTTGCAGATACGATTAAAGGCCTTTTATTAAAATAACGCGCCACAAATTTTCCTATTTTTTCATCTGATGCTTCACTGAGTGACTTGAAGCTTGGCGGGCCTATAGCAAGAAATACTGTTAATAGTAATTTTAGGCATAACGCCTAGATTATCTACAGCTTTGGGTACTATTAGTGGCTACCCTCTAATAATTTCTTGCAGCTGAAAAGCTATCTAACGGCAGCAGGCAACGCGTCTGGGTTCCCGTATTTCTCCGCCACAATAATGTAGCCTTTTGTTCCAGCCAAGCACGTGATCGCACCTCATATTGTTGCTATTACATAGGGCGCCAAAGTGCGTTCTGCCGTCACTTGTCACACGTGCAAATCCCCCCGTGACGTCTTCGAGTTCCTTTTCCTTATCAGCTATCCCGTCATGGTCCTTAAAGCCCAAATAGGTGCAATACATGGTCTGGTCGCGGTTGCAAGTGAGGGTACAAATACTGGATTGCTCACTGCAGCGAATTTTTTGCTCTTGGTTTGTTGCTGCCTTTTGGCAATTGCTGTACTCCACCTCACAGGCAGTAGGGCAATCGGCAAACGCCTGTGCCGACATAAACTGCACTACGAAAAGAAAAAATAGCGTTTGCCAGATGATTGTTTTTACATGCACTATTCAACTCCTGCTTGGATTATTTAAAGCTTTTCAAAATTGCTTAAGACCTGTTTGAGTGGAAGGCCTAAAGCATTCAAACTAGAGCTATCCCAAGTTAAATGGGGATACTCATGAGTATTGGATTTTTCATTTTATTGCATAACGTTGCCATAAATTGATAAAAAAAGCGAAGCTTTTTGATTCCAATTTGATAGTCTTGTTATGAGTTTGTAACATATTCTATATACCTTATTATTTCAAGGCTGTCAGTGTTTATTCTATTGTGGAAGGAAAACGGGGAAAAGAAAATATTCCCCGCTGGAATGTTATGAATTTTTTTAGTGAAAGGGGAGGACATCGTCATATCGATAGTGCCAAGCGATTTGGGGTAAACCGCTTGGGCAGTTTCCTTCCTTATTAAAAAAAACCTATATCTTGCATAACGTAGCCGGGCTCTAACGCCATTGTTATGAGTCTTTTTTATTAAAATATTTTACTAAGTTAGAGTATTTTTCTTCTCGAGTTAATGGAAGACTCTTTATATCTAAAAGGCGTTCAATTTGATCAATATATTCATCCACTTTTCCATAATTTTTTAGAGTTCTTTTTTTTGCTGATTTTCTGAATAAGTACCAATGTTGGGCAGTTCATTACTACGATAGCCTCCATTATTAATTATTTCACCAGTAACATTATATATTTTTGTTTGATTTTCGATCACTTTAGGCAACCATTTTTTCTTGGCAATGTTCTTACCTACAGCCCCGAGAATGTATATAACAATTATCATTACTACAATTCCAGCAATGAATGTTTTGATATAAAAAGAAGCCTCGTAAAGTCTTTCAGATATCACATTGCCGTAAATTATAGAAATTGTTTGGACTAACAAACCAACTAAAGCCAAAATTATGAAAATCCTAGTTAGTACGTTTTCAATTATATCCCGTTTAATTGCGAATGGATTTATATCCCAAAAGGGGGTATTTAATTCTGGCACGTCATATTTAAGAAATATTGCAAAAATACCAGCCCCAGAAATTAGGATCGTAAATAAATTTAATAATGATTTATCGATTATTGGTAGAGTCATCTTTTTATTCATAACGGTTGCATTAAGCCGCGCTAACTCCAAATTTATTGAAAAAGAACTATTGGTTAAGCGCCGGATTGGATGCTTTGTTATGGCTTTTTTCATTTTTCTCAGATATAACTGTGGCTTTTTCTTTCGTGCTTACAGTAGAACCTGAATATTTAAAGTTGTTACTAGTTAAGGTAAACTGCATATACGCACCTAAAATAGCCCATAGTATTATGCCAATAAAGCCAACAGTAATACTTAGCTTCGTTAATTTAGACTGTTTTTTTAATATGGTTAAATTTAAATCATGTTGGTTTTGTAATAAAGTCAACTCTAATTTATGTTGCTTTTCTCTTGCTCTTCTTTCCCATTCAATTTTTGCAAGGATATATTTATCAGAAGTAGGCTTCCATCCAGCCTGTCACATAGCCAATTCTTTATCAGTTTTTTGTTCTAGATTATCCATGTCAATATGAAACCATAACATCTTAAACAGTACCAATAACTGGAAATTTTCCATCATATCAACTGTAATAGCTGCCCTAGTTTTCCACTAATTCTGATATTAAAATATATAAAGTGGAAAATCGCATAATATTTAGTAACTTAAAAACAATAATGCTGTGATTTTCCATTTGTTCGGATATTATCCTAACAAAAATGGAAAGTAAAACATATTTAAAGTAATTACAACTAAATAATAATGCCGGATCATTGTTTGTATGATTATTTAAAATTACAGACAAAAGATGATTTATTTTTTAAAATATTAGGAGCAAAGAACAGAGGTATTTTCTTTTAAAAACGATCACTGAATAAAATAAAAAATGTTACAGGCAAAAAATACAAGCTGGCGAAAATAAAAGCAGTTTTTAATCCTTTTACCTTCGACTGTATAAACAGTCCTATTCCACATAATAGAAAACCTATACCACAGGTTATCCATCCATAAGCAATCGATAATAACTGGACTGCTGATCTAGGAGACATTATTGAAATTTTTGTGGGAAGTTCGTCGCTAAGGGTTAAAGAGAATATATAGCCCATAGCGGCACCTAACCAGGCTAAAATAGTTATTGTAATACCCGCGTAGCTTATGGCTTTTACTATTTTAATGCTTGAGTTGTCTGGGATAGTGGGAGAGGGCATTGTCTAGTTAAAATTCCGGTCTGTTATGGTCGTTGTATTATTTTATCAAAAAGAACTACCGTCAATGGTTTGGGTTTATATCTTTTTGTAAAATGGATATGCATTCCCACGAAAATCGTGGGAACGAGAGATGAAATTGAGAAAGGACAGATTGTAGTAAAGGGTGGTAGCCTAGATATAAATTAGCCTGATATACTCATATGATTATCCCAACGAGTGTTTATGGATTGGTTTTCGTGAATAAAGGTCTTATTTTTTGAAGCGAAATGCTGTATTAATTCCCCACGCCCAGTGCTAAGCAATATTTCCCCTTTAGAATTACCTGGGGCTAATCCACATCCATCTTTAGCGTCCAAATGGTGAAGGTATTGACCATTTTTATCCCACAAGGTTACCAAATCACCTCTTGGTGATGACATGGCAAAATATTCTCCGGATTGATCGTAACAGATACTGCCGCAATAGTTTTTCATCTTTTTTTGAATTTTTTCCGGGGCTTTAATTAATTGCAATTGGCTTTGACCGCTATGCATAGCCAATAGGGCGGGGCGGTGGTTTTTGGCTCCCTGGTATTGCATGGCGATACTGACGGTATCTTGGGGGCTAACAGCGATATGACGAATACTGAGTTTATGCCATTTTTCCGGAGGCATGTATTTGTCGATTAATTTTCCTGTTGTGGTGTCGATATAGGCCAGATTGGGTTGCATGGTGGGGATATTTAGCTTGCTTCGTCCCAGATCGGGATGTGTTTGGATTCCGCCATTGGCTACCACCAGGGTTTTACCATCGCTTAAAAACTGAATTTCATGCGGTCCTATGCCATAGCTTTTAAATTCATTAATACGCTGATAGTTATTATGGCAATCAAATACGGCAATATATCCATCTCCGTTTTCAACGTTATTTTCGGACGCGAACAGATAGCGTCCAGATAGTTCATAAACGCCGTGACCATAGAAATGTCGATGAGAGGGACTGTTAATTTTATGTCTAATATAAGGCTCTTCGGTATCGATTATCCAGATATGTGTGCCGGGACGACGGGCAAAGGCGGCACAGCTTTGTTTATTGGGGGATAAACAAATTCCATGGCCTCGTTCTTCCAAACTAAAGCTTTTTAATTTACCCTTTTGCCAATTGTATAAGGCAAAGAAATGTTCTCCTTGAGGATTATCGTAACAACTTAACACATTGGAGATATTACCTGCTATGGATGAGTTGCTTGAATTTGCTAAAAGCAGGGCTGGTTGTATTACCGAAGCGATGGTGGCAAATTTTAGAAAGTCACGACGATTGATACCCATTTTAGTCTCCGTCCAAGCTATTAAAGCCTAACGGAATATCCAGTGCTTTTGGGAGTTCTACAGAAAACAATTGTTTTAATTGGGCTGTCTGTTGGCGTAACTGAATTAGTAACTTACGCTGTCCTGGGTTTTTTACGGCTTCAAAGATAGGGAGCTGAATCGTTGCTATGGTTTTATTGATAACTTCAAAACCGTTATGAACTTTTTCTTGTAGCTCTTTATTCTTTAACTCTTTATTTTTTAGTTGGTGTTCAAAACCCATTTGGTAGAGTACCTGTAAAGCTTTTAGATTGTGTTGAATGTTTTTAAGCGATTGTCGGCTACGCCAGGATTCAGCCCGTTTGCCATAGGCTTTATTTAGACTTTTACCAATTGGGCGGTCTAATTTATGATCAACAATTAATATTAGCTGAGTTACCAAGTTATTTAAGATTGTGGAGCTAACCTCTTTTTCACTTTCATAATAGGCATTGCCCTGATCGGCTGTTTGAATATAAACACGAAACGGTTCTTTGGCCTCTGACCAATCATAGACTAATCCTTTGGATATATTGGATAAGTTACTAGTAATGGCTATTAATAGCTGACAGCGATAATTACTCTTGTTAGCGGTAAAAAATTCTTCAGTGGCGCTATTATTAAATAACAGCATTTCCAAAGCACTAAATCCCTGCACGGCAGTGCTGCCGTGCATAAACGTATCTTCTTTTAAAACCGCTATTTTTTTTGCCGCGAGTAGCTTTCTAAGGTGTTTGGCAACCTTACCTCGTTTATCAGGCCACATTTGTATACGATGCATGCGCAAGGCGTTTTCTATGGGGCCAAAACGAATATGTTGAATGGATTGCCAATCGGCCATACTGATTTTAAAGTCTGTTTTTATTTGCTCAAACTGAGTTTGATTTTGTTCCTGGCAAAATGATAGGCTATTTTGATGAAGTGTCTCAGTCGAAGCTTTGAATTTTTGATAAGCCGGTAGTATGTGTTGGTCAACCACAGTGAGATTCCAATGAGTCAAGGAAGCGGCATTAGCTTGGACAAAAAAGGTCAAACTAAGGAGCAGTAATAGTGTTTTCACAAGATTTCCTTAGATCATTTTGGCATGCATCAATTATAGAGAATTTATAAAAGTGAGTAGGTTTTTTCTATCCTGTTTGCTCATTTTTATCACTTTTTGTTTATGGGGCTCGGCTTCACCACCATGCCATAAAATAGCTTCCAAAAGATTTCTGGCCCGACCATCGTGTAAGTAAAAACTATGGTTATTGACTATCGGGGTTAAACCGATACCCCATAAGGGTGGTGTTCGCCATTCTTTACCATTGGCTTCGCCTTCAGGGCGGTTGTCCGCCAGACCATCCCCCATATCATGTAATAGCAGATCGGTATAAGGCCAGATTAGTTGTTCTGATTGTTCTTTGCCGATAGAATCTTTGCGGGTCATATATTGCGGGCGATGACAATGTTGACAGCCCGTTTCATAAAAGATTTTTTTACCTTTTAATACTTCCGGAGCATTGTAATTTCGACGCATGGGGACGGCCAGATTACGGGAGTAAAAGACGGTTAAATCGGTCATTTTTAGCCCGGATTCAAGGTTTTCATACTGTGGGCTATTGCCATTGGGTGTTTGCTGACAGTCCTTTTGTTTATCGGTACATTCACCGGCACCGTTAGGGAAAAGGGGAACCGATATCCCCATATCACCGGCAAAGGCGGCCTGGGACTGTTCATTAACAGAAGGCGAACCGGCTTTCCAGCCAAAACGACCCAACATGACTTTATTAAATTCTTGACTCCATACTCGATTCGGCTTTCCTGAAATCCCGTCACCATCCCGGTCATCGGGGTCGGCATAGCTTAATACATTGTCTTCATGTATGGCTTCTAGCAGACCCAAACCAATCATTTGTGGTGCTACTCGCGGCGACATCAGTGTATCGGGGTGCAAATGGCCATAGGCCAGCCTATTAATTGAATAGTCGGGTTTACGTAAAGTAATAAGTTCTCCATCGGCTAGAGCTATCTTTTGTTCTGTATAAGTAATTTTCATTTTACCTTCGGCTGGGTGGCCTTGAATGGAAAAATCTTGTAGTTGTCCTCCATACGTAGGCTCAGGAATAACCGTTTGTTTATGCTGAACTATTAATTGTTGCTGCTCCTGGTTTTGAGGAGGAATACTCAAACGTAAAAACATAGAAATGGCATTATCGTTGCCATTTTCGGTCGGAGGATGTCCACGCCCATCTTTTAAATGACAGCGTTCACAGGAACGGGCATTAAATAATGGTCCCAAACCGTCTGCGGCTTGGGTGGAAGCTGGGGCGGATACCCATAAGCGACGAAAAACACCATTGCCAATTTTAAAATCCAGCTCTTTTTCAAAACTCATATTGGCCGAGCCATGAGAAAATGCATTTTTATTTATTTTTTTTCGATGAGTAGTCGCGCCGCCGGGAAACTGTTCTCCTGGTTCTATTGAACTATATTGCTGATTTTGGCTTTTTCCTTGTTGCTTTGGGTTTTGATTACAACCGCTAATTAACATTATGGCACTTAAAATGAGTATGGAATTAATTTGATACATTAGGGCGTACATTTTTTGGGAATGAAAAAGCCACTTTGAATGTTCAAAATGGCCTCAGGTTATAAAAAAAATCATTATTTATTGCACTTTTTCAGGAGCATCCAGGCTATCGGAACCTTCAAAGGCTACTTCTTGAAGGTTTAAAGTGGCAATTGCTTTCTCAATACCCTTGGTAGTATCCAATAGGGCATTCACCACATCCATTATTTTTTGATTACCGGCTTTATTGCCTTCGCTAATTAACTGATCGTAGGCAATATTGTCTTTTTCGGCACTATCTACTAGGACCTGCATACTTGCCATCATATTTTCCATTCGCATTTTCAGTTCTTTATCAATGCCGCTGTCTTTAGATGCAACCAAATCGGAAAGACTTGGACCGGATACTTGACTCCCATCTAGTCGCGTATATTTACCGGTATAGACATTCTTGATGCTTTGAGCATCGTAGTAATGAGACCAATGGGTATTATCGCTAAAGCAATCATGCTCCTCTTCAGGATCGTGCAACATTAAGCCTAACTTAATTCTTTCACCGGCCAGCTCGCCATAAGCCAAGCTTCCCATGCCGGTAAAGATAGTACCTAGCCCTTTGTCTTCTCCGGAATTTAATAATTCCAGACGTGCTGGACCGTCTTTATTCCATTGCGCGGTTATCCATTCCAGTTCGTCGATTAAATGTTCACCCAAGGCTTTTAAAAAGGCAGCACGACGATCACAGTTACCATTGGTACATTGTTTGGTATTGAAATCACTGGCCGGGCGATTACCGGCACCCGGACCAGTGCCATTTAAATCTTGTCCCCATAATAAAAACTCAATAGCATGATAGCCAGTAGCTACATTGGATTCGATCTCGTCTAATTCGTGTAATGTGTCGGCTAACAAAGCCTTGTTAATAACGCTTGTATCGATGGTTTTACCGGATAATTGTAATTTTTTATTAGCAATAATATTGGCCGCATAATAAGGATTTTCATCTGATTCGCTGCCATAAACACTAGAAACATAATCAATTAAGCCTTCGTCTAACGGCCAGGCATTGACCTTGCCTTCCCAGTCGTCAACGATGGCATTACCAAAGCGATAGGCTTCGGTTTGCTGATAGGGTACTCTGGCCTGTTTCCATGCTTCTCGTGCGACAGCCAGGTTGTTATCAGTGGGTGCTTCAATTAGCTTATCTATTGCTTGTTGCATCGATTTGGCGCTAATAAGTGAATCTTCGTACATTATATAAGCTAGATCAGCATAGTGATTTAGGACATCTTTTTTAATTGTAGTGGCATAAGTGGATGCACTTAATCCCAGCCCGACCAATAAAACCATTGTTTTTTTCATAGACTCAATCTCTTTGTTGGTAATAAATATGATGCTAATGCTTTTGGAAATGCTAATGATAACTATTAGCAATAAATTAATCAAGAATGAATTTCATTTAAAAAAAAAGAAGGCCTTATAGTGAGGAGATACCCCTTACTTTACCAATTAAGGATTTAGTTGAAGGGGTATTGATAAGGATGAACGTTATTATGTATTTTTATGCCAACTTAGTTTGATTTTGCTGTTTTTAGGAAGATTGTTCGGTAGCCGGATGGTAAACTTACCACCGTGTTTCCAGCGTCTTAAAGATAGGCTGGGGGCGTATTTTGAATTTCCTTGTTGTAGGATTTTGCCTAACGAATTTTCAATAATATAATTAATATGTCCGGGTTGAATCTTGGAATTGTAGGAGCGTCGTTTTATGCTCCCGGTTAGCACTAAATTTTGATTATGTTGCTTAATTTTCACATTGAATATTTTTATCTTAGCAGAGCCAGAATCAATATCGACCGTATAAGGAATCTGTGCCTGAACATTGAGAAAAAAGGCCAGTAATATAATAAATAGGAGATTCTTCATTTTATTTCCTGAGTTAAAAATGTTTGGTTAAAAGTTATTGACTCACATCTAAGGCAATTAAGGGATATAATTGGTAGTTAAAGCTTGCCGACGACATGCTTTCTTTCAGATGATGATAAATTTGTTCCGCCTGGTTTTGTTCGGTATTGATTTCGATAACCATTTTTTGTTTAAATCCCGATACCTGTTCGCTGATATTCTCCAATTTTCGACCGTGAGCTTGGACCGAATAGGCCATAAAATCTAATTCCCCACCTGGAAAAGCCAATAAGCTGTCGGTCATATCATCGTAAAGATCATGACTAAAGTTGAGTTTAAGAATTGCTGGTTGTTTCATATTGTTCCTTTATCGTAACTATAGTGTGGTCGACTAGATGTGGTTGGGAAAATTGCCCGAAGCGTCGGAAAATAATGGGTAAAATCAGCAGTGTTAAAATGGTTGAACTGATTAGACCGCCGATAACAACTATGGCCAATGGACGTTGAATTTCAGAACCGGGTCCACTGGCATAGACCAAAGGAACTAAACCCAGAGCCGCAATGGATGCGGTCATTAAAACCGGTCGGAAACGTCTTAAAGCGCCTTCGACAACCACATCGGCAATATTTATTCCGCGTGCCAACAACTGATTAAAATAGGTAATCATTACCAAACCGTTGAGTACCGCAATTCCCAATAAAGCAATAAATCCCACAGATGCCGGCACGGATAGGTATTCACCACTTAGCCATAGTGCGATTATTCCTCCAATTAAGGCAAAAGGAACATTTGCGAAGACCATCATGGCCTGTGGGATAGAACGGAAGGTGCTAAATAAAATCAAGAAAATAAGAATTAAAGCCAGCGGAATTACAATCGAAAGCTTTTTCGCTGCGCGTTGTTGGTTCTCGAATTTACCGCCCCATTCGAAATAGTATCCGGTCGGAATGTCTAGATTTTGAACTTTTTGCTTGGCTTCTTGAACAAAACTGACCAAATCTCGACCGGAAACATTAGCCACTACGGCTGAAAAACGTTTACTCTGTTCACGCCTTATTGATACCGGGCCTTCTGTCTCTACAGCATCAACCAATTGATTAAGCATAATGGTTTTCATACCAAGGGCTGTGTTAACGGTAATAGGTTGTTGTAACATTTCGTAAGTAGAGGCTTTATAGGATTCCGGGGCTCTGATCAACAACGGAATTCGACGGCTTCCGGCATAGATTGTTCCACTTTCCAGACCGTTGATTTGAGTACGTAATATTTCTTCAACTTGATCGATACTTAAACCAAGTCTTCCGGCGGTGTCGCGATTGACTTTTAATTGCAGGTAGCGGAGACCTTCATTGACTTGAGTAAATACATCTTCAGCGCCGGGTATGAATTTGACCAAGGCTACCATTTCTTTGGCTATTTTATTCAGTTGTTGAGGATCATCACCGAATATTTTAATCGCCACGTCACCACGGGCTCCAGTTAGCATTTCATCTACTCGCATTTGAATAGGTTGAGTAAAGGTGTAGTTAATGCCGGGAAATTGCTTGACCAATACTTCTCGAATGGCAGCAATTAAGTCCTCTTTAGTTTGCATACGCCATTGCGCTTTTGCTTTTAGGACTAAAAAGATATCTGTATCGTTTAACGACATAGGATCGAGGCCCAATTCATCCGAACCAACCCTGGCAATCATCTGCTCAATTTCAGGAACCTGTTGCATAATGGTTTTTTGGATCCGTTTATCCATTTCGACCGAGCTTTGCAAACTAATTGAAGGGGACTTTTCAATTTGAACCAGGATAGAGTTTTCATCCATTTGCGGGATAAAGGTCTTTCCGACCTGGGTATAGATAAATGCAGAAAAAATTAGAGCGATGAAAGCCAGAGAGACAATCAGTATGTCGTGTTTAAGACTCCATTTTAAAACAGGCTGATATATGGTGACTAATTTTCTCACTAACCAGGGTTCTTGATGGGATGGTTTTCCTAAAATAAACGAAGCCAAGGAAGGGATAATGGTTAGAGATAAAATTAAGGAACTACCTAAAGCAAAAATAATGGTTAACGCAACCGGCACAAAGAGTTTGCCTTCCAAACCTTCCAGGGTCAAAAGCGGCAGGAATACCGTCATAATAATTAAAATTCCTGAAATAACCGGTACGGCCACTTCTTTTAAAGCTCGGAATATAATGTGCATTTTCGGTAACTGTCCCTGAACTTTATTAATGTCTTTTTCCTGATGGGATACGATGTTTTCAATCACCACTACAGCTGCATCAACCAACATTCCGACGGCTATTGCCAAGCCACCCAGTGACATTAAATTAGCGGATAGACCAAACCAGCGCATCATAACAAAGGTCATTAAGGCCGCTAAGGGAAGAATAATGGCCACGCTAATTGCTGCGCGGACATTACCCAAAAACAAAAGTAACACCAGCATGACCAATACCACTGCTTCTAATAAGGCTTTGGATACGCCAAAAATAGCTGTATTGACCAGATCGCTACGACTATAAAAAATATCCAGACTGGTATCTTTAGGGAAGGCCGGTTGTAATTCTTTTAAACGGGCTTCAATACCGTCGATAACTTCACGGGCATTACTGCCCTTTAACGATATGACCAATCCTTGTACCGCTTCATGACTGCCGTTCTTGCTAACGGCGCCATTACGATAAAGGGAATCAATTTCTACGCTGGCAAGGTGTTTAATGCTTATGGCCACATTATTTTTATAAGCTATTACAATGTTTTCTATATCGTCAATATTGGTTAAATTACCTTGAGTACGAACCAGGAATACTTCTTCACCCTGATTAAGTCGACCTGCACCGTCATTTTTATTGTTACTCTTGAGGGCATCAATCAGCTGGTCGAGGCTAATTTGGTAACTGTGTAGTTTTTGATAATCGGGTTTAACCACAAAGGTTCTTGCTAAGCCACCTAAAGCATTAACATCAGCCACACCCGGTACGGAACGCAATGCGGGACGAATGACCCAATCCAAGAGGTCGCGTTTTTCCATATTGTTGAGAGAATTTCCCTCAATGGTAAACATAAATACTTCACTAAGGGGGGTGGAAAGTGGAGCCAAACCGCCACTGACTCCATTGGGAAGTTCTATATTGTTAATACGCTCTGCTACTAACTGACGTGCCCAATAGATATCGGTTCCCTCGTGAAAATCCAGGGTGATATCGGCGATCCCATATTTGGCCAGGGAACGCAAAACTTTTTGTTTAGGCAGACCCAATAATTCCAGTTCAAGTGGAGCGATAATTCGTTGTTCGACTTCGGCTGGAGTCATACCCGGAGCTTTATATATAATTTTGACTTGAGCAGGAGATACATCCGGGAAGGCATCGATGGGTATTTGTTGAAAGGCTTGCCAGCCTGCGGCTGTAACGGCAAAAACGATCAACATTACCAGGGTACGTTGAATTAGAAAAAACTGTAGAAATCTTGCTAACATGGATAATACTCTGAATTATTCTGATGAGGATTCTATGGCTTCTAAAGCCGATTTAATTGCCGTTGCACCGCTGGTGTAAATTTTTTCTGAAACGGCGAGGGTCGTTAAAGGCGTAAAAAATAATTGGCCGTCTGTTATATTAAAAACCTTAATTGGAATAGGGCGTATGTTGACCTCTTCTTTTTGTGAAGCCGTACTGGCAAATATTATGGTATTTCCCTGATAGTTGCTGATAGATTGTACCGGAGCTTGATAAGTGACCGTTGTTGCTTGATTTAAAAAGCGGATTTTAAAAAGTTGTCCGACCCGTAGTTTCCCTTGGTTATTTTCAACGCTGATATGAATGTCAACGGATTGAGTCATGGGATCGACGAGAGTGTCGATACGTTGAATATAACCGTTTTTGTCAACTCCTTGAATTTCAACCGTTTGATTGATCGTTAAATTGTTGGCAACAGCGATGGGAACATGGACCACTAATATTAATGGATTGTTTGCGCCTAAAGAGATTAAAGTCTGGTTTTGACTAATACGCTCACCTAATCTGACTTTAAGATCGAATAATTGGCCATCGATAGGAGACTTAAGCTGCAAGATGGCCGGTTGCAGTTTCTGTTTGTTAATGAGTTTATGAATGGCATTATCCGCCATACCAATTAAGGAAAGTTTTTTTTGTAATTGCGTTTTTTTCAAATTTAGTTTTTTTACTTCGTTACCAGCTTGCTGGAGGTTTTTGGTGGAAGAAACACCGCTCTTATTGAGGCTTTGTGAACGTTTTAAGCTTTGTTGCGCAGTGCGAAGATCGGATAAAGTCGCTAAAAGTTGTTCCTGGATTTTTAATAGGTCGGGACTTTCGATTTCAGCGATTATTTGCTCTTTTTGTATAGGACCGTATAGATAATTTAATTTAACAATCTGGCCAGCGAGAGGACTGGATAAGAGTCTTATTGTATTTAACGGAATTATTCCTTGTGCTGGATACATATTACTTGGAACCCAATTAACCTTTTTGACTTGCTCTGCGGTAATTCCCATTGTCTGTAGCTGACTAATGCTCAAATTCAGTGGGTTATTATTGGCATAGCCTAGTTGCCAGTGAGTCAGGCTAATAAATCCAATCACTAAACATGATGGTTTGAAATTAAGATATGAAAACATGCTTATTGTGCTCCTAAAATATTTCCGGATACTTGATTAAAAATGGCGATTGCATGGCCCTGCCTGGCTTTTGCCAGTTCAAATTCCAGTTTGGCATTTAAAGTTTGTTGTTGTACCAATAACAAATTCTGAATATTTGATTCTCCGAGTTGATAGGCGGTTTCGGACATATTTAAAGCTTTTTGTGCAATGCGGAACTGTTTTTCTGAAAACCGAATAGCAAAATAGGCAGATGATAATTCCTGCTTGGCTTGATAAATGGTTTGTTGTAATTCAATTTTTGCCCGTTCAATCTTGGCTTGTTGTTCATAAATACTTTGATTCTGTTTAGCAATGTGAACGTCGTTTGAGGGATTTATACCTAATGGTACGGATAGCTGAAAAACCAAAGCGGTATTATTAGTATTACTATCGTGATCATTTTTAGCCCCTAGAAAGATACGGGGACTTTCTTTGCTATAAGATTTCACCTTTATCAGCTCAGACTGATTGATCTCTAATTGACTCCTTAATTTTAAAATTTCGGGATGCTGGTCCAGGTGGGAGTTTTCAATAGTGGATTCAATGATATTCTCCGGAAGTTGATTAGTTTGGGTCCATACCTGAAAATTATTTTTGGCAATTTCCAACAATGTTTGCTGATCAACAAATTCTTTTTGATGTTTGAAAATTTCTTTATTCGCTAGTAGCAGGTCGATCTCGGGGCTTTCACCGGCTTTGACTTTTTTACTTACCTTTAAATGCAAGGCACGGCTTTTTAAAAGGGCGTTTTGGGCAGCGGAAGTTTGGATTTGAGAAATCTTATACTGCCAAAGTAAATCTCTTAACTTTGCTGATGCTAACCATTTCAGATAGTTTTGCTGGCTGCTAATGTACTGATTATAGGCTGTACCTACCAGTTGTTCGGCTTGTCTTTGGCGGGATAAGGCAATAGGAAATTCAACGCCTAGTTGCCAATTTTTTACTTTTTCATTGTCAGTCAATGCGTCGTTTTCATGATTAACAATCACATCAACATCGCCCCCCAACCAATTTTGTGATAACGAATATTGGGCGTTTTGGATATCTTTAAAACCCTGTAATAGTTTTTGTTCAGGTTGTTTTAAAAGAATGTTAGCTAATAACTCTGGTAAAGCTGGATATCCGGCCCAGACCGTTGAGCTAGAAAGGCTAACTCCTAAAATGGTAATGCTTGTCAATATAATTTTTTGTTTCCAATTCATAGTCACGCCCGATAAAGAAATTTTTGCGAGAGCTTAGCAAACGAAAATGAATTGAAGCTGAAAATTAAAATTGCTTAGGAAACATTGAAATATTTTTTACGAAATAGCTTGGTATACTTTTTTTGGGATTTTTTTTGCTACTATTAAATACAAAAGGGATATTTTAGATTCTCTTTTTAATATATACCTTGACCAACGGATAAACACTCAAATCCAACATTGGAACCAAAAAAAGAGTGTTGCCAAAAAGTTTCAGTATATTTCTCATTTTGAAATGCCGGTTGAGCTTCAATGCATAGATTTCAAAACGAGTGGGTATAGTTAATTTAAGGGGGATAGTTAGTTAATGAAAGAGCCAAATCTCGCACGTCAAACTTTGTATATATCAGTTATTACTTCTTGTGCAGTAATTGTTGTAATGCTTTTTCTTTTCTATACCGGCAATAAAATCGCGGCTAAGTATGCACCGCTAATCGATGCTGCAATGGAAATAAAATTAGAAGCGACCTTTGGCCATTTATGGTTTGAAGAGATCGTGTCGGGCGATCGTCATGAATCGATTGAAACGGTTTGGAAGCACATAGAACTTGCCAATTGGTATGCAAATGCCATGTTAAACGGAGGAGAAAATTTAGAAGGAATTTATCTTCCCATGACCGATTCTCATATGCGAGCATCGATTCAGAGGGTAACAATTGCATTAGAAAATTTCCGTCAAGTTGCTGTACAACGATACAATAATTCCATTAGTTCGGTACCAGGTTCAGATATCGATCAAAAGTTTGATCGAATATTTTTTGAATTTGTATCAGAGGCGGATTACGTCGAATCAATGCTACAAAAACAATTTACAAAGGAATTAAAACAATTTCGGATCACTGCATTCATTATGCTGATCGGTGTATTGAGTATTTCCGTTTTTCTTAGTTCTTTTTTATACCGACGAGAAAAGCAACGACTGCTGTATATAAATACTATAGATAATGCCAACCATTCTATTAAAAAGAAAAATGCTCAATTAGAGGTATTAGCACATTTTGACCAATTAACCGGCTTACCTAATCGCGTGTTATTTTTGGACCGGTTAACAACTACCCTCAAGCATGCCAGACGAAACAATTCAATTACCACTTTATTGTTTATTGATCTGGATAAATTTAAATCTGTTAACGATCAACTCGGGCATCTCGCCGGTGATAAGTTGTTGCAAGAAGTTGCAGCCAGAATGAAAAGATGTGTGCGTGATGAAGATACGGTAATGCGACTAAACGGTGATGAGTTTGTAATATTGTTGAGCGACATTGATACCAAAAGTGATGCCATCGATAGCGGGAGGAACGTTGCTGATAAATTATTAACCGATATAGCTAAAGTCTATCATTTGGAAAATAAACCTATCTTTATCAGTGCCAGTATCGGTATAGCCGTTTCACCGGATGATGGTTTGGAACCAGATACCTTGCTAAGGAATGCCGATACCGCTATGTACCATGCTAAAGCTCAAGGAAAAAACAATTATCAGTTTTTCTCTAAACAGCTTAATGAGATGGCATTGAAACGAATGGAAATGGAGCAAGAGCTTAGAACGGCAATTAAAGAAAGGCAAATCGAATTATATTTCCAGCCGCAGGTGGAGCTCGATTCTAAGAAGGTTGTCGGAATAGAAGCTCTAGCACGTTGGAATCATCCTGACCGAGGGTTGATTATGCCGGGAGAATTTATTCCCCTGGCTGAAGGTTGCGGCCTGATTCAAGCTTTAGATACATTAATAATGAAAATGGCTTTTGAACAATTTCAAAGTTGGTTGGAGACCGGTATTGATCCGGGACGATTGAGCATAAATATTTCACCTATTTCTTTTCGGCGTTCGGATTTTGTCTCGGAAGTTCTCGGGTATATTAGTCGGTATAAGATTCCTGCGGAAAGAATCGAACTAGAGATGATTGAATCAGTATTGGTGGAAAATAGCAGTCGAACTCAAGAAATACTGTCACAATTGGCCAACATGAGGGTTCGTATAGCGATAGATGATTTTGGCACCGGATATTCTTCTATGGCATATTTAAAAGATTTTAAGGTCCATACCTTAAAAATTGATCGAACCTTTGTACAAGGATATCAAGATAGTAATGTGGGCAAAGCCATATTAAAAAACATGATATCTCTTGGTCAAGAACTCAATCTTACCATTGTAGCAGAGGGCATAGAAACCAAAGAACAAGAGTATTTTATTGCCCAACTTGGTTGCCATATCGGACAAGGCTATGTTATTGCTAGACCTCTACCAGTTGTCGAACTAGAAGAATTCCTGCACTGTAATGATAATAATGTCGTATATTTAGGTAATCATATTGAATAATACGCATCCGGCAATTCCAGCCTTCTTGCTTAAATTAACCCTACCAAAAGATGGATATTACTTGACGTATATCAAAGTGATATATTTTTAGTATATTGGATAATACTTGAAATATTTTTCTAGTGCTGGATTTTTTATGAGAGGAAATCAGATATGTTCAAATTTTTATTAAAACTTCTTGGTTTAGAAAAGTATGAATATCCGCACCGTGATAAACCGTTGCAAGATGTTGATATTACACCGGAACCAACTTTACAATCTTCACCAGAGCCAGAGCCAGAGCCAGAAAAAGCACAGGCACCTAAAGTATCCGAAACTAAGTTGACTGCTGAACAAATGGTTGAAGCTTTTACGGATTTAAAAATCAATTACGCCAAAATGTTGATAGACGCAGGTTTTGATAATGTCGATAAGGTTAAAAAGGCCACTGATAAAGAGTTATTAGCTATTAAGGGTATTGGCAAAGCGACAATCAAAGTATTGCGAAGCTAAGCTTTTCTATTGACGATCAATAAAGTAAAACCCATTAATTTGTTGCTTGTTATTGTTTAGAAAAGGGGCAGGGTAGATATCCTGTCCTTTTGTATTATAAAAAAAACCAAAAGATTGGCCGTCGTTGTAGCTATTACTTTGCTCGGTATAGAACTGTTTCTGATAACTATCATTACCGCTATTGTCTAGGTGAATGGCAAGGCTATTATGATCTGCTGCAGCAAATGAAAATGGGCCGGATGACATGTATTTATCATCACCAGCGTGATCGAAAAAGGCTGCGCTGGATAGGTCCCAGGCTGCTCCTGCAATTGCATGTTGGGTAGAACTATATTGATCATTTCCGCTGCTATCAAGAAAAAAGCCACTGGCCGAATGAGCCGCTGCTCCTATGCCATATCGCATGGCCTGATAATTATCGTTACCAGCTAAATCAATTAATCCACCGACGCCAAAATAGTATCCACATCCGAGACTGAAATTTCCGCCGTGATAATAATCGTCTCCCTGGTAATCAAATAAAATACCGACTCCGCCACGACTAACATCCCTTAAACCAAATCCAACCCCCATCGAAATCCCATCAAAGGAGTCTTCTTGCTGGTAAGCTCCTTGCCGCCAAGCGCTGCTAACATAGCGATCATTACCATTTTTTTCGATAAGGTATCCTTGCCCCATAAACAGACCGGCCGCTTGAGAAATAGTACCGGACAGATAAGTATCATTGCCTTGCTTATCAGATAAAATGCCGACCCCTAAAAGTCCAACCCCTAATGATAGATGAGCTGCTGAATAACTGTCATCACCTTGCTTATCCACAAGAAGTGCCGCTCCGTTAAAGGCGCTACCGAGGGAAAAATCGGCCCCAATATAGTGATCATTACCTTCCAGTTCTAATAAATAAGATATCCCATGTTGTGTGGCACCCCATTGATGGGGAATTTGACTCATATAGATATCATTACCAGACATATCCACGATAATCGGTTTAGATTGTGAAGTTTGAGTCACAAAGTAATTGTCATCACCGCCTAAGTCGATAATCATATCGGCCCCCTGATAGTGGTTGTCATTTGTTGTTCCACTAATCACAATAAGCAAATCATTAACTTCCAGTCGTTTCGGAAGGTCTTTATCGTTAAACAGTTTCATTAATAATTGCACAGTTTTATTATTGAAGTAATTGTGGAGTTTTAATAGTAATTGATTTGATTGATGTTGATGACTATTCGCTAATATTGAAATCTGTTCCAAATTTTTATGAAATTCGGGATCAGTAGTAGGCGTATCTGAATCATCCTGACTTTGATAATAAAGTTTTAGGCGATTTATGGGATTTTTAAAATCATTATAAAATTTTTCTAGGGCTATATTGTGGGTTTTAACGTCTTGTACTAAATGGATTAGTTGCTCGGAAAGTTCATTTCCATTTAATGCTAGAGGGAATTGTTTACCTTGGGTATAAACATCTTGGGTATAAAAGTTTGTGAGAAGCGCCTCTAAAATAGACTCATTGTTTTTAAAGGCAAAATCCTTTATATGTAGTCCCGTCGCCAAAAGCATATGGGGATTTTTGTGCAGATAAAACTCCAAAGGATCAGCTCCGGGAATGTTAATGGAAGCATTTTCCTCCATTTTTGATTGAAATTTTGAGGAATGAGTTTTGTTTGGGAGGAGGTGTTTAGAATATTTTTGTTGAAAATTTTGTACGGATTCCAGCCAATTAGGATTAATTGAATCGGGCTGATGGGTAAGTTTAGGCATTTTTTGCCAAGACCCTAATATAAGCTCTTTTTCTATGCTTTGAATATCAAAAATTTTTTTTATAGTAAGTTCATTTTCGGGACTATCCATTATAGATTGGCTGGCTTCATCAAAAGTAGGGTAGACTTTATTCTTAACTTGAAAGTGTTTTTTAAAGCGTAGCCCTTTAATGACTATTTTTTCGCCAGTTTGAAATTGTTCCAGTATGCTCTTAAAGAATTTAACAGGCTCGTCTTTTTTTAATCTTTTGTCGTTAATTGAGTATAAAATATCACCTTTTTTTAAGCCAGCTTCGTCGGCAGCGGAATCAACCAATACCTTTTTTACAAGTATTGCCCCCAAATTATTAGGCTTGCGTATGAGTTGTTGATAGGTCTTTGTGCCGTTTGACATTCCTATGCCAAGTAAAGGTTTTGGAACCTGTATCTGCTGGGCAAAAATTGAAAAGCTCGATAAACTTAACAAGCAAAATAGGCAGTAACACAACCCGTAGTGATGATAAAAACAAGACGAAATTTTCATATCCCGAAATTAGATCAGAATCAGTACTGATTAACAGCTACTTTTACAATAACCTTATGAATAAAGTCATCTGAAATAAGCGGCATATGGGCATCTTCCGGGAAAAAAATGGCATAACTTCCCTCTACCGTAGCTAACCATGCATGCGGTTGGTCTTTGTAGAATTGTAAATCATATTCAGGATTGTATTGATCGGCCGGTTCGCTACAAGACGATAGATTGCGCCAGCCCATGGTATCGGTTCCGGAAATAACGAATTGGATGTCGATATAATTTTTATGGATCTCTAACTGAGCCAGCTCTTTTTCTCTTCCCTGTTCTCGGGCGACTATGGCAAAAACATTTTCACCATCAATTTCGTGTTTTCCGGTTTCTAAAGTTTCTATGTCGGGACGATTTAAAAATTCAAAAGCTTTAATAAAGCCTTTATTTAAAGGTAAATAGCGAGATGAGTTTTCTAGGATATCTAAAATCATAATGTAACCGGTTTAGTTAGGATATTGATGGCTAGTATATCACCACGAGACATACTGTATCGATATGTGGAGGTTATAGGAAATAATGTCAATTCCTGGTCAGAAAGTGTGTGGTAGGGGGAACATTGATTCAACTTTTTAGGGTATCTTAAGGCACAACGTTGACATTTTTTCGTTGGCTTAATTCTGGGAATGTATGGTATTGGAACATGCATGTTTAAAACCCTCTGGTTTTAGTGTAGTGATGTCGGCCTATAAAGTATTATTGGTCGGCTGCCATATTTCCGAGGTCACTTTTCGATCTGTTAGCAAACCTATTGTTTTGAACACAAACTGGTTCTCAGACAAACTATTATCATCCATAAATTTTGAAAATAATAAGGTGCTCATAGGAAAATAGGAGGTTAAATCGATTTTCCATTGCTTACTTTTATGAACAAATCTAATTTCGAATGGTAATTCCTGATTTCCTTGAATGATATAAATATGAGCAATATTATCTTCAATTTTTATTACTTTGATTGATTGCTCCAAAAGGCTTTCATCGTCAATTAGTCCCTCACTAACTGTACTAATAAAAAGACCTTTCCCGGTAATATTTTGCAATTATTAATTCATAAAAAAGGTTAGTTTTTGTATGAAATCGAGAATAACAATAATTATTTTTTTACAAAAATAGTGAGTTAATGAATCGTTGAGTGATTAATAGGAAGTTGTATATGCAATAACACCTATGTCGGCATAAAAAGCTACTGATTATTTAATAGTAGCCATGCTTTATGGTATTTGGTGACGCGCTCAAGGTCATTATCGGATAATGAATCCAGACGTAAGACATTGATATTATCTTCTATATCGGCTTTTTTGACTTTTGCGGCCAGGGTATTGCTCATGGTTCTTTGGATAAAATCTTGATAATCTTCATTATCCTGCTTGGTAAGACATTGAACCGCTTCAATGACGGTATTGGGGATTTTCGCTTTTTTCAAATCCATGGCAGTGAAACTGGAATCTTCGATAACATCATGCAGCAAGGCCACAGCCATCTCTTGTTCCGTTTCCATTTTGGCCATAATCCTTAATGGGTGGAGGATATAAGTTTTACCGGCTTTATCTGTTTTTCCCGCATAGGCTTGCAGAGCAATTTGAAGTGATGTTTCGATTAGGTTCATAACTAATAAGAATAAATTGATATTTAATTTGATTTAAATAGCATACTATATATTTTATCAAATTGATGTCTTAATAATATGAAAAAAGAAAAATCAAAGTTTAGACTATCTGATGGTGAAAAGATTTCACGACGAAATTTCGTTAAGGTAAGTAGCATTGCGGGCTTAGGATTGTTTTTAACTTCAAATCCGCGCAAAGATATTGCTGCCAAACCTAAAGAATCTGATTTATTCGGTTTTCAGTCAGTCTCTACTAGTACTGAAGATAACTTTATGGTACCCCCCGGTTACACGGCAACACCTCTAATCTCATGGGGTGATCCGCTTTTCAAAACAGCACCTGAGTTTGACCCTGAGGGCGATCAAAACGCCGATACACAAGCAATGCAATTTGGCGATAATAATGACGGCATGAGCTTGTTCCCAATATCTAAAAGCCGAGCCTTAATTACAATCAATCATGAATATGCTAATCATCGTTATTTAATACCTTTTTATGGATTATTTTTATCCTCCGAAGATGTAGCCAAATCACAGGCGGCCCATGGGGTATCGGTTTTTGAGATAGAAAAACAGCATGATGGTAGTTGGAAATACCTTAGAGATTCCAAATATAATCGACGAATAACAGCGAATACGCCGATCGATTTTAGTGGACCTGTGGCAGGTCACTCTCTTCTGAAAACACAGTCTGATCCTGCAGGGAAAAGAGTACTGGGTACGATAAATAATTGTGCTAATGGCCAAACCCCTTGGGGAACATATCTAACCTGTGAAGAAAATTTTGATTACTATTTTGCCGCCAAAAAGCGATTTATTCCTAATGCCAGGCAGAAACGTTATGGGTTAGATGCCCGTGATAAGCGAAATTTTCAATGGTATAAACATGATAAGCGATTTGATTTAAGCCACTATCAAAATGAAAGTAACCGATTTGGCTGGGTTGTGGAAATTGACCCTTTCAAGCCAGAATCAATTCCAAAAAAACGAACCGCTTTAGGTCGCTTTAAGCATGAAAATGCTGCTCTGACTATAGCTGAAGGTGAACAAATCGTTATTTATATGGGGGATGATCAAAGTGGTGAACACCTCTATAAATTTGTATCCAAGGATTCATTTCAGCCCGAGGAAACAGAATTTAATAGTAATTTGCTCGATGAAGGAACTTTATATGTGGCTCGATTTGACGGAGATATTGAACAGCTCAAAGGAACAGGGGAATGGATAGAGCTGACATATGGCAAAAATGGCCTAACCAAGGAAAATGGGTTTAATAGTCAAGCGGAAATATTGATGTTTGCCAGATTGGCTGCAACTCATGTTGGGGCTACTACCATGGATAGGCCGGAATGGGTGGCTGTGCATCCTGAAAAGCATAGTGTCTATGCTACATTAACCAAAAATAAACTACGTGGCCGAGTTAAAAGTCAGCCGCTTAACGGACCTAATCCACGTAAGGCCAATCAATATGGGCAAATTGTCCGGTGGTGGCCTAAAAATAATGATCACTTAAGTCGCCATTTTGACTGGGATCTTTTTGTTTTAGCCGGTAATCCTAAAATATATTCAGGAGAGCTTAGAGCCGGTAGTAAAAATATCAATGCTGATAACATGTTTTCAGGACCTGACGGGATTGAGTTTGATAAAGCAGGAAGACTTTGGATTTTAACTGACGGTAAAGATAACAATAGCGGTGATTTTTCCGGTATGGGCAACAATCAAGTTCTTTGTGCCGAGCCTAATAGTGGTGAAATTAGACGATTTGCCACCGGTCCGGTCGGATGTGAATTAACCGGTCTGGCATTTACACCGGATCAACGCACTATGTTTGTTGGGGTACAACATCCGGGAGGAGGGATTGAAACTTCAAATTTCCCGGATGGCGGAGACAGTAAACCACGTTCTAGTATTATGATGATACAACGAAGAGATGGTGGAATTATTGGTAACTAATATTGATAAAACCTCAGGAAAACTCTATAGTTTTATTAGCAATAGCTCATAAAAATAATATCTAAAATTACGGCATGTTTTTCTTGCTGAATGTCAACATAGACGAATATGAACGTCAACAATAAATAACAATTTTATAAACAGGTTGTCGCGGAAATGTACAATTTCAAATATGAAAAAAAAGTATTAAAAAGCGTATTGGTAATTATGCTGGCTTTATTAAGCACACAGGCCAATGCTCAGGTCCAGCTTGGGGCACGTCCTGATGGCGCTTCAAACTCGAATACTAATAGTGTCACACTAGTCTATAATGCGTTTTCTCAGGAAGAGCCTGTTCGAAGACGGGAAGCGGGATTTGTAACTCAGGACATGCAAGGGAGTACTTCACGAGGAATCAATCGCGGTATTAATCGAGGGGTTGCTAGGGGAATTAACCGAGGGGTAGCAAGAGGAATTAATCGTGGTGCCAATAGAGGAATCAATCGGGGAGTCAATCGCAGTGAGGAAGAATTGGAATATGCTGAGTTACCCAGAATTATTGCTCCGCTCGCTCCCTTAAGAACTGGCGTAACTAGTACGGCACAGCCAGAATTATTTTGGTATATTTCCGACCCATGGCCAGGTTCCATCTTTTTTACCTTAAATGAAAGTAAAACTGCCGAACCGGTATTGGAACTGCAACTGGAACCGGAAAAAGATAAAAAAACTCACCCTTCAGGTATGCATAGTATCAACCTTGCCAAATACCAGGTCACGTTAAAGAAAGATACTGAGTATGAATGGTTTGTCTATATCGTTGTTGATCCTATGGAGCGCTCTGCTGACTTTTTGGCCAGTGCTACAATAATCCACAAAAAGATGTCTGATAATTTAGAGAAGCTTATCGATAATAGCAATGATGATGAAAAATATGTCACTTTTGCAAAACAAGGGTATTGGTACGATGCAATCGAGATTTTGTCAAACCAAATTATCAGTAATCCGGAACAGAAATTATATCGTAATCATCGCGCAGCTCTGCTTGAGCAGGTAAAAATGCCGCTGGTGGCAAAATATGACAAATAAAGGTTAAAAGTCATGAAAAACTATCAATTTAGTTTTCCTTTTATTGCAATCATTTCTTTTTCATCCTTGCTTCAGGCTGAGGTTGTTTTAGACGGTTCGCTAGGTGCTTCCGGAGCTTTAACCGGTCCGAATTATGCTATTGAACAAGGCTTGGGACAGACTGCCGGAAATAATCTTTTTCATAGTTTTTCGGCATTTAATCTTGAGCAAAGTGAGTCGGCAACTTTTTCAGGGGCAAACAATATTCAAAATATTATTAGCCGCATAAGCGGCGGAGATCCTTCTTTTATTAACGGCAAGATAGCTTCGACCATCAACGGTGCCGATATGTTTTTTCTAAATCCGGCCGGGATGGTTTTTGGGGAACATGCCAGTCTGGATTTAAGTGGTTCATTTCATGTTAGTTCAGCCGATTATATGACATTTGACGGTGATGATATATTTTATGCGCAACCACTCGAGGGGGAAGTCTTATCGAGCAGTCCACCCGCCAGTTTCGGATTTTTAGATACCCAAGATAAGGATATTGAAATCTCGGGAAGTATATTGCATTTGAACGATGGCGAACACTTGTCACTAGTTGGCGGAGATCTCCATATTGATAATGAAGCCGATATTTATGTTCCTTCCGGACAAATAAATATTGTATCTATAAGAGGAAAAGGTGAGATTCCAATAGATTTATCAAATGGCGTCGATGCTAACTTCGGCACTGTTATTGTAGAAAATGGGTCTTTAATCGAAGTTTCAAACTCTGGAAATACTCCGTTAGGGGCTGGCTCAATCTACATTAAAGCAGGACAATTTCAACTAAAAAATAGTAGTGGACTTCGAGCTGGTTCAGATTCCGATATGGATGGAGGAGTAATATTTATTAGTGCTGAAAATATTACCATTTCCGAACGCTCAAGTATTGTAAGTATCACTGAGGGAAAGGGAGACGGAACCGATATAGAACTTGATATAGGTAATTTTCTTTTTATCACTGAAGGTGGAGGTTTTGCCAATAATGTAGATGAAGATGGTGGCTTAGCAGAGGTGGTCGGAATCGTACTACATACAAAAGCTGATGGACAAGCTGGAAACCTTAACATCTCAGCTAACGAGATTAGATTAAATAATAAAGCTTCCATAGACACAGCAAGCTTTGCTTCCGGTGATGGAGGTACGATTTCTCTGGATGTCAAAGGGGATATTCGTTTAATAGATGACTCAACCATATTTGCCGATAGTCATGGTGAAGGCCTTGGTGGCATCATTCTGATTGAAGCTGAAAGCATGCATTTGTCAAAAGGAAGTCATATCGATGTTGGAAGTTATAATATTGGTCATGGTGGAGAAGTATTCATTGCTCTCGAAGGTAACTTAACAATTCGCCATAGCGGTGTGTTTTCTAGTGCTTCCCAAGAGGGAAATGCAGGAAGTATTTCAATTATAGCTAACAAACTTGACGTGGAGTCAGGCTTTGTCGATGTGGGTACCGATGGTAGTGGTAACGGAGGTAATATATTTGTTACCACAACTAATTCTATCACCTTGGACGACAGTAAAATTTTGTCGAGTACGAGTAATAGTGGTAGAGGCGGAAATATTGAAATCAAGGCTAAAAATTTATATCTACAAAATGAAAGTGTTATTGATTCTTCAGCGGTAGAAGCTTTAGAAATTATTGAAGATGGAAAGGTAAACGATGTTGTATATGCTAAAAATGGTACTGGAGATGCCGGTTTAATCAATATTAGTGTTACTGATAGCTTAATTCTTAACAATGAGTCTATTATACAAACCGCTAGCTATTGGGATTTCGAAAATAATGAGGGAATTTCCGGTAATGCAGGTAATATAGATATTAGTGCCGGAAACAACGTAAATTTAAGTGACTTTTCGGCGATAACATCTGAATCTATTAATGCCGGTGGAGGGCGTTTAAATATAAATGCCGGAGAACAATTATATTTGGCTGATAGTTGGATTACCTCAAGTGTTGAGGATGGCGTAGGAAATGGTGGCGATATTAATATTGATGCAGGTAGTTATGTTATTTTAAATATCTCTGAAGTAATCGCTCAAGCCTACCAGGGAAGCGGCGGTAATATTAATATTAAAACGTTAAATCATATTGAAAGCACCGACAGTTTAGTTGATGCTTCGTCTCAACTGGGTATTGACGGCACGGTCGAAATTGAAGCTCCATCTATAGAAACGGACAGTAGTGTCCAAGTTCTATCAACTCGTTATTTAGATACACGTCAATGGCAGCAGCAACCTTGTGCGGCCAGAAATGGTGGAGAAGTTAGTCGTTTTGTAGTTGCTAATAAAAGGGGCGTGCCTAATATGCCGGATGATATGATGTCTGCCAGTATCGATGGGCTTGCAGCGAATGGTAGTTCCGTTTCTATTCAACCTGCTAATAAGCCGGGCTATAAACCATTGCAAGTCGCTACAGCGGGACGTCATTATCAAATTAGCTGTGCACAAACTCTATAAGAATAAATAACAAATGTTAAAATTTATGTATTATGAATTGTTCCGAACAAAAAGAAAGAGATTTGAACTTCAACGGCTTTATTTATTCTTAATCCCTCTATTATTAATTTTTGCTACATCTTCTGCATTTTCAGAAGGTGTTTTCCGCCTACCTCCTGCAACTATTGCCGAAGATAATAAATCCTTGGCAAGCATAAAAAAAATTCAAGTTAAACAGTTTGAATTTGTCGGAAACACGGTGATAAGTGATGAGCAATTACGAGAAATTACCGATAAGTATTTACAACAATTGTTATCTATTGAGCAACTATTAGCAATAAAACAAAAGCTTACAAAATTATATATTAATAAAGGTTTTATAAATTCAGGGGCGATACTGGCCGATCAAAAAATTAAAGACGGCAAGATTATTTACACCATTAAAGAGGGTACTTTAAGTGAGGTTAAGTTACTCGGTAATGAAACGATTAATGAAGATTATTTAAGCGCTAAAATATTTCAAAATGGTGAATCTCGCGAGGGCGTATTAAACTTATTCAAATTACAGAAAAGCTTAAAACTGCTGGAACAAAGTCCACTGATCGAAGGTGTTGATGCACAACTAAGTCCAGGTTTAAAGCCGGGACAAAGTAATTTATCGGTAGCGGTTAAGGAAGCGAAAGCATACCAGTTAAGCTTTAAAATGGATAATCATCGTTCGCCGAGTATTGGGGCTGAAAGGGGACAGATAGAGTTCAATCATAATAATTTATTTGGTTCAGGGGAACGACTTTATTTAAATTATGGGATATTAGATGATAAGGATGACTACGTCTTAAATATGAGTATCCCACTAAATGCCAATAAAACCAGAGCTGGTTTCAGTATTGAAAGGGATTCATCAACGGTTTTGTCGGAGCCATTTAATTCTTTGGGATTTACCAGCGATATCCGTCGGGTGATGGTGAATTTAAATCACCGTTTAAAACATGCTCTCAACGAAGATATGTCAGCCGGTATACAATTTTCAATGGCTGAAAGTAATACTAAATTATTAGGCGAACCATTTGCTTTTCCACCCGGGGTGGCCGAAGCACGAGTCAATGAATTAAGCCTATATGTTAATTGGGTTAAACGTGATAGTCAGCGGGTTTTCGCGGCGCGTAGTGAAATTGGTGTTGGCTTACCGATATTAACGGCTACTGAAAGAGATCATGACCTGCCCGATGGTCGCTTTATTCGATGGAATGGACAATTCCAATGGTTGCAAAACTTATCCTTTTGGTCAGCAGAAAGTCTGTTTCGCGTTAATATGCAATTAAGCAATGATAATTTATTGTCTATGAACCAGTTTGCGGCTGGAGGGGCAAATACGGTTCGAGGATATCGAGAAAATATTTTAGTTAGAGATAATGGTATCGTGGCATCGCTTGAAGCTCATATTCCACTGATAGAGTTCAATATACCCGGGTTTCAGCAAAAATCTTTTGCTAGTAATTTAAACTTAGTTCCTTTTCTCGATTATGGATATGCTTGGAATCATGATGACTTTCTCTTAGATCCGGAGCACATTGTCAGCATCGGATTAGGAATTACTTGGAAAGTTGATAAACGATTAAGTGCAGAAATTTTTTGGGGAAAAGATTTGAAAAAGGTTGCTGTTGAGAACGGATCAAATCTTCAGGACAAGGGTATTCATATGCAATTAGTGTTGCACGTTTTATAAGGAATATTACAATGCTCAAGTCTGTTTTTAATATTCCAAGAAAAGATTTCCATTACCGAAACCTTATAGTATTGCTCCTTCTTTTGGGAGCTATACCGCTTACGGTTTTTGCTCAAACCAATACGAATCTCAAGCAACACCTTGAAGATATTGATAGCGCTATAATAAACAACGATTACACTGTTGCGGCTGGCAAATTAGAAAAGATTATTGCCCATTGGCAGGGTGAACCTACAGACCGACGGCTTATAGTGGCACGAATCAAATTGGTATTTACCTATCAACAATTGGGATTCATTGATAAATCACTTAAATTGCTGGAAAAAAATCTTGATGAATTAAAGCATAATCCAGACGACACCTTGGCCATTCAAATACTTAGTCAAGCAAGTGATGTGATGTTATCCATTGGTGAATTGGGTAGCGCTGAGCAATATATACAGCAAGCATTGCAAATTGTTCAAGCAGATGTTGAACCAATCATACTAGCGACTTTATTCCAACGAGCAGGAAATAGTTCGACGGCCATGGGCTATTATGAAGAAGCGATTAATTATTATAACCAAAGCATTCAATATTCAAAAAAAGTCTCTAATCAAAATCTGGCTCTAAAAAGCGAAGTAAATCGTCTGTTTCCGACATTACAGCATTATCAAAACAACCCCACAAAAGGTATCAATGCTTTAAGCAACACATTAAAAAATATCGAATTATTTAATCAGGATAATGACAAAAGCAATGCCTATATTACTCTGGGTGTTCTTGCTTTAGAGCAATTGCAAACCTCTTCAAGTAAAGTTGACCAACAATTGATGAAAATTAGCTATAACAGCTTAAATTCAGCCTTAACGCTCTCAAAAAATAATAGTCAATATCGTCATATATCGGTAAGCGCGGGCTATTTGAGCAAACTATATGCCAATCAACAACGTTTTGATGAAGCGTTGTCACTATTGGACATAGCGGTATTTTATGCAGAACAGATAGATATTCCTGAATACTTATATCAATGGTATGAATTGAAGGGAGATATTTATCGAAGCCAAGGCGACAAAGAAGCCGCACTAAATGCCTACCAGAAATCCGTTCAGGTTTTATCTCCCATACGTAATTATTTGGATAGGGGAGTAAGAAGCCCAATCCGAACTTTTGATGAGGCGGTAAAGTCGGTTTATTATGCCTTAGCCGATCTTCTATTGCAGCAAGCCGAGAAGGCTGGTACTGATGAACAACGACAAGCTCTTTTATTACAAGCTCGCGATACGATTGAATCCTTAAAAGTTGCCGAATTAGAAAATTATTTCCAAGATGATTGTGTTGCTACCTTGCAAGCTTCGCAAAAATCCTTGGAAAATGTCAGTCAGGGAATCATGGTCTTATATCCCATAAGTTTACCGGATCGGTTGGTATTACTGGTAAGCGGAGCAAACGGTGTAAAACAATATAGTTTGCCGGTTAAAGCCGATGTACTTAAAAAACAGACTTTAGCATTCCGTAAAAATCTCCAAAGTCGTCCTCACAATCGTTTTTTAATTCAGGCTGAACGATTGTATGACTGGATGATAGCTCCATTGCATAAGGATTTGGATAATTGGCAAGTCGATACTATGATTATTGTTGCGGATGGGCTATTAAGAACGATTCCATTCGCGACGCTATATGACGGAAAGCAGTTCCTGATTGAAAAATATGCACTGGCGACTGCACCGGGCTTTAAATTAATTGATCCGAAGCCTCTTAAATGGCAGGATAATAAGGTTTTATTGGCTGGATTATCGGAAGCAGTACAGAATTTCTCTCCACTACCTAACGTACCTAAAGAATTGCAACAGATAGAGTCGGTTCTGCTGGGTAAGCAACTCGTTGGAGATAAAATTGTTAATCAACAATACACTTTAGAGGAAATGAAACAGCGTTTGGAAAACCGTAGTTATTCAGTTGTTCACATGGCAACCCATGCTCAATTTACCGGTCAACATAGTAACGATTTTCTTTTGACATATGACAAAAAATTAACCATAGATAAATTAAAAAAGCTAATTGGTTTTGGGCGTTTTAGAGATAAACCGATTGAATTATTGACCATGAGTGCTTGTCAGACTGCCTTAGGTGATGAGCGGGCCGCTTTGGGCTTGGCAGGTGTCGCTGTAAAGGCAGGTGCCAGAAGTGCCTTGGCAACCTTGTGGTTTGTTGACGATGAAGCGACATCATTAGCCGTCACCGATTTTTATAAAAGACTGGCAGGTAGTGAGGGGCCTAGTAAAGCAAAAGCATTGCAAGGCGTTCAAAAACAGATGTTAAGGCACCCAAGATACTGGCATCCCTCTTATTGGGCTCCATTTTTATTGATTGGTAATTGGCTATAGATTGGAATTAGAAAAGTGACCGTCAAACTATTTAAAAATATTTTTATAAAATCAAGTTATTGGATAGCTTTATCATGTTTTTTTGTTTTATTGCAGACCAGTATAGTTTGGGCTGCAATACCCCAATCTGAACGTGATGCCTTAATGGCAATATACAACTCTACCGGCGGAGTAAGTTGGACTGATTCGACTGGGGGCTGGGTTGGCGTTGGCAGCGTAGATGGTACGGAGTGTAGCTGGTTTGGGGTAACTTGTACCGGTGATACGGTTACAGGATTGGATCTAAAGAGTAACAATCTGGTTGGCACTATCCCCACATCAATCGATGATTTGGGCGGATTAATGAGTCTGGATTTAAGCTCCAATAGTTTAACGGGTAGTATACCAACAGAACTCACCGCTCTGTTCGATTTAGAAACTTTGAATTTATCGTCCAACTCGTTGACCGGAACGATCCCAAATACTTTTAATAGCGGCAGCTTTATGATCATGTCATTTTTATCTTTAAGTAGCAACGCTTGCTTATCGACAACTGATGGTGTCGTGTATTCGTTTATTAGTGGATTAGACGGTAGCTGGGTAAATTGTGTCGACCCTGATGCATTTAGTTTTGTTGATCAAACCGGTGTTTCAACTAGTATGGTTATAGAATCGGCTGAAATAACTATAAGTGGTTTACTGCCGATAGCTACTACGACCAATATTAGTACCGATTACGGCGATCTAATAATAAATAATGTAAATCAAGGATCATCATATACGGTAGTCAATGGTGATGCGGTTAAAATTAGCCATCTTTCTCACACCGATCATAATAGTACTCGCGATAGTATTGTAACCATCGGAAGCATATCCGATACTTTTTCAACGACCACTGCAGACATGGCCGCTGGGGCAGATAATATTAGTGCAACGGAAAGAAATGCTCTAATGGCTATATATAATTCTATGGGTGGTAGTGGTTGGACAGATAGTACCAATTGGGAATCTAGCGGTGGTGTAGATGGTGGTGGTATTAACTCGGGAGAATGTGCCTGGTTTGGTATTACCTGCATTGATTCCGGCGGTTTATTGAGGGTGAGTGTCATAGACCTAGCCAGTAATAATCTTTCCGGAACGATTCCAACAGAAATTGACGATTTTGCAGCTTTAAGTGAACTTTATTTATATGATAATAGTATTGGTGGTTCAATTCCGGCTGAAATTGGATCATTGTCTACCCTCACTGATTTATGGTTGGATAGTAATAGTTTGACTGGTTCTATCCCGTCCTCAGTAAGTGGTTTAACAAGTCTTGAAAATTTTTATTTAGATACTAATAGCCTTAGTGGCACAATTCCCATAGAGATTGAAAACCTGGCATCAATCGATTTTAGTTTGGATTCAAATGGTTGTTTATCTACCACAGTACATTCACTTTATACCTATATTACCGGTGCAGATCCTCTCTGGATAAACTGTGTTGACCCCACGGCTTTTGTTTTTACCGATCAGAACGGTGTTAGTTTAAGCACCAACATAACATCAGCAGCCATTACTATCAGTGGTTTACCGGCTTTTAGCGAAACCAATATAAGCGTGAGTGTTGGTTCATTGCTGGTAAATGACGTTAACGTAGGAACTGCTTCAACTGTAATCAATACGGATACGGTAAAAGTATCCCATACGTCTTCCGGAAGTTACAGCACCCAGGTTGAATCACTGGTAACAATCGGTAGTTTGATCGATATATTTAGTTCAACAACTCATGCGGAACCTCCACCACCACCTGCTCCAACACCTGAACCGACTCCGATACCGACTCCGATACCGACTCCAGAGCCGACTCCGATACCGACTCCAGAGCCGACTCCGATACCGACTCCAGAGCTGACTCCGATACCGACTCCAGAGCTGACTCCGATATCTACACCAGAGCCGACTCCGATACCTACACCAGAGCCGACTCCGATACCTACACCAGAGCCAACTCCTTTACCTGGAGCATTGGATAATTTAGATACTGGTCAATTGCAGGACTTAACTTCAAGCGATATACAAAATCTTACACCAGAACAGCTTGAAACTATTACACCCGAACAGATCAATAATATATCTCCCGCAGCGATAGCAGGATTAAATGGTGGAACTTTAGCATCATTTTCACCGGAAACGATCAAGGCTCTTTCGTCTGAACAAGTAAAGAATATTAGTGGTGAGGCTTTTAGTAATTCGTCTGATGAGGAAGTTGGCAAGTTTTTAACCAGTTTAAATGGTGAAAATATAGCGATTGAAGATGTTCAGGCATTGTTACCCGAGGGCTGGAGTATTAATACGGAAACTGGCGAAATTATTCCACCCGTGGGTACAAATATCAGTCTACCTCTTTTAGTAGGCGATCCTAACCTAGGATTTAGTCCTCCGCCTATTATACCTGACTTGAGTAGAAGCTTTTCTATTGGAGGCTATGGCGGCTTAAGCGCCCTTGATAAAGTTAATCAATTATTAAATAATTCAGGTTTGTCAAAATTTAGCTTTACTCAAGATCCTCTAACCGGACAGTTAAGTTTTAATGAGCTGCAAACTGCACTGAGCTTTTCCCTGTTACCGGATGCTAATGCGATCTTCCAAGTTAGTTCAAATACAACGCCCGGTGTGACGATAAATAGCGGAGGATTTATTGTAGTAACTACGGCAGATCATCAACAGATGGTTTTTAGACCGGTTCCCCTCGATGCGCTAGATTTAGTAAATGCACTAAATGGTGAGGTAAATATTGGCAATAGAGGCAATGTATTAATTAGTCGCAGTACTTCGGCATTAAGTGCTTTATTTGGTTTTGAGGTTCAGCGAATGCCGCCAGGTACTCCTTCAGGTCCTTTGGTCAATCCGGATGGCTCAGTGTTATATGTTTTTGAAAATGGTTTAGCACAACCTGTATATCCTGTTCCCAATGAACCCGATTTGCTTGATACCTTATTAGTTAATGGCATTAGCGGTATTAGTAATATCGTTTTTAATGCCGATGGTACTCTGACTGCACTTTATAATGGACAGCAGGTTACTGTACAGACATTTTTTGAAGCAAATATTAGGGATGTTAATGGTAATATCGACAATTCGAGTGGTAGTCTGAAATTTAGTAAAATTGAGCAAGACGGAAGTTTGGTTTTGATCTATCGCAGTCCGGCTCCTGTTAGTCCGACAACAAAACGTGCTAGAATTTCGAATAGCGACGTAGAACAAAGGGTTTCGATTCGATTCCAGGATAAAGCCGATGTTATAGTAGATAAGAAATGTTTAAGTTCAGAACAGAAACCGGTTCATATGCTTGAATTTGTTAATCAGATGGTGAGTTGTAAATTTATTATATATTAGGAATTAAACATGAAATTAGTAAAAGTAACTTTGTTCCTTTGCCTAATGACACCTTATTGGGCTAGTGCAGAAATATGTGAATCCTATAGTGAAGAATTAACGGGTACTAGCGGAACGGTAAAACTTAGTGGGGATATCTGTTTAGTTAACAATCGCTATGATGGTAAAGTTAATGGAACAGTAAATATTGCCTATAGCGAATATAGTGCTGATGGCAGTATCACTTCCGATGGTTCGGTTATTCTTGACTATACCTCAGATAGTGTCAGTCCATCTGCCAGCACTTTAACTGTAACCTATAATGGAGGACCGGTTACATATACGGTTGGAGGGCAGGAATATGAAGTTGAATTCCAAAATCTAAGTTATACTTTTGACGGTGAAATGAATCAAACTTCGGAGTCAGGTAATATTTTACTTAGTGGTGAATCTGTAGAAGCGAAGAACACTCCTTATAATTATGTCAAGTTATTTTAAAAGCGAGTCTAGACTGAAAAAATTATAATGAATAAAAAATTAAAATCACTTTGGCTAATTTTTATTGCAGGATTGGGCATAAACTTGCTCATGTTAGGTAATGTCATGGCTCAAGGTGATCTTGAGGGCAATTATTCAGGTCATAAACGCAACTTGCCACCACCGCCACCACCTGGAAGTGAACCTTCTCCAACCCCTTTACCGGGTTCCTCACCTCCCCCGGAACCTACCCCGTTATCAACTACTGAATCGACTCCCGCACCATCACCATCACCATCACCTAGCCCCGAGTCGACACCTTCACCTAGCCCCGAGCAATCACCTCCGCCTAGTGATGGTAACGGTAACGAACCGCCACCCACAAATGGTGGGAGTGAATCGGGTAGTGCACCACCACCGCCTATTGATATACATAATCTCAGTCCTGAAGAATTAAAAGAACTAACTGCCGAGGATGGTAGTTCTATTACGCCTGAACAAGGGGGTACATTGACTCCCGATCAACTAGGACATATACCTCCTGATGCAATTGCTGGTTTCCCTCCTGATACCCTGTTGGCTATGCCACCAGATACAGTTCATGCTTTGTCTCCGGAACAGATTAAAAACATTAATAGCGAAGATTTTCAAACTTCTTCAGATAATGAAATTGGGAAATTTTTTATTAATCTCGATCACGACAAAGTTAAGCCGGAAGATGCGGAAGGATTATTACCGTCAGATTGGCATATTGATCCGACTTCGGGAGAATTAACACCTCCACCTGGAACACAAATTACTTTACCGGATTTGGAGCCTGGTTCAACTCCAGGATTTAATCCGCCGGATCAGATTCCCGACTTAAGTAAAAGTTTTTCATTAGGTGGGGAAAATGGTACCAGTTTTATTGACAAAGCTAATCAATCTTTGGGTAATGCAGGTCTCTCTGATTTTCAATTTAGTCAGGACTCAAACAGCGGTAAAATCATATTTAATCAGTCATCGACTGACAGCAAGTATTCATTAGCTCCCGATGCTAATGGTATCTATCAGTCAGAATCCGGGAGTGGGTCGGGTCTCAACAAGGATAAAAATGGATTTTATCAATTAACCACCGATGATGCGCAACAATTGACATTGCGACCTGTCCCCGCTGATCCTGCTGCATTAGGGACAGCGCTGAATGGTAAAGTCCATTTAGGAGAAAAAGGTAATGTCTTAATTGATGCTTCGGTAATTGCCATTAGTGCCATTTTCGGGTCAGAAATTACTCAAATGCCCGATGGCACTCCTGCGGGACCGATGGTGCAAGATGACGGTAGCTATATTTATGTTTTTGATGATGGGCAGGCCCAAACAGTTTATCCGACCCCTAATGAGCCTGATTTATTAATTACTTTGTTATTGGCGAGTATCAATGGCTTAAGTAGTCTAAGTTATAATGCTGACGGTTCAATAAGTGGTATCTATAATGGGCGACCAGTGACGATTTTAACCGGATTTGAAGGTGAGGTTAAAAGTGTCGATGAAGATACTGATAATTCATCCGGTAGTTTGACGTTTAACCAGATCGAGAACGATGGTAGTTTAGTCTTGTTATATCGTAGTCCAATTCCCGAAAGTGACAGTACAACCCGAGCACGAGTTAGTGATACGGATGTCGAACAACGGGTTTCAATAACATATGATGAAAGTGATGAAGATAGTTCCTCCACCGAATGTCTTAGTTCAACTGCGGCACCGGAAAATTTCCTAAGCTTTATTGAAACCATGACCAACTGTAAATTTATCGTATATTAACTAAAATAATCATGTCATTTTTTGCCTACTCACGGTAAAATGTGCGCTTGGAAATTTGCGTTCATTTTATTCTCTCTTGGTAATATCCGGTTCTATTTACATGACTAAGTATATTTTTATTACAGGTGGTGTTGTATCTTCCTTAGGCAAAGGAATTGCTTCAGCATCTTTGGCAGCACTACTTGAAGCGCGTGGTTTAAAAGTAACATTAATGAAACTGGATCCCTATATTAATGTTGATCCTGGAACCATGAGTCCTTTTCAGCATGGTGAGGTTTACGTTACCGAAGACGGCGCTGAAACCGATCTGGACTTAGGGCATTATGAGCGCTTTGTGCGAACCAATATGACCCAGTCCAATAACTTTACCGCCGGACGCGTTTATGAAAGTGTTTTGAGCAAGGAGCGACGTGGTGACTATTTAGGAGCCACCATTCAGGTCATTCCGCATATTACCGATGAAATAAAACAAAGAATCGTTCTCGGAGCACGTGATCATGATATTGCCATGGTTGAAATTGGCGGTACCGTGGGTGATATCGAATCATTACCTTTTATGGAAGCCATTCGTCAAATGGGCATCGAGATGGGGTCAGAACAAACCCTGTTTATGCATTTGACCTTGTTACCTTATATTTCCACCTCAGGTGAATTAAAAACTAAACCTACTCAACACTCGGTTAGAGACTTACAAGCGATCGGTATCCGACCGGATATTTTATTATGCCGTGCCGACAGAGAAATCCCTGCAGAAGAACGTCGAAAAATCGCTCTGTTTACCAATGTTGAGGAACGGGGAGTTATTTCTGCAATTGATGTTGATAGCATTTATCGTATTCCCTTGTTGTATCATGAGCAAGGTCTGGATGAATTGGTGGTAGAAAAATTAAAACTAAATGCTCCGGCTGCCGATCTTTCGGAATGGAAAGCCGTACTTTATGCTCAAGCCAATCCACTAGCTGAAGTGACTATTGCTATGGTTGGTAAATATGTTGACTTAACCGAGTCTTATAAATCACTTTCCGAATCTTTGATTCATGCCGGTATTCACACTCGGACTAAAGTTAAGATCGTCTATGTTGATTCTGAAGAGATGGATAGCCCTGAAAACTCCTTATTGACCAAAATGGATGCCATTTTGGTACCAGGTGGATTTGGCGAACGAGGAGTCGAAGGTAAAATTGAGACAGCCAGGTTCGCCCGTGAAAACGGAATTCCATATTTAGGTATCTGTCTGGGGATGCAAGTTGCAGTTATTGAATATGCTCGAAATGTGGCAAAATTGGATAAGGCGCATAGTACCGAGTTTGATTCCACTACACCCAACCCGGTTATTGCCTTAATCACTGAATGGCGAAAGGAAGACGGTTCCGTTGAAGTTCGCGATGAAAATACTCAAAAAGGTGGAAGCATGCGTCTTGGAGGACAACCTTGTAAATTAGGCAAAGATTCCAAAGTCCGTGAAATATATGATAAAGAGGTAATAGTTGAACGTCATCGCCATCGATACGAATTTAATAACCAATACCGTGAACCGTTAAATAATGCTGGTTTACAGTTTACCGGTATTTCTATAGACGATAACCTCGTAGAAGTTGTAGAAGTTCCCGATCATCCTTGGTTTATCGCTTGTCAGTTTCATCCGGAATTTACCTCGACGCCACGAGATGGACACCCCTTGTTCAGCTCTTTTGTGAATGCAGCCAGGACACATGCCGGTATTGAATTAGTAGAAGATAACAAAGAATAATAGAAGACTCTATATTATGGATATATGTGGTTTTAAGGCAGGCTTGGAGCATCCTTTATTTTTAATAGCAGGCCCCTGTGTCATCGAAAGTGAAAAGATGATTATGGAAACGGCTTCCTATATGAAAAGTCTTACTCAAGAGCTTAATATTTCTTATATCTTTAAAGCATCCTTCGATAAAGCGAATCGTACCTCAAGCACAAGCTATAGAGGTCCGGGAATCAAAGAAGGCTTAGAAATTCTGGCAAAAGTAAAGCAAGAGCTGGAGCTACCGGTCATTACAGATGTACATGAGGACACACCTCTGGATGAAGTGGCTGAGGTTGTAGACGTACTCCAGACACCGGCATTTTTATGCCGACAAACCAACTTTATTAAAAATGTTGCTCAGCAAGGATTGCCGGTAAATATCAAAAAAGGTCAATTCTTAGCGCCTTGGGATATGCAACACGTGATTGAAAAAGCCACAGCGACCGGAAATCAACAGATTATGGTCTGTGAACGGGGAGCCAGTTTTGGTTATAACAATTTAGTATCCGATATGCGTTCTTTGGCGGTGATGCGGGATACTCAAGCTCCGGTTGTTTATGATGCCACTCATTCGGTGCAGCAGCCCGGTGGTCAAGGAGGAAGCTCCGGTGGTAATCGAGAATTTGTTCCGGTCTTAGCGCGAGCTGCAGTAGCCAGTGGTGTTGCCGGATTATTTATGGAAACTCATCCGCAACCGGAAAAAGCGTTGAGCGACGGACCAAATTCCTGGCCATTAGATAAAATGAAAGATTTATTAAAAGTATTGATAGAAATAGACCAATTAGTTAAATCAAACGGATTTATCGAACAGCGTCTATAAAGTAAAAAATAGTACTGAATTTAAAGAAAATATCGAGGAGAAAATTTAAGTGTCTGATTTAAAAATTGTTAAAGTGAAAGCCAGAGAGATTGTGGATTCACGAGGCAATCCCACTGTTGAGGTAGATGTTACTTTAGCTGACGGTACTATGGGTAGAGCAGCAGTTCCTTCCGGAGCTTCCACAGGTGCTCGTGAGGCAATTGAGTTAAGAGATGGTGATAAAGGACGTTATCTGGGTAAAGGTGTTCAGAATGCGGTAAACAACGTCAACAATGAAATTAGCGACGCCATTATCGGAATGTCTGCCGATGACCAAAAAGGAATTGATCAAAAAATGATCGATTTAGACGGCACCGATAATAAAGAACGTTTGGGTGCTAATGCTATCTTAGGTGTATCTATGGCAATCGCTCATGCGGCGGCAAAAGCAAATGGATTACCCTTATATGCTTATATGGGCGGAGATGGCCCATTTGCCACTCCTGTTCCCATGATGAATATTATTAACGGTGGTGAACATGCCGATAATAGCGTGGATATCCAAGAGTTTATGATCTTACCTACAGGTGCTTCATCGGTAACTGAAGCGATTCGTTATGGTGCGGAAGTATTTCATGCTTTGAAAAAAGTGTTAAACCAGAAAGGTTTAAATACGGCGGTTGGTGATGAAGGTGGTTTTGCGCCTGATTTATCATCTAATGAAGCGGCTATCGAAGTCATTTTAGAGGCCATTAAAGCTGCCGGATATGAAGCCGGTAAAGATATCTTTATCGGTATCGATGCTGCCAGTTCGGAATTCTATGAAGATGGACGTTATCACCTAGCTTCCGAAGGCAAGGTTTTGACTTCGGAAGAGATGGTTGATTATCTAGCCGATTGGGTTGAAAAATATCCGGTTATTACTATTGAAGATGGCTTGGCAGAAGATGACTGGGACGGTTGGAAATTATTAACGGAAAAGCTGGGCAGTAAATGCCAGTTGGTCGGTGATGATCTGTTTGTGACCAATCCCAAGATCTTTAAGGAAGGTATCGAAAAAGGAATCGGTAATTCTATCTTGATTAAGGTTAATCAAATTGGTACCTTAAGTGAGACCATGGAAGCCATTCAAATGGCTAAAGATGCCGGCTATACAGCGGTTGTTTCACACCGTTCAGGTGAAACGGAAGATACCACGATTGCTGATTTAGCCGTTGCCACTTCCAGTGGACAAATTAAAACCGGTTCATTGTCGCGTTCCGATCGGATAGCCAAATACAACCAGTTAATCCGTATTGATGAAGAACTGGGTGATTCAGCGGTATATCCGGGTATGGATGCTTTTAAATATAAGTAAACGTCTTTATTAAGTTCTTGCATTAGGGTTCTCATGTTCAGCATGAGAACCTTTTTTATCTCTTTTTAAAAGTCGCCGTGGGGAGGCCGCATAGAGTTTATCAATTATAATTTCGATAAAATCCAAAAATGTGGTTTTGAGCGATGAAATATTCCTATTATCTAATTATAACCGCGCTAGTTGTCCTAATGCTGATTCTACAGGTCGATCTCTGGATCGGTAAAGGCAGTATGCAGGAAGTACGTCAATTGGAAAAAGAGATTGCTATTCAAAAACAGGAAAACCTACGTTTAAAAGAACGAAATCAGGCGCTTTATGAAGAGGTTAAAGATCTTAAACGTGGATCAGAAGCAATTGATGAAAGAGCCCGAACGGAAATGGGGATGATTCATCAAGACGAAACTTTTTTTCAAATTATAAAGTCGGATGACAAAAAATAGCCAACAAACAAACTATTGGGCGGTTATTCCTGCCGCAGGTGTGGGAAAAAGAATGCAATCCGCCACACCTAAGCAATATATTTCTATCAACGGGAAAAGCATTTTATTTCATACCGTTTCCCTTTTTTTACAACACCCCAAAATTACCGGAGTAGTTATTGCCATTAGCGAGGGCGATGAATATTGGCCAGAAGTTGAGCAACAGTTAATACAATATCCCGTAAAAAAGACTCTTTTAGTTGCTCCCGGGGGAAAGGAACGCAGTGATTCGGTATTTTCAGCATTAAACCATATTCAACATGAACTCACGAATAATGACTGGGTTCTAGTGCATGATGCCGCGCGGCCATGTTTAAGGCTGGACGATATTGATAAATTAATCGATCATTTAACAGGGCAAGAGATTGGTGGTTTATTGGGCTTACCTATGGCAGATACGGTTAAATTTTGTAATGCTGAACAGTCAGTTCAAAAAACCATTGATCGTAGCCAATTATGGCGTGCTTTAACCCCGCAAATGTTCCGCTATGGTATGCTCTATGTCGCTTTAAAACATGCTCAGGAAAACAATTTGAGCATTACCGATGAATCGTCGGCTTTGGAACTATTAGGATATCAACCCCTAATGATTGAAGGACACAATGAAAATATCAAAATTACCCATCCCGATGATTTGGCTTTAGCGGAAAAATTTTTAAATAAGGATATAAAATGATACGCATTGGTCACGGTTATGATGCTCATCGATTTTTAGATGATAGTGATGCACAAAGTTTTATTGTTTTAGGGGGATGCAAGATTAGTCATCCCCATGCCTTATTGGCTCACTCCGATGGTGATGTGCTAATACATGCCTTAACCGATGCCATATTAGGCGCTTTGGCATTAGGTGATATCGGCAAACATTTTCCCGATAGTAGTGCCGAGTTTAAAAATATTGATAGTCGTATCCTGTTAAGAAATGCCTTTGATAAGGCGCTTGAAATGGGGTACTCCCTAGGCAATACCGATATTACCATTGTGGCACAAGCGCCCAAAATGGCACCTCATATTCAAGCCATGCGGGAAAATATTGCTGCCGATCTACAAGCCGATTTAAATCAAATCAATGTTAAAGCAACCACCACGGAAAAAATGGGCTTTACCGGTCGTAAAGAGGGTATCGCCGTTCATACCGTGGTGTTATTAAATAAAACTAGCAGTTAAATGACCGAAACCAGCCAAACCGAACTATTCCCCATTGTGCTATTGGACAATATGGCCTATGCCTATGGACAACCGCAGTTTTCCGCAAAGTTTAAACAGAGTCCTGAAGACTTTCAGGTTAACGAAACTTTAAGCTTTGATATTGAAGGGGAGGGAACCCACGCTTATCTCTATATCCGAAAAACCGATACCAATACCCAGTGGCTGGCTAAACAATTAGCTAATTTTTCTGGAATTCCGGTGCGTGATGTCGGTTATGCTGGATTAAAAGATCGGCATGCCGTCACTCGGCAATGGTTTAGTATCAATCTGGAAGGAATTGAAGAACCGGATTGGCAACAACTTGATATTCCCGGCATAGCAATTGAACAACATCGCTACCACAAACGTAAACTCAAAACCGGTGCCATCGCCCATAATGAATTTATTATTCAATTAAAAGCGTTATCTAAAGATGCCAAACCAACATTAATCGAATCTCTGGAAAAAATAAAACAGCAAGGAGTCCCCAATTATTTTGGTTCACAACGATTCGGCATTGATAACGGCAATTTAACCAAGGCTAAAGCGTGGTTTAGTGGCCAAAGAAAAGTCAAACGGCGCGAGGAAAAAAGCATTTATCTTTCTGCTTCACGCTCCATGTTATTTAATCATTTGCTTTCCCTGCGTATTAATGAATACGGCTGGAACCAATTGGTTGAAGGTGAAGTAATGATGCTGGATGGTTCTCATGCTGTTTTTAAAACTGAGGAATTAGATAACGAGTTGCAGGAGCGTTTTGATAAGGCAGATATTCATCCAACCATTTGTTTATGGGGCAGGGGAGAACCAAGCTCAAACTCAAAAATAAATCAATTGGAGTTATCGCTTAGAGACAACTTTTCCGATTGGTGTCAAACTTTAGAAAACAAGGGTCTAAAACAGGAACGTAGGTCTATTCGCCTTATCCCGCAAAACTTACAATATCAATTTCAAGACGATAATTCTCTTAAACTGCAATTTAATCTACCAACGGGTAGTTATGCCACGGCACTATTAAGGGAATTAGTGACGGTTTATGGTTAATAGTAGATAGAATTTAGGAGCCAGGAGTGCTCTCGTTCTCACAAGAATCAAGGCAACGTGTGTTACGCTTTGTGATATATCAACGTGATTTTTAGAACAAAATCAGCAGTCAGTGAATGAAAAACCTGAATCTATTAAATAAATTTATTCATCATTATCAATTTTCAACTATTAATTTTTAATTGGTGTTTTGAGAATGTGCGGCTATATAGGCAGAGTAACCGATAATCCTTTTTTACAAGCCTTATTAATTCAATTGGGCTTAGAAGAATTATTCGATCCCTTGACCGATACTCCATCTGAAATCGAGCAATTCTATCCGGCATTCGGCAGTGATCCCAAGCGTATGATTCGGGGATTGATTATTGAAGAAGAGGGAGTAAAAAAGCTTATTGATGCCACTTGGTGGTTTGATTGTGAACAAAGAGGGGAAGAATTGGTGGTCGGAAAAATGACTACCTTTAATGCCCGCAATTTAAATTCACCCTACTGGAAAAATGCCTTAAAACACCATCGAGGAATTGTAGTTGCCACCGAATTAGGCGAATCCAAATGGCAAGGCAAGAAAAAACATCAATACTTAATGCACGGACAGCAGCCCTTTTTAATGGGAGCTTTATATCGCAAATTCCCCAACGGTAAATACAGCTGTGCGGTAATTACACGCGATTCCCACCCCAAATTTGAGCCTTATCATGATAAGGCTTTTCCACTGTTTTTACCGCCGGAACAATACTTTATTGATTTATGGTTAAATAAAAAAATTACCGTGCATCGCGATATTGATGCTTTATTACATTCCCCTAAGCTTTATCCCGAATTAAAAGTAGCAGAAGTGAAAACATTTAAATCCGGTAAACGGATCGGAGATGAACTGCAATTAAGTTCAGATCTATCCTTGATAAATGAATAGTTTTAACAGAAACTTTAGGTTTCGCTGAATCTGAGTTGATTGATTATGATCCATATAACAACATGAACAATATATACTTATGTGAATCTGTGCGTCATTATAATAATTAATTTCTAAAATTAAACTATGAATTGTTAAACGGATTATGTCGCTTTCTAAAAAAATTACTATTTTTCCACTAACTTTTATTTTAATTTTTGGTATGCAGTATGTTTTAGGTGCAGGTTGCGCCAATATGTATAACCAAATCAAATTATTCTTAAAAAATCCGGACGCAAATACAGCTGCTGATATTACCCAAAAAATTGCGCTTGCCCAGTGTGATCAAAACAGTCCTGAATATCTGATTATTCTTAATAATTTAGCCCTATTAAATGACCATGTTCATCATTATGAAAAAGGGGAAAGTCTTTATAAACAAGTTTTAGAAGTTATCCAGAATAGAGTTGGAAAGGAACATGCCGATTATGCCAAAGGTTTAGATAATTTGGCACATCTATACATGGATAGTGGTGCTTTTAATCACGCCGAAGAAATTCTTGAACAAGCCTTAGCGATTCGAAAACGTGTCCTGGGTGAGGAACATCCCGATTACGGTCATACCCTAAATACTCTGGCTGGGATTTATTATCAACATGGGGAGCAACAAAGAGCCGGCGAACTCTTTCAACAAGCTGCTGCTATTTGGCAAAATCATTATGGTGAGGAACATCCTCATGCTATTACAGCGGTTAATAATCAAGCCTGGAATCACTTGGAATCGGGTGATCATAAACAAGCAATTCGGTTATTTGAAAAAACGCTTCAGAATAGAGAAAACATTCATGGTGATGATGGACATCATGAAGTTGCTAATACCTTAACTGGTTTGGCACATGCCCATACCCAGGATGGTAATCCTGAACATGCGGAAAAATTATTGCGTCGTGCTTTACCGATGTTGCACCATGATAGTCATACCAGTTTGCTCTGGCAGGTACAACATTATATGAGTCAAAATTTGGCAGCTCAGGGACATACCGGTGCCGCCGTTTTATTTGGCAAAAAAGCCCTGGAAAGTTTACATGGTTTAAAACATACCGCCGGAAAGCAAAAGAAAGACTCCCATCAGGTCTTTATGGCCGATAAGGGGAAAGTATATCGGGAAATAGTTGATTTATTAATGCAGCAAGGGCGAGTTAACGAAAGTCATCATATTGTGAATATGTTGCGCGAAGAAGAACTTCTAGACTTTCTTCATCGAGATAAAGAAAGTGGTATACAACATTCTCTAGAGCCCGTTTATGCTCCACATGAAGAAGAATGGATTGAACGTTATGCGGCAATCAACCAAAATCTGGCTGATTTTAATCGGCGCCGAGGAATTTTGCTTAAAAAAAACAGTTCTGGTGAGAATGTCGGTATCCAAGTTCGGATAGATGAAGTAGAGCAACAAATAATATCGACTGAAAAAAGTTTACACAAATATCTGGATGATTTAAAGCAAGAATATCCTGAACATGCGCCTTTAGAAACTGATGATTTAGAACATTTACATGAGCTTCAAGAGGAATTAACAAAAGCCGGTCCGGGAACGGTAGCGTTGCACTATATTTTAGCTGATGACGGCTTACATATAATTTTGACAACTCTTGATAAACAGACAGCTCATAGGGTAGCCGTTAAGGATTCGGTAATAAAGGAAAAAATTCGTCTTTTTCGTAGCGTAGCACAAAACTTGACCCGTTCCCCCAAGTTGGAAGCAAAAGCGCTGTATCAATATTTAATCGCACCGATTGAACAAGAATTAACGGAGATTAACGCAAAAACCTTATTGATCGCCGCCGATGGAGTACTCAGGTATATTCCCTTTAGTGCTATATATGATGGAAAAAACTATTTGATTGAACGATATGCTTTGGTTATGCATAACGACGTAATAGAAAATATTGCTTGGGATTCCAGGGTTAAAGATTGGCACTTTACAGGTCTGGGATTAAGTCAAAAAGTAGAGGGATTTAGCGCTTTACCGTCGGTTGAGGAAGAATTAACTGAATTAAGTAAGGTATTGGACGGTGACGTGCATCTTAATGAACAGTTTAATCGGCAGACTTTTAATAATGCCCTAAAGGATAAGAGACCGGTATTGCATATTGCCAGTCATTTTGTTTTGAAACCTGGAACCGAGAGAGATTCTTATTTACTATTGGGCAACGGTGATGTATTAAGTTTAGCTGAATTACGTAATGGCTATGATTTCTCAGGAATAAATTTATTAACCCTTTCGGCCTGTAATACTGCCATGGGTACACGTTCCAAGGGTAGTGAAGTCGACGGTTTGGCCGCTTTGGCTCGACATAAGGGTGCTCATAGTGTATTGGCTACGCTTTGGTATATCAGTGATGCTGGTACCGGGAAATTTATGCAACGTTTTTATCAGATACGGGAAAAGAAAAAACTTCAAAAAGCAGCGGCACTGCGAGAAACACAACTGGCCTTTATAAAAGGGGAAGGTGAGTTAATTAGATTTTCTCATCCCTTTTATTGGGCACCGTTTATTTTAATGGGAGACTGGTTATAACATTATGGATTTTATAATTACTTAATATTTGCTTTATTATTTTTACTAAACGACTATGATTAAAAATAAATTTCAAGTCCGTTAGTTTGAGGTGTGTACTTATTAGTTAAAAAAGACCTTACGACAATAACAACACAATAACTTTTAAATATCTGGGGAGTATGATGAAAAATTTCTTAACAATAGTAATGTTACTGGCCATCTTAAGTTTTGCGGGGATAGTTAATGCGAATACTTTAACGGCAGTAAAAAATAAAGGTTTTGTACAATGTGGTGTGAATACCGGCTTGCCGGGTTTTTCCAGCGCTGACGAAAAAGGAATGTGGAAAGGACTTGATGTTGATATCTGTCGTGCCGTTGCTGCAGCCGTGTTAGGTGATGCTAATAAGGTTAAATATACACCTCTGACTGCGAAAGAGCGATTTACCGCTCTACAATCCGGAGAAATAGATATATTGGCACGTAATACCACTTGGACATTAACGCGCGATGCTTCTTTGGGGATAAATTTTGCCGGGGTTAGTTATTATGACGGCCAAGGCTTTATGGTGAATAAAAATTTAGGTGTGAAAACAGCCAAAGAACTGAATGGTGCAACGGTTTGCTTACATGCCGGAACGACTACGGAGTTAAATTTAGCTGATTACTTTAGAGTCAATGGTATGCAATATAAAGTCGTTACCTATGATACTGCCGATGCTACTGTAAAAGGTTATGATGCTGGGCGATGTGATGTTTTAACCTCTGATCAATCACAACTTTATTCGCTAAGGATTAAATTAAATAAGCCGGAATCTTCTATTATTTTACCGGATGTGATTTCAAAAGAGCCCTTAGGACCGGTGGTACGACAGGGAGATGATCAATGGTTTAATGTTGTAAAATGGTCACTGTTTACTCTGATTAATGCAGAAGAGTTAGGATTGGCATCGGGCAATATTGATAAAATGAAATCCAGTAAAGATCCGGCTGTATCAAGAATGATTAAAGGTCAAGGTAATAAACTGGGTTTGGATGATGCATGGTCATATAATATTATAAAACAGGTGGGGAATTATGCCGAAATATTTGAACGTAATATTGGTCAAACCACTCCCCTCAAAATCAAACGAGGTTTAAATGCTCTTTGGAATAAAGGTGGGCTTCAGTATGCACCTCCATTTCGCTAATTATAAGCGCTAAATGAGACTATACATCGTTAATAAGCAATTCAGTTCCGGCGGTGTATAGTCTTTTTTCTATGAAAAATAATAATAAAATGCCCGCTAAAACCTCAGTTTGGAACAATCCCAAATACCGTGCGTTATTTTTCCAAGCCGCACTGATTGCTGCTCTTGGCTATTTGTTAGTCGTTATTGTTCAAAATACTCTGACCAATCTTGAAGCTCGAGGTATTTCAACGGGTTTCAGTTTTTTATCCGAGCCTTCCGGATTTGCCATTTTGCAAAGTTTAATTGAATATGACGAGTCGCATAGTTATGCAAGGACTTTTTGGGTTGGCTTGCTGAATACTTTCCTTATTAGTGGCTTGGGAATACTTTTTGCGACCATTTTGGGATTTATAATGGGGGTGGCACGTTTGTCATCCAATTGGTTGGTCGCGAAAATTGCCATGCTTTATGTTGAGGTATTTCGCAATATTCCTCTATTACTGCAAATCCTATTTTGGTATTTTGCTGTTTTGGCACCATTACCTTCGCCTAGGCAAAGTATAAGTTTGTTTGCCGGAATAGAATTAAATGTACGAGGTCTATATCTTCCCCAACCGATACCAGAACAGGGCTTGGGTATAACCTTTTGGGGATTATTGATAGCTGTTGTATTTTCGCTGATATTGCTTTACTGGGCAAAGAAAAGGCAGACTAAAACCGGTAAACAGTTGCCCGTTGGCATAATAGTATCAGCTGTGGTTTTAGGGGTGCCAGGCGTACTATTTTTGTCGACAGGAATGCCTTTAAGCTGGGAATATCCACAGCTTAAAGGGTTCAATTTTCAGGGCGGTATGACCATTATCCCGGAATTGTTAGCCTTGTTATTGGCTTTGACCATTTATACCGGGACATTTATTGCCGAAACGGTACGAGCTGGTATTTTGGCTGTGAGTCATGGACAAACCGAGGCAGCTTTATCGCTTGGCCTGACAAAGGGACAAACTATCCGTCTCATCATCATACCTCAAGCGATGCGAGTCATTATTCCACCCTTAACCAGTCAATACTTAAATCTGACTAAAAACTCTTCTTTGGCAACAGCTATTGGGTATCCGGACCTGGTATCAGTTTTTATGGGAACCTCGTTAAATCAAACCGGACAGGCCGTTGAGATAATCGCTGTCACTATGGCAGTTTATTTAGTGATTAGTTTAGTTATTTCTTTAATCATGAACTGGTATAACAAAAAAATGGCCTTGGTAGAACGCTAGTATGGTAGAGTCAGCTAATAATTGTGATAAAACATTGCCGAACAAGGCTCAATTGAAGCCACCCAATATACATATTGGAGTTATCCCTTGGCTACATAAAAACTTGTTTTCCGGATTGTTTAATTCGGTTATCACTTTATTAACCATGTATTTGTTATTTCTATTCATACCGCCATTATTTAATTGGTTATTTATCGATGCCATTTGGACTGCAGATAATCGAAATGCCTGTGATGCAGAAGGTGCGGGAGCCTGCTGGGCATTTATCTCCAGTCGTTTTCCGCAATTTATGTATGGATTTTATCCCGAGGAACTATATTGGCGCCCTAATCTAACTGGAATCTTTCTTATCGTTTTAATTATTCCTTTATTTATTCAACGATTTCCTTATAAATATTATCTAAGTGCCTTTATTTTGCTGATTTATCCGTTTATAGCATATGTGCTTTTACACGGAGGATATTGGGGCTTAGAAGTAATTGAAACGGCTAAATGGGGTGGCTTGATGTTAACTTTAGTCATTGCTGCTGTAGGTATGATGGCCGCATTACCATTCGGTATTATTTTGGCCTTGGGAAGACAATCTGAAATGCCGGTTATCAAATCGGTGTGTATTGTGTTTATTGAATTTTGGAGGGGAGTGCCTTTAATCACCGTATTGTTTATGTCGTCGGTGATGTTGCCCTTATTCTTTCCCGAAGGTACTGATTTTGACAAATTACTCCGGGCCATGATTGGGATCAGTCTGTTTCAGTCGGCATATATTGCAGAAGTCGTGCGTGGTGGTTTACAAGCAATTCCAAAAGGACAATATGAAGCGGCTCAAGCCTTGGGTCTCAGTTATTGGAAAAGTATGGGATTGATAATCTTGCCACAGGCATTAAAAACGGTTATTCCAGGAATCGTCAATACATTTATTGCCTTGTTCAAAGATACGACATTAGTTTTAATTATCGGTTTATTTGATTTATTGTCGATTATTCAACAAGCTAATTCGGATTCCTATTGGTTGGGATTTGATACTGAAGGTTATATTTTTGCGGCGTCGGTTTTCTGGATTTTTTGCTTTGCCATGTCACGTTATAGTATCGCTTTAGAACATAAATTACATACCGGACATAAGCGATAAATTGTTTAATTATATTTTCATTGATGGTTATTAATTATGCCAGATCCTGGGTCTATCTTAGAAATGCGAGGAGTACATAAATGGTACCAAGACTTTCATGTACTTAAAGATATTAATATTAAGGTATCCAAAGGTGAACGTATTGTTATCTGCGGTCCGTCGGGTTCGGGAAAATCTACCTTGATTCGCTGTATAAATCATCTTGAGGAACATCAGCAAGGTGAAATTGTTGTCGATGGAATCATCATGGACGCTGATCTAAAACATATTGAACAAGTGCGAAAAGAAGTCGGAATGGTCTTTCAACATTTTAACCTTTTTCCTCATTTATCAATTTTAGATAACCTCACTCTGGCACCTGTTTGGGTGAAGAAAATGCCCAAAAAAGATGCTGAAGAGATAGCCATGACATATTTAAAACGGGTAAAAATCCCTGAACAGGCGAAAAAGTTTCCGGGACAACTATCAGGTGGTCAACAACAACGGGTCGCAATAGCCAGGAGTTTATGCATGAATCCAAAGGTGATGTTATTTGATGAACCCACATCGGCCCTTGATCCGGAAATGATATCGGAAGTTTTAGATGTTATGGTGGAACTGGCAGAAGATGGTATGACTATGCTTTGTGTTACACATGAGATGGGCTTTGCTAAAAAGGTGGCCAATCGGGTGATTTTTATGGATGAGGGAGAAATTATCGAAGAAAATGAGCCTGAAGAATTTTTTAATAATCCGGTTAATGAACGTACTAAACTATTTTTAAGTCAGATCATTCAACATTAATCCTATGCCGAATCCGTTTCAATCAGCATTAGAAAGGAAATCTAGCTTTGCAATTTGAATTGGAAAAAAATCTATTTGCTATTTTTTTGTTCTTACAGATAAACTAGCTAAGTTTAAATATCTAAAATAGAAATAAGAAGAATAATATGAATTTTAATAATGAGCTTAAATATTTATTACACACCGTTCCCATTTTTGAAGGCCTCGAAAATGACGAACTGGAAACATTATCTAATTATCTGGTTCCCAAAGAATTACCTATGGGTGGTTTGGTTTGCAAAGAAGGGCAACATGCTAACTTTCTCTGTTTTGTCACCTCTGGGCAATTGGATGTAGGTAAAAAACTTGATGATTCCGAAGTGAATATTGCTACCATTGAAGAAGGCGGTACCATGGGGGAGATGGCATTAATTGATGGTCTTACGCGTTCTGCTACAGTTAGAGCCAAAATAGCCAGTACCGTCTTATTGTTGAGACGTGAAGAATTTGATCAGATTTTAGAGAAACATCCTGAAATTGGGATTAAGATTCTTAAAGGTATTGCTCGAGTAATGAGTTTAAATCTACGCAAGGCATCGGCTCAAATTACCGCTTATATGACTATGTCACAATAAAAACGGAACTCCAAAATCCGAATGGTTCTGAATCTTGACATTCTTCTATTCCAGTCTGGGATAATTCAATACAACCACTGTCAAAGGCTTCAAACAAAGCCAAACAAGCCAGTATGATAATTAGCAGAGAAAACCAGCGCCGTCTTTGGTATACAAGTTTAGGTAACGTTGATTTTGGTTTTAAAGTTGTTTTTGGTTTAGGAGTTGTTTTCGGTTTTAAGTTGGACATATAGGTACTTATTTTGGGGTAAAGGGTTTGATTAAATTGCCCGTTACATCAATTACTCCCCATAAACCTCCGGTGACATATTTATGTTCCCCCATGGATTTGAATTTGCAGCCTATACATACCGTTGCCTGGCCGTTGTTAAAGGGAAAACCCCAATCGTAATCAGCAGGTATAATGAGTTCTAATTTTCTATCTATATAACCTATTTTTCCGTTTATTTGGGTACGGGCCAGGCCGTTATTAAAATCGTCCGCCCAATTATCATAGCTTACTACCTGTATAGAATGACCTTCCTGGTTTAAATAAAAAAATTGGCCGTTAAAGCTAACAACGGCCAAATTATCAGGAGCGAATTCGATATGGTTCAGATGTCTCGGATTTATCTTTAGCTGTTTATCAGTGTTTATATTAGCGCAGTTATTGTATTGTGAAAATTCAGCCTGTTGATTGTTTTGGGTTAATTTAGCATGGTACCAGCAGGCTTGATAGCTTATGTCACCCTGAATTTGTTCTACTTGTTGGGAGGTGTGTTCGGCTGCTTCAACTTGGAGGGACAGCATAATGGTAACCAGTAGGATTAATAACGACACTTTTAAATACCCAAAGAGTGGAATAATTAGCGGAATGCATTGTTTTTTTTATAATATAAACGATAACAATTCGAAGCGATATTTAATCTTTGTATTTTTCCGAGGTTTGAAAAATGACATCCAGTTCCTCGTTGTTTAATATCTGTTCCAGGAGTGGGAATAGTTGGCGTTCTTCTATTCGAGTATGTTGCTTTAATAAGGTACCGAAGGCAAGTAAGACACTAGTATCGCCTGATTTCATTTTTTGGTAATAGTCATCCAGGATTTTGTGTTCATTGCGTAGTTGTTGACAAAGATTAAATAACTTCGAACTTTTTTCTTCAAGGGGAGTAAAAATACTATCTTCTTCAATATCAAAATGTACCCTCCACAAACTGGGATAGTCTGCGATGATCTTGTCGCATAACATGCGGATAGCTTCAGGGTCTCCTTTTTGACTTACATGAATGGCTTTTTGTCCCAGAGTAAGTGAAAGATGATGTTCTTTTGAAAGCGGTTGTAATTGAGCGATACGTTTCATGATACTAGAGAGTATTGGTAATAAACGTAGAGTTTTGGGGTGAGTTTGTATTAGATCAAGTTTTTTTGACAATCTAAAAGCAGGGCAGGTAAGCCCTGTCTTTAGACTGCTTGAGGAGGAACTATTGTTCTAAGGATTGTTTATAGGCTTCCCAATCGGTAATGGGTAAGGTTGCCACCCCGGAATCCATCGCCGCTTTAGCTACTGCCGCCGGAACCACCTGCATTAGGCGTGGATCAAACGGTTTGGCAATAAAATGATCCGGTCCGAAGCTAAAGTTTCCTTCACCATAGGCTGCTATTACTTTTTCATTCGGCTCCATGCAGGCAATTTCAGCCAAAGCATGAACACAGGCCATTTTCATTTCACTATTGATCTCTTTGGCACCGACATCTAAGGCTCCTCGGAATAAAAATGGGAAACATAAAACATTGTTTACCTGATTGTCGAAATCAGACCGGCCAGTAGCAATAATAGCATCGGGTCGAGCTTTTTTGGCCAAGCCCGGCATAATTTCAGGTGTAGGATTTGCCAATGCCAGGATTAAAGGGTTTTGTTGCATTTGTCCCAACCATTCAGGCTTTAAGACGTTAGCAGCGGATAAACCTAAAAACAGATCGGCACTGGCCAGGGCTTCATTTAAAGTACGTGCTTCGGTATCGGCAGCATAACGGGATTTATAGGGATCCATATTTCCTTCCCGTCCCTCGTAGATGACACCACTGATATCGCAAACTATGATATTTTCCTTTTTTAAACCTAAATCGACTAAAAGATCCAAGCAAGCAAGAGCGGCGGCACCGGCACCGGAGGCCACCAACTTTATTTTAGAAATATCTTTGTTAACCAGCTTTAAACCATTTATGATGGCTGCACATACGACAATAGCAGTACCATGCTGATCATCATGAAAAACCGGGATATTCATTCGTTCTTTTAGTTCTTTTTCAATAATAAAACATTCAGGTGCTTTAATATCTTCTAAATTGATGCCTCCGAAAGTAGGTTCCATACTCGCCACTATATCGATAAACTTTTGCGGATCTTGTTCATCGATCTCGATGTCAAATACATCTACATTAGCGAAGGCTTTAAACAGTACGGCTTTTCCCTCCATTACCGGTTTGGATGCCAAAGCACCGATAGAGCCCAGTCCTAATACGGCTGTACCATTGCTGATAACTCCGACCAGATTGCTTCGAGCTGTATATTCTGCGGCAGTTAATGGTTGTTGTTCTATTTCCTCACATGCTGCTGCTACGCCGGGAGAGTATGCTAGAGACAGATCGTGTTGGGTATTTAATGGTTTGGTCGCTTGTATGGTTAATTTTCCGGGAACTGGATAGCGATGATAATCCAGTGCTTGTTGTCTTAAATCGTTGGACATTGGTTTAATTCTCGGGGATAAAAGAGGTATTACAATTCTAGTAAAGGATGTCCCGATTAAAGACAGAATCGGGACCTTTTAACTTAGTAGCCTTTTAGCTTGTCGATGTATTCTGGTAGGAATAATGAAACTTCCGGTATATAGGTAATAATCATTAAGAAAATCAGCAATAATCCTAACCAGGGTAATGCTGCTTTAATGACCCAGCCGATACTTTCGCCAGTAATACCTGCGGTTACAAACAGGTTTAGTCCTACCGGTGGTGTTAACATTCCTATTTCCATATTGACCACCATAATGATCCCAAGATGGATAGGGTCAATGCCTAATTTCATGGCGATTGGAAATAGAATCGGAGCCATAATCAATAGAATGGCTGAAGGCTCCATAAAGTTTCCGGCGGCTAATAACAATAAGTTAACCACGACTAAGAACATCCAGGGTTGTAAACCCCATGATACGATTGCTTCAGCTATGGTATGTGGAATGCGTTCAGTGGTTAGCACATGCGCAAATAACATGGCGTTAGCAATGATAAACAGTAACATGATGCTGACTTTTGAAGCATCGAGAACGGTTTTATTGATCTCTTTGTCGGGTATACATTTTGGAAGAGCCCAAGTTATTTGCCAAAAATTACGGATAGCAGCAGATCCTAGATTTTCATTATCCTTTCGCCAGGGAAGTTCCTTAAGCGGTCCCATATCCCTATAACCGATTACTGAAACCAGGAATGCGTAAACCGCTGATACGGCTGCAGCTTCGGTAGGACTGGCGATACCGCCGTAAATTGAACCTAATACGATTACAATTAGCATTAATCCACCGGAGGCACTGAACGCCGAACGGGCAAGTTCTCTAAATCCAGGCCAGGGTTGAGACGGTAGGTTCTTAAATCTTGCGACAATATAAATGGCTACCATTAAAATCCCGCCCATCATAATACCGGGAATAAAACCTGCCATAAACATGCGTGCAGCAGATACCTCAGTAGCTGCGGCATAAACCAGCATTACAATAGAAGGAGGGATTAAGATGCCCAAGGTACCGGCATTGGCAATCACACCGGCGGCGAATGCTTTTGGATATCCGGCTTTGACCATACCGGCTATTACAATGGTACCAATAGCCGCTACAGTGGCGGGTGATGAACCTGATACCGCGGCGAACAACATACAGGCCATTACCGATGCCATGGCTAATCCGCCTCGTATATGTCCCACACAATCAATTGCGAAGGTAATTAGTCGACGCGCCACACCACCTGTAGTCAGGAATGCCGAAGACAAAATAAAGAAGGGTATTGCTAATAAAGTATAATGTTCCGATAGAGCTTCAAACAGTTTTAGGGCGATTGATGCTAATGAGTCGTTGGAAAATATTAAAATGGTTGTGATACTGGACAATCCCAAAGCAATGGCAATGGGTATCCCAATAAACATACAGAAAAATAGTAGGATAAAAAGCGTAGCAATGGTCATTATTTTTTCTCCTGCTGATGCTGATTTTCTTCTTCTTGCTGGTGTTTTAACTGTTCAGCAAGATGCATGCTTTCTTCCACTTCTCCAGTATGAGGGAATCCGTTACGCTCTCCTTTAATAATCCGCCATAAAAGTTGGACTAAACGAACGGTTAAAAAAAGTATACCGATAAATAAGATGCTATGAGCTAACCAGGCAGGAAATTCCATATCTTCCAGTTCAATGCCGATTTTTTTCATTTTTGCTAAGTATATCCAGCCGCCGTATAAGAAAAGGCCGCAATATGCCAAGCTCAATACAACGGCAACAGATGAGACAATACGCTGCCATAAATGGGGTAAAAGTTTAATGATAGCGTCGACACCGATATGAGCACCAACTTTTAAGCCATACGAGACTCCAAATAATACAAACCAAGCTGAAATTAGTAGGGTTAATTCCTGGGCCCACATAAAGCCGGTTCCAAATCCGAAGCGCAAAATCACTTCGATAAATACCAGGAGTACCATCATAACCAGCAGTAGCGATATGACTTTCTCCTCAAGGGTGTTAACTAAATCTTTCATTAAAAAAGCCCCTCTTTTTAATCTGCGAGATATTAAGAAATAAGTTCCGCCTAAAGGCAAAAAAAATCCCGATAGTTTGAGGCTATCGGGATTTTAACTCTTACTTATTGTTAGAGTTGTATGCGGCGTCGATTAGGTCTTGACCAATCTGGCCTTCGAACTTTTTCCATACTGGCTTCATTACAGAAACCCATTGGGCGCGTTGCTCAGGAGTTAAGTCTATAATTTCAGAACGTTTTGAATCAATGATTTTTTGTTTATCAGCAATTGCTTTTTGCAGGGCTACTTTATTGCCGAAAGTGATGGCATCATCTAATGCGGTTTTGACTTCTTTTTGCACATCACTTGGTAATTCAGACCAAAATTCTTGTGAAGTTACTACCATATAATCTAATACACCATGGTTAGATTCGGTGATAAATGGTTGCACCTCATAGAATTTTTTGGAATAGATATTAGACCAGGTGTTTTCCTGTCCATCGATGGCCTTGGTTTGAAGGAGAGTGAATACTTCGGAGAAAGGTTTTTTCAATGGTGTCGCTTTTACCGCTTCAAATTGTGCCGCTAACACATCTGAAGACATAATACGGAATTTTAAACGCTTGGCATCGGCCGGAACTTTTAATGGTTTACTGGAAGACAATTGCTTCATACCATTGTGAATATAGCCAAGTCCAACTAGACCTTTTTTGTTTACGGAGTTTAATAGTTTCTGGCCTGCAGGACTATTTTGGAAGCGATCAACTGCTTCGATATCATTGAATAGGAATGGTAAATCAAATAACTGTAGTTTTTTGGTATAACGTTTGAACTTGGATAGTGAAGGAGCCGCCATCTGTACATCACCCAATAGCATGGCTTCTAATACTTTATTGTCACCGAACAGTTGAGAATTGGGGTAAACTTCAACCTTTACTTTTCCTTTTAAACGTTCATCAACCAAGTCTTTAAACTTGTTAGCCATTTGACCTTTTGGGGTGTTTTCTGCAACAACGTGAGAAAACTTAATCGTTATCGGTGCAGCAGATACAGTTCCGGCCGTAATTAAAGCAGCCGTCATAAGTGCAGCAGTTATTTTACGCATATCCTTTCTCCTAAGGTTTTTTGTGTAATATTGTTTTAAATTTGATGTCCAGGAATGAACCTAGAAAACTCATTTACCATCAACTGCGGTCCCCTTAAGCACTTAAGCGAACCGCGCTACGAAGTCAACTGAGTTTTCTAGGTTGAAGACGAACATTGATAAACTAATAGCAAGGCGAATGCCAATAATTAGATATAAATCTAAGTCTAAGATATAAATGGAGAAATACAAGGTAGGCTTTGATAAGAAAAACGTATAAATGAGTGGGAATCCACCCATCTGCAATTTTCCTGGGTGGGGATTGTGACCCATTTAAGTGTAAAAAAGTGCTTCCATGCTGAGTACATGGAATAAAAAAACGTTGAAGTTATATGGAAACTGAATTTAGTCCGCTGGACGAATTTTGAGGTAGGAATAAAGGTTGTTTTTGGATGTTATTGTCTCTTTGTAAATTATCCAATATATTTATTTATAATTACTTTTGTCCAAGCCAAACTTTTGCATTTTATCGTATAACGTTTTACGCGGTAATCCCAAAGCTTCCATAGTTTGAGTGATATTACCTTTTTGTTGAGTTAACTCTTGAATAATTAGACTTTTTTCAAATAATTCCACTTGTTGTGGCAGGCTAATAGCTTTTTCGCTGTCATTACCATGCAGTAACTTTTCAAGGTCATAGCCAAAGCTTTCTCCCAATAACACGTATCGTTCTGCAGCATTGCGTAACTCCCGTACATTTCCAGGCCAAGAATGACTTAATAAGGTAGAAACCTGTTTTGGTCTTAAGGAAGGGGCTTCACGTTGATAGCGTAAGCTGGCAATCAATAAATAATGTTGAAAAAGTAGCGGAATGTCTTCACGACGGTCGCGTAAGGGGGGAATTTCAATGGTTACCACATTGAGTCGATAATAAAGATCATCGCGAAAATCTTCAGCTTCTTTTAAGTCGGCTTTAGTGGCTGCTACAACGCGAAGGTCAATAGGGATTAAGGTATTAGAACCTAATCTTTCTATTACCCGTTCTTGTAGTACTCTTAAAAGATGAATTTGTACTTGCATAGGCATGCTTTCAATTTCATCTAAAAATAACGTGCCGCCATCGGCATGCTCGAAGCGACCGATACGTTTGCCTTTGGCACCGGTAAATGCACCTGCTTCGTGTCCAAACAGTTCGCTATCGATTAATTCACGGGGTATAGCACCGCAATTAACGGCAACAAAATTATTTTCTTTACGCTTACTATGTTCATGTAACGAGCGAGCCACCAATTCCTTTCCGGTTCCGGTTTCGCCATGTACTAAAACATCGGCATTGGTATCGGCAATTTGTGAAATAGTCATGCGTAAGCGCTGCATGGCAGGGGTATTACCGATAATGCGTGGACCAATAGCACATTGGGTTTCCAATTCACTGCGTAAAAAGCGGTTTTCCAAGGTTAGACGACGTTTTTCAAAAGCTCTTTGTACTGCTTCGATTAATTGTTCGGCAGCAAAGGGTTTTTCAATAAAATCATACGCACCATCGCGTATGGCCTGGACGGCCATAGCGATATCACCATGACCGGTTATTAGAATTATAGGTAAGTCCGGATCAATTTGGACCGCTTTGTTCAAAAATTCTAAGCCATCCATTCCCGGCATGCGGATATCTGAAATGACAACGCCAGGCCAGTTTTGGGACAATAAATTTAAAGCTTTGGCGGCATTTTCCAAACCGGTAACCTGGTAACCAGCAATATCAAGAGTTTGACAATTGGCAATACGTATATGCTTTTCGTCATCAATAAATATTACCGGTTGTATATCATTTTGCGCTGAGGCTTGTTCATTATTCGATGACATCCACAGACTCCTTGGCTGTTGGTAGGGTTAGAGTAAAGATTGCACCACCTTTGAGATGGTTGGTGGCTTCCAGGTCGCCTCCCATTGTTGTGGCAATACGTCTTGAAATGGATAGGCCCAAACCCAATCCAGCCTCGCGAGTAGTGAAAAAGGGACTGAATATCTGGTCTAAAATATCCTGAGGAATTCCAGGTCCATTGTCTTGAATGGTAACAACCATAAATTTATCTTTTGCTAGTACCAAAACTTTTATCCAACAATCTTGTTTATTTTCCATAGCATTCATAGCATTACTAAAAAGATTAACTAATACTTGTTCCAATTGCACCTGATTAACCCAAACATTAGCTTGCTCTGGTATTTCCAACAGTAGCTCGGTTGCAGTTTTTTTAAACTGTGGTCGTAATAGACGACGAGCGGCTTCAATGGCATTAACGATAGAAATGCTACTGTATTCACTAGATTTTTTTCGGGCAAAAAGCTTAAGTTGAGAATTAATTTGAGCCATTCGCTCAGTCAGTTCGGCAATTTGATTTAAATTATCGACTGCGTCATCACGGCGCTCTTTGTCCAGAAACAGTCTAGCATTATCAGCATAGGAGCGAATTGCCGCCAAAGGTTGATTAAGCTCATGACTAATACCAGCTGAAAGTTGTCCGATAACAGCCAACTTTGCTGATTGAATCAGTTGATCTTGAGTCTTTCGTAATTCGTTTTCGGTGTTACTACGTTCCTCAATTTCATGTTGCAGAGCCTTTGTGCGTTCTAATACTCGTTGTTCTAATAGGTCATGGGCTTTTCGCAAGGTCTCACGAGCCTGTTTTTCATATCGATTACGGTCCAACATGCGCTTGCGTCTTTGTAAAATAAATAATGCTAGAAATACGATTACGGCAAAAATCAGGCTGGCAATGGCTTGTACTTCAAGAAGTTGGGTATAAAGTAATTTTAAGGGAGTCAAAAGATGAAATTTCCACCCGGCTTCAGGCATGCCATGCTGGGTATGAAGGTACCAGCGCTGAGGGATGTAACCATCCCCACTGTTTTTTTCGGAAAATTTATACAGATGAATATCGTCATTAATGACTTCTTGTTCTTTTAATAGGTGCAGGTTTTGCAAATTGGTATCAGGGTAGCGTTTGCTTTCAATAATTTGATTGAGAACTTTTTTATCCATTGGCTTAATGGAACGAAAACGCCATTCCGGATTGGTGGTGATAAAAATGACGCCGTCAGGGTCGGTTACGATTACTTGTTCTGGTCGCCCCTGCCAATTGCTTTCGACTTGACTAATATCCACTTTAATTACTACTGCTCCAAGGATTTTTCCGGCGTTACGTACCGGGTAAGCAAAATAATAGCCGCGTCGTTTGGAAGTGGTTCCAAGCGCAAAATAACGACCTAATTGCCCCTGCATGGCTTTTTGAAAATAGGGACGGTAGGAAAAATTTCTGCCTACGAAAGGGCGTTCTGATTGCCAGTTGCTGGCGGCTATAGTTAAACCCTCGTGATCCATTAGGTAGGTATCGGAGGCATTGGTTATGGAATTAATGGTTTCCAAATATCGGTTTAATGCGTCGATGCTATCCGAATTACCCGGATCTTGTAACAATTCAATTAATTTTGGATTGGTTGACAATAGCTCCGGTAGAAATTTATATTTTTCTAATTGTCCTTTTAGGTGAGTAACATAGAGGTTGATTCGCGAACGGCCATCTTCAGCCAGTTTTATTATGGTTTGATGTTTGACCCAGACCCATATTTGCCACATTAAAAGCAAATATATAATAATCAAAAGAGCAGCGATAAGCCTATTTTTTGAAAAAAAAAGATTTTGTGTAGAACTATTCGACATTCCTAATCCGTTAATTTGAAAATCGTCGTTGATATTATTTCGGCTTTTGTTTATCTCTTATGATACATTGAAACTTTAAAAAAAATAAAATCTGGGAAATTATTATTTCTATGGTAAATTCAAAAATTAAATTATTCTTTAATACTAAAATAATTCATCTGCTATAAAAGTCATTATTTTTGATAGAATTACAGAGCATTTTGGCTTTATTATAGGCTTACGTAGGGGATAATATTGGATATTATAAAATTAAATGAATAATAACATAATAATTAGGGTATTGATTTTTTTCCCCAACTAGGCTAAAACAGTCTTAAATAAAAATTTAAAACCTTAACATTTGTCAAAGAAATAAAAATCTGTCGTTTTGTACAGGGGGTAAGTATGATATCTTTCAAAGAATTAAATGAACAAAATCAAAAAATCACCGAACTATCCAAAGTTCTGGCAATGCTAATCAATGACCGCTCCATATGTGATACCGATACCACCTGTGACTTGTTTTTTGATTATATCGCTAAAGTAAAAGAACATCTGGATGTTGAAGAGAGAGAGTTGTATCGAGAGTTGTTAACTCACTCTGATTCACATGTTAAAAACACCGCTTCGATGTTTTTATCTGGTTCTGGAGAAATTAAAAGGGTGTTTAAGCAGTATGTAAAACGCTGGTGCCGTAATAAGCAATTACGCATTAAAGATCACGAACGCTTTATCGACGAAACCAACGAGATGTTTGAGATGGTTCTTGATCGCATTGTACATGAAACTGAACATTTCTACCCTGTGGTAAGAAGTGTGTATGGTGAAAAAATGGCTGCCTAGGCCAATACCTTTATCGTTATAAAAAGTACTTTAAATGCCGGTTAAGTAATACTTAGCCGGCATTTTTTATGCCTGATAAATTTTATTATTTGTATAATAATGTCCCATTTTTTATACTGACCTGCAAAAAATCATCTCTTTTCCAAGTTGCCTATTATGTTAAGCAAACAAAGCATTAGTTCAGATAATTTTATGCAAGCTATTGAAGAAGGTAGCTTGATTATTACTGGTAACTTGCGTCTAGCTCGTCATCTAATACAACAATATGACATTTATATTGCTGCAAAAGGTAAAGCAGTCTGGCGATCTGGTTACATCATGCCTTGGAACAATTGGCTTTTGGAGTATTGGCAAGAGCAGATTCTGGCTGGTCGTGTTGCCATACCCAAGCTATTGTTGTCTCCAGAACAAGAATTACAGGTATGGAAACAAATAATAACTGCCAGTGAACAGTGGAATGGCTTGTTGCGGATAAATGCCACAGCCAAGCAAATCCAGAAATCATGGCAGTTGGTCAATGATTGGAAAGTAGAACTTTCTGATGAAAAGGTACTAGGTAACTTTGATGCTGAAATCTTCTTACAATGGATGAAAGATTTTAAACAACATTGTCGCGCAAAACAATGGTTATCACATAGCTTAATACCCCTGCAACTGCTCGAAGCAGAGACGTTAATGAAGCCAGGTTATTCTCGTTTGATATTGACCGGTTTTGATGAATTTACTCCTGTACAACATCAGCTGTTAAGCCAATTAGACATTAAAATCGATTGGCTGGAATTAAAAACTCAAAGCAATAATGCCGAGCAAATTGTAGTACGTTTCCCGTGTGCGGATACATATGATGAAATTAAAAATTTAAGCCATTGGCTGCGACAACAGAGGGAGATTAATTCTGATTATAAAATTGGAGTAGTGGTTCCTGAATTAAGTAAATATCGGGAAAAGTTGATCCACGCCATTAATCTTAGTCTGGCACCTTCTCAATTGCATCCGGCTACCCATACCAATCAACAGACCTTTAACCTTTCATTAGGTAAACCACTAAGTGATTATGCCTTGGTTGCTAATGCTTTTTTATTATTTGAAATGCTAAAGGTAAATAAATCTATTGGATTGGATGTCGAAGTCCTGAGTCAGTTGCTGCGTTCTCCTTTTATCTCCGGTTGGGAAACGGAGATGCAGCAAAGAGCCATGCTGGATAGAAGAATTAGAAGTAAACGGCAAGAGCAAGTCAGTTTTAAAACAATTTGCTATTATGCCGGTCAAAATAATCAACCGTTTTATAGTCCGATTTTTTATCAACTGCTAAAGAATTTTCAAGAAGAACGGGCAACGATCTCCTCTAAGGCCAACTGTATGGTTTGTGCAAAGCAATTGGGGCAATTTTTAGCTTTATTGGGATGGTCTAAAGGACGCTCATTAAATAGCGAAGAATTTCAGGTCTACGAAGCTTGGAAAAAAATATTAGGAAAGCTATCTTCGATGGCAGCCGTTATGGGCAAAATTGATATCAATACAGCTGTTAGTATTTTACACTCTCTCGCTTCTGAAACTCTCTTCCAAGCTCAATCTAAATCAACTCCAATACAAATTATGGGGCTATATGAAGCTACTGGTCTACAATTTGATGCACTTTGGGTTATGGGGCTGCATGATGCTATTTGGCCGGCTAAGGCCAGCCCTAATAATTATATTCCACTGAATTTGCAACGACAGTTAAAACTACCAAATAGTAGTGCCAATCGTGAGTTACAAGTCGCTAAAACTATTACCAAGCGTCTTATACATAGTGCCGCACAGGTAATTGTTTCCTATCCCTGTCAGGGTGAACAGAACGAAGAACTTGCTGCCAGTCCTTTAATAGAAAGCTTTAAGGCGATAGATAGAAATGACTTGAAATTGTTATCTTATTCAAGCTGGCAACAACAGGTAGCTAACAGTTCAAAAATGCAACCCGTTGCGGAGCAACAAGCACCACCGATTGAATCGTCCAAGGTTAATGGTGGTAGTAGCTTGTTTAAATATCAAGCGGCATGTCCTTTTCGAGCTTTTGCCGAATTTCGTTTAAAGGCTAAGCCCTTTGAACAAGCAGAACCGGGATTGGATGCATTACAACGAGGGGGCCTCGTTCACAAGGCTTTGGAACTTGCCTGGCGTGAAATACACGACCACCAAAATTTATTGTTTTTAAAAAATAATGGGCAATTGCCGGCTGTCCTGGAAAAAGCGATTATTAATGCCATTAGTGACCTGCAGGGTGAGTTTCAAGCTAGCATGGGGCAACGTTTTATCGATATCGAAGTCCAACGCATTAAATCTCAATTATTGCAGTGGTATGAGTTGGAGGCACAACGTGCTCCCTTTGCGGTAGAAAGGTTGGAAGAAAAACTACAATCAGAAATTAATGGTATTTTAGTGGATATTGTCATTGACCGCATTGATATATTACCCGATCAAAGGCGTATCTTAATCGATTATAAAACCGGTGGTGTGAAGCCATCTCAATGGTTCGGATTGCGTCCGGAAGAACCACAGCTACCCCTTTATAGCAGTGTGGTTAAAGATAATAAGGCGGCAGTGTTGTTTGCTCAATTGAAAACCGGAGAGGTTACTTTTAAGGGAATCGTATCTGAAACCGATTTAATTCCTAATTTGCCTCCTCGGTATGGTGACGCGATAATAAAAGAAGCGGCACAACGGTGGGATGAAATCTTACAGGAATGGTTATTGGTGATGCAAAAATTGGCCGGTGATTTTCGCCAAGGTAAGGCCGATGTGGACCCCAAAGACGATCAAAGTTGCCAGTATTGTCAATTGGCAACTTTATGTCGTATTGATGAATTGCAGGGTTTGCTTACCCAAGGAGAGGTTGCTCATGAGTGATTCTTATATTCCTCAGGATTACGATGCAAGGCAAAGAGCATTAGAAGCGAGTCACTCTTTTATTGTGCAAGCACCTGCTGGCGCTGGTAAAACCGGATTACTAACACAACGTTTTTTAAAATTGTTGACGGTTGTTGAGTACCCGGAGAGTATTGTCGCCATTACCTTTACTCGCAAGGCCGCCGGAGAGATGCGAGAACGGATCATTATTGCTTTAAAAGAAGCGCTATCGAGTCCTTTACCGGAAGCTCCCCATGCCGCTCAAACCTGGAAACTAGCTCAGCAGGTAATCGCCAGAGATACGAAAAAACAATGGGGGCTTATGGAAAACCCTGGTCGTTTGAGGGTTCAGACCTTTGATTCCTTAAGTGCCTGGCTGGCCGCTCAAATGCCTTTATTATCGGAGTTTGGCAGTCGTCCGAATACCTTGGAAGATGCTTCAGCCATCTATAACGAGGCGGCTTTAAATACGATTAAACAACTTAAAGATGACTCGATAGTTGCTGACGCTGTAGCGGTGTTATTATCACATTTGGACAATAAAGTTGCCCATGTTGTGGAATTGATCGCCTCAATGTTGGCCAGGCGAGATCAATGGCTGCGTCATGTGGCCGATAAGGATAATCCACAATTAACCCGTGGGCCCATTGAGTTAGCGCTAAAAAAAATAGTAATAGAGGAATTAGATAAGCTTATCGAAGCTTTTCCCAAAACTCTTGAATCAGAATTATTGGAGTTAATCGCTTTTGCTGCAGACAATCTTGAACAGAATTCAGCATTTTATTGTTGTAGAGATTTACCAAACTTGCCAGAGCCGAGTGAGCTCGGCCTCGTTCAATGGCAGGCGATAGCCAACTTTTTATTAACTCAAAAAGGCGGATGGCGTTCCGATAAAGGAATTACTAAGAAAATAGGGTTTCCTGCCCAGGAAAAACTACACAAGCAACGAATGATGGCTCTTTTGGGGGAATTACGTGAAATGCCTGATTTACAAAAGCATTTTACTGGGCTGGATAAGTTGCCTGCATTCTGTTTTGAAGATTCGGAATGGGAGGTATTAAATGCATTATTCGTATTATTAAGATATGCTGTTCTAGAACTTAAATTAGCCTTTCAGTCACACGGGCAAGTCGATTTTGCCGAAATCAGCCTGAAATCCTTATATGCTCTAGGTCAAATAGACGAGCCTTCAGAACTGTTATTAAAACTGGATTATCAGATCCAACACTTATTAGTGGATGAATTTCAAGATACATCCATTAATCAATTTCAGTTGTTAGAAAAACTTACATCCGGCTGGGAAAATGGCGATAGTCGTAGCTTGTTTTTAGTGGGTGATCCCATGCAGTCCATTTACCGCTTTCGGGAAGCAGAGGTTGGACTATTTATTCAGGCCAAAAACTATGGGATCGGCTCAGTTCAGCCGCAATTTTTGCAATTATCGGTCAACTTTCGTTCTCAAGGGGGAGTCATTGATTGGGTTAACCAGGCTTTTCCGCAAGTCTTTCCAAGTCAGGAAGATATGTATCTGGGGGCGGTTAGTTATGCTCCTTCGGTAGCGGCTAAGGAAAGACTGCCGGGTACAGCAGTCTGTCTCTACCCTCAAGTCCAACGTGATGACCAAGAGGAAGCTCGTCAGGTGTTGGAAATAATTCATCAGGCGCAACAGGATAAAAGTGATGACAGTATCGCCATACTGGTATCAGGTCGGGGTCATCTTAAGGAAATTGTACATTTATTAGGACGGGAAAAAATCACCTTTAATGCCGTTAAAATAGACCTATTGGCCAATAAACCGGTAGTTAAAGACCTTATGGCATTAACGCTGGCTTTATTGCATCTAGAAGCGAGAATTCATTGGCTGGCCATATTACGGGCACCCTGGTGTGGGCTGACGCTGGCCGATCTGTTAATCGTTTCCGATAATAGCCGGGAAACAATATTTCAGCGCTTACATAATTCGGATTGCCTAAAGCAACTCAGTCCTGGTGGAGAGGCTAAAGTCAACCGGCTTAGGAAAGTTATACAACATGTCATACAGCAACGGAATCGTAAATCTTTACGAGATTGGATAGAAGGGTGTTGGATTGCCATTGGTGGACCTGCGGTTTTTTATAGCGAAGATGAAAAACGTATGGCATTGATAGATGCTGAAGAATATTTTCAATTATTAGAAAAGCTTGATCAGGGGGGTGATCTGGCAAATTATTTTGATCTGGAAAAACAGGTTGAACGATTGTACGCTCAGAGTGATCCGGAAGTTGGGAAATCACTACAGATTATGACGATACACGCAGCTAAAGGTTTGGAGTTTGATACTGTGATTATTCCCGGCATGGGACGCTCACCGGGGTGGGAACAGTCGCAATTATTATATTGGCTCGAAACCAGCCAAGATGCTAAAACACAATTGTTGTTTGCCCCCATAACGGCAACCGAAGATCGGAACAACAAAGCTAAGGTAAATAAAACAGCAGCTTATATTAAAAAGCTAGAATCAGAAAAACGTCTACTAGAATCCGCTCGGCTACTCTATGTAGCTTTAACAAGGGCCAAAAAACACTTACATCTATTAGGTCATGTAGCGATAAATAGTAAAGATGAAATCACCCCGCCACCGGCTAGTAGTCTTCTAAACAGTTTGTGGCCGGTAGTTGGTCAGAATTATGAAGAGCATCGCAATACACATCCAATTGCTGAACAATTGGATGATATTGAACAGCAAAATAATGAACCTAAGCGATATTGTTTAACCAATAACTGGCAATGCCCCGAACCGTCGGTATTAAATTTTTCTAATGAATTAAATGAGGAAATAATAAATCCGGAAGATGTGATTGAATTTAATTGGGCTGGTGATGTATCTCGTCACGTAGGGACTGTGGTACATCGAATCTTGGAATATTTGGCATTACTCGATGACAATTTATTAGATTCTCAATACCCCTATAAAGCTGTTTCCAGACAATTATTAGCCAGTCAAGGTTTAAGCGGAGATGATTTAGAACTGGCCAGTAAGCGGGTAATAGAGGCACTAGAAAATACCTTAAACGATAATACCGGACGCTGGATAATATCCAGTCAACATCAATTGTCGGCCTGTGAGTTACCTTTGAGTATTGTTGACGACGGCGAAATTCATCATATGATTATCGATAGGACTTTTGTTGACAAGGATGATGTACGATGGATTATCGATTATAAAACCGGCTCGCATAGTGGCGGCAATCTAGATGAATTTTTAGAGCATGAACAGGAACGCTATCGAAGTCAATTGCAAGGCTATGCTAAAGCGATGTCAAAAATAGAAAATAGAACTATAAAAACAGCACTTTATTTTCCTTTGTTAAAAGAATTTATGATAATAAGTGAGGGTTAATTTATATTTAAAATAAGTATGTTATCAGTAAATTTGAAAGGTAAGACTCGCCCAAAAACTTTCCCAATTGACACCTTTGCGTTTTGAAGGGATCATTTCCACACTTTTAATTAACCAATGGCCGGTACGATTAAGTGTAATGGTTGCGAAGCCATTATTATCGCTACGAACTTGCTGCTTTTCCCAGGGTACTTCTTTGGTAAAGGCACTAATTAGGGTATTGGCTAAAGGCTTTTCTTGATAAGTGGCTTTAACCGTTAATGATTCGCCAATTTTTTTTTGATATGGGTTATCAATAGCGGTGAGCTCGAAGGTATAATTAAAAAGTTGTCGAGAATAGTCTATTTGCGGATCGTTTCCTATTTGGATAATGGTTTTAACACAGCGCGAATAGATCTCTTTGGCACTTTTGTCACTTTCTTGATGTTGTTTGCGGTAAGCGATAATTTTATCTAATCCCTCGGCTTTTAAATAGTTGGTAAATTTTTCACCGGACAGGGTAACCATATTCTCTTTACTGCGATAACCTACCGAATAAAATCCGGGTTGTTGCGGTTTAATAAAGCCGGCCGGGTAGCGACCGAGTTCACCAGAAACTTTTTTGCGGCCATTCCCGGAGGTATAACTGAAATCGGAATAACGTTCTGGAATATAGGGTAGGGATTCGCCGAACATATCCTCACCTACATAAATAGCAATATCGACAGATTGGCCTAATTTTGAGTAAAATGGTTTGGCTTCCAGCCAAAAATCATGTCCGTAAGCATTACTTAAGCCAAGGAATAGCAAGGCGTTTAAAGCAAAAAGTTTCATAATATTGTTTATCGTAAAGGATTTCATAAATATGCGAGCCATAATCATACTATTTTTTGTTTTTTTTAGCAGTACTTTGTCCGCACATCAGACCAAACCAACCATAGTAGATATTAGTTTTAATAAAAATAATAGTATAAGTTTACACATTCAGGCTAATGTTGAAGCATTATTAACGGGTATTAGTACGGAACATGAGGATACTGATGACGCCCCTCAAGTGGATGAATATAATCACCACAGGAACTTATCGGTTACGCAATTACAAAAAATCTTTATGCACAAGGAGTTGGAATATCGAAATGAATTGGCTTTGTTAGTTTCTAATTCTTCCTCCGGGCAAAAAATTGAGTGGCAATTTGAAAAAATAGAAATTCCGGAAGTGGGAGATACCCGTTTAGCCCGTATCAGTCATATTTTCTATAGGGCAGCAATAATAGCTGATATGCAGGAAGTTTCCTGGCAATATCCAAAAAAATATGGCGATAGTATTGTACGTTTTGTAACCGAGGGAATTGATGATAAAACTTCTTATTTATTGATGGAGGGAGGCTCTAGTCCGGTATATCCTTTGAATAAAGAGGTTAAATCGCAGTCACGTTTGAGTACCGCTTGGCAATATATAGTCTTGGGTTATGAACATATTCTTCCCAAAGGAGTGGATCATATTCTTTTTGTATTGGGCCTATTCTTTTTAAGTACACGAATGGGGCCTTTATTGTGGCAGGTTACTGCCTTTACGGTTGCCCATAGCATCACTTTAGGGATGAGTATCTATGGCTTGATTGCTCTTTCGTCCAGTATTGTGGAACCTTTAATTGCTTTATCTATAGCCTATGTCGGAATTGAAAACTTGTTAACAAAAAAGCTGAAACCATGGCGAGTAATTATTGTATTTTTATTTGGCTTATTGCATGGAATGGGGTTTGCCAGCGTATTAATGGACTTGGGATTGCCTCAGTCGGATTTTTTAACTGCCCTGATTACCTTTAATATTGGCGTAGAGCTGGGACAAATCAGTGTAATATTGGGCGCATTATTATTAGTAGGCTGGTTAAGTCGAAAGGAACAGCTATATCGTTATGCTGTTATAATCCCTGGCTCACTCAGTATTGCCTTAATTGGTTTGTACTGGACTTATGAACGGATCGTTTAAAGCAAGCCAAATAGATAGCCAAGCGATGATAAAAATAATGATTCTACTACCTATTGTTTTAGTACTGTGGGTAATGAGTTCTCCACTAATGGCACAACAACATGCCATTATTCTGCAATATCATCATATTGCAGAAAACACACCCTTTATTACCACAACTAAACCGGAACTATTTCTTTGGCAGATGGACTATTTACAACGTGAGGGTTACCGGATTTTACCTTTATCGGCTGTTGTTGAAGCCTTTAAAAGCGGCGAACAGTTACCGCAAAAAACCGTAGTAATAACCTTTGATGATGCCTATAAGTCTATCTATAAAAATGCCTTTCCCATTTTAAAGGAAAAAATGTTTCCGTTTTCTTTTTTTATTAATACAAAGTCGGTCGGTAGGGGAGAGAACCACTTAAATTGGCAGCAAATTCTGGAAATGGAAAATAGCGGTGCTGAAATATTAAACCATTCTTTCAGTCATACACATTTGAACCGAATCAAAAGGGGGGAAACAAATCAGCAATGGAAGCAGAGGGTTCGACAGGATATCGAAACGGCACAAGATACGATTACTCATTTCACGGGATCGACGCAAAAAATAATTGCCTTTCCCTATGGTGAATATTCTTTGCAGCTTATCGAGCTAATCAGGGAAATGGGATATTCAGGCGTAGGACAACAATCCGGTCCTGCGGCTAGTGAGTTTTCATTAGAGGCCTTACCGCGTTTCCCCATGGGAGGAAATTATGGTAAGCCAAGCGTATTTATCGAAAAGTTAAACACTTTACCAATGCCATTGGAAAAAGCTCCAATAGTTGAACCGCTGGTCATTGATGAAAAACCAAAACTTCGATTACAATTCAAAACTAGTGGAAAAATTAATCTAAATAATCTCAACTGTTATGTGAGTGGGCAGGGGAAAGCTAAAATTGATTTGATTAGCAATCAAGCCGTGGTCCAGGCAGTTCAACCGTTAAGTACCGGTAGAAATCGCTATAATTGTACTATGCCTGCATATAAGAATGAGGATAGCAAAACCATGTTTTACTGGTTTAGCCAATTATGGTTGGTTCCTGATAAAAATGGCAATTGGTATAAGGAATACCAATAGTTAGTATATAAATAAATAATAATATACAAAACTATGTTATAATCGCGCCAAATTTTTGGTGTTGTTATGATGAAATGTATTTTTTGTATCTATTTATCGCTATTGAGTGTTGTTTATTTAACTGCTGCCCATGCTAGTGGTTATTACCCAAACGGCTATTACACGCCTGTCTACACAGGTTATTATGCCGCCTATTATCCTTATGGGCGTCCTCAGTATTACCAAAACGAAAAAACTATCAGTCAGAATAATAAAAAAAGTTCGCTAAACGATACGGTGAAAAAAGATAAAGCGGCAGCAATCTCAACACAAACGAACGCTAAGAAAAAACAACAGGCCAATCGGAAAAGTCAATTTATTGATAAAGTTTTACCCTTAATTATTAAAAGCAACCAGGAATTGACTCAGTTAAGAATTAAAATTATTCAGGTGAGTGGTGATGCAAAGAGTTTTGAACAGTTGTCGGTAGATAATCAAAAATGGTTAAAAAGATTGGCTATGCGCTACAAGGTTTATCAAAAAAAGTCCGATTTCTTAACAATAAAAAAAGAGTTACTTAATCGGGTTAATACGGTTGACCCGGCATTGGCCTTAGCTCAGGCAGCATTGGAATCAGGCTGGGGAAGTTCTCGTTTTACGCGTGAAGCGAATAATATATTTGGTATCTGGACTTATGATGAAAGCAAAGGTTTGGTTCCCAAAAACAGAGATCCCAATAAAAAGCATTTTGTACGGGTATTTGCTGACTTAGAGGATTCGGTCAGTCATTATATGTATAACTTAAATACTCACTCTGCCTATGAAAAATTCAGGAATATTCGTGCCTTACAAGGATATATTTACAGTGAAAAGCCAACTTTTTTACAGCTAGACGGATTGGAAAAATACTCTGAACTGGGTCAGGAATATTTAAAAAGGCTAAAGAAGGTGATTGAATATAATAAGCTGGTCAAAATTAGCCAAAACTATATTGATAAGCTGAATAAGCTTAATGGTTTGGCATTATCAAGTTCAAATTAAATAAATATTTCGCCGCAACCTCGATAAAATTTAATTTTATCGAGGCTTTCTTCGACTCTACTTTTCCAAAAATTCCAGCATCGCTTCAATTAACTCTTCCAGTCTTCACAATAGATAAAATCAGTGTTTTCTAAAGTGGATATATAAATTTAAAATAGTTTTTTATATTATGCTGGATAACATAATAATAATTGGGAGGAGAGCTCTAAATGTATTCGTCTTCAATAATAGGTGATTTTCAAACCATTCTAAGTGATTTTAAACTGGAAGGTATGACCATACGCTATAGTCAATTTATGCCGCGCTTTTATAATTACTGTTTGTCGCTGGGAATGGAGCCGGGAAAAATTATACCTTCACGTGCTTTCTGCTCTGATGAAAGCCAGGGTTTCCCGATAATCTTAATGACAAAGCATTTTGGAACCTTTCCATTTAACCACGGACAAGTTGGCGGAATCGTTTCTACTGATCGACATGGGCCGCATGCTGCGCATGGTAAAGATGTGGTAATTGTGCAAGCCAGTCATGTCGGTTATGAGCCCGAAACCAAACAATTTGGTGTGTATCGACGCATTCAAACCGATGATTGTCATCATAGTACCAACTGCGGAAAAATTGCGGGCGTGGTTAAACGTTATTTAGAAGAGTATGAGTTTGCTCGTGACAATATATTTTTAGAGCCGGTACAAAATGGACAATATGCCATTTCTATTAACAATTTCCTGCTAAGTTCGGATAGGGAAGAAGGCTTATTATTGGACCTGAAAAAGTTATTGGCCTTTAATGAGTCTGGAAAACCCAATATGCTGCGCTCATACAGTACCGCACGCTGTTTTACTCCGGCATCGAGCCTAGTTGAAGTAATAGGAGACAGCTGGCCGAAAAATCGTAGAATTTCCATTGGTGAGCTTTTAAGACCCAGTTATTTTAGCTATAAGCACGATTTGCAGGTCGACGTGGAGAGCCAGGGCCATCTCGAAAAAAATCTGGTCAGCTCAATGCCCTGGATCGTAACCCATCCGGCACCGGAATTGGCAGCGGCACAGATCACCACTCAGGTGGAATTTGATCGGAGTTATCGCACCATTATAAATGAGCCAAGCTATAGAAATAGAAACTTGATCTTTATTGCTGGTTTACATATCGATATTTCTCCTAAAATGGAACAGATATTCCCGTTAACCAAATTTATACCTTGGGCGGCTTATGTTCAAAAATCGGACGGTACCAGTTTTATACTGGAGCAACAGGAGTTGTATGACACTTTGATGGAGTTTGGAACTGAAAATGAAAATCAGATTGATATGGAACAGGCGATTAAAATAATGGAGGAAACCAAAGAAGTTCAGGTTTCTTTTGATTTTTTAAAGTAAATAGGGTTATAGCTTTAATATGGATGGATTAGAAAACCTATTGGAATATATTCGTAGTAACTCTGAATATGTTGAATTTAATGAGGTTATGGAATTAATAGATGACCTTTATAACTTTACTCCTACAGCCTTTGACAATGGGGAATTGCATAACGCTGCAGGTGAAAATAATGGTTCCTGTAAATTATTAGCCTTTGGTCAGATGCATCAATTGGAAAAACAACATTTATTGAATTGTTTTGGAGCTTATTATCATGAGGATGTCATAAAAAATCCTAAGGATGATAGTCATCAAAATATTAGAAATTTTATAAAATTTGGCTGGAATGGCGTTACGTTTCATGGTCAGGCACTAGCACTAAAGGATAAATAATGGCGGTGGATTATGCCTATAAATTGGAACTTAAAGTTCGGGATTATGAATGCGATATACAGGGAGTTGTAAACAATAGCGTTTACCAAAATTATCTGGAACATGCACGACACGAGTTTTTATTGGAATCCGGTTTGGATTTTGCGGAGTTTGCCAAAAAGGGCATAAATCTTGTGGTCGTGAGGGTGGAACTGGACTATAAACTATCTTTGCAAAGTGGTGATAAATTCTGGATCGGTTTAAATATGCGTCAAGCTTCAAAAGTCCGGTTTGAATTTTTACAGGATATTTATCGCGCTTCAGATAATAAACTGGTATTGGCAGGCAAGATTATTGGCACGTCAATTAACGAACGCGGTAGGCCGTTTGTTCCAGAAGAACTTAAAGAGATTTTTGTCAAAAGTTAGGATTTAATACTTTTCCAAAATGGATTTCACCACATAAGTGGAAAACATAAATATGGAAAATGTTAATATGGTAACAATTACCGAGCTGGTTTCGCTAAAAGCAACATAACATAGCAAAAGGGTTATTAGGATATTTGTCAGGGTAATTAGGTTTAACTTGTTCATGGTACTAGCACCGATTTAAACTGCATTGATGTTACTATTGTAGGTAAATCAAAAGCAGCAATCTGTGAGCTGTTTAACGTCTTTGATAAAAATTCTTGGTATTTATGACAACAGAACTTTTTAACCAAAGCCCTTTATCTGAGAAAGGCTTCAATTTAATCGCTATTTTTAATCTTGCTGACTTAGATAAGGAAATACTCAAGCGATTTCAGAAACTTTCCCCAAATCTTAAAGGCTTTAAACAATTGCTATTGCTTGGTCATGGTGGTAAACGGATATGGCAAAGTTTGCAGTCTGCAGGTATGGATAGTGATAATCCGGTCGATGATTATTCTATTCAAAGTGTCAAAACTTTTCTTAATCATTATTACCCGCAACTCCCATATCAAATTATTTATCCAATTTATCAAGGCATTGCTTTGCAAAAGTTAGGTGAATTAGCTGGTTGGCATCATGCGTCACCATTTATGGTTGGGATCAATAAGCACTGGGGAAGTTGGTTTGCTTATCGAGCAGTTGTGTTACTGGATAGTGATTTTCAATTAAATCGATTTAAAGATCTGGGCAATCCTTGTCTAACTTGCAAAAGTAAACCTTGTATAAGTAATTGTCCTGGAAAGGCTCTTGATAGTGGAACTTTTAATCTCAGCAAATGTAGCGATTATAGACGACGACAAAATTCTTTCTGCCGCTACAATTGTCTATCGCGATACCATTGTCCCGTTGCTGTGGAACACCGTTATAGTGATGAGCAGATTCAATATCATTATTCTGTCTCTATGAAAATGATCGAAAATATGTAATTTTTTCAGGCTGATTTTCCTGCTTGCTGTAATAAAGCAGTCACTTTCGGAATATGTTTGGACCTGGGAAACTGCTGTTTAAACAGCCCCAAAATGGCAATGGTTTGCTTTTGCAGTTTTTGTTTGTTGGCCGTCATGGCCAAACTTAATATCTTGTTTTCTGCATCTATCTCTTGAGTAAAAAATGATTTTCCTTTAACAATGCATACGGCAGCTAAATAATAAAGGTTTTTTTCACTCAATAGTTCACTACATCGTTGATATTCATCTTCATTTAGTCCTAAATTTTGAATAGAATTACCGATTGATTGAAGAATATTAATCACCAAGAGTTGATTGCTATCGGACAGATTTAAATGAATTGCTTTGGAGGCAATTTCTCCCAAACCCTCAGCTTGATTCGCTCTGCCTTTCATAATAGCAATTTCGGCCGTAATTAAAGGATCATTGGGACGATTATTTAGCCGACTTTGGCTAATTGTAATTGCATTGCTTAACTGATAAGACTGAATATTTTCAATTTTTTTTAGCAGTTTTTCTTCGATGGATTGTGCTTGGTGTTGTAATGAAGTCGTAGACAATAATCCGGAATCGGTTACAGATAGCGGTTCAGAGGATATGGGGGAGGGACTATCCATGGATACAGGCTGACTGATTGGATTGGGTGTTACTTTAGCTTCTCCTGGTTGTGGGGTAACTGAAGTTATGGAGTCATTGTTGATAACGGATAAAGGGGTTGTTGATTTGTTATCGTTTGATGGAGCTGGAGGGCTTTTGGTATTTGCTTGCGCAATCGTAGATGATGTGTGAGGTATGTTTTGATAATTGGAGTTAGTCTCTACTATCTCGTTATCGGCAAAATCATATTGACTGCCTAATACCATAGCTCCCGCAAGGCGCCCAATTAAAATAGGAGCCATGGTTGCTGGTAAACTAACAATGAATACGCTCAGCGTTCCGGCCAACTCTGGGGAAGCCAAACTTAGTAAGCTTATAATAATTGCCAGGGGAATAGCATAAATCAGCAAAAAGGATATTACTCCACCAAACATAGATGCATAAAAGACCACTAGGCTGGGAAACTCTTCGCTTAATAATTCTCGCCAAGGTTGAATTCCGAGTACATCTGATGTTTCAGAGGTGGCCGTACATATAATAAAGCTCATGGTCGGAGCGAAAATCATAATTACTCCGACCAATATCATAATTAAGCCGGAAAATCCCATTGAGGTTAAAGACATTGGCCCCATCATCATCGCATTACCACCCATTTGCCCTGCGATATAAATTAAAATTGCGCAAGGTATTCCCCAAATCAGGGTTAAAATCGCATAGCGGATAACAAAGCCAAGTGTTTCGCCTTTTTCAATATGTTTGTTAAACCAACCACCAGTCAATACACCACGTGCAGCTGGAAGTGCAAAGCGTGATACGGCTATAGCGGATAACAAATACATGAGTAAAATATGCAAGGGAAAAAGACTTTCGGGTATAAATGTAAAAATGACAAACCCGAATATTACAAAAAAGATAAGAACAGGAATTGCACTAATCACTGTTGATAAGGAAATAAAATGGTAAATCACTTCACCAGCTAAACCGCGAAATGCGGCGATATTATTTTTATTTGAGGACATAATTACTCAATCGCTTTTTTTGTTGTTATTTGAGTTTTCTTAAAATATAGCATAACTTTAATACAAATTGACCTTGTTCTCATATATATCTGATAGAAAATGAGTATATAAATTCGTCCGTATAACAACAATAAAAGGTAAGCTAATGTCCGAAAATAACCAATCAATTTTGGAATCGATTATTGTCTCTGGGGAAAAGAACCGTATCGAAGAGGTCGTGGTTTTTTCTAATCAGGCTTATATTAAACGTTTAGTAGAGATAAACAGTGAAATTGGACTAAATCGATTTTTAATCGAAATTACGGCTTTTTATGTTGATAAAGATTCTATTCAAGCGGCTGTTTTCGGACATGGTCAAATTTTAACGGTGCAGTATCGTCAAGTACCTGTTGTGGAAGCGGTGCAAACAGAGGTGCATGAGTTAGATGACAAAAAACGTCACTTAGAACAGAGAAAAAAAACATTGTTACGTGAACGACAAGGCCTGGATAAACAAAAGAATTTTCTTGATTCGACCATAGCCTTTGCTGATGTAGAAATTCCAAAGGAACTTAAAACAGATTTTCCTTCGCCTCAAGATTTACAAAATATGCTCTCTTTTTTAAGTGAAAATTATAAACAATTCAATGATAAAGAAACCGAATTGGAAAAACTATTAGATGATTTGGAAGATGATTTAACTACTATTCAACGGAAAATTAAACGCCTGAAAAAGCCACAACAAACAGACAAACAGTATATCGAAATCCTTTTTGAAGCAGAAAAAAATGAAAATATAAAAATAGAAGCTTTTTATGTAGTCTCACAAGCAAATTGGAAACCGACTTATAAAGTCGATGTATCCTCAAATTTAAGCTTAATCAATTTGACGACCTTTGCTCAAATTGAGCAGTCCAGTGGCGAAGATTGGGATAATATTAGTCTAAGTGTTTCTAATGCCATCCCTCTTAAAGGTAGTCGTTTACCGGAAATCAATAGCTGGCGTTTACATTTAAGCTCTACCCAAATCCAACCTTTAGCAATGCCGATGGCTGCGCAAGCGGGCTCTGTAGATGTAATGATGGGAGCATCAGATGGAGCGGTTTTAGAAGATTTTGATGTATTGGAAGAACCGATACCTGAAGCTGAATTTAGTCAAGCTGAAAAGCAAGAATTACCTTTGGCATTTGAATTCAAGTTACCGCAATTAGTTAGCATTAACAGTGGAAGTGGGGATACTATATTTCCGACTAATATTGAATCTTTAAAGGGAGAATTTTCTTATCTTTGTATCCCCAAGCAAGATCCTTTAGTTTACCTGGTTTGCAAAGCAGAAATGGAAAAAAGTTTTATTGCCGGAAAACTGAATATCTATTTTGCTGGTCGATTTGTTGCTAGTAGCTTTTTAACTGAAAAACAGGCCGGACAGGAATTACTGATTAATTTGGGTGCAGAAAGAGAAGTTAAAGTTAGTAGAGAACGGGTTACTGATAAATTAACCGGTAGTTTTTTTGGGGTAGTCGATCGTCTTTCGGCGGTACGTCAATTTGTTTATAAAATTAATGTAGAGAACTTAAAAAACAAAGAAATTCAATTACATCTTTATGATGCAGCTCCAATTTCCAGTATCGATAGAATACAGGTAAAAGAGCTTAAATTTAATCCCGAACCAGATCTGAAAGACTGGCAGGACAAAGAAGGTGTCATGTTTTGGGATTTAAAAATGGAACCGAACAGTAATAAAAACCTCCAGATTAGCTTTTATGTGAAGTATCCAAAAGAAGACCCTCCTTATGAAATTTAAAAAAATATTTATTTAAGTCATTGAATAAAAAGAACTATAAAAATCAATTTAGACAAATGTTAAATTTGTAGGAAAAGTCCTACATATTTTAATTTTTTTCTAAGTTATAATTAAAAGCACGAAATCCAAAATTTGGATTTCGTTTGTAATTCTAGGTTTTACTAGTAGTTTTGGGACGATGTATTCTTCGGGAAGGGTTCTGCAAGGAGAAATACAAATCTCATTAGCCTATCATTCAGGACGCAGGGAAAAGGGGGTTCCCCATTTTCCCTGTTTCTTTTTTTAATCATTCGCTTTATCTTTAGGATTATTGACCATATTGGCAACAAACTCGCCTTCAATTTCATCGGTAGCAGTTGCTAACATCGGTTGGAAATAGGGAACAACACGTTTATCTTGGATAGCTTTATCTATAACAATACTTTTTTCACTAATATCTTTATACTGCTAGCACGTCTTCATTATTGGGAACATATAGGCGATTTTTTCCTGAACTTTTGGCCTGATAAAGCATCTTATCGGCAAACATAAAAAGATCTTTGCCGTTTTCAGCATGTTCAGGATAAAGTGCCAATCCCCTAGATAAGCGAAATTGAATAGGCTCTCCTAGGGGATTGAATTGATAGCTGTTCTGCAAGGTGGTAAATTTTGTTCGACACTTTTTGAACATAAGCCAAATCTCCCTCAGGAAGAATCATGGCAAATTCATGGCCACCATAACGTGAAACCAGATCTCCGGGACGAATGGCAGCGGTTAACGATTTGGCGATTTCCTGAAGATATTTATCACCGAAAATGTGGCCGTAGCTATCGTTAATCGATATTAATTTCAGAAGCACATAAATCGACATAGATATGATTTATTTCCAGGTTAATAAAGATTCTTGAAGGCAGGGTAAATGATATAATTATATTATTTTCGTTTATAAAGGACGGCTATGATTAAATTGTACGGTTATAAAAAGTGTGGAACTTGTCGAAAAGGGGAAAAATTTTTTCAAGATAATGGACTGGATTATGAGTTTATCGATATTACAACCAATCCTCCCAGTAGATCTGAACTAGAAGAAATTGTTAATCAAACCGGCAAACCCCTTAAAAAATTTTTTAATACCAGCGGAGTCTTGTATCGAGAGATGCAATTAAAAGATAAACTTAAGAATATGAGTGAAAAGGAAATGATGCAGTTGTTGGCTGATAATGGAAAGCTGATAAAACGGCCTCTGATCACCGATGGTAATAAAAGTTCAGTAGCTTTTAATATTGATGAGTTTAATACTATATGGCTTTCTAAATAAATTTGTCTCAGAATAGCCTTTTTTATCGTTGTGATAAAGCTAATTTAACCGCCAGTCCGGCAAATAAGGTACCTGCCAGGCGGTTAATGATTATTTGCGCACGTTGAGAATCACGAAATTTTTCGCCCAAGATACCGGATAGAAAACTAATGGTGCCAAATACTAAAATGGCCGCCAAAATAAACACTAATCCCAATAATAAGAATTGAAATGTCAGATTACCAGCTTCCGGATTGGTAAATTGTGGCAGAAATGCCAGAAAGAATAGGGATACCTTAGGATTGGTTATATTCATAATTATACCGCGACGATATAATTTACCCATATCCAGTTTTTCAACTTTACTATTATTTAGGTTGGAACCGGCGGCTCTAAAAGCTTGATAGGCCAAATAGAGTAGATATATAGCGCCGATGATTTTTAATACTGTAAATGCCAGCGCTGAGGCCAGGAAAATGGCACTAAGGCCTAAGGCAACTGCAATACTATGGACGATTAGTCCGGTACAAAGTCCGAGAGTAATAATTAATCCTGCCATGCGTCCTTTTTGAGAAGCCTGCGCCAATACAAAAAGATTATCCGGTCCTGGAACAAGTGCCAATAAAAGCGCTGAACCAAAAAACAATAACAACACATGGCTTTCTATCATAATTCAAACTCTAGTTTAATAAGCTGACTTAATTTAATAGACTAAATAGTTTACTGCGATAACGTCGTACTATATCACCTTGACCGCCTAATATCTCAAATACCTTAAGCATTGCGGCACGGGCTGCATTATCATTATAGTTTCGGTCTTTTTGTAAAATCTGAATTAGGTTGTCAAGGGCATTTTCAAAATCTTGTTTGGCTATTTGGACATTGGCTAATTGGTAGCGAATATCGAGATTATCAGGTTGCTCAGCAATTTGTTTTTCTAATTCTGTAATTTCCGGTGCATCGGCGGCAGCCATTGCCACTTCTAATCGAGACTTAATGGATTTAACCTCGCTTTCTTGCTGAATATTAGCTGGTAATGCAGCAATCAATTCTTGACAGAGTTGGTATTTTTCGGATTCCAGATAAAGTTCCGCAATCGCATAGTGGACCTTAAAGTTTTCCGGATAGGCGGCATTTAGGCTTTTTAAAGCGTCAAACGCTTGCTCTTCTTCACCACGTTTAAAGAGCTCAAAGGCATTGTTAATCGCTTCGGCAACAGGATCGGCATTAATATGTTTATCGATAATTTGTTTAACTTCGCTTTCCGGCTTAGCCCCCGTAAAACTATCGACAACCTGACCATCTTTAAAAATCATAACGGTGGGTAGACTGCGAACACCAGCTTGGGCTGCCAACTCCTGATGCTCGTCGCTATTGACCTTGGCAAGGATAAATTCCCCCTGAGAGTCATTCGCTAATTTGGTTAAAATAGGGATTAGGATTTGGCATGGTTGACACCAGTCTGCCCAAAAATCCACCACGACTGGTACTTGTGCAGAGAGTTCTATCACATTAGCCTGAAAACTTTCGATGCCATCGATATTAATAACAAAAGGGGTATCGTTCATATTTAATCCTAGGTTATTCATTATTTTGTGATTCCATTATGGGGGCTAGCCATGAGTTTTTAAATACCTTATAAAATAAGCTGGAAAACTTTTTAAGCTGTGATTCATATGCTAAATTAGCACCCTTAGTAATTTTTTAATGGTAGTTTTTAGAATGAGTGTTATCACTATTTCTCAGCTTTGGATTTATCCTATTAAATCTTTACCCGGTATTTCACTGCAATCGGCTCAATTACGAGCCCGTGGACTGGAATATGATCGTCGTTGGATGTTAGTCGATGAAAACAATGAATTTATAACCCAAAGGCAATTTCCGCAGATGGCCCTAATTAATGTGGAATTGGAGCAATATGGCATTAAAGTTGGGGCCGAAGATATGCCGGCCTTAATTATTCCCTGGGTAAACCAGGATATTGAGACTTTTGACGAAGTAGAAGTAAAAGTATGGAATGAGCAATGTCAGGCTATACATATAAATTCATCCATCGATAACTGGTTTAGTGAGGCATTGGGCATTGATTGCCAACTCGTATATATGCCGGAAAAAACTGAACGTGTGGTCGATCCAGAATTTGCTCTCAATTCCGATTTAACCAGTTTCTCGGATGGTTTTCCTAATTTATTAGTCGGCAGTGCTTCCTTAGATGATTTAAATGAACGTATGGATGAGGCATTACCGATTCAACGTTTTAGACCCAATATCGTTGTCTCCGGATGTGATGCATATGCAGAAGACAAATGGAAACAGTTCAAAACTAATGATATTGACTTTTTTGGAGTGAAAGCCTGTTCCCGTTGCGCCATTACCACTGTTGATCATCAGCAGGGAAAGGTAGTGGGCAAAGAACCGCTAAAAACATTAAGTGAATATCGTCGTAAGGGTAACAAAGTTTATTTTGGACAGAACGTATTACATCGCCTTTCCCAGACATCAGACAATATACTACGAGTCGGTGATACGGTAGAGATTTTGGAAATTGGGAAAAGTTTTTTGGAATAAGGGTTTTTAGTCAGAATGGCTATTATCCATTCTGACTTTTAATTCTGACTGGTTACTTTTTTAATGAAGCTGCAAAATCCATAAGTCTCTGAGTGGATTTATAAGCTTGCTGGCGGATCTCTTCAGGAACAAAAATCTCATTTTTTTCATTTTCCAAGACTTCCAGGATACCGGCCAAACTATTCATCGCCATCCAAGAACAGTGAGCACACATGGTACATGTCGCACCGCTACCACCGGTAGGGGCTTCGATTAACTTTTTATCACCTGCCAACTGTTGCATTTTATAGAAAATTCGATTGTCGGTAGCGACAATAAACGTCGGACTATCGAGATTTTTGACCGCTTCAATCAATTGAGTGGTGGAACCCACCACATCGGCCATTTCTACTAGAGTATAAGCTGACTCGGGATGTACTAAAATTTTTGCTTCCGGATGAATCTGTTTTAAGGCCAACATGGCATCTGCTTTAAATTCATCGTGTACTACACAAGAACCTTGCCAAAGCAACATATCAGCACCGGTAACCTTTTGGATATAGTTACCCAAATGACGATCAGGTGCCCAGAGGATTTTTTCTCCCTTATTATGCAGGTGTTCGACTACTTTGGTTGCAATTCCTGACGTAACTACCCAATCGGCTCTGGCTTTAACCTCGGCACTGGTGTTGGCATACACTACCACGGTGCGATCTTTGTGTTGGTCACAGAAATCAACAAATTCATCGGACGGACACCCCAAATCCAGTGAACAGGTAGCATTTAAATCGGGCATAAAAACCCGTTTTTCGGGGGAAAGAATTTTAGCCGTTTCGCCCATAAAGCGTACGCCTGCTACAACAACTTTTTCGGCATTATGAGTTTTCCCAAAACGTGCCATTTCTAACGAATCGGAGACACAGCCGCCGGTTTCTTCAGCCAGACGTTGCAGGTCGGGATCGGTATAATAATGAGCCACTAAAACGGCATTTTGAGCTTGTAAATTTTCTTTGATACGCTGAATGTAATTGTCCTTGGTCTTCTCATCTAAATGAGAAAATCGGCTTACTATTTCTGCGGTTACCGGGATCTGTTGTTCCCAGGAAGAAGTGCTCGCTACTTGGTTCATATTATTAAAGATGTGGGCTGTGTGCGAAAAACCAACAAGGTTAGTGGAGAAAAGTACTGATGTCAATTAGTCAGTATGGATATTTAATATTATCTGTATAAATACCCTAGCTGCCTGACAATGTTATGTCCGGTAGACTTGGATATTACATGGATAAAAGTGTAATTTTGTCAATAAATTTAAGAGTTTCAAAGGTGCATTTTTGTGCCGCAAGTCTACATGCATTATTTAGGCATTGTTGGGGAGGTAATTCTCTTAAAGTGCTATCGATAATGGCCGCATTAAAGGTATCTCCGGCAGCTAAGGTGTTAACAATGCCTGTGATCGGGTATGCAGGACTAGAACATATCTTACCATCATACAATAAACTAGCTCCGTCTTTGCCCCAGGTACAAGTGATATATTTTGATTGTAAGTTGCTCGGTAACTTTTCTAAAAAATCAATAGCTGAATTGAATCCGGCAGAACGAGCATAAGATTTAGAGAACATTAAAAGATCGGCAAACTCGAATAATATTTCAATATTATCTCTGATTTTTTCAATTTCCAAGGATACTTTTAAGTGAGGAGCTGTGTTACGACAATAACGTAGCATTTTAGACATTTCCTCGGTATTTCGTCCTTCAAAATGTATCCAGTCGAACTTATCAAGTGGAATTTTTTGGAAAGATTGGAAAGAGTATTCGGGTAAATCTCGATAATGAATAATAGTACGTGAGGCATTTTTTTGATTCAATGTGATATACGAGGTAGGTATCTTTCCCTGAGTTAAAAAATCCACATACGAATAGTCGATTTTAAATTCATCCAGGTCATTTAAAATAAGTTGAGTATCGGTTTCGTGAACCAAAGTTCCAGCCCAATAACAGCTGTGTCTCAATTGACTCAATATGGCCAACGTATTGGTGGCGTTACCACCCCGGCTATGATTTTGATTGATAGCACGGATTTCGTCATCTTGGTTGGGATAGTCGGCAACGGTATTAACAATATCTAATGTGGCAATGCCAACAGCAAGAATATTAGCCAAAACAAAGTTCGCTCGGATTGTTTAATGGCTGGAGTCCGGATAGATTAAATTGGTCATTGAGATGTTCCAGACAGATATAGTCTCCATTATTCATGACATCTATCTGCCCCAATTCTGAAAGGCATTTATTGAGTACATATGCCAGAATTACTTTGATGGCGATTCCATGTGATACTACCAAAATATTTTTACCTACATTGTCTAGAATAATGTTTTTTATTTCTTTCACTACGCGCTGTTGCAATTGCAGATAAGTTTCCGCACCAGTCAATTGATATTTATGCGGCTGTTCCCAGAAATGTTTAAATTGTTCAGGGTGGCTATTTTCAATTTCTGAATAGGTCTTACCTTCCCAGGGACCCAAGTGAATTTCAGAGAGGTTTTCACGGGTTAACATTCTAACCGGCCAGTCGGATATGATTAAAGCGGTTGTCTCTACCGCCCTTAATAGTGGACTGCAATAGGCAATATGAATATTTTTATTGAGAAGCTTTTGCTGGGTCTGAAAGGCTTGTGACCTACCCAAGGTTGTTAATGGTGAGTTTTGATGTCCTTGAAGACGTTGCTCCAAGTTCCACTGCGTCTGTCCGTGACGGGTTAAAAACAGGGTAGTGGTTGTCATTCTAAAAGTTCAGCAATTGCCGTATGGTTATTACGATGGGCCCATTGTAATGCAGTCATTCCCTGTTTATCAACAAGTTCTGTTTCCGCCTGGTGTGTTAGAAGCAATTTACTGCTTTCCAAATGACCGGCACGTGCTGCTATCATTAATGCCGTTAGCCCAGCATCACTATCCTGATGGTTGATATTGGCTTTATGTTCTAGTAATAGCTGCATTATTTTAGTTCGGTTGTGAGTGGCGGCTATTAATAGCGGAGTGTAACCGGCTTGATCGGCTAATTCTGGTAGAGCACTATTATCGAGTAAAGATTTAGCGATATCATAGTGGTTATATAAAGTTGCCTGCATTAAAGGAGTCCATAAGCATTTATCTCGACAGTTGGGATCGATACTTTTATCTAATAAAGAGTCTACTGATTCCGTGCTTCCGGACATAGCAGCATCGATTAATTTTTGCTGATCTTGTTCTGGATTACTGCAGCTAATTAAAGACAATATAGCAAATAGAATAGAAATTCTGTACATTTTTGGCAACCGAAAATGATTTAAAGTAGCCAGTATATGATTGAAAATTTTCTAATTCAGTGATTGTAGTTACTCTTTTAGGCCTTGTTGCAAGGCCCATTGTATATGTTCTGATAAAATGGAATTGGGATGGTGTTGATACTGCTCTAGGGCCTGTTTAATGGCCAAATTATCTTTGTCTTTTCGAAATGCATTCCCTAAAGCAATACTGATATTACGGAGCCAGGAAATATAACCGATTCTCCGAATAGGATTGCCTTCTAAGCGGTATAGAAATTCCGTTTCAGTCCAGCTAAACAATTCCAATAGATTACTCTTGTCCAGATCATGTCGAGCTTCAAAATCTTTTTCTTTAGTCGGAACGGAAAATCGGTTCCATGGACAGATCAATTGGCAATCGTCACAGCCATAGATTCGATTGCCTATGGCTTTGCGATACTGTACCGGTATGCTCCCTTGTAATTCGATGGTTAAATAGGAAATACAACGTCTCGCATCCACAACATATGGTGCAATAATGGCATTGGTTGGGCATACTTGAATACAAGCATCACAACGTCCACAATGATCTTTCGTCACCTTATTATGGGGTTGAAAGGCTAGGTTAGTGTATATTTCCCCAAGAAAAAACCAAGAGCCGGCTTTTCGATTAATAATGTTGCTGTGTTTACCTTGCCATCCTAACCCGGCTTGGGCCGCTATAGGTTTTTCTAAAACTGGAGCGCTATCGGTAAATACCCGATAATCAAACTCTTCAGCTTGAGATGAGATTTTTTTCGCTAGTTGTTGTAAACGTTTACGTATCAGTTTGTGATAATCACGTCCTAATGCATAACGGGAAATATAGGCTGCAGATTTATCTTGTAGTTGCCGCATGGCGTTTTTGCCAAACTCAGGGTAGTAATCCATGCGCACGGAAATCACCGTCATGGTTCCTGGTTCTAATTCTTGAGGACGATAACGCTTACTGCCATGATTGACCATGTAGGCCATTTCACCATGCATGTCTTGTTTAATCCAATTTTGATAATAAGATTCTGCTTGACCCAAATTGACGCTGCTAAATCCGATCTGTTGAAAACCTAGCTCTGCTGACCAGATTGTGATCTGATCGGCAAGCTGATGCAATTGTTTGGATGATAGTTGCTTTATCATGGTATGGATTTAACCATCTGAAGCCATAAATGCATTATCGATTACGCCGCCGCCTAAACAGACATCGTTGGCATAAAACACAATGGATTGTCCTGGAGTAATTGCGAATTGAGGCTTACCAAAGGTGACTTTACAGCTTTGGCCATGGTGCGATATGGTTTCAATGCGACACTGCTGATCTGCTTGTCTATAACGAGTTTTAGCCCGACAGTTTAGCGGTGATTGCGGTGCTTTACCACTGACCCAATGTAGCTGAGAGGCTGCTACGCTATCCTGATAAAGCAAAGGATGATCTTTGCCTTGTACCACGATTAATCGGTTATTTTGCAAATCTTTTTGGGCTGCAAACCAAGGTTGACCGGCATTTACACCACTACTATTACGACCACCAATTCCCAAACCTTTGCGTTGACCGAGAGTATGGTACATTAAACCTTTATGCTGACCAACAATTTCACCTTCTGGAGTAACCATGTCACCAGGTTGAGCAGGAAGATAACGACTCAGGAATAGATTAAAGTCGCGTTCACCAATGAAGCAAATTCCAGTTGAATCCTTTTTGTCGTAAACGGCAAGGTCATTGTCTTCAGCTAAATCACGTACTTCAGTTTTGTCAATTTCTCCCAGAGGAAATATAGCCTTGGAGAGCTGAGCTTGCCCTAAGGTATACAGAAAATAGCTTTGATCTTTATTGTTGTCTTTTCCTTTTAGCAAATAAAATTGCCCATCTTTTTCTTCGACACGAGCATAATGACCAGTAGCAATTTTTTCAGCCCCTTTTTGCAAGGCAAATTCTAGAAAAACCTTAAATTTAATCTCTTTATTACAAAGAATATCGGGATTCGGTGTTCTACCATTTTTATATTCGTTTAGAAAATATTCAAAGACATTATCCCAATATTCGGCGGCAAAATTGACGGCTTGAAAGGGAATTCTTAATTGTGCCGCTACCGACTGGGCATCAGCAAAATCTTCTTCAGCAGGACAATAATTGTCCTGATCATCTTCGTTCCAGTTTTTCATGAAAATACCGGACACATTGTGGCCCTGCTGCTTTAATAATAAGGCAGTTACGGATGAATCAACACCACCGGAGAGGCCGACGACAATATTCATTTTTTTTGTATTGCTGCTATTGTTCATTTATTTTTATAAATTCACCGGGTTGTATAGATTTTAGTTGCCAATTTTCAATTCGATTGCGGATCAGACGCAATGTGGGGAAACCGACTGCGGCCGTCATTCTTCTTACCTGTCTGTTTTTACCTTCGGAGATTATTAGCTCAATCCAGGAAGTGGGTATCTGTTTGCGTACCCGTATCGGTGGATTACGTTCCCATATATTTGGCTCGGAAATTATTTCGGCCTTGGCCGGTTTGGTTAAACCGTCTTTAAGCATGACGCCACTCTGTAGGATTTTTATAGCCTCTGCAGTAATTGCACCATCCACCTGTACCCAATAGGATTTCTCTTTTCCATGTTTGGGATTTGCAATTTGCTGTTGCAATTTGCCATTATTTGTCAAAATCAAAAGACCTTCGCTATCCCTATCGAGCCTACCAGCCGGATAAACGCTGGGAATGGAAATAAAATCCGATAAGGTTTGACGTTCTGTTGGGGAGTTTTTATCAGTAAACTGGCTAAGAACATTAAAAGGTTTGTTGAATAGTATTATAATGGACAATTTACGATCTCAAAAAAAATCTTTAGTGATACACTCGAAAATATATATTGTACCCCAATATAACACTTGAGAGACAATTTGGAGTGTATCTTTATCATTACCAAACAGAAAACTTAACGAGACAATTTTAGAGTTTCTGCTAGAATAAAATTAACAATGTATGATTAAAGCAAGTAAGATGTCGGATCATGATATTGATCACGATGAAGAGTTACAAACAGCCAGACCTAAAACAAAAAAACCTCGTATGTATAAGGTTATTTTGAATAATGACGATTATACGCCTATGGAATTTGTGGTGCATGTTCTGGAAAATTTTTTTCATTTGGATCGGGCCAAAGCAACCAAGATAATGATGCAGGTTCACACTCAAGGAAAAGGAGTATGTGGTGTTTTTACTAAGGATATTGCCGAAACTAAAATGAATCAGGTTAATGATTTTGCAAGGCAAAATGAACACCCATTATTGTGTACTATAGAAGTAAACTGAACTTTAACAAAGGTTTGATAAACTTGTTGGCATACCTTTTGTATAAATACTTTTTCAAGATATTTATTATCTCGACACAAGCAAATTTAGTAAACCATAAAAGTCAGCGATTAAAGAGGATAGTTTGATGTTAAGCAAAGAGTTGGAATTTAGTCTCAATATTGCTTTTCGCGATGCCAGAGAGAAGCGGCATGAATATATGACCGTAGAACATTTGTTGCTGGCGCTTTTGGATAATCCAAATGCACAAAGTGCTTTGAAAGCCTGCTCAGCCGATTTGGAAAAATTGCGGCGGGAATTAACCACATTTATTGATCAGACCACGCCTATAATATCCGATCAAGATAAGAAGGATACCCAGCCGACTTTAGGTTTTCAACGGGTTCTGCAGCGGGCTATTTTTCAGGCTCAATCGTCTGAACAGGCGGAGGTAAGTGGCGCTAATGTATTGATTGCAATATTTAATGAGCAAGAATCACATGCCGTTTATTTATTAGATCAGCAAAATATTGCCCGATTAGACATTATTTCTTATGTTTCACATGGTGGTGACGATGATGCTGGTCCACAACCCGGAGGAAGTTCAACACAGTCATCAGAGGCAGTAGAAGATAAAAATCAAAATCCACTGAGTCTGTATGCAACCAATCTTAACGACAGAGCTATTCAAGGAAAAATTGATCCTCTTATCGGGCGCGGTGACGAAATTTCTCGTACCATTCAGATTTTATGCCGAAGAAGGAAAAATAATCCTCTGTTTGTCGGTGAAGCCGGGGTCGGTAAAACGGCACTGGCGGAAGGTTTGGCTAAGAAAATTGTCGAAGGAGATACTCCGGATGTGCTTAAAGATAGTGTAATCTACGCTTTAGATTTAGGAGCTTTACTAGCAGGTACTAAATATCGGGGTGATTTTGAAAAGCGCTTTAAGGCAGTTTTAGGGCAATTAGCTAAGGAAACTCATTCGATTTTATTTATTGACGAGATCCATACTATTATTGGTGCAGGTTCGACGTCTGGCAGTGTTATGGACGCCTCAAATTTAATCAAACCAGCCTTGTCTAATGGTGAATTACGTTGTCTCGGTTCGACCACTTATCAGGAATATCGAGGTATTTTTGAAAAAGACCATGCATTGACAAGACGCTTTCAAAAGATAGATGTACCAGAACCGAGTGCCGAAGAGACCTTTAAAATTTTACAAGGTTTGCAGTCACGTTTTGAAGAACATCATGGAATTAAATATACCAGAAATGCACTTAAAACGGCAGCAGAATTGTCACAACGATATATTAATGAACGTCATCTACCGGATAAGGCTATTGATGTGATCGATGAGGCTGGTGCGAATCAACAAATTCAACCGGTATCAAAACGTAAGAAAACTATCGGTATCAGAGAAATTGAAAAAGTGGTTTCTAGTATTGCCAGGATTCCTGCCAAATCGGTTTCAAGTAACGATAGGGAAGCTCTTAAGAAATTAGGTAAAAATCTTAAATTGGTTATTTTTGGTCAGGATAAAGCCATTGACACGCTGGATGACGCTATTAAAATGGCTCGCGCTGGAATCGGTAGAGATGAAAAGCCGATTGGTTCATTCCTATTTGCCGGACCCACAGGAGTAGGCAAAACCGAGGTGTGTCGCCAGTTGGCATTTTTAATGGGAATAGAATTGATCCGTTTTGATATGTCGGAATACATGGAACGACATACTGTGTCCCGTTTGATTGGTGCTCCTCCCGGATATGTGGGATACGATCAAGGCGGTTTATTGACTGAAGCAGTGAATAAGGCTCCTCATGCTGTATTATTATTGGATGAAATCGAAAAAGCTCACCCGGATGTCTTTAATCTGTTATTGCAACTAATGGATCACGGTACCTTAACAGACAATAATGGCCGTAAAGCCGACTTTAGAAACGTGATATTGGTCATGACCACCAATTCGGGAGCGGAATCTATGGCTCGCAAATCGATTGGCTTTACAGAACAGGACAATAGTACTGATGCTATGGAAGCGATTAAAAAAGGTTTTTCACCTGAATTTAGAAATCGTCTCGATGCTATTGTTCAATTTGATTCTTTGGATCAGGATACCATGATACATGTGGTGAACAAATTTATTGTCGAGCTGGAAACTCAATTGGCTGCCAAGAAGGTTGATCTACAGGTGGATGAAAAAGCTAAGGCATGGTTGGCTGAACATGGTTATGATAAGACTATGGGGGCAAGACCTATGGCCCGATTGATTAAAGAAAAAATCAAAAAAGAACTGGCCGAAGCGCTCTTATTCGGTGAATTGCTTAATGGTGGTAGTGTTGCTATTACTGAGAAAAATGGCAAATTGGATTTTGCTATACAATCCCGCCATGCCGTTGTCGCAGAAAAAGAAACTACCGAATAATTTATCTATCAAAGGCAAGTGAGTAGGAGATGCTTCTTGCTTGCCTTTTATGATAAAGAGCGTATAGCAATAAGTCTGCGTTTTACGATAATATAAAAAAGCACTCCTACTAAGTCCGCCGCAATATCCAGCATTGAAAAGGTTCTATAAGGTAAAAAGTGTTGAACCACCTCGATAAAACAACCATATACCAGAAGTGAAATTAATTTATATTTATAAAAACTGACTTTAGGGTAGGCAAAATCGATTAAAAACGATAATACCCAAAATGCTAGAATATGATTTAATTTATCATGATGATCGAGAGTAGTATGTTCTAGTGGGGAAAAGGCGATTACTATGATACTGAAAAGGCACATCCATAATGCAATTTTAAAAAATAAGTGATTTTTATGATTATGCAAAGTTCTATCGAGTTGTTTTATTAATTTCATATTACTAAGATAGTCCCTATCGGTAACAAAATTAAGCCATGGCTATGAAAATATTTCAATCCTTAATTATCCTTGTAGTAATGGTATTATGTGGTGGCTGTGCATCAAATATTACTATTGACTATGAACAACATATCGATTTTAACAAACTTAAACGTTTTCACGTAATCACTCCGGAAAATATAAAATCTGATGATACTCGTTTAAATAGCAGTATTGTAATAAATCGTTTTAAAAGATTAATTACTGGTTATTTGGTTCAAAGAAACTATATCGATGATAAAAATCGAACTGATTTTTTTGTTACCTTTCAGCTGCAATCAAAACAGGAAGTAGCATCGAATAACTCCGGCGTTAGTTTTGGTTTTGGACATGGTTTGGGACGACATTCACGTGGTGGATTTGGGATGATTTATACCTTCCCTGACAATGAAGTATATAGTTATGATAAAGCCATAGTGACCATAGATATTCTCGATAGTGATAAACAATTAATTTGGCGAGGAACATCCGGTCACATATTGGATATTGCTTCCACACCAGAGAAAAGTGAGCAAAATACAAAAAACATCGTTGAAGGCATACTGGAGCAATTTCCACCTCAAAAAAGAAAATTGTAAATGGTAAGATGCAAAATTTTCCAGTTATTTAAGCAGAGATCTTTCCATCGATGGCAACAGCCTGTTTTTTGGGTAAGTCGTCTAATTCGGTATTTTCAATCTGTTCAAATTTATCGGTGATTTTTTTGGCGCTAATATTGATTTTATTAACATCTTCATGAGCCAGGTTAATATGCTTGGCTAGATCGTCCATACGCTTACTAAAGCGGTTAAACTCCACGGCTAAGGCGCTTAAATGTTCGTGAATAATTTTTGCCTGTTTACTGCGTTCATCATCGGCTAGAACAGCTCGTGCTGTGGTTAAGAGTGCCATTAAAGTGGTGGGAGAGGCCATCCAAACCCGTTTCAATTGAGATTCTTTTACCAGATCCGGATGATGGGCATGAATCTCTGCAAATACGGCTTCCGAGGGAATAAACATAACTGCGCCGTCGGCTGTTTCTCCGGGTAAAATATACTTTCCTGAAATATCCTTGATATGTTTTTTAATGTCACGTTTAAACAGGGTTTGGGCGTTATTTTTATCTTCTTGAGTACTATTGGGATTTAACATTTGTTTGTAATTTTCCAAAGGAAATTTGGCATCAATAATCAATTTTCCTGTGGGAGGTGGAAGTAAAATAACACAATCCGGACGTTTTTCATTGGATAAGGTGTATTGGAATTTACAAAACTTTTCCGGGATCATATCTTTTACTATTTCTGCCAACTGTACCTCACCAAAGGCACCGCGGGCTCCTTTGTTATCTAGTGTTTTTTGCAGGCTGACCACATTATTGGATAATTCAGATATCCGTTTTTGTGCCTGATCAATTTGATTGAGGCGTTCTTTAATATCGATAAAGATTTTATTGGTTTGTTCAAAACCTTTTTTCAAGCGATCTTCGACACGTTCATTAATTTCTTTCATGTGCCGATCGGTACTTTGACGCAGTTCGTTAAACATTTTATTCAAAGAATCCAGATTGCGCTTTAAAGAAGAATCTACCGAGTCACTAAAATGACTCTGAAATTTAACAAAGGCTTTGGCTTGGGATTGATTGGAATGGTTTAAAGATTCGGCAATTTTTAAACGCATATTGGAAACGTTGTTGAATAGTTTTTCATTGAATTCGGACATACGACGCTCTATCAACAAGGCAATATCACCACGATTTTTCTCCAGACCTTGAGCAGTACTTTCATGTAATGGGGTTAAATTGCTATTAAGTTGAGCGGCGAGATTGTTTTGCAATTCCACCATTAATTCGTTTAATTTATTTTCTTGTTGAATTTTTTGATTGGATAAACGTCTGGATAAACCCAAAATCACTATGAAAAGGCTTAACAACAAAACAATTAATATGCCGGCAAAGATTCCTATCAAGGGTAAATCTGAATTAACCATGTTACTTAAAAAGGAATTAACATTACTTTGATTGTCTGTTGATGGTTGTGGTAAGGGGGTAGATTTTTCTTCTTCGGGCGGCAATATGGTGCGTTTCACCATTAATGGAGGAGATTCTTCATTGATGCTAACAATGGTTTCCTGAGTATCAAATTGAAAGGTCTCAACAGATTTATCTTCTTTTTTTGAGGATATTGAAATTGCTGCCTCTTCTCGGTCGACTTGTATTTCTTCTTTAAAGTTTGTTTGTGAGGCATCAATCCATCCGGATATTTTCACTTTTAGCCAGTTCCTACCGGCTTTAAGAACTGTAAGAGGAGAATTATATTTTAATTGAGCCAGGGTTGTTTTGTTGGGAGCGATGCGGAAATTTTCGTTATCGGCTAAAACAATAATCTGTTTTCTATTTTTTTTATAATTGGTAGAGTTTTTCCAGATCCAGCCTTCAAACTGTAATTCCAACCAGGTTACCTGTTTCTTCGAGTGTTTATTTAAGAAGGCTGTGGAAGTTGGGGCCTTTAGTAAAACAGCAATTTCATTTTGACCTGGGGATGAATATAGGGGAGCAGGAAGTTGCTCTAGCTGGATGGTTTCGGCAGTTGTTTTTATCGATAGCGAACATAGAAACAAAAACATTATTACTATTATATTTTTTTGCCGCTGCTTTAGCATTACTAGAAACCTTGTCTAATTTAATCAATGTTTTAGATAATTATCCTAAAATTTTTATTAAAAAGCTATTATTCTGGTTAATTGAAACTTAATAAGGATTAGAATTCGATTATTAATAAATCAATGATAATTATTAAATAGTATTTAAAAAATCTTTGTGAAAAAAACTTGTATCTGTATTATAATTCCCCTACTATTTATATCCAAGTTATTTACTGGGGTATTTAGCCATATAGTTACTAAGTTAATACATTAATTAAAATAAACCAAGGAGTCCTTAAATGGCAAAAGTTACGTTAAAAGAAACCATCACTTCAGACACGTCCGGAGAATTACCAGCAGTAGGTAGCACAGCCACAGATTTTACTTTAGTTGCTGGAGATTTGAGTGAAAAAAACTTGGCTAGCTATGAAGGTAAAAGAAAAGTATTAAACGTTGTACCTAGTTTAGATACTCCTGTATGTGCTAGTTCTGCTAGAAAATTTAATGAAGCAGCAGCTAGTTTAGATAACACCGTTGTACTGGTTATATCTGCCGACCTTCCATTTGCACAAGGTCGTTTTTGTGAGTCTGAAGGTCTTAAAGATGTTGATACCTTATCCACTTTCAGAAGCAGTTTTGCACAAGATTATCAGTTAGATATCGTTGCAGGTCCTTTAGCAGGATTATGCTCACGTGCGGTAATCGTATTGAACGAAAATAACGAAGTAGTTTATACCGAGCAGGTACCTGAGATTACTCAAGAGCCTGATTATGATAGTGCATTAGCTGCATTAAAGTAAGATTGTTTGTAACATATTCAGCGTACTCATCGTTTACCCCATTACGGCGTTATTTTCGTACTCAAATGGTCACATATTATCTATATGCTCACATTCTCCGGCCTACGCGGCCCGTTTAAAATGCCTTGTATTGAGGTAGAATCTAAGCACGCTGAATAAGTTACGATTAAAATGAAAAGGGCGTTGAAGTTTATTCTTGAGCGCTTTTTTTTTGTGTAAAAATATAACCGAACCGTTTTAACCATATAGGAATGGCAATCAGCTCACCGATCACAGTGGGGACGCTAATACGATTATTATACATAATTAAGTCCGGATGTAAGGGCCAAAAAATCCAGACCAATAGGGATAAAACATAGGCAGTAAGCGCACTATATAAAATACAGAGTAGCCCAGCTAAGTGTTCGACATTGTGATTTTGAATGAGGCGAAACTGTAGCACCCATTGGCCAACTGCGGATATGACCAGAATAGGCGCTCCAATAAAAAATGCTAAAGAAAAAAGTTCAAGAATTCGTGCCAGCATTTTCTCTTATTAAAAACTCCAATAACGCTTTTTGTGCGTGCAGTCTATTTCCGGCTTCATCCCAAACCACGCTTTGGGGGCCATCAATAACCGATGCGGCTACTTCTTCGCCACGGTGAGCAGGTAAGCAATGCATAAAAAGGGCATCTTTATTTGCTTCTGCCATCATTTTGTCATCGACTTGATAAAGGGCAAAATCTTTTTCACGTTTAGCTTGTTCCTCTTCCTGACCCATTGAGGCCCATACGTCGGTTACGACCAGATCAGCACCGCTGCAGGCTTGCATGGGGTCATGAATAATTTCCACAACATCGCCAGCCAGTTTCATCAATTCTTGATCGGGTTCGTACCCTTTTGGACAGGCAACGTTTAACTTAAAACGCCATTGACGGGCTGCGTTGATATAGGAATAACACATATTATTACCGTCACCGACCCAGGCCACCGTTTTACCTTCGATGCTACCACGCTTTTCATGATAACACTGCATGTCGGCTAAAAGTTGGCAAGGATGGCATGTGTCGGTAAGAGCGTTAATCACCGGAATGCTGGAATATTGGGCAAAGGTTTCCAATTTCTCGTGCTCAAAGGTACGGATCATTATTAAATCAACCATTTGTGATAGCACGCGGGCACTATCGGCAATGGGCTCACCACGTCCTAATTGAGTATCTTTGGGAGAAAGGAATATAGAACTGCCGCCAAATTGAATCATTCCTGTCTCGAAAGATACTCGAGTGCGGGTGGATGATTTTTCAAAAATCATTCCCAAAACTTTATTTTTTAATGGTTCGTATATCTCACCGGCTTGTTGCATTTTTTTTAATTCAATTGCGCGATCAGTCAATGCTAATAACTCATCACGACTCAGATCCATTAAATTAAGAAAGTGGCGAATACTCATATCAATATCCTTTTATTAACTAGAGCAAATATTATTTAAACGTCTGGCTAATATTAAGTTGTTAATTAAATGTTATTTTTTATGATTTTTGATAAAAACGGATTATCAATTGACAAACGGTAGTGATAATTTCATCTGCTTGTTCATCACTGATAATTAAAGGGGGTAATAAACGAATGACTTTATCCGCCGTTACATTGATCAATAGTTTGTTTTCCAAAGCGATTTTTACCAACTCTGTACAAGGTTTATCTAGTTCAATTCCTATCATTAAACCTTTGTTTCGTATATCGACGACATAACTCTTATCTCCGAGTTGAGATTGAAACTGTTGCTTAAAATAATTACCTAATTGGTCTGCTCTTTCATCCAGATTCTCCTTCTCCATGGTTTCAAGCGTAGCTAATGCTGCTGCGCAAACCAGAGGATTACCTCCGTAGGTTGAACCATGAGTTCCAGGAGTAAGGACGTCTGCGGCCTTTCCTTTGGCCATACAAGCTCCTATAGGTACTCCGTTACCCAATCCCTTAGCTAAAGTCATAACATCGGCGGAAATATTTGCATGTTGGGACGCAAACCATTTACCGGTACGGCAAATACCAGTTTGAATTTCATCTAGGATCATTAACAGATCATTTTTATCACATAACGCTCTGATTTTTTCCAGATAGTCATTATCTGGCACATTTAATCCGCCTTCACCTTGAACTGGCTCGACCATAATAGCGACGACTTGATTATTTTCCGTTAAGGTTTTTTTAATAGCGTCAATATTGTTGTACTCAACATGAATAAAACCAGGTACTAAAGGTTGAAATCCAGCCTGTATTTTTGGATTTCCAGTAGCCGATAGGGTTGATAAGGTACGACCATGAAAACTTTTATCGGCAACAATAATGGTTGGTAATTCAAATCCTTTTTTATGTCCATATAAACGGGCGATTTTTATTGCCGCTTCATTGGCCTCGGCTCCAGAGTTGGAAAAGAATACTCGATCCATGCCGGATAGACGACATAAATTTCCCGCTAGTTTTTCCTGCAACGGAATTTCATAAATATTTGAGGTATGGACAAGTGTAGCGGCTTGCTCTGCAACAGCCTTTGCTACTTTGGGATGGGCATGCCCCAAACCGCATACTGCGATACCACTTAATGCGTCAAGGTAACGATTATTGTCCTGATCCCAAAGCCAAGCACCCTCACCCCTGCTAAAGCTAACAGGTAGGCGTCCATAAGTTTTCATTAAATGATCTGACATAAGTTTAATTCTTCTAATTTGCCCACAAAAATAAAAAAGGCAATCTGTTACGATTGCCTTTAAAAAACCGTCTATACTATCAATATGCTTTTTGAATTACAATATCTATGACTGGAATATCATTTGTTAAGATTTACTTTTAATTATATTTAATGCATTATCAATAGAATAACGTAAAAAAGTAACGATTTTTAAATCTGTTAGCTGGTTCTCAACATATGCAGCATTTTTTGTCTAAACTTATTAATATAGAACAAATGTAGCAAAGGCAATTTTTTATAATCAAATAAGAAAGAAATTAATGTGAAAATTCCGCTTAACAATTCAAAGTTTTTTGCCATTTTAGCGATTATATTGTGCTCCGAAGTACCTGCCATAGATCTTCGCGGGGGTATTCAAAATCGCGGGCTCAATTTCGATACCAATACTGGTCGACCCTCAGAAAGTAAACCCGTCTTGCCCGACTATCAAGAAAGCAAACCGGTTGATTTTACTTTACCTCCTGTAAAAGAGGATAAAGACTTTCTTTCGTCAGGAGGGGAGACAATATTCCTTAACGATGTCCGTTTTAAAGGCAATAGTATTTTTAAAGAAAATGAATTAAAACAGGTCGCCAAGCCTTTTATAGGAAAAGCGGTTAGTTTAGGGGATTTAGAAGAATTACGGTTTCGCTTGACTAAACTGTATAGTGATGCAGGATATGTCACTTCCGGGATACAGCTTCCTGATCAACATATTAGTGATGGTGTTGTTGAATATACGGTAGTTGAGGGTAGCTTACATGAAATTAACATAAGCGGTAATGAGCGTTTAAATGAGAATTATATTAAAGGCCGTCTAACTAAGCACTTAAATGGAATTTTAAATAGTGAGCAGTTGCAAGAAGGATTTCAGCAACTTCTTTATGATCCACTCATCGAAAGACTCAATGGTAAGGTCAAACCAGGAAGTAAACCGGGACAAGCAGTATTGGATTTGGAAGTCACTAGGGCACGTCCCTACGCAATGCAAATCATTGTCGATAATCATCATGCCCCGAGTGTTGGAGAATTTGAAGCTACGGTAAATGGAACAGTTAGAAATTTAACAGGGTACGGCGATTCTATAACGCTTAGTTTGGACAAAAGTGAAGGTGGCCATGGTGTAGCCGGTTTATTTAGCATTCCCATAAATATACATGATACGCGTTTGTCATTTAATTTCGAAGATAGCGACTCCTCGGTGGTAGAAGAAAGCTTAGAAGATGCCGATATTGAAAGTGATTATCGAACTTTTGGTGTTGGTATTAGCCATCCATTTGTTCGCCAACCCAATCGAGAATTAAATATGGGATTAGATTTTTCTTGGCGCAAAAGTAAAACATATTTATTAGGTATAGGTACGCCTTTTAGTGCTGGTGTTGAAGCTGATGGTGAATCTTCGACCAGTGTGTTCCGTTTTAGCCAAAATTATATCGAACGTTGGGAAAAACAGGTTTTTGCAGCACGCTCTACATTTAATCTTGGAATTAGTGCTTTTGATGCTACGACCAACAGTGGTGGTTTACCTGATAGTCGCTTTTTCAGTTGGTTGGGGCAGGCGCAGTATGCCCATAGAATTGGTGAAAAAGGTGCACAATTGATTGTGAAAGGCAATTTGCAATTGGCAAATGACAACTTATTGCCATTGGAGCAGATCGCGATTGGTGGTCCCGATAGCGTTCGTGGTTATCGAACCAATCAATTTATTCGTGATAATGGATATGATGCTTCTATTGAATATCGTCATCCGCTATCAGGAGATCCTCTAGATAGGGTTAAAAACAGCATTCAATTAGCCGCTTTTGTGGATGTGGGAAGTGCTTGGAATGAAGGTGACTCAAAAAGTGAAAACCGGATTTCTTCGGCAGGTTTAGGACTCTTGTGGCGGTATAAACAATTTAATGCCGAAATATTTTGGGCGCATGCGTTTGAAAAAGTAACGACTTCTTCTCAACATTATTTGCAAGACGACGGAATTTCATTCCGTCTTAGCGCTGAATTTTAAGGATATTGTTAATGAAATTGTTAATTTTATTATTTCTGATTTTTGTTATGCCGATACAAGGGATAGCAGATAGTGCAGGACAAGCGAAATTCCAAAATTATTTAAGTCAAGCAGTTGATGCTCAAAACTTGGGTGATTTAAGTAAAGCCTTTGAAAACTCCATGTCAGCATACCAATCAGCGCCTGACAAAATTCAGGAAGCACAAGCCATTTTATTATTAAGTCAAATTTATTATCAGTCTGGTGAAAATGATCAAGCCAAAGAATTGTTACGAAAAGTTTTTGAAGTAAAGACCGATAATTTAACCGCCCAGGCTAATCTACAATTGGGAAATATTTATCAATCGGAACAAAAATATGGTCAGGCTCTTGAAGCGTATGACAAAGCGCTAAGTTATTCAGAGCCAAAAATTAAAATAGCTGCTAATATTAATCGTGCTTTGCTATTGGGATTTGATCAAGCCGTTGCTGCTTTGCAAGACGCTTTTAAAATGATTCCTCAACTATCAAGTAACGTCCAACAAGCTAACCTTTTCTTGGGAATAGCACAAAGAGCAATTCCTTTAAAACCCAAATTAGCCTACCAAGCTTTGCTTGAAGTCGATAAATTATCGCTTGCCGACAATAAACGAATCATGTCACAACGCTTTGGTTATATGGCAAAATTGTATCAGAATCAACAACGCTTTGAAGATTCCTTAACGTTAATCCATAAAGCTATTTTTCATGCTCAATCTGAGCCCGATCTTTTGATGAATTGGGAATGGCAACAAGGACGAATATTAACTGAGCAAAACAAAAACGAAATTGCCATTGCTGCCTATCGAAGAGCATTATCTCATTTGGAAAAAATTAGAACCGATATCCCCGTTCGTTATCTAGATGGTCGTTCCTCTTTCAGAGAAATGTTATCACCGCTGTATATGGAGTTGGCAAATTTATTATTACGAGCTTCAGAAAAAGAGAATAGTCAAGGGCAGGCACTTTTAAAAGAAACTCAAGCGACTATCGAGTCTTTAAAAGCCGCTGAAATGCAGGATTATTTTAAAAATTCCTGCGCTGTCGTACAGCGTCCATTATTAGATCTGGCTAAGGAGACACCAAAAACGGCAATTGTCTATCCTATTGCCTTTCACGATCGATTAGAAATACTATTAGCAATCGGCAATCAATTACAACGCTATGAAGTTAAAGTAAATAAGCGCAAGTTGGATCGTATCGTTAGAAGAGCGGTACACCGGGTTAGACCTACTTCGACAGGGGATCTCAGGCCATTTAGTAAACGGGAAATCGGACAATTATACAAGTGGTTAATTAATCCAATCGAGTCCTCTTTAAAAGAAAATAATATCGATACTTTGGTCTTTGTTCCTGATGGAAGTTTGCGCACCTTGCCGACAGCCATGTTGTGGGATGGTAAGCAATATCTCATTGAAAACTATGCGGTCGCTACTTTACCCGGCTTAAGTTTATTGGAACCTAAACCACTACCCAGATCTGATTTCAACATTTTAGTTGCCGGTCTTTCTCGACCGGGTGATGTGGTTAAAGAATTACCGGCATTAGTACAATCGGGAATTATCGATATCAATATAGCAGAACAGGAAGATCCCAATCGGCAAATTAATCGAGAGATAACTCGGGAAGTTAATCGCAATATCAATATGCGTGCTTTGCCGTTTACAGTTCGAGGTACTTTAACCTTAAGAGACGGTAGCGGATTATTATTACGTGATACTACTTTAAGAAAACCGGTAGTTTTACGCCAACAGCAATTAAGACAGTTACAAGAAGCACTTGAACTACCGGGTGTTAGAGATGAAGTCGAGGATTTAAAAAATCTTTTTAACTCTGAGCCTATGTTGGATACCACCTTTCAATTAGATCAGTTTAAGCAAAAAGTGCAGGGGGCTAGGGTGGTTCATATAGCCTCACATGGTATGTTTACCGGTGATCCCAATAGCAGCTTCGTGATGGCACATGATCATTTGCTGGATATGAATGGGTTGGAAAATCTCTTTAAATCAGAGCTATATAGTGAAACTCCTGTGGAATTATTAACCTTAAGTGCTTGCCAAACAGCCGAAGGGGATGATCGTTCTCCACTTGGTTTATCCGGTGTGGCTTTACGTTCCGGTGCACGGAGCATTATGGGATCTTTGTGGCCGGTATCTGATAATGCTGCTCGTACTTTATTTCCACTGTTTTATCAATCGATAAAACAAACGGGACTCAGCAAAGCGAAAGCCTTACAAAAGGCACAATTGGCTTTATTAAATGATGATGAAATGAAACACCCATTTTATTGGGGAGCTTTTATCTTAATTGGCAATTGGTATTAAAGATTAAAAAACTTAGGCGCAGTAAATTGGTTCTATGCTTTTAAGGTAATATGTTTACTTCATCAAGCTTAAGTTGAATGCTCAGTCAAACCAACATATTTTAATCGCGACTTTTAATCGCGACAATGGTACTGGATAAAATTAATAGGTAACCGATAATTTCAGTTGATTGTTGTTTTAATCTGTCAAATAAAATAAAAAAAATTCCCACTAACCACAATATGGTAACCGAACCAAATTGTTGGTATTCGTAACCATGCAACCAGTGCGTTTGTGTTTTTGAAGAATCTCCAGCACAACTAACAGTAAATAATACATTAATTATTGCTGTCAGAATGATTATCAACCAACTCCATCTTGCCATAAAAGTATTTTGTTAATTTATCGAGAACATAGGCTGGTTAATGATTTTGCGTTGACTCTAAGTTTGTTTTTTGCAACAGCGTTAGATCGGTACTCCTGATAAGCTATATCGGCCGGAGATAATAAAATGGTGTCTGTCGCAGATTGTGGGGTTGCGCCACGACCGGAAAAAATGAGTGAACTGGGTAGTTCGCCTGATTCAACCTGGCAAGGATTATCCGCCAGTACTATTAGTGGTTTAAAACTGCTGTCAACGGCATGTATGATAGAAGTAACATCATCAATGGGAGAAGAGATATTGATTTCTCCCGGAGTACCTTCCGGAGCTGCTGCTTGAATAATATTTTTACCAGAATCAGGAACAAACTCTCTTGGCTGACCACCACCTACTTCTAAGCTATTAAAGGCGGTAATCACTTGATCGGAGTCGATAAATATTGCACCACCGCGTCCTTCAACACCTTGGGTATTTGCTTGAATAAAGCCATTTGACATAATTAAAGCGTCAGATGTAATAGTTAGATCACCGCCGTCTCCCATAATTATGGGAGTGCCATCATCGGCAAGACGACCAACAGAAGTCGTAATTAGACCTTGATCAAGGAGCAATGAGGAGCCGCTAATGGTAATTGAACCGGAATCGGCATTTTCGGCTTCAGAACTAATTTGTGATAATCCTGTTACTGTCACGCCGTCATCGCTGTGGATAATAATATCTGAGGCGGGTGCTCTACCGCCACTCTGGGATGATATATTAGATTCACCATCCAAAACTAATTCATTGGTATTAATGGTAAGTGTTGGAGTGTTATTGGTATGACTACTATCTTGTCCTTTAATTGATATTAAACCAGCTTGATTTAAAGTAATTAAATTGGCATTAATATGAATTGAGCCAGCTTGACCAATTGTAGAAGAGGAACTCTCTATAGTACCGCCATTGCTTACCGTTAAATCATCAACATCAATATTAATTAAACCGGCATTCCCTGTGGCATTCTGTGCTGAACTACTAAATAATCCGCCATTGGCTTGTTGTACAAATTCTCCTTCTGTTATATCCCATAGATTATATGGAATATAAGTATTGTTAGAGTCAACTTTCCAATCATACTTAAACACTTTATCAACGAGCATGCTTTGGGCCGTAATGTTAACTTGTCCTGCATTTCCTAGGCTTAGAGTAGAACTTGAAATTTCACCTCCATTTGCTAAGCTAAGTTTGTCACTAATGATTAGTTCAATATCTCCTGCATTGCCTGAAGAGTATACAACTTTAGTTACCTCCTCAGTTTGAGGTATTTCAATATCTGTGCCCGGTAGCACTGTCGTATTATTGGGGTCGGTAATCGTTACCGTTTCTGAATAGACACCTGCATCACTATAAATACCTGTTTCCTGAGGACTGATTATTCCCAAAAAGCCTTCGCTATCGATATTCAGATTACTTGCCGTAATAGTGATTTTCCCTGCGTCTCCTTTGGCAAAAGTACTAGTACTAATTTTAGCGGTTTTAACAATATCTATATTGTTGGCAACGATATTAATATTACCGCCGTTACCCTCTGCTTCTGTAATAGTGAGTTCATTGCCACCTTTTATTTCTGAGAGTGATTCCGTAGCAATAAGTACTCCGACCGGGTCACTAATATCAGAAATACCGCCATCCATAACTAAATCAGTAGCATTTATGTAAATATTACCACCGTCACCTTTACCGTTGGTTGAGGTAATTATCTTGGTACCATTATTTAGAAAAAGGCTAGGTGCACTTATAGTTATATCTCCGCCGTTTCCGCTGTTTTTGGATACTAGGTCAATAGTGCTATCATTTATGGTAATGCTATTTGCAGCTGAAATTTCAATCTTGGCTCCATGGCCTTCGGATAATGCATCAGCGTCGACCAAGTTTTTGCTTTCCATTAGAAGATTTTGAACATATAGATCTAAACCACCTGGAGCGGAATTTTCACCCATATTATCCATAATAAAATTAGCGTTGATTAATTGAGTATCTCCTCCGCGAATAATAATGCTGCCACTACCATTTCCTGCAACCGAAACACGAGCGCCTGTAATATCAAGATTGCCGATATGATCTTTGCCAGGTTCTCCGCTTAACGAAACTGTCCCTTGCTCCTGTCCATGGGCGATTAAACGAATTTCACCTTCTGGTGAAGTAAGTCCGATTGGAGTCGAATTTTGGCTATTTAAAAAACTGGAATTTAAGTTAGCGGAATCCTGATTTACTTCTAGTTCTCCTGCTACAATCGACAAAGTGTTTTTATCGTTTAATTGAATCCTGGAACTATCAAAAGTAATTTTGGCTGAATTACCTCCGCTGAAGCCAAAAGCCTCAGGACTTTCAACACTAATGGAACTGTAATTTAAATTACTGGCGCTGAACTTTTTACCGTCACTGAACTGTATTTCATCTGCAGTACTGACATGAAATGAAGCCGGGACGTTAACGCTGGAATTTGGACCGAAAAACACACCAGCAGGATTGATAAAATAAAAACCTTGTGAGCCAATTTCTGAAATAAGGTGACCGTTAATTGTTGAGATATCACCACCGGTTACTCGATTGATGACATTTTTAATAGAAGCATTACCGGTAAAAGTCGCTGTTTCACCGCTATGGATATTAAATGTATTAAAGCTATGAAAAAGATTATCACCTGCTAGCTTGCCCAATTGTTCACTAATAGTAAAATTGGGGCCGTTGAGACTGGTTGCTGTTCCCATTGTGCCATCCGTGGATATTTCAGCGTGAACAAGATTTGAACTAGCACTAAGCGTCAAAATTAGCAGGCATTTTGCAAACGTCTTTTTCATTTTAATTGCTACACTATATAAATAATTATTTTATACCTCAATTATGGCAAGTAATTTGAAAAATATAAAGTTTTGTGAGTTATTGTTGTGAGCTGGTCGACAAAATTAATTTTTGTACGTAAATGAAATGAATTCGTTAGCAATCCTTTTAAATGGGAAACAAATAGAAAAAGGCTCTTAATGAGCCTTTTTTTAAATTTCTTCCATTTGGAAATCGCTTTTCCCTTTCTTACATGTTGGACATCGCCAATCATCAGGAATATCATCCCAGCGAGTTCCTGGAGCTATTCCATCATCCGGCCATCCTTCTGCTTCATCATAGATAAATTGACAAATTAAGCAGCGCCATTTCTTCATATTTTTCTCCATATTGTATATATTAAATAATAGTTGATAGATATGGTCGGAAATTATATCAGATTAAAATAAAAAAAGGGAGCACTAGCCCCCTTTTCTTAGAAGTTTATATATTAGGCTATTTAAGCGGCATTTATGTCCGTTAATTTGGGTGTTTTCTGAGCCGAATTAATGGATATCTTTCGTGGCTTCATAGCTTCCGGTATTTCGCGTACCAAGGAGATATTTAGTAAACCGTGCTTTAATTCTGCGTTATTGACTTTTACGTGTTCGGCTAATTGAAAGCGATGTTTAAAATTACGTGCTGCTATGCCTTGATGTAAAAATTTGTGTTCAACGTCATCAGTTTGTTTTTTGCCTTCGACAGTCAACGTATTATTTTCCGCGACAATATCTAATTCTTGTTCTTCAAAGCCTGCAACAGCCATGGTAATTAGGTATTTGTCCTCATCAAGTTGTTCGATATTATAGGGAGGATAGCTGGGTTGACTTTGTCCCGTTCTTGCGGCGTTATCTAATAGGTTGGCCATACGATCAAATCCTATCATGGAACGGTAAAGGGGTGATAAATCGATATTTCTCATGATTATATTCTCCAATTAAGCAATATAAAGTAGTGCTTATTCAAGTACCTAACGTGGTACCTTAGAATCAAGCGGTTCATTTTTAGACCTCATTATGAGCGTCCGTATTCTCTATGTAGGTCCACTTTTTTGGATTTCAAGTAAAAACCATAATTTTTTTAAATTTTTAGTTTTTCTTTGCTTGATTGGAGATGTGTTGATGGTAATGTTTGGCAAAATCCTTGTCACTACACATAATATGGGAAACTAACCAGTTTTTTAAGGCTTGCAACACCTTTTTATTTAATTTAACTTTTCCTTTAATTACTTCGCGGCTGTATTCTTTTAATTCAGCCTTAAGCATGAGATGCTCTCGCCTATGTTCTTTTAAATCAGGATAATTACATTCTTCCATGTAACGTTCTTCACATAAAAAATGAGATTCGGTTTCCTCTATAAGCAAGGCCATAAACTCCCTGATTTCCAGGTTGGTTTCTCCATCTTCCGGAAGTAATAAAAAATGGTACAGTTTGTTGATAGTATCGGCTATGACCTTATGTTGTCCATCTAGTTCTACGATATGAAGGTTCTTACTTTCGCACCATTCGACCAGATTTTTCATTATAGTTTAACCTTATTGCTATAAATTTTTTCAGGAAAAGCTTTGCTGGTACTAAAAAATAAATGGATGTCAATTAGGCCATCCTGTCAATTAGAGTATAGTTATAGATAATGGATATTAAAGCTCCAGATTTATTGAAGAGTATATGCTCTTAGGAAATTTTTCCGCTAATTATAGTATCTTTTAAAAACAGTTTATCATCGGTATACGGATAATCGGTGTTATAATGCAAACCTCGACTTTCCTTTCGCTGCATTGCTGATTGAACAATAAGATCGGCTACATGAACTAGATTGCGTAACTCGATGAGATCGTTGTTAATTTTATATTGGCTATAATAATCGTCGACTTCTCGACTTAAAATATCAATCCGTTGTTTAGCTCGAATTAGACGCTTGTTTTTTCTAACGATTCCTACATAATCCCACATTACTCGGCGTAATTCATCCCAGTTATGGGTAACGATGACTCCTTCCTCTGAACCGGTAACACGACTCTCATCCCAGGGTTTAATTTGTTTTTGTTCAAACTGAGGAATAGGATGGGTTAAAATGTGTTTAGCGGTAGCTTGGCCAAATACAATACACTCCAATAAGGAATTGCTTGCCATTCGGTTGGCACCGTGAATTCCGGTAAATGCTGTTTCGCCAATGGCGTATAGATTTGCGATATCTGTTTGACCATGCTTATTGGTCATAATTCCACCGCAACTATAATGCGCCGCAGGTACAACAGGTATAGCTTCTTGGGTAATATCAATACCAAAATTTAAACATTTTTGGTAAATATTGGGAAAGTGATGGGTAATAAAATCAGCGCTTTTGGCACTAATATCCAGGTATACATGTTCTGAACCGGTTCTTTTCATCTCATAATCGATGGCTCTAGCGACTATATCTCGGGGGGCTAGCTCTTCTCGTTTATCGAATTTATGCATAAAGGAATCGCCGTTTGGTAGGCGCAGTTTAGCCCCTTCTCCGCGTAAAGCTTCAGAAACTAGGAAAGATTTTGCTTTGGGATGAAATAAACAAGTGGGATGAAATTGATTAAATTCCATATTTGCAATGCGACAGCCGGCTCGCCATGCCATGGCAATTCCGTCACCACTGGAAGTGTCGGGATTACTGGTGTATAAATAAACTTTACTGGCCCCTCCCGTGGCTAAAGCGGTATATTTTGCCTGAAAAATTTCGATACAACCGGTATTTTTGTCAAGAACGTATAAACCTCGACATAACTTCTCACCGTTGGAATTTTTAGTAATGATTAAGTCTATAGCCAAATGATGTTCAAATAGTGTGATATTGGAATGTTGGGAAACTTTATCGGTTAGTACATTGGATAATTCTTTGCCTGTTGCGTCAGTTGAATGGATGACTCGACGCTGAGAATGTCCTCCTTCCTTGGTAAGGTGGTATTCAGGGAGATCTTTGCGACGGGTAAAGTTAACCCCATTATCGATTAACCATTGGATGGCTTGCTTACTACGGCGAACGGTAAAGTCAACAACATCTTGATGACATAATCCGGCACCGGCATTGATAGTATCCTTTATATGATATTCAAATTTATCATTCTGATCATCCAGTACTGCTGCAATTCCTCCCTGAGCGTATAAAGTTGAACCTCCACATATTTCGACCTTGGAAAGTACAGCAACAGAATATTTTTCTGCTAGTTGTAAGGCCAAGGTTAAACCGGCAGCACCGGAACCGAGAATAAGGACATCGAAACTGGGAGCTGATTGAGCAGTCATAAAATAAAGGATAATCGGTTATGATTGAGTTGGAAATTATATCATATTAAATTGCTACAATTACTTGTATTGAGTGTCTTATACACCCACTTAATTGTAAATCCATTTTAAAGTGAACTATTTCAAACTTGTATTGTCATAGGCTTAAACTATATGAGGACTTAATGAGCGATAATACTCAAAACAACAATAATGATAGAGCTCTTGATTTTGAACTGGTTAAACGGGTTCAGCGTGGGGATAAAAAAGCCTTTGATGTCTTGGTGTTAAAATATCAACATAAATTAGCAAATGTTTTATTATCGTATATCCACGATAGAGATGAAGTGTTTGATGTTGTTCAGGAGAGTTTTATCAAAGCCTATCGTTATTTGCCGGAATTTCGGGGAGACAGCGCTTTTTATAGTTGGTTATATAGAATTGGTGTGAATACAGCAAAGAATCACATCACGGCACAGAACAGAAGGCCGCCAAAACAGGATGTAGACTTAAACGATGCAGATTATATGGATGGTGAAGGTCGATTGAAGGAAAATTCAGGTCCGGAAAAAATAATGTATACGGAACAAATATCCCATAAAATCGAAAAAACTATCGATAATCTTCCGCAAGAGTTGCAAATGGCTATTCGTCTTAGAGAAAATGAAGGTTTTAACTATGATGAGATTGCCCAGGTTATGGAGTGTCCTGTTGGCACAGTGCGTTCACGAATATTTCGTGCCAGAAAAATAATTGGTGAAGAAATTAAACCTTTATTATAAACATATAAAGCTAATTAAACAGTTGAGTGGCAAGTATCATGAAGTCTGATAATATGGATAAAAGAGAATTATTAAGTGCATTGCTGGATGGACAGTTAAATGTAGAGGACTCTCAACAGATCCTGGATGAGCTTTTAAAAGACGACGAATTATTGTCAGAATGGCAAAATTTGAATCTGATTAATAACGCTTGCCAATATAAAATGGATGACACCCTGTTAAAAGGTGATATTTCCAAAAACATATCCCAAGCATTAGAAAATGAACCGGCACATTTTATAGAAAATGCAGTCGAACTTAAAACTGCTCGTACCACTAAAGTGGATTGGCATAATAGATCAATATTATTTAAATCAGGAGTCGGACTGGCCGTTGCTGCATCGGTTATGTTTGTTACCATTAATCTTTCTCAATTGTTAACCCATCCAGCTGGCAATCCAGGAAAGATATCTTCTCAACAGATTGCGGAAGTTAAAAAAGAAGCGCTTCCGGTAGAACAATACTCAGCTCCAGCTTATGTTGCATCACAATTATCTGAATCGGTTCGGATACCATTCGCCCATACAGCGACATTTTCGCAAAATGACGAAGTAAGCCGTCAAACTGTTAGTGGCAGGAATAACAGTTTATTGGATAAGAAAAAGCATTATCCTTTATCAGAAGATAAGTTTATTGAATTGAAAAAGGAAAGTTTCGATAATAAATGATGTTCTTGTATCAATAATACATATTAGCAATTATCTTTTTCAGACAATTTTGATCTTTTGAATGCAAAGGGCTGTATAATATTCTTCTTGTTTTAGGGGGACAAAAGACCTAGCGTAGTTTTTAGAGTATTAAATGATAGAAGAAAATGCCCTGGTTGTTAAAACATCCACTGAAGATAAACAATATGCATGGGTTCAAACCCAACGTAAATCGGCTTGTGGTACTTGCTCCGCAAAATCCGCTTGTGGAACCCAAATTTTATCTCGAATTTTTGGTCAAAAACTCAGTCGTATTAAAGTTATCAATTCGTGTAATGCTAAACCCGGTGATTATGTTGTCATCGGTTTAGAAGATCAGGCTTTATTAAAAGGATCTTTTCTACTTTATTTTGTACCATTAATTTTTCTTATCATTTTTAGCTTAATCGGGACGTTAATAGCCAAAAGCATGTCATTACCAACTGGGTATATTGATTTATCGTCGATTGTTTCGGCGACATTAGGAATGCTCTTTGGTATTTTAGCTGTGCGTGTATACTCAGTACTGGGAACTAAAGGTACTCCTTATGAGGCAAAAATAATTAGAATCCTTCCAAACTTTAATATTTCATGTCAATAACTATCTCATCGCCTCCTGCTGAGTTTGAATTATACATGCGTTCTGGTTGCCATTTGTGCGAAGACCTGTACGAAATGATACTTCCTTATCAAGCTAGCCATCGCATAAAAATTAAATTATTTGATATTGACAGTTCACGAGAGCTACAAAAACTTTATGGTTTAAAAATACCTGTTTTGGTCTATCAAGGACAGGAAATTTGCCATTATTATTTTGATCAGAAAAGCTTTCTTTCTGTATTAGAAAAATTATGATGTATCCCGCTTGGATAATTTGATAGAATCTCCTTCTTTTTTGGTAAATTACCAAGATTAAATTATTTGTTTTAATACTCTTAGTTCGTCCCGAGGATTCTGGTGCCAGATTTAAATAAAATTCGTAACTTCTCTGTTATTGCTCACATTGACCATGGCAAATCAACTTTGTCGGATCGCTTTATTCAAATATGCGGGGGATTGTGTGATCGGGAAATGCAGCAACAGGTCTTAGATTCAATGGATATTGAAAGGGAACGAGGCATTACGATCAAAGCACAAAGTGTCTCTCTGGACTACAAAGCCAAAGACGGAGAAATATATCATCTAAATTTTATCGATACTCCGGGTCATGTTGATTTTTCTTACGAAGTTTCGCGATCATTGGCAGCTTGTGAAGGGGCCTTGCTCGTGGTTGATGCTTCACAAGGAGTTGAAGCACAGAGTGTAGCTAATTGTTACACTGCTATCGAACAGGGATTGGAAGTTCTGCCGGTTATCAACAAGATTGATTTACCGGCTGCCGATCCGCAGCGGGTAATTACGGAAATAGAAGAGATCATCGGTGTAGAAGCAGATCAAGCACCGCACTGTAGTGCTAAAACAGGAGTCGGTGTTGAAGATGTGTTGGAACATCTGGTACATCATATTCCGGCACCGACAGGTGATAAAGACGCACCATTGCAGGCTTTGATTATTGATTCCTGGTTTGATAACTATTTAGGCGTGGTTTCTCTGGTACGGGTAGTTCAGGGTACTTTAAAAAAACGTGACAAAATGTTGGTTATGTCAACCGGACGAACACATCAAGTTGATGGTGTTGGGATTTTTACTCCAAAACGTTTGGAAAAAGATCAACTTGAGGCTGGAGAAGTCGGATATGTTATTGCCGGAATTAAAGATATTTATGGAGCTCCGGTAGGAGATACCCTGACCAAAAGTGATAAGCCTTGTGATGGACAGTTGGCCGGTTTTAAAGAAGTTCAACCCCGAGTATTTGCCGGCTTATTTCCTGTCAGCTCGGAAGATTATGAGAATTTTCGGGAAGCCTTATCAAAACTAAAACTAAATGATGCAGCTCTTTTCTATGAACCGGAAACATCGGAGGCTTTGGGATTTGGTTTCCGGTGTGGTTTCTTGGGCATGTTGCATATGGAAATTATCCAGGAACGCCTGGAAAGAGAATATGATCTCAACCTTATTACTACTGCACCCACAGTAATATATGAAGTTTTAACCACTAAAGATGAAATCATTCGGATTGATAATCCATCCGACCTTCCGCCGACTTCTAATACATCTGAAATCAGAGAACCGATTATTGTCGCCAACCTCTTACTTCCACAGGATTATGTGGGTAATGTCATTTCATTATGTATTGAAAAACGTGGTGTACAGAAAAAAATGCTGTATTTAGGAACGCAGGTGAGCATGACATATGAACTACCTCTAAATGAAGTCGTATTAGATTTTTTCGATCGGCTTAAGTCTGTCAGTAAGGGGTTTGCTTCTCTAGATTATCATTTTGAACGATTTCAAGCGTCGGATTTAGTTAAGCTGGATATCTTAATTAATGGTGAAATAGTAGACGCCTTGTCGATCATCGTTCATAAAGAACAGTCAGTTTCGAAAGGACGAGACCTGGTTGAAAAAATGAAAGAAATTATCCAACGACAAATGTTTGATGTGGCTATCCAGGCGGCAATAGGATCTAAAATTATAGCCCGAAGCAATGTTAAAGCATTACGAAAAAATGTAACAGCAAAATGCTATGGTGGCGATGTGACTCGTAAACGAAAATTATTGGAAAAACAAAAAGCCGGTAAAAAACGCATGAAGAGTATCGGTAAAGTGGATATACCTCAAGAAGCATTTTTAGCCGTTTTGCACGTAGGAAAGGATTAGGTAAAACCAATTCCAATTGAAAAAGATAAAAAACAGGAATAATTGATGAATTTTGATATAGCTTTGTTTCTCGTGATTCTCACCTTTCTAACAGGGGGAATATGGCTTTTTGACATTCTCTTTTTGGCTAAGAGCAGAAAGGAAAAAATTGCCGAAGTAGGAGAGGAAACCGAAATCAAAGAGCCGGTAATTGTGGACTATGCACGGTCATTGTTTCCAGTTTTCTTTATAGTATTAGTACTTAGATCATTTGTGTTTGAACCGTTTAGAATTCCATCACAATCAATGATGCCGACCTTATGGGTAGGTGATTTTATTTTGGTCAATAAGTTCTCCTACGGATTAAGATTACCGGCAATTAATTATGAGTTTTATGATTCTGGTAAACCAGAGCGTGGTGATGTGATAGTGTTTCGTTATCCGAAAAATCCTTCTATTAACTATATCAAGCGTGTGATAGGCGTTCCGGGAGACCAGGTTCAATATAAAAACAAAGTCTTACGTATTAATGGTAAAATTATTCCGCAAAAGTTTTTGGGAAGATATGTCGGGCAGGGATCAGGTCAAGCGATGAATAATGCACTATATCAGGATGAAAATCTCACCGGGACAGAGCATAAAATTCTAGTACGCCAAGAAGCCCGCGATATGATTGGACAATATCATTCCAATCTCAGTTCTAATGGCAATATTGACTTCGTAGTGCCTGAAGGAGAATATTTTGTCATGGGAGACAACCGCGATAATAGTAACGATAGCCGTTATTGGGGAACCGTACCAAAAGATAATCTAGTCGGTAAGGCTTTTATGATTTGGTTTAGTTGGGATAGCGGACATGCGTTTTTCTGGAACCGGATTGGTAATTCAATAGATTAGTTTGTATACTTTGGAAAACCGATAATAGAGAGTTTAGGTAAAAGATATGACAGTAAATAATGTACTGATTAGGAGACAAAAAGGTTTTACTTTAATGGGGTGGACATTAGTGTTGGCAATATTCGGTTTTTTTGCCTATCTGGCCATGATTATGGTGCCGGTGATAATCTCTAATCATACCTTAGGTTCGATAGTAGAATCTTTAAAAGAAGAGCCAGGAATAACACAAAAATCTAAACGTGAGGTCGTAAAACTAATTTTTAACCGATTGATCATTAATGGTGTAAAAGATGTTAAGACTGGTGACTTTGAGATTGTTAAAGACGGTCCTAACTCAATGACCGTTTTTATTGAATACGAAAATAGAATCAAGTTTGCCAATAATATATATATTGTAATCGTTAATAAAAAAGAAGTAGAGCTGGTTAGAAATTGAACACCGATTTGGACCAGTTGTGTCGTAAGTTAGGCTATACCTTTAAGGATAAATCTCTCTTACAAAGAGCCTTGACCCATCGCAGTGCAGGTAAAAACAATAATGAACGCTTAGAGTTTCTTGGAGATTCAGTACTGGGTTTCGTGATAACTGAGGCGTTATATGAAAAATACTCCTTGGATAACGAAGGTAAGCTAAGCCGTTATCGTTCTTTATTAGTCAAAGGTGATACGCTGGCTAAAATCGCTCGACAGTTTAATATCGGAGATTATCTCTATTTAGGTGGGGGAGAATTAAAAAGTGGTGGATTTCGTCGTGCTTCCATACTAGCAGACTCAGTTGAAGCGATTATCGGGGCAATTGTTTTAGATTCGGACATTGATACTGCTAAATTTTGTATTTTGAGTTGGTATGCCGAACGTATCGATAACGTCGATCAGTCCATTTTAAAAGATCCTAAAACTCGTTTGCAAGAATACTTGCAGTCTAAAAAACATACCTTACCCATTTATCAAATTACCCTAATCGAAGGAAAAGAACATAATCAGCTTTTTCATGTCGAATGCCTGGTAAAAGAATTGGGAATAAAGGTCAATGCTCAGGGAAGTAGTCGCCGCAATGCTGAACAGCAAGCGGCTGAATATGTGCTTGAGCAATTAAGCTAGTTATTTCAAAATATGACAAAAGAAAACTCCCCAAAAAATATTCTGGATCTGGATGATATTCTTAAAAGTTCCGACAATTCTGACTTTCGTGCCGGTTATATTGCTATTGTCGGTCGCCCCAATGTGGGTAAGTCTACTTTATTAAACAAGATTTTAGGGCTTCATTTGAGTATTACATCGCGAAAGCCTCAAACTACTCGACAAAGAATTTTGGGAATTAAAACTACCGATCAGTATCAAGCCATCTATATTGATACACCAGGATTACATAAGGGGCATAAAGGAGCTATTCATCGTTTTATGAATCTAGAAGCCACTACTGCTTTAGATGGGGTAAATGTAGTCGTATTTATGCTGGATGGTATGAAGTGGACCGAGGAAGATGAATATGTACTGAAAAATGTGCAACGGGCCAATGTCACTACCTTATTAGCTTTGAATAAAATAGATCTACTTAAGGAAAAAGAAAAACTACTTCCTTATTTACAACAACTCAGCAGCAAGATGAATTTTGCCGAAGTAATTCCCGTATCGGCTGACAAAGGGACTAATATAGATGTTTTAGAAGAAAAGATTGCCAGCCATTTACAACAATCCAGCGCCTATTTTGATCAACAACAATTAACCGATAAAAGTGATCGTTTTTTAGCTGCGGAGTTGATTCGAGAACAATTAATGCGTTTATTAGGACAAGAAATTCCCTATTCAGTTTCTGTCGAGATAGAGGCATTTGAAGAGCAAGAAAAGATTATAAAAATTTCAGGTTTAATCTGGACTGAACGAAAAAATCAGAAGTCCATAATCATTGGCCAAAATGGGCAACAACTAAAAGAGATCGGAAAAAGTTCTCGCTTATCTATGGAGCGCCTGTTTAATAAAAAAGTTTTTCTAAAACTTTGGGTTAAAGTGAAAGAAGGGTGGTCAAATGATGAACGGGCTCTAAAGAGTCTCGGTTATCATGACCAATACTAAATACAGTTATCATAACCGCACATATATTCTGCACAGTTATCCCCATAAAGAAAGTAGCTTGATCATTAATGCTTTTACTTTTGAACAAGGGCGTATCGATCTGCTTGCTAAAGGGGTAAAAAAATCTAAAAAAGGATTGCACTCCATACTACAACCTTTTCAACCTATCAGTATTTCCTTTCTAATAAAAGACAATTTATCGATTTTAACGACGGCCGAACTTAACAATGTTACTGTTCCGATTTTAAATGGAAAAAGTATGTATTGTGCATACTATTTGAATGAATTGTTGCTGCGTCTTTTGCCTGTTGCCGAACCTGTGGAAGAAATTTTTTATCTTTACGATGAAACTTTAAACCAATTACATGAAGTTGGAAACCTTGAATCAAATTTACGACGATTTGAAGTTTTATTACTGGAATATCTGGGCTATCAACTTAATCTTGAATTTGATACGCTCAGTAACCAACTGATACAAACTGATAAAGATTACTTTTATGATATTAACATGGGACCGTTCGAAATAAGCTCTGAGTCTAAACCGCGGGATAAAATCAATACGCATATCAAAATATCGGGAAAAGCTCTCCGTGCGATAAATACGCTGGATTTTAGCGATAAAAATGTGGTAAAAGAGAGCAAAAATTTACTCAGGTTGGTTCTTCAGCAATATTTGGGGTCCAAACCGCTAAAGAGTCGCGCTTTATTCAAACAGCTATATGGAAACGGAAAAGATGATTAAATGTGATAATGAAATTTTATTAGGTGTCAATATAGATCATGTAGCAACCTTGCGACAGGCCAGAGGAACACGTTATCCCGATCCTATTCAAGCGGCAATTATGGCTGAACAGGCAGGTGCCGATGGCATAACTTTGCATTTGCGGGAAGATCGACGTCATATCCAGGAAAGAGATGTTTTATTATTAAAAGACATTTTGCAAACAAAAATGAATTTAGAGATGGCTGTTACCGACTCTATGTTAGAAATTGCTGAACAGGTCAAACCGGCTGATTGCTGTCTGGTACCCGAAAAACGTGAGGAATTAACCACTGAGGGTGGTTTAGATGTAGCAGGTCAAATAGAAAAGATGAAACAGGCCTGTGGCCGTTTAGGTGACGCGGGAATATCGGTGTCTCTGTTTATTGATGCCGATCCGAAACAAATAGAAGCAGCTGTAGAAGTAGGTGCACCCGTTGTTGAAATTCATACTGGACACTACGCTGATTTCCAGGGTATCGAACAACAACAGGAATTAAATAGAATTAAAGAAGGTATAAACTTTGCTCATAGTTTGGGCTTGCAGGTGAACGCAGGTCATGGTCTTCATTATCATAATGTTAAACCGATTGCCGAACTAGAGCCTGTAATTGAATTAAATATCGGACACGCTATTATCGCCAAAGCTCTGTTTAGTGGCCTTGATGCTGCTGTTCGTGAAATGAAACAACTTATGTTATCGGCTCGTTATTAGGATTATTGAAAATGATTTTTGGTATTGGAACTGATATTGTCGAGGTAGTTCGGATAGAAAATGCTTTGCAAAAACATGGTAGTGAGTTTGCAAAAAAAATTCTGACCGAACAAGAATTTAATGTTTTTGCCGAAAAAAAATATTCTCCGCTGTTTTTAGCCAAACGATTTGCTGCCAAGGAAGCGGCCGCCAAAGCATTTGGGACTGGATTTAGAGATGGGCTGAGTTTATTGGATATTGAGGTGTACAATACTCAAAGTGGTGCGCCCAATTTTAAGTTTTACGCAAGAGCTAAAAATTTAGTTGCGATAAATCAGATAAGCAATGTCAAGCTATCGTTATCAGATGAAAAGCATTATGCGATTGCTTTTGTCACTATGGAATATAATCCTGATGAAACTGCATAATACATTTTAAAATTAGTCATTTTGTTTAATTAAAACCAAATTTTTTTAACATGAATACCATCCAGCTCCAAAAAACCTTTTATAACGTTCGTAGTAACAAAGTTTTTGAATTATTTGTCGTTTTCGTTATCATATTTTCAGCCTTAGTGGTTGGGGTTAAAACTTATAATCTTCCCGGAAACATGCTTCATTTAATCACGTTTCTGGATTGGTTAATTACATTTATTTTTGTCACTGAATTGTCAATTCGATTTATTGGTGAAGAACATAAAAATAAGTTCTTTAAAAATGGTTGGAATATATTTGATACGCTTATTGTGACAGTTAGCCTTATACCAATTGAAGATAGTGAATTGGCTATAATCGGTCGATTAATTCGTATTTTCCGGGTGTTACGGATGATATCCATTATTCCGGAATTACGCATGTTGCTGAATTCTTTGCTTAAAGCATTGCCGCAATTGGGGTATATATTATTAATGATGTTTATTATTTTTTATATCTATGCAGCGGTAGGGAGTACTTTCTTTAGTACCATTAATCCGGAACTTTGGGGGGATATAAGTATCTCTATGTTGACTCTGTTCCGAGTCATGACATTTGAAGATTGGACTGATGTCATGTATGAAAGTATGTCAGTCTATCCGTTTAGTTGGAGTTATTATCTTTCTTTTATCTTTTTTACCGCTTTTGCATTCTTGAACATGATTATTGGTATCGTCGTCAATGTTCTCAATGACGAACATGACCGAATTAGACAGGAAGAAGAAGCCAAAATAAAGACTGTAACATTAGAAGAGTTGGATGAAAAGATAGAACATTTAACTCGACTAATAGAAGAACAAAAACAAATAAATAAAGCATAACTTATAGAGGACCTATTTGAATTCAAAATAAACTTCTATAAGTTGTTATAAGATATATTTTTTAAAAATGCTAATATTCAATAAGCAATTTGTAAAGATTATCTTTCCCTACTGAATTTAAACTTATGTAAATAACTGTAAAATAATGTAAATGTATAAATAGGTATTCCTTTGGCTTAAATATTTATTGCAGAAGTTACTTTTGCTCATTTTAACTTCCTAAGGAGAATGCAATGAATATAAAAAAAAATCTTTTTTCGATATAAACTAAGTTTAGGACTCACTATAGGTGGGGTATTAGTTTTAAGTTTAGGAGCCCTTCAGGCTCATCATCTTAATAACGGTCTCCCCCCAAATAATAATCAGGCTAATGGGCCGGGACCGGGTAATAATGGTCCAGGTGGCAATAATCCTCAAGCAAACAATAATCAACTCGGGAACGGTCCAGGGGGAAATGGTCCTCCTGGAACCAATCAAAATGGTACAGGGCCGGACGGACCAGGGGGTATTGGACAAGGCCAAAATGGTCAGGGCAATTTAGTCATAACACCAAGTGAAAACCTTAATCCCCAATTAGTTGCATTGGGCAATATCCTTTTTTTTGATACCAACCTTTGGTCTCCTGCCGGACAATCGTGTGCCAGTTGTCACGACGCATCGGTTGCTTTTAGTGACCCTAATAAAGCTATGCCAACTTCAGAAGGTGCAGTATCCGGTCGATTTGGTAACCGTAATGCTCCGATGATTACTTATGCTGCAACTGTACCTTCTTTTGGTTTTGCGCGTAACAATCGCAACTTTAGAGGTGGATTATTCTGGGATGGACGTGTAGATAACCTACAGGAACAGGCAAAAGGACCATTTTTTAGTCCCTTGGAAATGAATAACGAATCTACTGAAGAGTTGACTAACAAAATAATCAACAGTTCCTATGCCAGTGAATTTGTCGATATATTCGGTCAAGATGCCTTGGATGATCCCGAACAATTGGTACTTTATGTGGGTCAAGCTATCGCTGAGTTTGAACAAAGTGAGCTGTTTAACCCCTTTTCTTCAAAGTTCGATGGAGTAGTAATCGAGGACGGATTGGTAATTTAAATTTAAGTAGTCAGGATATAAATGATCTGGTTGCATTTTTAAATACCTTAACGGATGGCTAATAATAGATAGCATTCTTGCCGGAAAAGCGGCAAGAATCTATTTTTATATGCTTAATAAATCGAACCCCTCAAAAATTGCTTGGCATTCATATTGCAGATAAAAAATGTAAATAAAATTATTTTTTTATCTGGAATAGAAGTCATGCACCTAAATAACAAAACTGTCATATTTATTAGCCTGTTTATTTTATTGTTCTGCACAATACCTGCCTATGCAGAGCGAATAAAGGACATGACTTCAGTACTAGGAATTAGAACTAACCAATTGATTGGCTATGGATTAGTGGTGGGTTTGGATGGTACCGGTGATTCAAGTTCCAGTTTTACCGACGATAGTTTTAAAAATATGCTCACTCAAATGGGGATTTCTTTACCGGCTGGGTCTAAACTTCCGCTCAAAAATGTTGCAGCAGTTTCAATCAGCGCTGAATTACCGCCATTTGTAAAACCTGGTCAAAAAATTGACATTACCGTTTCCTCCATTGCTAATGCAAAAAGTTTAAGAGGCGGGACATTATTAATGACTCCTCTTAAAGGTGCGGATGGTAATGTTTATGCTATTGCACAGGGAAATATGGTCGTGGGGGGATTAGGAGTAACAGCTGCAGATGGCTCCAGTATTACCATAAATGTTCCCAGTGTCGGAAGAATTCCCAATGGTGCGACAGTAGAAAGAACAGTTCCTTCTGGATTTACGGAAAACGACCATATTATTCTAAACCTTCACCGCTCTGACTTTACTACCGCCCACCGGGTTGCGGATACGATTAATGAAACTATGGGGTTAGGCACTGCACAGGCTATGGATGCTACCTCCATAAAGGTAGGCTCACCTAAAGATCCGTCCCATAAGGTCGCGTTTTTATCCATGTTGGAAAATCTGGAATTTAGACCGGCTAAGGCACCTGCCCGAATCGTAATTAATTCTCGAACCGGGACAGTGGTCATTGGTCAAAATGTTAGAGTTCAATCTGCGGCAGTAAACCATGGTAGTTTAACTGTTACTATCAGCAATGATCCTTTAATTAGCCAACCGGAAGCATTTTCAGGTGGTGAAACCAAAGTAGAACAAACCAGTGATATCAATGTTAATCAAGAAGATAGTGGTGCCTTTGTATTCAAATTAGGGGTAACACTGGATGAAGTGGTTAGAGCTATCAACAACGTTGGTGCCAGTCCATCTGATTTAACCGCTATTCTGGAAGCTCTAAAAAGTGCCGGAGCATTAAATGCCGATCTTATTATTATTTAAGTTTTATGTAAAAAAATTATGGCTATAGATAATAACTTATCAAACTTTTCAATGGATAATGGCTCGCTGCAAGATAGCGTGAGTTACCATTCATCTAATATTTATACTGACGTTAATGGACTGTCGGGGTTAAAAGTTCAAGCCAGAGCCGATCAAGATAAAGCCTTGCCGGAAGTGGCTCGACAGTTTGAATCTATTTTCATCGCCATGATGATAAAAAGTATGCGTCAAGCCAGTTTTGGTGATCCTCTAATTAATAGTTCTTCAATTGATACTTTGCGGGGTATGTATGACCAACAAATGTCAATCGAGCTATCCAAGGGAGACGGTATTGGTATCGCCGAATCTATTGTCAGACAGCTTAGTAAAAATAAAACTATGACTGCAGACGAGATTATGGAGATAAATGAAAAGCATGGTCTTACTTTGCCGTCGGCTAAATACTTCCCCAATTATTATGGCGGCAAAAACTTGCCGCCAGATAATCAAGTCGATAAGTCGGTACAAAATCAGCAAGATGAAAAAATAGCTAAAGCATTAGTACAGATTAACAAAAATCAGCAAAAAATAATTAACAAACAATCACATCAAGCCATAGATAGAAACTTAACATTTGAATCACCGGAAGAATTTGTTAACGCTCTATGGCCAATGGCTGAAAAATCGGCCCAAAAACTGGGGGTTAAACCGGAAGTATTATTGTCTCAAGCAGCATTAGAAACCGGTTGGGGTAAGGCGGTTATCAAAAATAGCCAGGGTAGTAGTTTTAACTTATTTAATATCAAAGCGGATAACCGTTGGGAAGGTAACAAAATTGCCAAGGTTTCATTGGAATACGAAAATGGGATAGCTGTTAATCGAAATAGTTATTTTCGATCTTATGATAACCTTCAACAAAGTTTTGACGATTATGTCAAATTTATTCAAAACAACCCTCGTTATCAAAAGGCATTAGAGCATGTTGATAATTCGGAACAATATTTGCATGGTATTCAAAAGGCAGGTTATGCAACGGATCCTGAGTATGCCAATAAAATTCTCAGGGTAATGAATAGTGACACAATTCAACAGAATGTAAAACAAAACTTCGTTGAATTAACAAACACATAGGTGAAATAAACCTATTTATAACAAAGGTTAAGGTCATGGCTGGATTATTTGGTATCGGTGTATCGGGATTACTCACCGCACAACAGCAATTATCGACGACAGGTCATAATATTTCCAATGTGAACACGGAAGGATATGCCCGTCAAAGAACCGAACAATCAACGTTAAAGCCAAGTTTTAGTGGCGCCGGTTATATTGGTAATGGAGTCCAAACAGAAACCACTATTCGATTTTATAATGAGTTTCTTGAGGATCAAATTCGGACCAGTAACTCTCAATTGGGTAAATTTGATCGTTATAATGAGTTAGCGGCACAAGTAGACAATATTTTGGCTAATCCGGATGCTGGTTTAACTCCTACCATGGAAGCATATTTTAATGCTTTACAAGAAGCTAATGATTATCCCTCCAGCGCAGCAGCACGTTCAGTATTGTTAACCGCTGCTAATACCATGGCAGATCGTTTTCAATTAATTCAAAATCGTTTTATCGATCTTAATGATCAAGTCAATAATGATTTATCCGACGTCGCTTCGGAGATTTCCGTTCGAGCGAGTTCTATCGCTGATCTGAACAAAGAAATAGCATTGTTAACTGGCGCGGCTCAAGGTGATACCCCTAATGATGCTCTGGATAAACGAGAACAACTAATCAAAGAAATTTCTGAACGTATCGATGTTAATGTGGTATATCAGACTAATGGTATGGCCAATATCTTTGTTGGTACCGGTCAATCTTTAGTGTTGGGCTCTAACGCTTTTACCATGACCGTAGAAAATGACGAATATACGCCACGGGATAAACGCATATTGCTGAATGGAGCAACAGGTTCTATTGAGATGACGTCGCAGGTAAAAGGCGGTGAATTAGAAGGTTTAATGAGCTTCAAGTCTGAGGTGTTAGAGCAAAGCTTTAATGCATTAGGTCGTATTGCAGCGAGCGTATCCACGGAAATTAATGCTCAACATCAGTTGGGAATGACTTTACGTGAAACTTCAACAGGGGTTTTTAACCTAGGAGGAAATTTCTTTAATGATCTACGTGGAACTGCGACTAGGCCGTTAAATGCCTTAAATTCCAGTAATAATAGTGGTTCGGCCAGCTATAATTTTAACATTACTGATACTTCGGTATTAACTACCAGTGATTATGAAATGGTTTATTCTACTGCTGGCGGGAATACATTCACCATGACAAGATTATCTGATGGTGTAACTTTTACCGGGACGGATGCTGGGTCTGCAGCGACCGCATTAACCAATTTAAATAACAATCTTGCGAATACTCCGGCCAATAGCATTAATACATCACAAGGATTTAGTGTAAGCTTGGCGGCTGGGGTGCCGAATACATTAGATAGGTTTTTATTCCAACCTACTCATGATCAAGCTAGGGATATCGTTGTCGAAGTTACGGAAGTTTTGGATATAGCACTGGCGAGTCCTATCGTCGAATCGAAAGCAGTAGATAATCTTGGAGTTGGTACTAATACCGGCTCGGGAGATATTGAATTTTTACCTTTTACCACACCTAATGGCAGTGTTAACAATATACCTATCACCGATGCAGGGGCGAACTATGTTGATATTGTATTGACCTATAATGGTACTGGTTTTGACGTTACCAGTACTGCTAATCCTGCCTTACCTCCTTATGCTGCAACTGCTGCGGTGCCGGCGGTGAATGCAGGACCAATTGCCTATACAACAGCTAGTTCAGGGCAAACCTTTACCTTACCTGGCACTGATTATAATAATATTAGCTTTATTTTGACCGGTGCGCCGGCTGTTGGCGATCGTTTTGTCATCGGTAATAATACTAACCCTCAAGATGATAATCGAAATGGTTTAATCTTAGCTGAGTTGCAAACCAAAAAAGCGATGGAAAACTCGTCGTCGGACTTTCAAAGAGCTTATGGTTTAATGGTTGCCGATGTCGGTACTCGAACTCATTCGTCAGAAGTGGATTTAGCTGCACAAACGACACTAAATGAGCAGGCTAAACAAACCCGAAATGCCTTATCCGGTGTAAACTTGGATGAAGAAGCATCAGAGCTATTAAGATTCCAACAGGCTTATTCTGCGGCTGCAAAGATCATTAGCACTGCAGACGAAGTGTTTCAAACCTTATTAACGGCGACCAGCTAATCAAGGGATAAATTAGGAAACCACTATGAGAATTGCAACCAGTACTGCTTATGATCGCGGCGTATCGGCAATCTTAAGAGAAAATGTCGATCTCAATAAAACCTTACTGCAAATTGCCACCGGTAAACGGATAATTACCCCAGCTGATGACCCCGCTGATTCGGCCAGAATACTCGGTTTAAATCAGGCTAAAGAAAGGACAGATAAATTTCAGGATAATATTAATGTTACCAATAATAACCTTGAAATTGAAGATACCACTCTGCAAGGGATAGTTGATTTGATGCAAAGGGTAAGGGAACTAGCTATTCAAGGACGAAATGATACCTATGATAGTCAACAGCGGCAATCGATTGGCATGGAGGTTCAAGAACGTTTTGAAAGTTTGTTAGGATTTGCCAATACGCGTAATGGGAATGGAGATTATTTATTTGGCGGCTTTAATACAACAAACCCACCTTTTGTCCGGACTGTAGGCGGTGACATTCAGTATACGGGCGATCAGGGACAAAAATTTATTCAAGTCGGAGATTACCGGCAAGTTGCTTCGGGGGACAATGGATTCGATGTGTTTATGGATGCTCCTGGAGCAGTAGATGAAGCAGGTAATAAAATCAGTCTATTTAAAATTATTGACGATCTTGAAACCAGTCTTAGAACGAATAATGGTCTGCCGGAAGCGCTACCCATAGAAGGCTTCCAAGCCTCCATGGCCAGACATATCGATAATATAGATGTAGCATTAGGCAAAATTATCGATATTCAAGCAACTATTGGAGCCAGACAGAATGCCGTGGATAATCAAAAAAATGTAAATGCCGATTATTTAGTCCAATTAGAAACCACTATGTCGGAAACTCAAGACCTTGACTATGCGACAGCGATAAGTCGAATGGAGCTACAACAACTGGGGTTGTCCGCAGCACAACAGTCATTTACCAAAATTCAAGGCTTATCTTTATTTAACTTTATTTAACTTTATTTAACTTTATTGTAACTAATCAGCGTAACTTTAAAATAATTGTTCAGTAATGCGTTGACTACTTAGATTGTTTCCGCCAATAATTATTATGCTTTTAGCTCTGTTATTAGGTTTAAACGCCATTTCAATAGTTTTTTCTACGGCATCCCCTATACCTGGCGTTAAAGAAATTTTATGAAATTTTTTTATTATCTGACTAGAAGAATAATGGGCAGAAGGAATTTTTCCAAATAATGCCTCACCATACTGTTCTATAAACTGACTGGCTTTAGTGGAGTCTGTAATGATGGCACTAAACTGAACAGATTTATATTTTTGGCTCAGGTATTCAGCATATTGTTCGTCTTTAATGCCATTTTTTAAACGTATTTTATCCATGTATTCATTATAAAAGAATACCTTTAGTAATATTCGTTAATGGACAACATTGGAGATAATGTACAGCAGTGTACTAACTAACCACACTTACTATCACCACAGCTTAAACATGTCATACATCCATCCATTAATACCAATGCCTTGGTATGACATTTGGTACATAGCTGTGCTGATTCCGGGAAGTCACCATTATTACTATTGTTAGCTTCCTGTTTATCCTCGTACTGCTTGCGTTTTTCATTGATTAATTTTTGCTGATGTTCGTCAAGTTCAGGAGATTTCAACATTCCTATCAATTTAAGGTGATTTTCAATGGCACAACCAATTTCTGCTACAAGTGAGGGCATAAACACCCCGCCTTTTTTAAAATAACCACCCTTGGGATCGAATACGGCTTTTAGCTCTTCCACCAAGAAGGTAACATCTCCACCTTTTCGAAATACTGCGGAAATGACTCGAGTTAAAGCAACCACCCATTGAAAATGGTCCATATTTTTAGAATTGATAAATACTTCATACGGGCGTCGCTCCTCATGTTCGGTCCCCATATTTAAGATCATGTCGTTTACGGTAATGTATAGGGCATGTTCCGATTGCGGTGTTTTTATTTTATAAGTTGAGCCAAACAATACGTCCGGACGGCTCACATTTTCATGCATGCTTTCCAGATCACTAATTTTTTCGTCATTACTGGCGGTTAAGTCTTGATTGGCTGAGTTGTCTTCTTCTGTAACAACTTTATAAGAAACAATCTTTTTGTCTATTTTTAAAGCCATGTTTTACTACCTGGTCAAATGGTTGGTATCGTATATATTGTGTTTAACAATGCTTTCTGAAGGATTAAAATTTACCGTAATAACCTTCTTTTAAGGCGTCGAATAGGTTTGCTGCCGTATGATTTTCACCATCATATTCGAGCTGTTCATTTCCTTTTACTTCTACTACATGCCCATCTTCCAAAGTAAACTGGTAGGTGGTGTTTTCCAGATCCTGCTCTTTAACTAAAACGCCCTGGAAAGCTTCCGGATTAAAACGGAAGGTAGTACAACCTTTTAATCCTTTTTCGTAAGCATATTCGTAAATATTCTTGAAGTCTTCATAGGGATAATCGGTTGGTACGTTTGCAGTTTTTGAAATAGAAGAGTCGATCCATTTTTGTGCTGCTGCCTGGATATCGACGTGTTGTTTTGGAGTGACATCATCGGCACAAATAAAGTATTCAGGTAATTGCTGCTGTGGGTCGTCACTAATAGGCATGGCCGAACTATTTATAAGTTCTCGATATGCCAATAATTCAAACGAAAACACATCAACTTTTTCTTTGCTTTTTTTGCCTTCCCGAATAATATTGCGGGAGTAATGATGGGCAAAACTGGGTTCGATACCGTTGCTGGCATTGTTTGCCAAGGAGAGTGATATGGTCCCGGTAGGAGCAATAGAGCTGTGATGGGTAAAGCGAGCACCGACCTGTTCCATTTCTGCAATAAGCTCCGGTTCTTGTTCTGCCAATTGTTGCATATAACGACTATAACGACTTAAAAGTACTTTGCCTTTTACCTTGTCACCGATTTTGAAACCGTCTTTTACCATTTCCGGACGTTTATGTAGCATTTCTCCTGTTATGCTAAATTCTTCGTCCATTAAAGGGGCCGGTCCTTTTTCCTTTGCCAATGTTATCCCTGTTTTCCAGCCCTCTATAGCGAGAATTTTTGTAACTTCTTCGGTAAATTCAACGGAACTGGAATCACCATATTTCATGCCCATCATCGTCAGGGTTGAACCTAAACCTAAATATCCCATACCATGCCGACGTTTTGAAAAAATTTCATCTTGTTGTTTGCCTAAGGGAAGGCCATTAATTTCCACTACATTGTCAAGCATTCGGGTAAAAATTTGGATGGTTTTAGCATACTCATCCCAGTTAAAGCGAGCATTGCTGGTAAATGGATTTTCCACAAAACGAGTCAAATTTATGGAACCTAATAAACAGCTTCCATAGGGGGGTAAGGGTTGTTCACCACAGGGATTGGTGGCTCGAATATTTTCACAGAACCAGTTATTATTCATTTCGTTAACTTTATCGATCAAAATAAAACCAGGTTCGGCAAAGTCGTAGGTGGAACTCATAATAATGTCCCACAGGCGTCGAGCAGGTATGGTTTTTGAAACCTTACAGGCAATCAGGCCATCTTCATTAACGACATAACCTTCCTTATTCGGGAGATCTCGCCAGATGATTTTTTCTGGATCCGAAAGATTGAGCTTGTCAATTTCCAATTCTTTTTCGGTAATAGGGAAAGATAATGGCCAGTCTTGTTCATTCTTGACGGCTTCAACAAAATCTGCAGTTATTAACAACGAGAGATTAAATTGTCTCAGTCGTCCATCTTCACGTTTAGAACGGATAAATTCAATTACATCAGGATGCCCGATATCAAAAGTTGCCATCTGAGCACCACGGCGTCCACCTGCAGAGGAAACCGTAAAACACATTTTGTCATAGATATCCATAAAGGAAAGAGGGCCTGAGGTATAGGCTCCCGCTCCTGAAACATAGGCATCTTTTGGGCGCAAAGTGGAGAATTCATAACCAATCCCACAACCAGCCTTTAAGGTTAAACCAGCCTCATGTACTTTGTGTAGAATATCATCCATAGAATCAGCAATACTGCCGGAAACGGTGCAGTTAATAGTCGAGGTTGCTGGTTTATGTTGTTGCGCTCCAGCGTTGGAAATGATTCTTCCAGCCGGGATAACTCCTTTACGTAATGCCCATAAAAATTCTTTATAATATTTTTCTTGAGCCAATTCGTCACTTTCGACTTCAGAAAGAGCTCGTGCTACACGTTGATAGGTTTCATCGATATTTTGGTCAATATGAACTCCATCTTTAGTTTTTAACCGATATTTTGTATCCCAAATATCTAATGATGCGTCCTGAAAAGGGATTTCGGTGGTAGTTTGAGGCACGGCATGTAAATGGGCTGTCATGAAATAGTTTCCTTGAAAAATGTTTAAATCCTTAATTATTATAAGAAATTAAGCGCCAAAGTGCTGATGTTCTTGTTCTACATGTAGTGGTTGTTTTTTATTTTTAATCACTACATATTGTGCTTTGTGGTTAAATGTTAAATATTGATGAAATTGAAAGCAAGCTTTTTGTTAAAAAAAATTCAATATTTTTTATCTAAAATGCTTGCTTTTTTTTAACCCTATGTGACATGGGACTCTCAGAAATATTAGTACTTTATTAAATTGAGGTGTCTTTTAAATATCCCTACTTTGTACTATAGTTTGGAGCTAAGGGGGAAAAATATTTTTACATCAATATTGGTTAATTAAAGATCGCTAATCAAATAATAATTTCATTTAATTAACGATTATAAAAACAAATGTTAATAAAATGGGTTTCGAGCATCTGCAGTAAGGAGCCTTATATTAGGATAAATTCGCGGAGAAATTTTAAATTTATACTATTATTTCCCGATTCTTTTTCTTAAATTAAAAAAACTATAAATAAATTTTGATCGCTGCCGATAGGCATTGTTAATAGGGAAGTAACAAGGGATGGGGAAGTCGGCATTTTAATGTAAAGGGGAAAAAAACGTGTTGGGTACAATCCGAAAACAATTATCTAACTACAAACTTTGGCACCGACTAGTTGTATTGAGTATGATACCGTTGCTGGGCCTTAGTTATTACTCCATCGAGTTGGTATTATCAACCATGGATCTGGCCGATGAAAAACAGATCAATGTTGATTTATCGTCTGAAGCGCTAAGAGAAGCTGATAATCTACTTAAAGAAAAACGAGATTTTTTGGTACAGGTCGAACAGACTATTAAAGGCAAAGAAAAGTTTATCGAAGAAATCGAGAAAAACTTACAAAACAAAAAGCAATTTCTGGAAGTAGTCGATACTATGATCGGTGATGTTCGAAGCACTAACGTGGAATTGATGTCACTACAGTTCTCTCTTAAGACCTATACCATGCTGGCCGATTTTCTCCAGGCTATCCAACTTGAACGAGACCTTTGGATGGGATACATCGGTACCAAAGGGCGTTTTTTAACCGAAGAATTCAAACAATCTATTGCTGCGACTGATAAACAAATCCCCAATATCAATACACTTGATATTTCACTTTTAGAAAAAGTGAGTAACAAACTTCCCCTTGAAGCGAAAAAGATACAAAAATATTTAAAGCGTCTTCCAAAAAAGCGCCAAAAAATGTTGGTATTTAAAGCATTGCCAATACCAACCATGGACTACTATCTAAAAATAACCGACGCAACCTTAAATATTATTGAAGGGCTTTCTTCTCGGGTAACGGATAATAAACTACAAAGCGTTTTAGCTAGTTACACTAATATGTTACGTATTATAGATTTGATATCTCAAGAGCGTGCCTATGTAACCTATACATTAGGACAACAGGATTTTAACCCAACCGTTTTTCAACGCTTTATTGCTTTATTGGCTCGCATGGACGTGTATAAAAAGTTGTTTGAAACCTGGAGTTCGCCAGAATTAAAGGCGGCATTTTTATCAAAAATGGAAGCTGAAGTGAGTAAAACGGCATTATCACAACGCTCTTCGATTGTAAATTTTGATCCGGACATGGGGTTTGACGCCAGACCCGTGCCATTTTTCCAGCTTTGGAGCAATTGGCTAAAGGATATGCATTTTATTAAACAACAAGTATTTAACTCATTGGAAAACTGGACCGATGCTCTGGTTGAAAAAAACGATGAGATTATTAAAGAAAACTATGCTAAAAAGAATGAAACCATAGAAGCGCAAAAAGAATTAGCGCAAAAGAGAGCAACTAATGCTCAGGAAATTAAAGATATTTTAAGCAAAAAACAGCATAGTGAGCAATCTATCGCTTCAACCGAGGAAAAGGTTAAACAAGTTACGGAGAAAAAATCTGAAACAGAAAAAGCATTAGAACTGGCCAAGGTCAAACAGCAAGTGGTTACTTATGCTTCAATTTTAGGGATCTCAATAACTGCTTTGTTTACCTATTTGGTTTTCACCAGTATTATCGGGCCATTGAATGAATTATTAAAAGGATTTAACCGCCTGACACAAGAAGATGCTGATTTGACTCATAGAATTCCGGTAACAGGAAAAGATGAACTTGCGAGTGTCGCCGAAGGTTTTAACTTCTTTGCGACGCGTGTCGGAACCATGATAGGACAAATTCAGACTGTGGTTCTATCCTTAGGTGAAGCGATAGAGCAATTAAATATTGTTAATACTGAGAATACGTCCAGTACCCAGCGACAGCAACAAAATACTAATCAGGTAACCAGCGCTATTGCAGGAGTTAACCAACAAGTTAGCTTAGTAGCTGATAGTGCCACTGAAGCTACCGAATCAGCTAATGCTGCTAACAAACAGGCCGATCAAGGTAAAAATGTAGTGGCTAATACGGTAGATTCAATTAAAAAATTGGCTTTAGAAATTGAACAGGCTTCTACGGTTATTAATGAACTAAGCAAAGATAGTGAGGATATTAGTTTAATATTGGATGTTATCGGTGGAATAGCGGAGCAAACCAATCTTCTGGCCCTTAATGCGGCTATTGAGGCAGCAAGAGCAGGTGAGCAGGGTAGAGGATTTGCTGTGGTTGCTGATGAAGTACGTTCGTTGGCGGCACGTACGCAAGAATCAACCAGTGAAATTCGAGTTATGATTGAAAAGCTACAAAAAGGTTCTCGCGAGGCTGTGGCGACTATGGACAAAGGTACGGAGCAGGTTAATACCAGTGTTGATCAAGCCATGAAGGCTGATCAAGCTCTGGCGGAAATTAATCTGTCGGTGCAGTCCATTCGGGATAAAAATAACGACATTGACCTGGCTTCACAACAACAATTGGACAATGTTAAACAGATTAATCAAGATGTCGAAGAAATTAAAGGCTTAACCGATGATGCACAAAACAGGACCAAACAATTGCAATCGGTTAATAGTACTTTATCAAACCTGGCTATAGAGTTAAAACAGCTAGTGGGGCAATTCCATACTTAATTTTAAAGCTATTAAATAGCTGGAACCTTAATATCAAAAGCCTTTATTTTTAAAGGCTTTTGTTTTTTGTTTTCTACATTCCATTTTAAAATATCATAATAAGAGCGAATATTTTCCACGTAGGTCAACGCTTCTTTGCCGCGAGCAAACCCATAACGGGTTTGTTCATACCATTTGGGTTGCTGTAAAAGGGGTAATACCTGTTTTAGATTGGCCCATTTGCTACTGTTTAATCCACGTTTTTTGCCAAGTTTTATGGCGTCTCGTAAATGCCCCATTCCCATATTGTAGGCAGCCAGGGCAAAGTAAATCTTTTCTTCCTTGGCAATTTCGGACGGAAGCCTATCCATTAAATCGGCAAAATAACGAGAGCCGCCCAAAATACTCTCGCGAGGCTCTATTCTGTTACGAACTCCCAGATATTTAGCCGTCGCTTGAGTAAGCATCATCAAACCTTTTACTCCCGTTGGGGATACAGCCTTGGGATTCCAATGGGATTCTTGATAAGAAATTGAGGCTAGAAGAATCCAATCTATCTCGAAATCTTCCCCTGCACGGATAAACCAGGTTTTAAATTTAGGTAAACGTGTTTGAATATGACGCTGGAAAACGCGTTTATCGACATAATCCAATCTGTTTAAATGGCCATAATAGCGTTCGGCTAAAAATTTTATATGATTATTTTTACGCATATTATACAAAAATAGGTCGGCAGCTTTTTGAATGCTATTGTCTGATTTTTTACTAAAAAATAGATTTATAGATTGTGTTTCCGATAGGTTATGGGCAACTCTTAGTTCAGGATAAAAGCGTTGATTAACTTTAAATTCGAGAGAATTTGCAATGGTAAAATCCAAAACCTTTTCGTTTAGGAGGAATAATAGGTCTTCTACTGACGCATCAACATTACTTTGCCATTCAATATTGGGAAATTTTTTGTTTAACTCAATTAATAATTCCTCTTGACTACTTTGTCTAACAACTTCAATTGCTAATTGCGGTAGTTCATCGATTGATTTAGGTTTTCGTGTACCGGAACGGTAAATTAATTGTTGATTAACCGAATGATAAGGAGAACTGATCCAAAAGTTTTTTTCCCGTTTTGGGGTTGCAATAATTCGAGCCGCGGCTAGATGCGCCTCATTATTATCCAAACGAGTTAAGATTTCCGGAATACTATGGGCGTATATTAATTTTAATTTTACGCCTAAATGACTGGCAAATTTTTGCACCAATTCATATTCCAAACCTTGCGCTCCAAAAGGTCCCTGATAATATACTGTTGGTGTATTTTTAATTAAAACTCGTAACTCTCCTGAATTTTTTAGGCGTTCCAATGCATTGGGGGGAGAAGAACAGGCTACCATTAACAAAATAATAAATGTGATAACGATAAATCTGTTCATGAGCTATTCGATTATAAACGAGCTAAAAGGGACAAAGTGATTCGAATTTCATCTCTTGCCCATTAAGAGGATGATAAAAGCTAAGTTGAGTTGCGTGCAATTGTAAGCGTGGTGCTAAGTTTCGGGCAGTTTGGTGAGCATATAAACCATCACCTAAAATGGGATGTTGCATATGTTGCAGATGGACTCGAAGTTGGTGGGAACGACCAGTTCGAGGGATTAATTTAATATGGCTAATAGGTAACTTGTCGCAAAAATGGCTGGAAACATGCTGCCATTGGGTATAAGCTGATTTACCTTGGTTAAAATCTACTATTTGACGCGGACGGTTTTCCCAGTCGCAGCGCATTGGAACGTCTATTTCTCCTTCACCTAAAAGTTCTCCAAAGACTTTAGCTTGATATTCTTTTTTAACAATTCTTTCCATAAATTGACGATTTAATTCGCGCAATGGTTCTTTATGTAAGGCAAAAACCATTAAGCCTGAGGTTTCCCAGTCAAGCCTATGAGCGACTCCTAGATTTGGAAAACGACGCTGAAGACGGGTGGCAACACTGTCGTATTTATTATCCCCTCTACCGGGAACTGAAAGTAACATGGATGGTTTCTCTATCACAACAATGTCTTGGTCATGATATAAAATATTGATGTTCATTCTATACAGTGGTCGATCGATAAATTGAGAATTAGTTTATTATTAGGCAAGCGAAGATAATAGTGTTTTTGTTCGGTTGACACAATAGTACTAAACATTCTTTTAGCAACATATTATTTGGCTGAAGATTTGTTGAATATATTTTTGATGAATGATTAATGACAAACTGTTAAACTTTTCTTTTTTTTTAAATTCACATTTTATGTTTAAACCTTTGTCTGCCTTTATTGGTCTGCGTTATACCAAAGCCAAACGGCGAAATCAATTTATCTCATTTATCACTTTTAGCTCATTTATAGGAATCGCCATTGGAGTTTGGGCCTTAATTACCGTTTTATCGGTAATGAACGGTTTTCAACAGGAAATCAGAGAACGGGTTCTGGGTATGACTGCCCATGCCACCATTAATGCTAGTAACGGAAACCTTTCTGACTGGGTGGAAGTACAGGATAAAATTAAAAATCATCCTGAGGTACTGGCTACTGCACCGTATATTATGCGTGAAGGAATGTTGATCAATGGTAAAAATGTTCACGGTGCCATCATTCGTGGTATTGATCCTGATCAGGAGAAAACAGTTGCCGATGTGTTTAATAACATGCAAAGCGGTGAGTATTCTTCACTAGCTGAAAAGAAATTTGGCATTTTACTGGGAAAATATCTTGCTGATTCTTTAGGAGCATATGTCGGTGCGAAGATAACTATGGTGATTCCTTCGGTAAATGTTACTCCGGCTGGAATCGTACCACGAATGAAACGCTTTACCGTGCTAGGAATATTTGAAGTGGGTCATAGTCAATATGATTCTAATATGGCACTAATAAATCTACCGGATGCGCAAAAGCTATTTAAAATGAAAAAGCAGGTATCCGGCATTCGGTTGAAATTTCAGGATATGTACCAGGCTCCAACCTTAAGTCGTCATATAGCAGAACAATTACCTGGTTTTTATCGTGTCATAGATTGGACTCAATATCACCGCAACCTATTTCGGGCAATCAATATCGAGAAAAAAATGATGTTTATTATTTTGTCACTCATTGTTGCCGTCGCTGCATTTAATATCGTTTCGACATTAGTTATTGTTGTTAATGAAAAAAAGGGTGATATCGCCATTTTACGCACCATTGGTTCAACCTCGGCTCAAATCATGCGGATTTTTATTTTCCAGGGAATTATTATTGGTTTTATTGGTACTGCAATAGGAATAATAAGCGGCGTATTAACGGCACTGAATATTGACGTAATTGTGCCTTTTTTAGAAGCAAAATTAGGAATTAAGTTTTTATCGGCTGATGTTTACTTGATAACTGAATTGCCGTCTAAAATGGAGTGGTCTGATGTGGCCGCAATCGGGCTTATCGCCTTTTTATTGACTATATTGGCCACCCTTTATCCGGCATGGCGGGCATCACGGGTGCAACCGGCGGAGGCTTTACGTTATGAGTAACGCTTTAATTGAATGTCATAAATTATCTCAATATTTCGACGATGCCGGACAGCGGGTAGACATTTTTGCTGAGCTGGATTTAACCATTGAACAAGGGCAAAGTGTTGCCATTACCGGTGCTTCTGGTTCGGGTAAGAGTACATTGTTATATTTACTGGGAGGTCTGGAAAAACCAAAATCCGGCCAAGTGATAATCCAAGGTGAGAATTTAGCTAAACTATCGGCTAATAAATTAGCAGCATTTCGTAATAAGAATCTTGGATTTGTCTATCAGTTTCATCACTTACTTCCGGAGTTTTCTGCTTTGGAAAATGTAGCCATGCCGTTATTGATTCGGGGTAATTCAGTGCGCCAAGCAAGACAATATGCTGAGGATTTACTGATTCGAGTTGGGTTGCAAAAACGTTTGTCACATAAGCCAGGGGAAATGTCTGGTGGGGAGCGGCAAAGAACTGCAATTGCTCGGGCATTGGTCACCAATCCTAAATGTTTGTTGGCAGACGAACCAACGGGAAACCTTGATAATCGGACTGCTCGTCAAGTATACGAATTATTGTTGGAATTAAATAGTGAACTTCAAACCAGTTTAATCATTGTCACTCACGATGAGCATATGGCTGATAGTATGCAAGTAAAATTTAATCTGGCAGATGGTCAAATAACTAAAGAGCAACAAAATCAGAATTTATTGTAAAAAGGAGTAGAAGAAATGTCACAACATGACGTTACGGTTGTATGGACAAAGGAAACGGAATCATTTGCCTATAAAGATTATAATCGTGAACATGATTGGATTTTTAGTGAAAAGGAACAGGTGCGAGTGTCATCCGCCCCCCAGTTTTTGGGTAACCCAGATTGTGCCGATCCTGAACAAGGTTTTGTTGCTTCGCTATCCAGTTGCCATTTATTATTTTTTCTGGCTTTTTGCGCAAAAAAACGAATTGAAGTTAAGCAGTATAAAGATGAAGCCTATGGCATTTTGGAAGAAAATGAAGAAGGGAAAATGGTGATTTCCAAGGTCGTATTACGACCCAAAGTGATTTTTGCCGAAGGTCAGGAACCTAGTCGAGAACAGTTGCAAAAACTCCACCATAGTGCACATGATAAATGTTTCTTAGCTAATTCAATCAAGTCAGAAATGAGTATAGAAATTTAAAAACAAATTAAAATATTGATAAAGCAGCAATAATTTAACTTATCACACATTTCTACTTTTTCTTTCCTGCCAGGCTTTAATAATATGTAAACGCCATAATAAGCGGATTGTAAAATAGCCGATCAGTGAGCTTATTACGCCAAATATGAAGCATCCCAGTAAAAACGGTTCCCAGATAAGGCTCATTTCCGAGCTTATCCATTCCCAGCTTAATACAAAGTCCATTTGGCTTGGTTCTTCTCCCATTACCATGGCACCGAGTTTATAGGCTGCATAGAACATTGGCGGCATAGTTATTGGGTTGGAAATCCAAACCAAAGCAACAGAGATGGGTAAATTAACTCTAATCACTATAGCGATAGCGGCTGCCAATATCATTTGAAAAGGGATGGGAACGAAGGCACAAAATAATCCTACAGCGAAGGCTCCTGAAACGCTCCTTCTATTCATATGCCAGAGATTGGGATCGTGAATTAAATCGCCAAAAATTTTTAAATGTTTATGCTCTTTAATCGTTTGATGATCCGGCATATATTTTTTGATTAGCTTTTTCGGCATTTCTATCTTCTTTATGATGTGCTAGATTTGACCTTGATAAATAAATATCTGGATGGTTAAAAAAGCGCTATCGATAAGTTTATAGTAATTTTTTTTATTATTTGGCGGAATAGTATAAGGATAAAATTTGAAAAAATATAGTTTGTCTTTCCTTCTGGGCAATCTTTTGTTACATCAAATGAGTAATATCGACAATCTATGGCCTAGCATAATAATATTTTTTACTCTTTCTTTAATCCTTTGGCTGTTTGCAGTATTTTTTTTATCCCCTAAATATAAACTGTTGCTTTTACAGAGTGGTTTAATATTACTGTTTTTTCAGAGCAGTTTTTTAGTCAGCTGGAATAGTGCACACTCTATTTTATCCAGATCGCTTCCAAGTTCTCTTGAGAAGCAGGAAATTGTTATTAGAGGTTATGTAGATTCGATTCCAGTTGTCGGAAAAACGAATCATAAATTTACTTTTTTGATTACTCAAGGTCCTTTGTCAAATCCTAACTTGCTTGCAGGTATGCGAGTTCGACTTTCTCAGTATTATCAAGCCAAAAAGTCGGTACTTCTTCCAAGAGTTGGTGAGTTTTGGCAGTTTACCGTAAAACTTAAACAACCCTCGGGGTTATTTAATCCGGGTGGATTTGATTATGAGCGCTGGTTATTCCAACAACAAATCCGTGCAACGGGGTATATTCGCCATAGTAGCAGTAATATTAAATTGGATGATTCAATACCATGGAGCTATTTTTTAGATAGCATACGTCAAACTTTTTCAGAGAAGCTCGATGAAGTATTGGAAAATAATCAATTTAAGGGGCTATTAAAGGCGCTGATAATAGGCCTTCGGGACGATATAAAACCTTTTACTTGGCAGGTTTTTATTGATTCCGGTACTAATCACTTAATGGCTATATCGGGATTACATATTGGATTGCTTGCTGCAATGGGCTTTTTTTTGGGGCGCTATATGTGGTCGACCATCCCGGGATTATCAAATTATATTCCTGCGCAACAGATTGGAGCTGTATGGGCTATTCTTTTTGCCTTAACGTATGCCGCTTTAGCTGGGTTTTCTATACCTACCCAACGAGCTTTGATAATGTTAACCATCGCATTAGCTGGTTGGTTTGTACGGAGACGGTTTCCTCCAAGACTCGTGTTAAGTTGGACTTTGATATTGGTATTAATTCATGATCCAATGTGTTCTTTATCTTTAGGGTTTTGGTTGTCATTTTCGGCGGTAGCGGTAATTTTAGTTTTTTCTACAGAAATATTCAAACGGCCACAAAATAATAAAAATGATCAAAACCAAACTTCTTTTTGGCGTAAGGTAGAAGTGCGATTATTTCAATACAGTGCGTTGCCGTTAGTATTGTTTTTAGGGTTGCTACCTCTCAGTATCCTTTTTTTTGAACGGTTATCATTACTTTCTCCACTCGCCAATTTTATTGCAGTGCCATGGGTGAGTTTGTTAATTATTCCTTTAAGCCTTGTTGCAGCATTAACGATGCAATTTAATAACAACTGGGCAGAAGTTTTATTTAACTTAATTGAAATGCTTGTTAAGCCATTGTTCGAGTTATTGAAATTAATTGCTACACAAGAATATAATTTAATTTATTTATCAATACCATCTGTATATATATTTATAATTGCTGTATCTGGAGTATATATACTATTAAAATCTAGAAAGGGAATAATTAGAATATTAGGAGGATTTTGCCTATTTCCTCTCTTCTTATCTTCTGGAAACTCAGTACCAACAGGACATTTCAAACTCTCGGTATTGGACGTAGGACAGGGCTTGTCTTTAATTGTTCGCACTCGAGATCATTTAATGATATATGATACCGGGAATGCTATTAGCGAACGTTTTAATATGGCTGACGCGGTTTTACTTCCCTATTTACGTCATTACGGTTTAACTAAAATTGATAAATTGGTTCTTAGCCATGCGGATAATGATCATATTGGTGCTGCACCTTATCTACTAAAAGATTATACTCCTGCTTATATTGTCAGTGGAGAAGTAGGGCGACTTAAGACCAAGAGTAATATTGATGCCGATTCCTGTATTGCTGGGCAAAGCTGGCAATGGGACGGGGTGTTGTTTAAAGTTATATCGCCTAAGAACAATCTTAGCACTGCTGTTAAAGGTAAAAGTAATAATCGTTCGTGTGTTATCTGGATACAAGCTGGAAATGGTTATTCGGCTTTACTAACCGGAGATGCAGAAACCGCGATAGAAATGCAATTGGTGAAAAACCAAGATATAAAAAATAGCAATATTTTAGTTGCCGGTCATCATGGAAGCAAAACATCTTCAAGTCAAACCTTTGTTAAATGGATAAATCCGGAAATTGCTATTTTTACCTTTGGCTATAAAAATCGTTATAATTTCCCTGCTGAGGCTGTGTTACAACGTTTTCAGAATCAGAACACCTTAATATATGCCACGATTAATGGAACTATTGATATTAGCAGCAATATGCCTAATAATGCTGCACAGATTCGTGAATATCGAAAACTTCACCAACGCTATTGGAATAGGTCATATATTTCATTCAACAAATAATAAAATATTTTAATTGGTCATTATTGTGTTAGAACTCATTATTTCTGGTGGATGGGTGATGATTCCCATCCTGATATGTTCGGTTATTGCCTTAACGATTATTGGCGAACGCTTCTGGGCATTACGAACGGCTCGTGTTGCGCCAAAAAATTTGGCCGTGCAGATACATAATCTCTATAAACAAAACTCCCTAAACAGAGACACATTAGAGAAATTACGACATAACTCACCTTTAGGTCGAATATTGGCTACCGGGTTAAAAAATGTTAATTATGATCGTGATGTGATGAAGGAAAGCGTTGAAGAGGCCGGTCGGCAAGTTGCATTGGAATTAGAGCGTTATTTAAATACTTTAGGGACTATTGCTTCCATAACACCTTTGCTAGGTCTATTGGGTACGGTTATAGGTATGATAAAGGTCTTTACAGTTATTACTTCTGCAGGCGTGGGAAATCCAACGATTTTAGCGGAAGGGATTTCAGAAGCACTACTTACCACAGCTGTCGGTTTGACCGTCGCCATACCTAGTTTAATGTTTTATCGCTATTTTCGAGGTAGAGTGGATGAACTATTATTGATAATGGAAGATCAGGCCATCTATCTTATTGAAGTCTTACATGGTGAAAGAAGTCGTCAGGAAGAGGCTTAATGAACTTTCGAAGAAGACGTACCGAAGAGTTAGATATCAACATCACTCCGCTCATCGATGTGGTATTTTTACTATTGATATTTTTTATGGTGTCAACCACATTTGATCATCAGTCGGAGTTAAATATCGATTTGCCGGAAGCTGATGGTGAAATGGTGGATAAAGAATCCAAAAATATTGAAATCTCCATAGATGCATCCGGTAAATATTTTGTAAATGAAAAAGCACTACTTAATTCTCAAGTGGAAACCTTGATGAAGCAATTAAGCCAGATTGCAGGTGAAAACAAAGATCCCCGGATAGTAATATCTGCAGATAAGAACACCCCTCATCAGGCCGTAATGAGTGCAATGGATGCTGCCAGACGCTTAAATTATAGTCATTTAACCTTTGCAGCAGTGGAGTCCAATTAAAAAAATCGAAAAATGCCTATTAATATATTATGAACTTGTAATATAATTTCCCTTCAAAATTCGGGAGGGTATCAGCATGTTTTTTCAAGTTTCTAAAACGGAAAGGAAAAAAGCAAAAACAGCACACGAAGTCTTTATGCTCAATCTGGTTATTTCCCATCTCTTTATGGCTCCTGCCAGTATTGCCTTACAAATAGGGGTAATGGGTTTCTTAATTCCCTTAGTATTTTCTCTAAGTATCATCGCTTTTATATCTTGGCGTAGCAAACAATTGGCCAATCAATCAAGTTGGTTTGTGCATACGCATTGGCGACTGGCTGCCAAACGAACTCGTTTATTGCTGATTGCTTATGTAATCAGCGCAGGTATTATCGCTATTGGATTTTTTGTAGCAGCGAATACTGATGTAAAGACCACTCAAGATATCATGCTTACTATTTTCTCCAGGTTAGCGGTAGTACCTGTTTTAATTATGGTTATGATTTGCTTTGTGTTGGAATCCGGCTCAATATATCAGACCACGCGAGGGGAGGTTCCGGATAATTGTATTAAACATTTTCCAGCCCCAGAAGAGCTTCAAAGTAGCATTGAAATTTTAATAGATCAAAAAGAGGATTGAGTAAAAAGCAATAATTCTGTAATATCTCTGCGGAAAAACAAGCTTTTTTAGCACGTTTTGTTGAGATATATCACCGGGATTAGCATGCAAAAACTCATTTATTTGATCATCGCAGTTGTTTTAATTGCGATTTTGGTACTGTTTTTACAATCTCCACAACAAATTAGAGAACCTCTCCGGGTGACCAATTTACCTTGGCAAATTACCTATGACCGGAGCTCCTCTCAGGTTTTTGGAATATCATTGGAGAAATCTACTCTTGCAGAAGCTGCCAGAGCCTTAGAAACAGAATTTCAATTAGCTTGGTTTGATAACCATGATGACAGTTATAGTCTCGAAGCCTTTTTTGAACGAGTGACGCTTGCCGGTTTACAGGCCAAGGTCGTACTGGAATTGGATAAGGGCACATATAGCAAAGATTATTTCATGCAAAATTCGGGAAAAGCAGAAATTTTACAATCAAAAGCGGTTAAATATCCGCTAGCAGATTTGGTTGAAGAGCTTTCACAGCAAACAGTCCTGTCTATCGCTTATATTCCCAAAGTGAGCTTGGACGAAGAGTTGATAAAATCACGCTTCGGTGTTGCTGATAAAGTGATAAAAATCACGTCTAAAAGGGAACATTGGTTATATCCGGAAAAAGGATTGGATATTGCCGTCAATCATGATGCCAAAGAAGTGTTGCAATATGTTTCACCGAAGAATTATAGTCGTTTGGTTAAAAAAATAGAGGATGAGAGATTGAAAGCCTTAAAGGCTGAAAAAAATTCCTCTCAAAGTGAAAAGAATGGTTAGTGTATGTCGAAGCTTAATCCCGTAGAGTGTGAACACTGCAAATTATTCCCGATCTGTAGCCCGGTAAAAATTGGAGGGCAAGAATACGATTTTCTTAGTAAGTTAGTTGATCGTGAATTACATTATAAGAGAGGGGATTATATTTTTAAGCAAAATCAGACATCTAAATCGATTTATGCGTTATCCTCAGGTGCCATGAAATTAACTTTTCGCGATAATAATGATAATGAACATATTATCGACTTTCGTTTGGCGGGTGAATTAGTCGCAGTTGATTCCATACACACAGATCATTTTTTATATAGTGCACAAGCCATTGCCGATTGTCATATCTGTGAAATTTCCAAAGAGCATTTGAGTGGTGGTATTGCATCTCAAATTCATGAAGTGCAAAACAAAATTATCTACATGCTCAGCCGAGAAATTTTCAGTAATCGAACGCCATCAATGATGTTACTGAGTAGGAATAGCTCCGAAGAAAAAGTAGCTGCTTTTATCTTAAGTATGGCATCCCGTTACAAAGATTGCGGCTATCATGCCACCCGCTTTACTTTACCCATGACCAGGGTCGATATAGCAGAGCATTTGGGACTGGCTAAAGAGACGGTCATCCGTATGTTTCAACAGTTACAAAAATTGGGCCTGATTGGTTTTAAAGGAAAACAGATAGAGATAAAAGACCTTAATGGGCTGCAAACCACGGTAGGTATGGAAATATAGCTATATTCTAATCTTCTGCATTAGTGATTTATATCAATAGATGTGTTAAAAGACACACTTTTTGCCCCAAAATAGACAAACATTTCTTGAATACAGATCAAAAAAAGTGCAAAATATCACCAAGAAATTTTGGGTAAGAACTTTATTTCCAAGTATTTCGACGGGCAAAATACATTAGCTTATTACTAGGTATTAATGTGTTTTGATTAAATAATTAAAAAAATTGGGGACCATACTTATGGAAGCTGCAGCGGAACAGAAGTTTAACTTCGACGTTGTACGCTGGTTTGCCGTTATGACCGCTGTCTACCTTGTAGTCGGTGCGTTAGTAGGTGTTTATATTGCATCTGAGTTGGCATGGCCAGTGTTAAATTTTGATAGTCCATATCTATCTTTCGGTCGTTTAAGACCATTACACACTAATGCGGTGATCTTCGCATTCGGTGGATGTATTCTGATGGCTACTGCCTTCTACACAGTTCAACGCACTTGTGGCGTTAGATTGTGGAGTGACAAAATGGCTTGGTTTACATTCATTGGCTGGAACTTGATTATTGTTTCTGCCGTAATCACTTTACCTTTAGGTATTACACAAGGGAAAGAGTACGCAGAATTGGAGTGGCCTATTGATTTAGCGATCGCCGTTGTCTGGTTGTCATTCTTCTTTAATTTCGTAATGACTATTGCTAATCGTAAGACTTCTCATATTTATGTTTCCAATTGGTTCTATTTGGGAATGATGGTAATGATTACCATCTTGCACGTGGTTAATAGTGCAGCTATCCCAGTTGGTGCGTTCAAGTCATACTCCGTCTATTCTGGTGTTCAAGACGCTATGATTCAATGGTGGTGGGGACACAATGCAGTTGGTTTCTATCTGACTGCCGGTTTCTTAGGAATTATGTACTACTTCATTCCAAAACAAGCCAATCGTCCTGTATTCTCATATCGTTTATCTGTAATCCATTTCTGGGCGTTAATGTTTGGTTATGTATGGTTAGGTGCTCACCACCTACAATACACCGCATTACCTGATTGGACTGGTTCCTTAGGGGCCGCAGTGTCCATCGCTATGATCATCCCATCATGGGGTGGAGCGGTAAATGGAATGATGACCCTATCCGGTGCTTGGGACAAATTACGTACTGACTATGTATTACGTTTCTTAATCATGTCCTTAGCATTCTATGCAATGTCTACCTTCGAAGGTCCTATTATGTCTATTAAGACAGTAAATGCACTGTCTCATTATACTGACTGGACAATTGGTCACGTTCACTCAGGTGCCCTAGGTTGGGTTGCGATGGTTGGTATCGGTGCTCTTTATCACATGCTTCCAAGAATTATGCACACTGAAATCTGGTCAACCAAGTTAATTAATCTACATTTCTGGACTGCTACTATCGGTACAGTAATTTATGTGGTTGCAATGTGGGTATCCGGTATTATGCAAGGTTTGATGTGGCGTGCTTATGACGACTATGGAACCTTAGCCTATACATTTGCAGAAAGTGTTGAGGCAATGCATCCTTACTATGCAATGCGTGCTATTGGTGGAGCAATCTTCCTTTTAGGTGCGGTTCTGATGTTATTTAACATCATCATGACTGTTCTTAAAGCTAAGAGTGAAGGTTCAATTAAAGCTGCACAAACAGCTTCGGTCACAGCGTAGAGGAGTAAAGCAATGTCTGATAATACTGAACCAAAAGGTTTGCAGGATAAAACCGAACGTAATGTCTGGCTATTGACCGCTATGTTGTTTGTAGTCGTTTCAATTGCAGGTATTGTAGAAATCGTTCCCTTATATTATCTGGATAATACGATGGAACATAACAAAGTTCCGGGTATTTTATGGGATAGAGGGGACAAATCTCTGGATGATTGGAAACCAGGCGATGGTGTCCGTCCGATGAAACCTCTTGAAGTTGCTGGGCGCGATATTTATTTGCGTGAAGGATGTTATTTGTGTCACTCGCAAATGATTAGACCTTTCCGTGATGAGAAAGAGCGTTATGGTCACTATTCGTTAGCTTCTGAGTCTATGTACGATCACCCGTTCCAATGGGGTTCTAAACGTACTGGGCCTGATTTGGCCCGTGTTGGCGGTAAATACTCGAACGAATGGCAAATTCAACATTTGATTGCTCCTCGTTCAGTTGTACCTGAATCAGTTATGCCTAACTACCCATGGCTAGTTGAGAACACCATTAGTGCCGAAGAAATTAAAGCGCATATGCGTGGCTTAAGAACGGTTGGTGTTCCTTATACCGATGCAGATATCGAAAGCGCCTCAGCCATTGACGGTAAAACCGAAATGGATGCGATGGTCGCATATTTGCAGAGCTTAGGCAACATGGTTAAGTTTCAGGAAGGTGTAGATTATCGTGAGTAAAGCTCAGGATTATTTCTATACTAACTGGAGTGCAATGACCAGTACAGATTGGTTTGGCATGATTTTCACCATTGTCATATTTATCTTAATGGTTATTGCTTACTTCCATGTTTTTCGTCCAAAAAACAAAGATGAACTTGAAAAACAAAAGTACATTGTTGTGGACGATGAACTAACGAAACACGGAGAAAAAAAATGACGGATAAAAATCCATTTCCCGGTGAAAATAATACAGGACACATCTGGGATGACAATCTACGGGAATTAAAAAACCCGCCACCAAATTGGTGGATGACAGCCTTCTGGGTGAGTGTCGTATGGTGGATAGGTTATGGGGTAATCTATCCAATGTGGCCTCTAGCAGACGATTATACTCGTGGTGTAACCGGTTGGACGTCCATTGGTGAATATAAGGCGGCACTAGCTGAAGTTGAGGCCATTCGTGCACCTTATGAAGAAAAGTTGGCAGCTTTGTCAGCTAAAGAAATCTTAGCGGATGCAGATTTATCTGCGTATGTAGAAGCTTCCGGTAAGGTATTATTTGGTGACAACTGTTCTGCATGTCATGGAAATGGCGGTCAAGGTAATGTAGGTTACCCGGTACTGGCAGATGACGACTGGTTATTTGGTGGAACAATCGAGCAGATAGAGCAAACCATTACCTTAGGTCGTAAAGGTGTAATGACTGGTCATGGTGCTAGCCTTTCAGCTGATGAAATTGATACATTAGCCAAATATACTGTTAGTCTTAGTGAAGGTCAAACGGATGATGCTGGAGCTAAATTGTTCCAGGAAAAAGCCTGCTTTGCTTGTCACGGTATGGATGCCAAAGGTATGGCAGCATTAGGTTCAGCTAATCTGACTGACGGAATCTGGAGATTTGAACCAGGTGGTTATGAGAGCGCTAAATACACTATTACCCATGGTGTTAATTTTGCTGGTGATCCTAAAACTAGAAATGCAGAAATGCCTTCATTTAAAGACAAATTGTCAGCGACTGATATTAAGAAGATGGCCGTATATGTCTATAAATTCGGTGGTGGTAAGTAACAACATCATTGTTGAAGGTGTAATAAAGCTGTATTTTTCTCCGGAAACACTATCTGAATCCGGAGAAATTCCTAAATCAATCGGAGGGGTTCGTTATGTTTAATGATGCTGTAGCTTTAGGTTCTTTAGGCGCTGTAGCTTTTTGTCTCGTTATTGTTATTTATCTTGGCATTATTGCCGCTAAAAAAATCAATAATGATCACAGCGACGACTAAGGTAAAACATTAATTAATAAAAAAGAGAGCATTGTCTCTCTTTTTTATTTTATAGAAAAAAACTTTTGTTATCTTTTTTTAACTAAGTAACTGTATTTAGGTTAATATATTGCCAGTGTTAGGAAATAAACATGCACTAATGTGATATCAGTTACTGAAATATAAAGAGTTTTTTTCTATAATTATCACCCTGTTCAACCACGTCAAAATATATCATTTCAAATGAATGTCTAACAATGTGCTTAATTAAGTAATTGTAAGCTGATTAGGCCTTTATACCACCCAAATTAACCAAAGCGAATATTGTATGAAAGTAGATGAATCTCAAAGTCTAGAAGAACTTTACGCTGAAGCACAAGAACACGTTGTCAATACTGGTGATGAGAAAATTCATGCCAAACGAATGGGTGGTATATTTCGTAACCTTAAATGGTGGTCGACATTGGTGTGGGCAATTTTTTTCCTGGGACCATATTTACGTCTAGGCGATCGTCAAGCAGTTTTATTTGATATACCCAATAGGCAATTTCATATATTCAATATCACTATCCTTCCTCAAGATATTTGGATGCTTTCTTTTGTTCTGTTATTTTTTGCCATCCTACTTGCTGTAGTAACCGCTATGGCAGGCAGGGTTTATTGCGGTTTTTTCTGTTTTCAGACCGTATGGACTGATGTATTCACTTGGATTGAAGAAAAAATCGAAGGTGTTCCGTCCAAGAGAAAAAAACTAGAAAATAAGGCTCTGGACTTTGATAAAATAAAAAAGCGCAGCTTAAAGTATTTCCTCTGGATAGTTATCTCAATACTAACCGGTATTAGTTTTGTGGCTTGGTTTACCGATGCTTACCAATTGTGGATAGATGTATTTACTTTTAATGCCAGTGAAACTGCTTATGCGATCATTATCGCTTTTATTCTCGGAACATTTTACTTGGCTGGTTTTTTAAGGGAACAAACCTGTTTTTGGTTGTGCCCCTATGCTCGTATTCAAGCGGTAATGATAGACGAAACATCAATCGTACCGTCTTATGATGTTCCTCGAGGTGAAAAACGTGGTCGAATAATTAAAGGTAAACCACAATTTGAAGATCAAGGTGATTGTGTAGATTGCAACCAATGCGTTGCTGTTTGTCCTACAGGTGTTGATATCCGCGGTGGTCAACAAGAAGGGTGTATTATGTGTGCACTTTGTATCGATGCCTGCGATGCTGTTATGGATAAAATCAACAAGCCTAGAGGTTTAATCCGTTATGCCTCCTGGAATGAAATTACCGGTAAAAAGGAAAAACCATTACATAAACGTCCGAGAATATGGGTTTATACAACAATTTTACTCATATCCGTTATCGGTGTACTAGCCGGTTTAAGTACCATGGAAGCGCTAGAATTAAAAGTTATCCATGCTCGCCAACCCTTATTCGTTTTACAAAGTGATGGCTCTATTCAAAACCGCTATACATTAAAGGTTTTAAATAAAATGCCGGAAGATCTTAAAGTTAAAATTTCAGCTGATAATTCCAACTTTAAGGGTTTACAACTTGTTGGTGCGGATAAAGAAATCATTGCCAAACATGCTAACGTGACTCCAGTTACAATTTTTGTTAAAGTCCCGCGTAAAAATATAAAAACTGAATCGCAAGAAATTATTTTTAATGTAACGGCGACAGATTCAACTGGGGAAACATTTAGTAGTGATAGAACCAGTGTCTTTATTGGTCCAAAAACCTAAAAATAGGAAACTAGAATAGTGACGAACGACAAGAAAAACTCGGCGCTTAGAAGTCCATGGGTGTACACCTGGATAGCTTTAGTCATTGTAGTTTTAGCAGTTAACATTACCATGATTATGTTTTCAAAAGATAAAAACCCCGGACTTGTAGTCGACGATTTTTATGAGCGCGGGCAAGACTATGAAGAAAATATGGCAGAAAAACTTAAAAAAAACCTGCAATGGAAAAGTGAATACCAAATCACTGAACCTTTAGTTCTGAATAAACCTTCAACCATTGGATTTAAATTAGAGAATACCGAAGTCAAGGATGTAAAAGTCGATAAAGTTACACTTTATGTTTATCGACCGGCAGACGCAAAGTTAGATTTTAACGTTAATATGACTCAAGGTGACGATAAAACCAGTACGGCTCAAGTGACATTTCCTGCTAAAGGACTATGGGATTTACTGGTTTCCGTAACAGTTGGTGAAGAAGAGTTTAACTTTGGTAAACGCGTTTTTATTAAAGAAAAATAATTTTATAAAATATAGTTTTAATCAACGTGGGGTGGCTTCATAGCCACCCCTTTTTCATTTTAATTCTTGGTAAATTATAAAGTCATGAATGCTGAGACAAATAGTTGTTATCACTGTCATTTACCTCTTCCACCGCCGGGAGAAGAGTATACGGCTTCTATAAATGAAGAAGAATTAAAATTTTGTTGCAATGGCTGTAAATCGGTTTGTGAAGCAATTTATGCCAATGGTATGGATGGATTTTATCGACGTACCGGAGATGAAACTTTATTGCAGCCTCCTCCTGAAATCGATTCTCAGTTAGCCATGTATGACTTAGATGATGTTCAAGAAGAGTTCGTCAATGACTTAGGGCCGACTCGTGAAATACATCTATTGGTAGAAGGAATTCACTGTGCTGCCTGTGTATGGTTAATCGAAAATACCTTACAGCGTCTTCAAGGTGTTTTAGAAGCCAATGTTAACCTGAGTGCAAAAAAACTACGCTTAAGTTGGGATAATGATACGATTCTTTTGTCTCAAGTTTTATCTAAACTAGGCCAAATTGGGTATGCAGCCATTCCTTTTGATCCGGAAAAAGCCGAAGGTCAAATCGCCAAGCAGAACCGACAGATGTTATATCGATTAGGTTTCGCTGCTTTTACCGCGATGAACTTAATGTGGATTTCCATTGCTTTATATGCCGGTGCTGATGAAGGTGAATATAAGTCATTATTCCAATGGCTTGGCTTTATCTTGGCGACACCAACCTTAATATTTTCCGCATTACCGTTTTACCAAAGCGCTATAACTGGCTTATTAAATCGGCACCTGACTATGGATTTACCGATAGCAATTGGTGCTTCCATCACTTACCTATATTCGTGTTACGTATTGTTTTTTGATATCGCCATAGCTGATGTATATTTCGACACAGTGGTTAACTTTATCTTTGTTATTTTAACCGGTCGATATTTAGAAGCCATTTCAAAAAAAGCCGCCGTCTCTTCTACGCAACGTCTTTATGATTTACAGCCAAAAGTTGCTACACGTATGGAGTCTAAGGAACAGGTCTTGGTTCCCGTTAAAGCCTTGCAATCGGGCGATAAAATATTGGTTAAACCCGGAGAGCGAATTCCTGTTGACGGAATGATTATAGAAGGGAATAGCAAAATTGATGAATCCATGTTGAGTGGAGAGTCACATCCGGTCAGTAAATCAAAATCAGACGCCGTTTATGCAGGAACGAATAATAAGGACGGTGTTCTCACTATCGAAGTTGCTAATACTCTGACTAAAACGGCACTGGGAAAAATTATTAATTTAGTGGATCAGGCTCAGTCCAGTAAAGCACCGATTCAATGTACTGCGGATAAAATCGTCCCCTGGTTTGTGAGTATCACTCTTATTTTAGCCTTAATCACTTTTGTTTTTTGGCTATCTAATGATTTTGAAAAGGCTTTAATGGCGGCAACTTCGGTTCTAATTATTACTTGTCCTTGTGCCTTTGGTTTAGCTACGCCGATGGCTATGGCGGTTGCAACGGGTATAGGGGCTAGGCTGGGTATATTGATTAAACACGGTGCTGTTTTAGAAATATTATCGTCCATCCAACACTTTGTTTTTGATAAAACAGGAACTTTAACAGAAGGAAAAATCCAGGTTACCCATTTTATTGAACCATCTTCAACAGAAGTTGAATTCGATAGCTTAGACATGAGTCAGATATCTTCACAATCGTTACAAATAATTAAAGCTGCCTATCTTTTGGAAAGCTATTCAGAACATCCTCTTGCTAGGGCTATAGTGGATTTTGTTGAATCTGGCAGTATTTCAATCTCTCATGAACATATTAAAGATATTATTATTGAATCGGGCTATGGAATTAGTGGTAAGATGAATGGTGAACAAATTGCTGTCGGCAATAAAGAATTTGTTCAACGCTTTATTTCGATACCAGATTCGTTAAATGAGCAGACAGGAAAATATTCACTTTCCGGTAGTTCAATTATCTATTCTTATAAACAAAACAGTGGATTGTTGATATTTATAGTAGAAGATAAACTACGAGCGGATTCAGCCACCGTTACGAAACATCTCAGAGAGATGGGTGTAGAACTATCGCTATTAAGTGGTGACAAGCAAAGTGCTGCGGAATACATGGCTCAGCAGGTAGGGATAGAAAATGTTACAGCCGAAGTTCTTCCTGAGCAAAAAGAGCAACAAATAAAAAACATCCAGCAACAGGGACACCCAATCGCAATGGTCGGTGATGGTATTAACGACGCACCTGCATTGGTTAGAGCAGATATTGGTATTGCCATGGGTAGTGGAACGGATGTATCAATAGATAGTGCCGATATTATTTTAACTCATGGCGAGTTATCTAAAATACCAACCGCGGTTGAGTTGTCGCGTAGAACCTTAAAGACAATTAAACAGAATATTGGCTTATCAATCGTGTATAATATTGTGATGGTGCCTTTGGCTATGGCGGCAATGGTTACACCTTTGGTCGCAGCAATCGCCATGCCCATTAGTTCATTGCTGGTAATAGGCAATGCGGCAAGGTTAAAATTAACTTTTAAATAACGTAGCTTGAATTCGATATAGAGGTTTCCTTATGGACGTAATTTATGCCTTAATTCCTAGTATGATTTTTATCGGATTGGGTATGGTTGGGTTGTTGTATTGGGCTGCACGCTCCGGTCAATTCGAGGACTTGGAAGGTGACGCTCAACGAATCTTAATGGAAGATGACTTTCTAGATAATAAACCACAAGAAAAAAAGGAATTATCTACTACTGCAACCGATGAAAATAAATCGTAAATTGATTTGTTTTTTCAATGGCTAGACCTCCGAATCATTGGCAAAGTATAAATGTTTTCAGTTTACTGCTATGGCCGGTGAGTATATTCTTCTGTTTTTTAGCATCTATTAGACGTGCATTTTATCAATACAAACTCATCTCAAGTTATCGTAGTCCGGTACCGGTAATTGTCGTTGGCAATATTTCCGTTGGTGGTAATGGTAAGACGCCCCTTGTTATTCATCTTGTTGAGACATTACGTCAAAAAGGATTTCGTCCCGGTGTAGTAAGTAGGGGGTATGGAGCCCAAAATCCTCTACTCAAAGATAATCAACAAGTTTCGGTGAACACTGAAAAAAATGTTCAGTTATTTGGTGATGAACCTTGGCTTATTGCGAAACGGACTCAAGCACCTGTTGTAATCGGTGCTAATCGTTCAAAGGCAGTTGAATACCTCATAAAAGATTATGACTGTAACATCGTGATTAGCGATGACGGTATGCAACATTATGCCATGCAAAGAGATATTGAAATATGCGTGATTGATGGTCAACAATTGTTTGGTAATCGATTCTGCTTGCCTGCCGGACCTCTACGGGAGAAAGTCTCACGGCTAAAAAGTGTTGATTTGTTGATATTTAATGGTGTTGACCAAAAACCTTCGCTAAATATCGATACCCCGCATAGTTTTATGCAACTATCTTTTCAGCAGGTCCACCCTTTAAATAACTCCGAAAAAACTCGTCCGATTGAAAGTTTTGTTGGCCTAACCGTTCATGCTATCGCTGGCATAGGCAATCCGGAACGTTTTTTTTCTCAATTAAAAAAATATCAAATAGAGGTGATTGAACATTCTTTTGATGACCATCATGATTTTAACGCTGAAGAACTATGTTTCTCAGACAACTTACCGGTTGTCATGACTGAAAAAGACGCGGTAAAATGTCGCGATTTTAATTTAGAAAATGTCTGGTACATTCCGGTAACGGCAGAGTTAACAGATGATATCGTCGAGCGTATAATAGCATCGATTTAATCAATAATATGTAGTGTCACGACTAAGGAAGTGAAATGGATAAGAAGTTATTAGATATTCTTGCTTGCCCCGTTTGTAAAGGGGATTTGGAATATAATAAAGATCAACAAGAACTAATTTGTCATAAAGATCATTTAGCCTATCCTATAAAAGATGATATTCCAGTAATGTTGGAATCAGAAGCTCGCGTACTGGATGGCTCTGAAAAATAGTTAAGTTAAAAATTTAGTTGTAATGAACTGAAGATTTTTTGGGCCCTAAGCTTACCTTATGACAAAACTATTTTCCTCACCATATGGTGATTTATCGTTACAAAGAATACCCTCAGGAGATAAATCACTTCAGGCCTGGGATGCTGCGGATGAATTTCTCTTGGCTCATCTGGAGGAGGAAGCAAAACTGGATAATAAACAGGGTATAGCCATTGTTAATGATGCATTTGGGGCTATTAGCTGTGCATTGTTTAAATATCAGCGAGACAATATCGGTGACTCTTTTCTTTCTCATCTCGCAGCCAAAAAAAATTTATCAAGAAATAACGTCGAGTCAGATGTTGAAAATTATCGAGAGATTCGAAGCACAGATACTTTAGAAAACAACTATGATGTCTTACTCATTAAAGTTCCCAAGTCATTAGCATTACTTGAAGATCAATTAATTCAATTGAGAGCGGTATTGTCGACTTCAAGTCACATTATTGCGGCGGGAATGACAAAAAACATTCATAAATCCACCTTGGATTTATTTTCTCGGATTATTGGACCTACCCGTACTTCTCTAGCCAAGAAAAAAGCCCGCTTGATATATTCCCAATATTCGCCAAGTTGTTTTTCGGAAGCTGAACGATTCGATTATTTCAGTGGAAAACGATTGTTGTCCTACAGGCTTGAGGGCTGTCAGTTTAAGCTGCTGAATTATCCTGCCGTGTTTTCACGCTCAAAATTGGATATCGGAACCAGATTCTTTTTACCTCATATTGCAAATTTGGTGGAAAACCAACGACAGATTATTGACCTTGGATGTGGCAATGGTGCTTTGGGATTTATGGCAGCAATTAGTAATCCGGATGCAAATGTTACTTTTATCGATGAATCATATCAGGCTATAGAATCAGTGCGGAAAGGAATTGATACTCTACCTGAGCAATATAGAGATAATCACGTCGCTAAGGTTAATAATATCTTATCCGATGTTGCCCCAAAGGAATACGATTTAGTACTTTGTAATCCACCTTTCCATCAGGAAAACAGTATGGGGAAACAGACGGCTTATGAAATGTTTATACAAGCTAAAAAAGTTTTGAAAGAAGGGGGAAGTTTAAATATCGTGGCTAATCGTCACTTACAGTATCATCATAAACTTAAGCGTCTGTATGGAAATTGTTGTGTAATTGACAGTAATAAAAAATTTGTAATTCTGCAAGCAGTGAAATAAATTAGATAAGCTAAGGCTAATCCTTGTTTTTACAACTTACATATCATACACGTTGTAGGTGTCAATATGGTCGCCCTTTTCATTTAAAATCATAATCCGTTCGTCAGTAACGATATTAGACGCCTTCTCAAAAAAACCTTCCTGACTCAAAACGTCTTCATCAAATTTTTCTCTAGCCACTTTAATAGAGGGTGCTTCAACTTCGTGTTCAATAATTGCTGTGTGTCTAAAAACATATTTCATACTGAGTTTCAAACCTTAATGATATAATCTATTCGGATAGCTGAAAGTATAATGCAATATTATAAAAAAATCAGTTTTATTGCGTAGAAATGGAGTAATTTTTACATTAATACAATAGGATATGGTAAAAAAAACAAAACGAACTCGACAAAAATATACCAGAACAAAAAACAATAAAAAATTCTTGTATAAGAAATTTATAATTTTTATTTCGATACTACTGTTTGTATCGTTTGTAATTTATGTTTTGTATTTAAATTATCATATTAAAACACGATTCGAAACGGCTCGATGGTCGCTTCCGGTTAAAGTTTATGCCAGAGCCTTGGAACTTTATCCTGGTCTGGCAATAACCCTATCAGAATTGGAAAAAGAACTTTTTCTGGCAGGATACAGAAAAGATAAGGTTGCTTCTACTCAGGGCAGTTTTTCTCGCTCAGGTTCACGATTCACTATAGTTGTCCGAGATTTTCACTTTTCAGATGGTAGTTATAGAACTTCAAAAAAATTTCGTCTAAACATATCTTCGGGAATCGTATCCAGAATCTATAATCGCTATGGAGAAATTCCAATCATAAGAATTGAACCGGCTGAAATTGACACTATTTATCCTCTCCTTGGTGAAGACAGAATTTTGGTTAAGCGAACCGAGATTCCAGAGGTATTGATTAATGCTTTAATTACAGTTGAAGATAAAAATTTTAATCAACATATTGGGGTAGACCCTATAGCTATCCTAAGAGCCATGTGGATAAACATTCGAGCAGGTAAGGTACAACAGGGTGGCAGCACCATAACACAACAACTGATAAAAAATTATTTTCTAAGTAATGAAAAAACGTTAAAACGCAAATTTAATGAAGCAATAATGGCGATTCTTTTAGAGCTAAACTATGACAAAAAAGAGATAATCACAGCTTATATAAATGCCGTTTTTCTCAGTCAAAATGGAAGGCAAGCTATCCATGGATTTGCATTGGCCGCGGAATTTTTTTTTAAACGCAACCTAAAACAATTGAGCACCCCTCAAATTGCGCTTTTAGTCGGTTTAGTTAAAGGACCAAGTTATTATAATCCACGTCGTCATCCCAAAAGAGCATTAAAAAGAAGAAACTTGGTTTTAAAGTTAATGTATCAACAAGGCTTACTTTCGGTAAATCAATATAAAAAAGCGAAACATAGTGGATTAGGAATCACACGACAATTTTCTCGACAATTATCTAAATATCCGGCTTTTATGGGATTAGTACGTCAACAAATCAAACAAGACTATACTAGTACAGATCTAATGACCGAAGGAATAAAGGTTTTTACTACCTTAGCTCCAAGTATTCAGGCCGGGATACTTAGGGATGTAAAAAAAAGTATGTTACGCTTACCGGATCAAAAAAAGCTTCAAAGTGCTGTGGTCATTAGCCAACGGGGAAGTTCAGAAGTTTTGGCGGTAATTGGAGATCGGAATAAAAAAAGCCAATATTTTAATCGTGCCATACAGTCAAAACGTTCAATAGGTTCTTTGGTTAAACCTGCTATCTATTTAACCGCTTTCGAACAGGGATTAGTTTCAAACAAATTAATAGATGATTCGCCTTTAAGTTTAGAAACATCTGATGGCAAGATATGGCAACCAAGAAATTTTGATAGTCGCTACCATGGTTGGGTTTCGCTTCGGGAAGCTTTAAGCCAGTCATATAACATTGCGAGTGTTCGTTTAGGTTTGGACTTAGGAATCGAAAATGTAGCAAAAACTTTAAATGAATTAGGATTTAACGGAGAGATTAAATCTTATCCTGCATTATTGCTTGGGGCAGTGGCAATGTCTCCATTTCAGGTTCATCAAATTTATCAAACGATTGCCAATGGCGGTTATTATTCAAAACTAAAAACGGTAAGGGCTATTGTAGATAAGAATGGAAGGATTATAGGCAAAAATAAAATAGAATTGGAAAAGCGATTTAACCTTGCGAGTATTACTCTATTGAAAAATGTCTTAGCTCAAGTGGTTTCAAGTGGTACGGCTAAATCATTGCAGAAATTGTTACCAAATGTAAAAAAAGTCCATGCAAAAACCGGTACCACTAATGATAATAGAGATAGTTGGTTTGTAGCATATGACGAAAATTATCTTAGTACTATTTGGCTAGGACATGATGATAATTCCCCTACCAAAATTACCGGTGCTACAGGAGCTTTGAAAATTTGGGCAGAAATAAAAAAAAATACGTTAAGATATTAGCTTGTTCCATATATGGTTATATAGTAATTTAATGAAGTATGAAAAGTTGGTTATAATAAAACCTGATTCAAATAATTAAAATGAGAATACGGTAAGCTCTCCTGTGATTGATGACGATGGCTACAGATTAAATGTCGGAATAGTGCTCTGTAATGATGAAAACCGATTATTTTGGGGACGTCGGGTAGGGCAGAATTCATGGCAGTTCCCTCAAGGTGGAATGTCAGAGTATGAGTCACCAGAGCAAACTTTAATTCGCGAGTTATACGAAGAAACCGGTTTATCCATTAATGATGTTGAGATTATCTATCAAATTGATGATTGGATTAAATATGATTTGCCTGAGAACCTAATCCGACGTTATAAAAGGCCTGTTTGCGTTGGTCAAAAACAAAAATGGTTTTTGTTAAGACTTACTGGCGGAGACAGGAAAATATCATTAAATAAGTGTGAACGTCCAGAATTTGACTCATGGAAGTGGGTAGAATATTGGAAACCGTTGGATGAGGTAATTTTTTTTAAGCGTGAAGTTTATAAAAAAGCTCTAACTGAATTTGCCCCGCTATTAGGTTTTGCTCAAGATAAAATAAGCCAGACTTAGAAGTCTACTATCCTAAGATTCTATTAATTAGATTTTTTTACATTGCTATGTTATTACTCATTAATCAAAACAAAATTTTTGGGGTTGTATTATGTTGAATACGCTTCGGCGTATAGTTCAAGAGGTCAGTCTGGCTGATGACCTGGATGATGTCTTAACGATTATCGTAAATAGTGTCAAAAAAGCGATAACTGTTGATGTATGCTCTATCTATTTACGTAGTGATGATAATGCAGACTTTGTATTAATGGCCACCAATGGCTTAAATCCTACCAGTGTGGGAAAAGTTGTAGTGTCACCGGGAAAAGCAGTTGTTGGCATGGTAGCTGAAAGAGGTGATCCCGTCAATCTGGCAGATGCCAGTGCTCACCCACGCTATAAACACTATGATTCCCTGGATGAAGAAGGATTTCATGGTTTTAGCGGAGTTCCCATCATTCATCATAAAGAAGTGTTGGGTATACTAGTCGTTCAATCGAAAAAGAAGAAAGCATTTTCACAAGATGTTGTTAGTTTTTTGATAACCATCGCCTCTCAAGTTGCCAGTTCCATTATTCATGCCCAAGCGGTAAACAATCTTCCCGCTATCCGTAAAGATAATCGTCCAATGTTGGGGCAACCCGGTTCTCCAGGGGTCGCGATAGGTAATGCCTATTTGATGGCAACGACTCAAGAATTAAAGTCGATTCCTGAGCGGACTGCCAAAGACCAAAAAAAAGAGATTAAGCTATTTCTAAGTTCTTTAGACAAGGTTAAGCAAGAAATAAAAAATATCTCTGAACGAATTATTAATGAAAATCTACCTGCTGAAGATATAGCCATTTTTGATGCTTATTTATTAATGTTGGATTCGCAAAGCCTAAAAGAAAGTACCATTGCCCATATTAAAAATGGACACTGGGCACCGGGAGCGTTGCGAATGACCATCGAAGAACATATTAAGCTATTTCATGAAATGGATAATCCTTATTTACAAGAACGAAAAAAGGATATTAATGATCTTGGGCAACGTATTTTAGATCAAATGTTAGGAAATCATTTACCCAAACAAAAATTAAAGAAAAACACCATATTAGTTGGAGAAGATCTATCCGCTATGCATCTCGGAGATATGGGAAGATCGCAAATTATCGGATTGGTCTCGGTTAAAGGTTCTCGAACCTCCCATATAGCAATTCTTGCTAGAGCTATGGGTATCCCAACCGTAATGGGCGTAAAAGAATTACCCTTAAGGCAATTAAATGAATGTCAGATCATCGTTGATGGTTATAGTGGTAAGGTATTTTTAACTCCGCCAGCATCGATACGCAAGGAATACCAATCTCTAGCCAAACAAGAAGCTAAACTTTCCGATGCGTTGGCAAAACTAAGAGATAAACAAGCGATTACAAAAGATGGTGTTAAAATAACCTTATATGCAAATACCGGATTGGAAGCCGATATTTCGCCGAGTAAAAATAGTGGTGCAGAAGGGATTGGTTTATATCGTACCGAATTTCCCTTTATGATTAGCCAAGGTTTTCCAGGAGAAGAAGAACAAACTGAAAATTATAAAAATGTTTTAGAAGCTTTTTCACCACAACCAGTCATCCTTCGAACTCTTGATATTGGTGGAGATAAGTCTTTACCTTATTTTCCAATTGAGGAAGAAAATCCTTTCTTGGGCTGGCGAGGAATTCGGATTACGCTTGATCATCCTGAAATTTTTATTATTCAATTAAGGGCTATGTTATTGGCCAATACCAAGGCAAATAATCTTTATGTCTTATTTCCCATGGTCAGCACTTTAGAGGAGATAGACGAGGCCCGATTTATTTTATCTAAGGCTTATCATGAGTTAGTCGATGAAGGTTATGATGTTTGCATGCCAAAAGTGGGTGTTATGATAGAGGTACCATCACTGGTCTTTCAAATCAAACAAATAGCCCGGATGGTAGATTTCATTTCAATAGGCACGAATGATTTAATTCAATATCTATTAGCTGTTGACCGAAATAACGCGCAGGTTGCTGAGTTATATGAATCCATGCATCCAGGTGTGATTGAGGCCTTAAATAAAATTATTTCCGATGCTCATGGAGAAGATATAACAGTCAGTGTTTGTGGTGAAATGGCCAGTGATCCTCTTGCAGCTATCCTATTATTGGGAATGGGAATAGATTCACTTAGCTGCAGTGTTGCCTCCTTGCCACGTATCAAATGGGTGATTAGAAAATTTACTAAAAAAGAGGCCGAACAGATCCTTGAGCATGTACTTTTATATAGTCGTGCATCACAAATCAAAGAGTATCTTATTGATCGTCTGGAGGAGAAGGGATTAGGCGGATTAGTAAGAGCTGGCAACTAAAATCCCCGCCAGATCAGGCAATTAAATTTTATTCCAAAATCTATTCAAAATAACTATTGACGGTCGAAAAAAAGTCCGTATAATACGCATCTCATTGAGCGAGACGGCAACGTTAAGCGAGGTGAATGAAGCCCTAAAGGCCTTGAGAAGAAGAAGGAAGTTAGGCAAGCTCTTTAACAAAATGAACAAGTAAATTGTGTGGGTTCTTGTAGATGTAAGAAACAAGGACTTAACGGAAATTTCAGTAAGATTAACGAAATTGATGTGAGTTTAAAGATTGAACTGAAGA